>Ga0210410_10000380_pt1 | contig 52039 bp, 40 predicted proteins | sample IncBWC4MmetaG_FD_161058 | JGI IMG/M metagenome (GOLD analysis project Ga0210410, IMG submission 161058) | Forest soil microbial communities from Barre Woods Harvard Forest LTER site, Petersham, Massachusetts, United States - Inc-BW-C-4-M | ecosystem: Environmental > Terrestrial > Soil >...
GTGGCCAAGTATCTGGATCGGGTGTATTCGCCGGACCGGGTCTTGTATCCGATGCGGCGGGTGGGGCCGAAAGGGCTGCGGGCCGCGGGCGATGGCGCCCACGCCGCACAGGAGTGGCAGCGCATTTCCTGGGACGAGGCTTTCGCGGAGATCACATCTCGTTTCAAAAAGATCGCTGCCGAATTCGGCAGCGAAGCCATCCTGCCTTATTCCTACGGCGGAACGCTGGGAGTGCTGAATGGCGCTTCCATGGACCGGCGATTTTTCCATCGCTTGGGCGCATCCCAACTGGCACGCAATATCTGCTCCGCAGCCGGCGAAGCGGGCCTGAAGTCGGTCATTGGGGTGAAGCTCGGCACCGAGCCGGAGCAGTTTCGCGATTCGCGCTACATCATTGCCTGGGCGGCGAACATCCACGGCAACAATGTGCACTTGTGGCCCTTCATTGAAGAGGCCCGCCGCCAGGGTGCGAAGCTGGTCGTGATCGACCCTTATCGCACTCGCACTGCGGCGTGTGCGGACTGGTATCTGCCGATCAACCCTGGCACGGATGTTGCACTGGCGCTGGGAATGATGCATGTGATCATCGGAGAGATGCTCTACGATGCGGACTACGTTCAGCGTTACACGGTAGGATTCGAATCGCTTCGCGACAAGGTGCGGGAGTACACGCCGGAACGTGTGTCGAAGTGGACGGGAATCGCGGCGTCCGACATCGTGAAACTTGCCCGTGAGTATGCGACCTCGCGGCCGGCTGTGATCCGGCTGAACTATGGTGTGCAGCGCTCAGAAAATGGCGGCATGGCGACCCGTGCCATCACCATGCTGCCCTGTATTACCGGCTCGTGGAAAGAGGTGGGAGGCGGGTTACAGCTTTCCACCAGCGGTGCTTTTGCTCCGATTCGAGCTGGGGATGGGTTGGAGCGGCCGGACTTAATGCTCAAAGCTCTAGGACGACCCGCGCGCGTCATCAATATGGTGGAGTTGGGGAAGGCATTGAATGAGGTCGACAATCCTCCCGTCAAGGCGCTGTTCGTTTACAACTCCAATCCGGCGGCGGTGTGTCCCAATCACAATGAAGTGATTCGCGGGTTGCGGCGTCCCGACCTGTTTACGGTTGTCCACGAACAGTTTCTTACTGACACCACGGATTATGCCGACCTGGTTTTGCCTGCGACGACTTTCTTTGAGCACAAAGAACTGCAGACCGCCTACGGACACTACTTTCTCCAGGTGTCGGATCAAGCCATCGAGCCACTCGGTGAATGCCGTTCGAATGTGGAGATTTTCCGGGCGCTTGCTGAGCGGATGGGCTTCGAGGAAGAGTGTTTTCGCGAATCTGTCGACCAAATGCTCGACGCGGCGCTGGATACAGACCATCCCTGGCTTCAGGGAATTGATCGGCAGCGGCTGGAAAGAGAAGGGCATGTGAGACTGAATTTTGTGGAAGCGGAGCTTCGCTCCGCGGGACAGCCGGGGGCGGCAGTCCCCTCGCAGGCGTATCTGCCTTTCGCGCAGGGGAATTTTGCCACTGCCAGCGGCAAGGCGGAGTTGTACAGCAAATCTCTCAAGGCGCAAGGGCTGGATCCCGTGGTGCACTTCGAACCGCCGATCGAGTCGCGGCACGGTCAGCAGGCAAGGAACTTTCCTCTGGAATTGCTGGCTCGCAAGTCCGACAACTTTCTTAATTCAACATTTTCGAATTTGCCCGTGATCCAGGAGATGGAGGAAGTTGGCCTGCTCGAAATGAACGTCCACGACGCTGAGGCGCGCAGAATCGCGGATGGCGACAAGATACGCGTCTTCAACCGGCGTGGCGATATACTCTTGAGGGCCAGAGTCGACGGTGCGGTGCAGCCTGGTGTAGTTTGTGCACGGCTCGAGTGGGCGAAGCTGAGTCCCCAGGGGCGGAATATTAACGTGCTGACTTCGGAAAAACTTACGGACCTGGGCAACTCCGCCACGTTTTATTCCGTCTTGGTTGAAGTGGAGCTTTTCCAAACGGCATCCTGAGGGCGATTTAAGGCGTAAGTGCTTGGACGGTGTCCACTGCTCTACCGTATAATTGCGGTTTTCCACACTCCAATAGGCTGAGGTAGTGGCGATTCATCGCACTCATCAGGATAACCCTGCGGTAATCCAGGGCAGGTACGATCGCGCATGGCGAACCCCGAGAGTCTCTCAGGGGCCATCTTCTTCATTTATAAAGTGTTGCGAAGCCAACCGGCGCGCCCTGCTTGGTCTGACGCTGACTCTTTTCTTACTCTGCGGCGCACTCCTGGGACAGCAGGACGTGATCAGCGAAGTAGTGATTCACGGTAACCGCCGCATTCCAGCCGAAACCATCAAGGCCCGAATCTTCACCCGCCCGGGGGATATCTACGACCAGGCCGCGATGGAGCGCGACTTCAACTCGCTGTGGAATACCGGCTACTTTGAAGACATCCGCTTTGAACGGGAGCAGACCGCCAAGGGATGGATTATCCATGTCTACGTCAAGGAGCGCCCCACCATCCGGGCGATCGACTATGTCGGGCTGAACTCGGTTTCGAAAAGCGACGTGCTCGATCGCTTCAAGGAACGTAAAGTCGGGCTGTCCGTCGAGAGCCAGTACGATCCCACCAAAGTGAAGAAGGCAGAAGTTACGATCAAAGACCTGCTGGCCGAGCACGGAAGGCAATTTTCTACCATTCGCACTGAGATTCACCCCATCCCGCCGAACGCCGTGAGCATCACCTTCGCGGTCAAAGAAGGCCCCAAGGTCAAGGTGGGTAAGATTCGTTTCGAAGGGAATAAGCACGTCAAAAGCCGCATCCTGCGGGGCGCGATGAAGAATCTGAAGCCCATCGGGATTCCGCATTCTATCTTCCTGGAGAATCTGCTCTCGAAGACCTACGATGCCACCAAACTGGACGAAGACACCGAGCGGGTTCGCGCCGAGTTCCAAAACCGCGGCTACTTCAAAGTACTGGTGCAGGAGCCTAAGACCCAAATCCACGACAGCGGACATCCGGGATTCCACATTCCACTGCTCCAAAAGGGAGCGGGCAAGGAGGTGGATATTACCATGCCCATCGACGAAGGGGAGAAATACAGCCTGGGCGAGATCACCTTCAAGAACAATAAAGCAGTGCCCAACACCAAGGCATTGCGCGCCCTCTTTCCGATAAAAGATGGAGATACCTTTGATCGAAGTAAAGTCGCCAAAGGTTTGGAAACCCTGGGAAAAGCCTACGGTCAACTGGGCTACATCAACTTCACCTCCATTCCCAACACCACCTTCGACGAGGAAAAGAAACTGGTCTTCCTCGATATTGACGTGGACGAAGGCAAACAGTTTTATGTGCGGCGAATCGAGTTCCAGGGCAATACCACTACTCGCGACAAAGTGATCCGCCGCGAGATCGTGCTGGAAGAGGGCCAAGTCTACAACCAGCAGCTTTGGGAAGTCAGCATCCAGCGACTGAACCAGTTGGGCTTTTTCGACACTTTGCGGGCTGACGATCCCAATGTAACCGAACGTCATTTGAACGAAAAGGAAGGTACGGTCGATCTCACCCTCAAGGTCAAGGAGAAAGGGAAGAACAGCATCGGATTGAGCGGGGGCGTCAGCGGCCTGTCGGGCTCGTTCATAGGCCTCAGCTACGCCACCAACAACTTCCTGGGACTGGGCGAGACTCTCAGCGTGCAGGCGAACATTGGCAACCTCCAGCGCAACCTTTCGTTCAGCTTCACGGAACCCTACTTGTTCGATCGCCCGCTGCAGTTCGGTTTCACCGTGTACTTCACCAAATTCACTTACGATCAGGCCCGGCAAGCGGCAATTCTCAGCGGCCAGCAGATCAATCTGCCATCGGCTTTGCAGCAGAATCTTCAGAACTACACCCAATCCAGCAAGGGCTTTTCGACCAGCGTGTCGTATCCGTTGCATCGCTCCTTCAAACGCGTGGGCATCAGTTACTCACTTGACGACTCTTCGATCGTAGCTCTCACCACAGCCTCGCAAACCCTGTTCAATTCCCTGGCCTTCAGCGGAATCAGTGGTCCTAACGCGCTGAACGGAATCATCACCAGCAAGATTGTTCCCAGCTACTCGGTGAACACCGTGGACCGGGCGCTCTATCCCCACAAGGGAAGCAGCCTTTACGCCGGTGCTGAAATTGCTGGCTTGGGCGGAACGGTCAGAACCATTCGCCCGGTGGCGCAGTACACCCATTGGACGCCGGTGCAGAAGGGACGCAACACCGTGGGCTTCAGGGTTCAGGGTTCGTTTCTTACCGGCTACGGCGGGCTGGTGCCTCCGCCGTTCCAGCGTTTCTACAATGGCGGCGAAAACGACTTGCGCGGTTTTGATATACGCTCCGTGTCACCGGTCGCTTTTCTGCCGAACACCACGTCCATTCAATTGCGCAACCCCGATGGCTCGATTGTCCCCAAGAATCCAGCTAATCCGCTTCAGGGTGCTTACACGATTCCGGTTCCGCTCGACCAAATCGTTTTTCCCGGGGGTGACTTGAGCCTGGTTGCCAACTCGGAATACCGCATCACCATTGCCGGCCCGGTGTCTTTGGCACCTTTCGTGGACTTCGGCGTCGAGCCCATCCTCAGGGATTCACAGCTGAGGGTCAACGACGGACAATTCGAACTGATCAACAACACGGTGTTTGGCTGCCCCAAGCTGGACGTTGGTCTGAACTGCATTGGCGGGTCCAAGCAGAAGTTCTCGCAGTTCCTGAGCCCGCTCAGCAGCACCAACTGGACTCCCAGAATGTCGACTGGACTGGAACTGCAGGTGTTCCTGCCGGTGGTCAACGCGCCCTTCCGAATCTACTGGGCGTATAATCCGGTCCGCTTGGATACGATCGTGAACGCGCCAGTTCCGATCACTCGCAGTATGTTCCCCCTAGGCGCCGCAGGAGACTATACCTTCCAGCTCGCCCGCAACGCGTTCTCCCCCCCGTATCAACTGAGGGAGCCGCGCAAGACATTTCGTTTCACGGTGGCGACAACGTTCTAGAGAGGACTGTTCCAGTTTGCGGGGATTGAGAACGACCGAACCGAGTTTAAGTTCAGGTTTGACGCTGAGGTGGCTGTGTTCCTATAATAAGACCTACAGCACCCTGAAAATTGAATGGTACGGGGTGGTCGTCACGCTCAAGGATTTGGCGTGAGAGGCTGGGTGTTAGGGTCTGCCTTCGCCTTGACCCAGCATGGTCCGTGAAAAGGACTTGAAGCGAGATTCCCGAAACAATTTCCAAGGAGTTCAAGCAATCCCATGAAAAGCAAGCTTGCGTCATTTCTTCTGGCCACTGTGTTTGTCTTTTCCGCCGCAGCTCTGGCTCAAACCGCCAGCGCAGACCCCGCGTTGCCCGCAGCGCCCAGCGCCGCTGCAAACGCGCCCGATCCCACTGTCGCCACCACGGGAAACAAAATAGGTACGATCAACATCGAGCAGGCGATCTACGCCAGCAACGAAGGCCAGCGCGACTTCGAGGCGCTCGCCAAGAAACTCGAGCCGAAACAGACTGAGTTGAAGGGCATGAACGACGAAGTGGAGAGTCTGAAGAAACAGCTCAACGATCAAGGCGCTAAGCTCAACGAAGATTCCCGCGGCGCATTGGTGAAGCAGATCGAGGATAAGCAGAAGAAGCTGGAGCGCTCCGTCCAGGATGCCCGCGACGACGCCACCGGCCAGCAGAACGAGATCGCGCAGCGCATTCTACAAAAGATGGCTCCGATTATCGTCAAATATGCAGGCGACAAGGGATTCGGCCTGATCATGGACACTTCCCAGCCATGGCCGCAGGGACCCGTGCTCTGGTCTTCGGTAGATATCACCAAGGCGATCGTCGATACTTACAACACGCAGTCCGGAGTTCCTGCACCAGCCAAGCCGGCAGGGGCGAAACCGGCTGCCACGGGAACGCGACCTGCCACGCCGGCCGCGACCAAACCAGCAACCACCACTCCAGCTCCAAAATAGTTCGCGACACCTGAAGTGCGACGAAAGTTCCCCGAAGGCCGCTCCCAAAGCGGCCTTTAGTTTTTGCAGAACGGCAATTGTTTCGCGCCCACCAGACCGCGCGCTGGTGTCCTTAGAAGAAGCAAGCTCGGAGGACATCATGTTCGCTGATTCGCTGCTCAGCTCTTCCTGGTCTGACCGCTCGCGCCGGGGCTGGACAACCCTGTTCTCGTTTTCCTTGCAGGCCGCGGCCGCGAGTGTGTTGTTCTTGCTGCCTCTGCTTTACACCCAAGCTCTGCCGCAGTTCCAACTGATGGCCGCGCTGGTGGCGCCAACTCCGCCTCCGGCGCCACCGCCTATCGGAGCTGCGCGAACTGCCCACCCGGCCACGAGCAATTTGTCATCGCAGAGCACAGTGGTCGCTCCACGTTTCGTGCCGAGAGAAATACTGCGGATTGACGAAGCCAGCGCTCCGCCGCCAGTTGACCTGAGCGGACTGGGTGTGCGCGGTGGCACGGGTACTTCGATGACTCCGAACAGCGTGTTGGACTCAATTGGGAGGGGGCCGAATACGATTGTGCCACCGCCTCCGCCCACAGCCTCGGTTCATCCTCCCCGCGTTTCCCGCATGATGGAAGGAAATCTCATGTATCGTGTACAGCCGCAATACCCGCCGCTGGCGCGGCAGGCGCGGGTTCAGGGAATCGTCGTGCTGCGGGCCATGATCAGCCGGGAGGGCAAGATTGAACATCTGCAGGCGATCAGCGGGCATCCCATGCTGGTGCAATCTGCCATTGATGCGGTTCTGCAGTGGCGTTATCGTCCGTATTATTTGAACAACGAGCCGGTGGAAGTGGAGACCCAGGTGACGGTGAACTTCACGCTCTCGGGCGGATAACCGAGCTTGCAATGATGCAGGCGCAGGGAGTAGTACGGCAGTAACCTGAGGGCAACCGCGGCCGCCGCTATAATCTATAGCAAGTGGCTACCATCGAAATTGCCAAGCGAACCGCGACGCGGCCGACCTGGGCCGAAGTATCGCTGGGAACCTTGCGGCAGAACTTTCGCGCAGTGCAGCAACACATCGGTGCTGCAGTGCAGGTCTGCGCTATCGTGAAAGCTGATGCCTACGGGCACGGTGCGGTTGAGTGTTCACGCGCGCTGGAGCAGGAGGGCGCAAGCTGGTTCGGTGTGACCTCGCTCGATGAGGCGATTCCGCTCCGCGAAAATGGAATCCGCGGACGCATCCTGCTGATGACCGGTTTCTGGCGCGGCGAAGAGGAAGAAATTGTCCGCCTGGAATTGACGCCGACGGTCTGGGAAACCGGGCAAATTGAATTGTTCGAAAGGGCCGCGACCACCCTCGGCGTTGCAAAGCATCCTATCCATTTGAAAGTGGACACGGGCATGGGGCGACTGGGCGTCGCGCCCGAGGATCTGCCGCAGATTTGCTCCGCGCTGAAGTCTTCGTCGCATTTAGTGCTCGAGGGATTGTCCACTCACCTGGCTTCGTCGGAAGTGCTGGACGAGCCATCGGTTGCGGCTCAGTTGAAGACATTCGCGGAAGTACGCAACCTGCTCGGCAAAGAGGGATTCAATCCCCCGCTGATTCATGCCGCGAATACCGGAGCCGTGATCTCGCGTCCGGAATCGTGGAATACGATGGTGCGACCCGGGATTGCGCTGTATGGCTACTATCTGCCTTTTGAGCGCGCTGGTCGAGAGGTCAGCGGCAGAGCGTTGCGGCTCAAAGTGAAACCGGTTTTGACCTGGAAGACCCGCATTCTCTCCTTGCGGGATATGCGCGCCAACCAGGCGCTCGGGTACGGCGGCATCTACGTCACTAAAGCCCCGGCCCGCATCGCGGTCCTTCCCGTGGGATACGCCGACGGGCTGAACCGCAGGCTGTCTTCACAAGGCCGGGTGATTGTCGGCGAGCACTACGCCCCAATCGTGGGACGGATTTCCATGGACTTGACCCTGGCCGATGTGACCTGACTGCCCGGAGTTTCGGTTGGAGACGAAGTCGTGCTGCTCGGCGCCACGGATGGTCTCAGTGTCGACGCCAGGGAACACGCTTCCCTTTCCGAGACCGTGCCCTATGAAATTCTCTGCGGAATCTCCAAACGGGTGCCTCGGCGGCACCTCGGCTAGGCGCCTACGGATCTGGTCGCAGTTTCGCCAGTTCGATATACGACGCGCGAATTCGTTCCACGATTTTGTCGTACAGTTCACACTCCGCCGGTGTTAGTCCGACCAGCGCCTCCTGCCTCGTCAATTCGATCTGCTGTTGAAACAGGCCGGCCAACTCAGCACTGATCTGCTGAGCCCGGCCATCATTCGAATAACTGGAACCTTCGCGTGTCATTACAAACCTTGACTTTCAGGAGCCCTAACAGCCAACGTTTTGCTGTTAGAAACGTAGCTTTCTACGCCCCGGGCTGCTAGGTTAATGGTCACCTTCCGGGTCGAAGAACTTGTCAGAACGCTGTCAAAAGATTGCTATTTCTCAGAGGCCTTCAGGATTGGAATCAGGTACACCTGGAAGCCACTGATCTGGCCCTAGCCCAACGAACTTTGCCGTTCCCGCTTAGAAGCCCATTACTCACTCCTGAATGCTGATTGCTACAGTTCGCTGCGGTGCTCCTGACCGGCTTCTGCCCATTTGCTATGCTGAAGTATTCATGCCCTCACGCTACACACAGTGGATGTATGACTGGGAGACCCGGCTTACGTCGGTGGACAACAACCGCGTGGTGCGTCCGCTGGAATGGGGCGTGGAATGGGCGCGGGACTGGCCTTGCCGGAACGGCTATGCCCGCGGGCATATTCCGCAGGACGGTGAAAGCTACCTGCGCGACTACAACCGGCGAATCATCGCGTCGAGCGATGAGTTCTTTTCCTACATCAAACCCGCGGACTTCCGCCTGGAGCGGCGCGAGGTCAAGGTTTTCAGTACACGGGCCGTACCAGATCCCTCATTGGAGGAAAAGGTCCGGGGCACTCACGCTGATTTCCTCCGCTTTACTTCACCCGTGCACACGCCGTTTCCAGAGAACAACATGGTGAACGCGCGCTGGTTTCCGGCGCGAGGCAGGCGGGCGATCGTGCTTTTGCCACATTGGAACTCTGACGCCCTCGCCTACAACAGCTTGTGCCGGGTGCTGAATCTTCTCGGGATTTCGGTTTTGCGCTTGACCATGCCCTACCACGACATTCGCACGCCTCCCGAGATCTTGCGCGCCGATTATGCCGTTTCCGCGAACATTGGGCGTACGCTCGACGCCTGCCGCCAAGCGGTGATCGATGTCCGTTGCTGTCTGGATTGGCTCGAGTCCCAAGGCTATCGCCGCATTGGCATCCTGGGCACCAGCCTCGGCTCCTGTTACGCTTTTTTAGCCGCGGCGCATGACTCGCGCATTCAGGTGGCAGCGTTCAATCACGCTGCGACCTACGTTGCCGATGTCGTGTGGCATGGACAATCCACGCGGCACATTCGGGAGGGACTGGAGTCACAGATTGACCTCGACCGTCTGCGAGTTCTCTGGAGCGCCGTGAGTCCAGCGTCATACTTCGAGCAGTTCGCGCGCTGGCGAAAGAAGTCGTTGATTATTTACGCCAAGTACGATTTGACCTTCCTGCCGGAATTTTCCCGCAGCGCCGTGCAGAAATTTGCACAACACGGTTTAGAGCATAAAGTGGTAGTCCTGCCCTGCGGACACTACACAACCGGAGAGGCGCCCTACAAGTACATCGATGGCTGGCAACTGGCGTCGTTCATGCGCACTGCCTTTGAAAACTAGTCTCGGGCGGTTGTGCGGAAAAGAACGAAGCCCTATTGCGGCGTCACACTAAAGTCCACCGTATTTGAGGTCTGCCCCGCAGTACGGACGTAGATCGGAACGAACCCCGTGAACATCAGGTCCACATCTGTGACCCTGACCATGAGTTGATTCGAGGTCACGAAGACCGTCGACTGGGGTACACCTTGCCAGAACGCGATCGCGTCGGTGTTGAAGTTGCTGCCATTCACAGTCATGATGAAGGGCACGCTGTCGACCGGCACGCTTCCCGGCGTCAACGTTGCTATCGCAGGTGGAGAGAATACGATCACGCTGCGCGGATCGTGATTGGCGGGATCATGATTTAATCCGGGAGTTCCGCATCCGAGGGCGAGCAAGCTTACAAGCAGAAGACTGAAGTACCGCATAGCCACCTCCTCCAAATCCGGGAGAATGCCCGTCTGGCGGGCAATCCACGGCAACAGACTGGTCGCTGCGAGGAGCCGTGTCAAGATGAAAGAGTTTGCAGTGCAGAAACTTGCAGTGTTGGCTTGGCGGTAGAGCAACCGTGCAAAACGACCGTTCTCTTCAACTAGTCTTTCTGACGCTCATACGCGCCCATGTCGCAGCCGCCAGTGTCCTCCTTGTCGGGGCGCGGCTTGCCGCGCTGGTCGGTCTTCAGCAGATGGCCGTTGCCGTTGGTGCAGCCACCCGGGTTGCCCGCATCAATTGCCGGGCTTCCAAAGAGCAGAGGCATAGTCTGTGTGTGTCCGCCGTAGTTCCCCAACTGTCCGAGCTTGGGGTCGGTGTTGTTCAGATCACCGGCACCCTTAAAATTGCAGGTGTTGTCGCTGCTAAGGTTGTAGCCATTCGAGGTCATGGTGCCGCCGCAGTTTCCAGTTTGATTGTTTGCGACAATGCTGTTCTGCAGGGTTGCTATGTTGCCTGTGAAGTTTGCGATGCCGCCGGTGAACCCCGCTTTGGTGCTATTTCCGCTAAGGGTGCTATTACTGATCACTAGCGTGTGTTTGTGGGAGGACCCGTAGTTGGAGACCCCGCCGCCAAACGCGTTACCTACGCTGTGGCTGATTACGCTGTTCCCGGTAATGGTGCTATTGTCGATCGTCGTCGTCAGCGTGCCACCGTTGGAGATGCCGCCGCCGTCCGCCATGCTAGTGCCTTCAGCTGTATTCCCGCTCACCGTACTGTCGTTGAGCTTCAGCATACCGGCGTTGGCGATGCCGCCGCCACCAACGACCCCACCGAAGACAGCATTGCCGCTGATGGTGCTCTTGTTCATCGTCAGCGTCCCCCGGTTGGTGATGCCGCCTCCTCCGGCGCCTATCGCGGGTCCTGCGTGGTTCTGGGTGATAGTGCTGTTGTTGATCGTTAGGGTCCCGCTGTTGCTGATACCCCCGCCGTAGTTCGCAAGCCCGTTTTGGATAGTCAGCCCGGAAAGAGTGACATGGGGCTTCGCGCTGGGAATTCTGACTACCGTGTTAACGGCTCCGCCATCAATGATGGTCGTCTTGGCACTGGCACCGATCACCTTCAAGCTGAAAGCGACGGTGAGATTCTCCTTATAGGTCGCGGCGGCGACCATGACTGAATCTCCCGACGAAGCCAGCGAGATGGCATGCCCGATGGTCTTGCAGGCGTGCTGGCGTGACTTGCAGTTGTTGTTGTCGCTGCCGCTTACGCCATCGACATACCACTGGCTGCTGGCCAATGCTGTTGGAGCTGAGCCCGAAGACAAAGCCAGAAGCAGCAGACTGCTGAACCCGAGTCTGTGTTTCATAAAATCCTCCTCATAATCAGAGCAGCAGGGTTCCCTTCAACTAATCCTTCTGACGCTCATACGCGCCCATGTCGCAGCCGCCAGTGTCCTCCTTGTCGGGACGAGGCTTGCCGCGTTGATCGGTCTTCAGCAGATGACCCTTACCATCGGTGCAGCCACTGAGGTTCCCCGCGTCAATCGCCGGGCTTCCGTCAAGTAGGGCTTGAGTCTGTGTTGGCCCACCGTTGTTCTGCAAAGGACCGAGTTTGGGGTCGGTGTTGTTCAGATCACCGGTGTTGTTGAAGCGGCACGTGCCATCGCTGCCCAGGTTGTAGCCCTTGGAGGTGATAGTGCCGTAGCAGTTCCACGGGAGCCCTCTCGCATCATTATTCGCGACAATGCTGTTCTGGAGAGTCGCCGAGCCGAAGATGCCGCCGCCCTGGACATAGCAAGCTGACCCCGTGCACTTGATAAACTTGGCGCTATTCCCACTGATAGTGCTGTTGTTGATCGTTAGCGTGCTGCTGTAATAATTGTAGATGCCGCCGCCCTGGGCATAGCAAAATGCATCGCACCCCACCATCGAGGCGATATTTCCACTAAGGGTGCTGTTGCTAATCGCCAAGGCACCGCCGTTGTAGATGCCGCCGCCCTGGGCATAGCAACCTAAAACGCACGCCCCAATATTGGCGCCATTCCCGCTGATCGTAGTCCTGTTGATCGTCAGCGTGCCATCGTTGTAGATGCCGCCGCCCCCGCTTCTGCAGGCTTTAGTACACCCGCCCACGCTGGCACTATTGCCGCTGAGGGTGCTGTTATTGACGGTTAGCATCCCGGAGTTGCCGATACCCCCTTGGCCATTACGCATGGTCAGGTTTGAAAGTGTGACATGTGCACTCGCATTGGAAATTATGACCACCCTGCCGACGCTTCCGCCATCGATAATTGTTGTGACGGCGCTCGCACCGACAAGTCTCAAGCTAAAGCCAATGGTGAGATTCTCTGTATAGGTCGCGGCGGCGACCATGATTGAATCTCCCGACGAAGCCAGCGAGATGGCGTGCCCGATGGTCTTGCAGGCGTGCTGGGGTGACTTGCAGTTGTTGTTGTCACTGCCGTTCACTCCATCGACATACCATTTGCTGCTGGCCAGCGAGGTTGGAGCCAGGGACAGGAACACGGCCAGAAGCAGCAGACTGTGGAACACGAGTCTGTGTTTCATATTCCTCCTCCTCTCAAGGGCAACGTTTTGGGACGTGCCTCTTGCTGAACTTGCTTGCAAAAGCCCCAGGGATCGGTCGTTAAGGATCGTGTTGTTTCAGAAGCCAGAGCCTAGGAAGGGGAGAAACGGGCGGCTAGGAAGAGGCTTCCCACACCTGGGGCGCAATGCTACTCCCAGGAAAAGGTAGCGTCAATGTTAACCCGGCAGTAAATAAGGCTTTCCGTCTGTTGAAAGGTGCACCATCCCCGGTCTGAATGAGCGATGACCGCGCTCCTGCGGCCAAATGCCAAGTGCCAAATGCCAAGTGCTTGTTTAGAATGAATGTGGAATGACTACGCAACCCATCCGATCCGAGCAGGCGAGCGACTACCGCAAGGGCGACTTCACTATCAGCACCGATCGTGAGCTGATTGATTTGGATGTGGTCCATGGTTTCTTGACCGACTGCTACTGGGCCAAGGGCATTCCGCGCGACGTTGTCGCCCGTTCCATCGAGAATTCGCTTTGTTTCGGAGTGTATACGGAGGGCAAGCAAATCGGATTTGCCCGCGTTGTCTCGGACTACGCGACCTACGCTTACATCGGAGACGTATTCGTGCTCGAATCGTTCCGCGGCCGCGGCCTGGGAAAATGGCTGATGGAATGCGTCATGCAGCATCCGCGGTTGCAGGGATTGCGGCGTTGGAGCTTGGTCACAAGCGATGCTCATGGGCTATACTCGCGGCTCGGGTTCGAGCCTTTGAAGAAGCCTCAAAACTACATGGAGCTTCATCGCCCGGATGTTTACCGGCAAGCCGGACATTAGAATCTAGATTCTTCCGGAGATTGAGATGAGAAATAACAACATGTCGCGCCCGCTCTTCGAAGCCGATCCCGAGGTGGCTGCCGCCATCGACAACGAGGTCCGCCGCCAGCACGAGGGGCTGGAGTTGATCGCCTCGGAGAACTTCGTCAGCGAAGCCGTGCTTGAAGCCATGGGCTCGGTATTCACCAATAAGTACGCTGAGGGCTATCCCGGCAAACGCTACTACGGGGGCTGCGAGTTCGCCGACATCGTGGAGAACCTGGCGCGCGACCGCGCCAAACAACTTTTCGGAGCGGAACACGCCAACGTGCAACCCCACGCGGGGTCGCAGGCCAATATGGAAGCCTACTCCGCGGTGCTGCAGCCCGGCGACACCATTCTCGGTCTGAACCTGGCGCACGGCGGCCACCTCACCCACGGGCACCATCTCAACTTTTCGGGAAAGACTTATCGCATCGTGCCCTACGGCGTGACCAAGGAAACCGAGACCATCGACTACGACGATCTGGAAAAGCTTGCCGAAAAAGAACGCCCGAAGATGATTATTGGCGGCGGCAGCGCTTATCCTCGGATTATTGATTTCGCGCGCATGCGGAAGATCGCGGACAAGATCGGCGCACTCTACCTGGTGGACATGGCGCACTTTGCCGGCCTGGTCGCCGGCGGAGCGCATCCCTCGCCGGTTCCGCACGCGCACATCGTGACCTCAACCACGCACAAAACGCTGCGCGGACCACGCGCGGGAATGATCTTGTCGAAGCAGGAATTCGCAGCCGCAATTGACAAAGTAGTTTTCCCCGGCATGCAGGGCGGACCGCTGGTGCACATCATTGCCGCCAAGGCAGTCTGCTTCCGCGAAGCCATGCAGCCAGACTTCCGCGACTACGCCCGGCAGGTCGTGGCCAACGCGAAGGTATTGGCCGACACGCTGGCGGCGGAGGGCTTCCGCATCATCTCCGGCGGCACCGACACTCATCTCATGTTGGTCGATGTATTTTCCAAAGGCATGCTGGGCAGCGAAGCGGAGAAGGCTCTGGACCAGGCCGGCATCACCGTCAACAAAAACGCCATTCCTTTCGACACCAACCCGCCGATGAAACCGAGCGGCATCCGCATTGGCACACCAGCCCTGACCACGCGAGGAATGAAAGAGGCTGAGATGCGGCAAGTGGGCCGCTGGATCTCCGAGGCGCTGCATCACCGAACGGATGCCGCCGTGCTTGGAAGAATCCGTAAGCAGGTGCTGGAACTGGCGGACAGCTTCCCGCTGTACGCCGAGCGTAGAGCTAGGGCGCAATCTGAAGTAAGGGCTTGAAAACATACCTGGCCACGGATTGGTGTGGACACTCCTGAAAATCTGAATTCCTTTGTGTACCTTCGTGTCCTTTGTGGTTAAATCACTTCCGTGAAAGTCGCCTTTGATATCCGGCGGATGACCGAGTTCGGCGTAGGCACTTACACGCGAAATGTGGTGCGAGCGCTCGGCCGGCTGGACCACTCGAACGAATATTTTCTAATCGGCTCACCTCAGAAAGTAGAGGAGATCGGTCCGCTCCCGCCAAACTTTCAGACAGTGCCGCTGCTCGACGGCGACAACACCGCCAAAGGTTACTTTGAATTTCGCGCCATTCTCAAACGTCTTAACTGTGATTTGGCACACATTCCGCACCTGTTCTCGATTCCGCGAAACTTGCCTTGCCGATACGTGATGACCGTCCATGATGTTCTGGAGCACCTGTATCGCGCTCGCGACCGCTCCAGCTTGCGGCGCTCTTTGCATTTTCAGCTTACACGCCGGGTGCTGAAAGGTGCGTCTCGAATCCTGGCGGTCTCCAGGTACACCAAGAGCGAGATCGAGAAATTGTTCGGAATTCCAGGCTCGCGTATTGAGGTCGTCTACAACGCCATTGACGAGCGCTTTCTCCGCGGTCACGCCTCTGACACCGATCGGCTACTCCTCGCCGAGCGCTATCTGGTGACTTATCCCTTTCTCCTTTACGCGGGCCGCATCAGTCCACATAAGAATGTGGTGCGGATCATCGAAGCATTCTCCGCGTTGAAGGCGGAACTGGAGAAGGAAGGCAGGTTCTCCGACCTGAAGTTGATTATCATTGGCGATGAACTTTCAAAGCATCCAGACTTGCGCCGCACCGTCATCCGCGGCGGCGTGCAGAACGATGTTCGCTTCATGGGATTCGTTCCCATCGAAATGCTGCGGGTGTTCTACGACGCTGCCAAGATCTTCGTCTTCCCCTCCCTTTACGAAGGTTTTGGACTGCCCCCGCTGGAAGCCATGGCGCACGGCACTCCGGTAGTTACCTCGAACACGTCCTCACTGCCCGAAGTCGTGGGCAATGCGGCCGTGCTGGTGAACCCAGAGAATGTGTTCGAGATTATGCGCGCGCTGCTCCGCGTGTTGCTCGACCAGACGGTTCGTGACAAGTACAAACAGCGCGGGTACGAGCAAGCCAAGAGATTCTCGTGGGATGCCTCGGCCCGCCAGATTCTTGGCGTGTACGAAGAAGTGGCTGGGAAACGGAAGAGAGTGCCTCGATACGAGAAAGCCGTGTAGGCCTCGTCCGGCACTAACTAACCCGGTGCCCCTCGTAATCCGGCTTGCTTTCTGCATGCGGATTGATGTACAAACCACCCGAACACCCTTCTCAAGAATGGTTGCTCTCAAGCCTGCCGACGAATTCGGATTGGCCTTGGCTTCTTGCCCGCAAATTGTCGGCATTCCACACGACGGCCGCGTCCTCGTGAGTCATCCCTTGGAGAAAACTTTATGACACCGCGTAAACTCGTCTCGCTAATCGTCTTCACGCTGGGGCTATCCCCATTCGGATTCGGCCAGAGCGCCGCTACTGGCGATCTTCACCTCACGGTGAAAGATCCCAATGGCAGCCTGGTGACCAGCGCCACGGTTATAGTGCGCGATCAGGCGAAGGGCTTGGAGCGCGTGGGAGCGGGAAACGGCCAGGGCGAATATCGCATCTTGCTACTGCCTCCGGCGACCTACCAGGTCACGGTCGAAGCCGCGGGCTTCGCGAAAGCCACGGTTGAAAATGTGGCCATCACCGTGGGACAAGTGGCGGACTTGCCAATTGTTCTCTCGGTTGCGGGCACGCAGGTAGTTGTCAATGTCAGCTCCGCCGCCGAACTGATCGAAACCAGCCGCACTTCGAGCACCGACACCATCGAGCAGCGGCGCATTGATAACCTTCCTATCAACGGACGCAACTACATCAACTTCACCCTGACAGATTCTCAGGTCGTGCGCGACAACGCCCCCAACACCGGGGCCGCCCCGACCTCCGGACTGAACATGAGCGGCCAGCGTGCCCGCTCGAACCTGGTCAACGTGGACGGCGCTGACGCCACCGACAATTCCGTCAACGGAGTGCGCTCCACGGTCTCGCAGGAGGCGGTGCAGGAATTTCAGATTATTTCAAACAGCTATGGAGCGGAATATGGACGCGCCGCCGGAGGCGTGGTCAATATCATCACTCGCTCCGGATCAAACGATTTCCACGGCGATGTCTTTGGTTATTTGCGCAACCGGAATTTTCAGGCGGTGAATCCATTCAGCACGGTTCCCAATCCAGCGTATACGCGAGTGCAGGCCGGCGCGGCCTTCGGCGGACCAATCAAGAAAGATAAGACTTACTATTATTTCGCCTACGAAATCACGCGGCGGCATGAGACCGGCTTTTCCAGCATCGGCCAAAACAATTTCGGGCTGGTGCCCTTCGACACCAGCGCAGTCGGTCTGCCTCTCGGGATTCTGCAGTTGACCCCAGATCAGGTTACCTTCCTCACGAATCCGACCACATTGGCGGCTGAGGCCAATAAGAATGTTGCCCAGGCCGTGGCGCAGTACGCAGCGCTGGCTGGGGCCTCGTCCGGCCAGGCAATCAACGGAAAATGGCCCACGAATCTCGGCGGCGCATTCGGCCTCGGCGGATTCCCTACTTCCTGCCCGCCCCCCACCCCCGGATGCTTCGTGCCTGCGTCCTATCAGACGCTGGCCTCGCAGGAGGGGAACTTTCCGGTGTTCGAAGGCACCAGCCTGTACTCGCTGCGTCTTGATCACAACTTGAACGATCACAATCGGGCGATGCTGCGGGTCAACGTCAGCCCCAGCACCATCACTGGCATTGAGGTCGGCGGCCAAGACCAGCCCTTTGGGCAGAATGCCTACTCGCGTACATCGCAACAAACCTACCGCGACGTTGCGGGTACGGCGCAGGACACGTGGACGCTCGGCAACAACAAAGTGAATGAATTTCGATTCCAGTATGCCCGCCGTGGCCTTGCATATTTTTACAACACGCAAATCCCCGGAGGCTCCGACCCCGCCGTGAACATTCCCGGCTTTGCCTATTTCGGCCGCGAGCCTTACTCCTACATTCAGCGTGTCGAGCAGCGTTACCAGTTCACTGACAATTTTTCCTGGTCGATCGGGCGGCATGACACCAAGTTCGGTGTGGACTTCAACTATCTCCCCATCGACGCGACCTTTACGGTGAACTACGGAGGCGTATACGATTTCGGCCCCGTTACCGCGGCCAACCTGGGACTCTCGATACCCGGCCTCACCATCCCCAGCCTATCGCCGGTACAGGCGTACGGGGCAGGCGTGCCTCAGGACTTCATTCAGGGCTTTGGCAGTCCGCATGACTCGTTCGCCAACAAGCCCCTTGGCGTTTTCTGGCAGGATTCCTGGCGAGTCAGACCCACGTTCACGCTCAATTACGGCTTACGCTACGACGTGGAATTCGCGCCCCAGTTCAAGCAGCCCAGCCCGCTGGCTCAGGCCGGATACAAAATTCTGGGATTGCAGAAGGGGATTCAAACCGACACGAAAAATGTCCAGCCGCGGATCGGTATGGCTTGGGATCCCAAGGGCGATGGTAAGACGGTAGTCCGTGCTTCCTACGGCATATTCTTTGACCATCCGTTGCTCGGCCTTTATTTTTTGGGTGACGCTTCCGACGGCTCTACCAGCGGGCAGTTGGCGTTTGCCGGCACCGGGGGATGCAGCAATCCCAACGCCCTCTTTGGCCAGGGCAGTCCTGAGAACCTCAACGGCATTCCTATTTTTCAAGGACTGCCGATCAATGGCACAAACGTAACAAATAATCCTTGCGTCGTCTCCTCGAATCCCGCGGTAGCCGGCGCGCTGGGATACTTGCCCAACCAGCAGCAATTTCAAGCGTTGAATTTTCCGCAATCGATATTCCTAAACCAGAACTACTTGAATCCCGCGACGCCGCTGCCCCTCGCGTTCCAGCCTTTTGGCTATCCGCAGTCGAAAAATTTCGTTTACGCCTATGCGCAGCAAGTGAATTTCACCGTCGAGCGGGACCTGGGCCGTGGATTCGCCCTCAGTCTGGCATACAACTTCAACGGCGGACGTCATTTGAACCGCCCAATCAATGCCAACACTGTGCGCGGCGACCTGATGATCGAGAATTTTGCAGCGGCTTCTGCGGCCGCGATTGCGGCAAAGAAAACTCCACCCAGCAGCCCGTTCACCGTCAGCGGCTGCGGAGTCAGCCCAACCGGAGTGCCCTACGTCGACGCTTCCCTGATGAACTTCTTCCGGCCATCCGGCCTGAACCCGTCGATTGCGGGCGCCTATCTAGCGAGTGGCGGCGGCGCTTGCGTAGGCCTGGCGCAGACCATCCTGCAGGGGCTGGCCAGCCAGGGATTCAACGCCAACTGCAATCCCGCAACCGGCTTGACCAACTGCGTTCCCTTCGGAGATATGGATGCCAACTACTCAAACGGCAGTTCCATTTACCACGGCTTTACCACCAACCTGCGCAAGCGCTTCGGCAATCACTACGAATTCCTGGCGTCCTACACCTGGTCCCATGCAATTGACGACTCGACGGATTTGCAGTCCACGCTCACTCCACAGGACAGCTACTACCCAGGTCTGGATCGTTCCAATTCGCTGTTCGATCAGCGCCACCGGTTTGTATTCAGCGGGGTTTACCAGACCGGCAGACTGAGTGGAGACGGTTTTGCCAGAAAGTTTTTCAGCGATTGGACTTTCGCGCCGATCATCGAAGTCGCCTCCGGGCGGCCCTTCAATATCATCACCGCCGCGGACGACAATCTGCAGTTGTCTTCTCTTACCGGCCGTCCCAACACGTTCGTGAACCCCGCCTGCGGAGCCGGAATCGCTTCCAAGTTCTCGCCCACCGGAGTCTTCCAGGAACCTTGCCCAGCAGGCTTCGATGGGACCTTGCTCTCTCTCGATGGCAACCTCTCGCGGAACGCCGGGGTTGCGCCCTGGACGGTCTTCAACGATTTGCGAATTGCCAAGCGCATCTATTTCGGCGAGCGCATCAATACCGATTTGATCGTGGATATGTTCAACATCGCCAACCGATACAACGTGGCCGCCGTCAGCCCGCTGTTCACCAACGCCGGTCAAGCCACCTCCGCCTACGACCCCAGGCAGTTTCAGTTTGGGATGAAAGTGAATTGGTAAAAGTAGGCCGGCACTCGTGTTCTGGCATCCTTGCTTCCTTTGTGAACCTTATGCGTCCCGCTCGCGCCTGCATGAACGCAATCTGAAGGTCTCTAAGTGGCAGAGGTCGCGAGCTTTCCCCCATGACCAAACGAGTGCTCCTTTTGTAACTTGGCATTCGCTCACCGGTCTCCTAAAGTCCTAGGGAGTGAAACCGGCATCGGGCGGGTGCTTTCGGCCCATTACGTGCATCTAAAAAGCTTAGGATTACTGGCGCCGGGTACTGACGCCGAAAGCCGGGACTGGATGTGGAATGAAGTACACAAGGAAGTATTTTTTGCTTGCCGGGCTGTTTCTGGCGGCGACCGGGTTTCCGCTCCGGGCGCAGATGACTTACCTCGCGCCGGACAGCGGGTTGACCGCATCCCCAGCTAGCCCTGATTCCGGGGACTCCGTTCTTACCATTAAGAAGCGAGTGGACGAAGTCAACGTGCTGTTCATTGCCACCGACAAGCATGGCAAGTTCGTGCGCAACCTCAGCCAGAAGGACTTCGCCATTCTCGACGACCATAAGCCACCGCAATCCATTGTGAATTTCCGGCGCGAGATTGACCTGCCCATCGAACTCGGACTCTTGATCGATACCAGCGGCTCGGTGCGAGGCCGGTTCGACTTCGAACAGGACGCGGCTGTAAGTTTTCTCCAAAACACTGTCCGCCCCAATTTTGACAAAGCTTTCGTCGTGGGCTTCAACGGGCACAGTCAGGTGATGCAGGAGTTCACGGATAACGCTGCCCTGTTGTCCGCAGCTGTCCACCGTTTGCAGGACGGCGGCGGCACGGCACTCTACGACGCCATTTATCGAGCCTGCCACGAGAATCTGATCAAGGATCACGAAGACCATCCTTCGCGACGCGCCATCGTTGTGGTCAGCGATGGAGAGGACAATCAGAGTGAGTTCAGCGAAGCCCAAGCGATTGAAATGGCGCAACGCGCGGAAGTCATCATTTATGCAATTTCGACCGATGACAGCGGCTTGATCCTGCGCGGCGACAAAGTCCTGCAACGCATCGCGGACGCGACCGGCGGGCGGGCGTTCTTTCCGTTCAAAATGAAGGACATCAAGAATTCGTTCGCGGCGATTGAAGACGAGCTGCGCAGCCAGTACATCGTCTCCTATCATCCGGCTGATTTTGAAGCGGACGGGCGTTATCGTCCGATTGAAATCACCGCGTTCAAAAAGGACCTCCAGGTGCGCTCTCGTAAAGGCTACTATGCCCCGCGGCAGTAGGTGCTTCTTTCCCACTAAAACCTTTGTTCTTTTCTATATACAGTCATCCCGTAGAGACTTAACTACCGATCGTGTTACGTTGCCGGCCGACAGTGCTACAATTTGGCTGTGCGAATTCTCGCAAGCGGCGCCGGGGCGGGCGTTCACACGTCAGGTGGACCGATGAAGCCAGCATTCTTTCTCGTCGTGAGTCTATCGTGCCTGCTCGTGGTTGCACCTTGCTCCGCCCAGCGGCGGCGCCCTGCAGCCAAACAGCCGGCCCAGCAAGAGCAGCCGGCGGTTCAACCTGCGCTTCCTCCACCAACCTTGGCTCAGATGCCCGCGTCTGCTCCCGAGGTCTTATTCCAGGCTGGCCAGCTGACGATTTCGGCCCAGAATTCCACCTTGGGCGACATTTTGAAAGCAGTGCGAGTGCAAACAGGTGCGACCATCGAGCTTCCGGGCAATGCGCCGGAGCGGGTCGTGGGACATTTCGGCCCAGCTCCAGCTCGTGATGTGCTGGCATTGCTGCTCAACGGATCGCACTTCAATTACCTTCTCCTCGGATCGCCGACCGACCCTGCCGCTCTGGACCGAGTCATCCTCATAGCCAAGTCGAGCAGTTCGGCCGCGAGCAATGAGCAGCCGCAAAACGTCATGCAGCAGGCGAGTGCTTATCCCCAGAACGTGTATGCTCGCCCGGCCGTGCCCGCTGCGGCAGGGGGCAATACGGTGGTGGTCGAGGGTCAGGACGGCCAGGACGATACCGCCGATGATTCCGCCGACGCCACCGACGACACCCAGGCGGACGATCAAACCGATCAGACAGACCCGAATGACCAGACGGACGACCAAGCCGCCGACGACCAACAACCGCAGCAGCAAACCGATGGGCAGCAACCCGTGAAAACACCCGAGCAACTCCTGCAGGAATTGCAGCAGCGACAGCAGCAGATACAGCAGCAGGGGATCCAGCCGGGAATCCCGCCAGGGGCGCCACGCGGCTTCCCACCTGGAATGGTCCCGAACCCAGGTGCAGTCAACCAACCGCAGAACTAGGAACCTGATTTAGGTGAATTCTTGCCGGACCACGACGTCCGCGTTCTGCCCAAACTAGTCCCCGCCCGCGTGAGCCGCTCTGGCTCGACCGGAGGTCAGCATGGGTTCAGAAGTGGGTTGCCGCGACTGTTTAGCGAAGGTGTGAAGAATCCCAATCACAGAACCGTAGGCGGAAAGAATCCCAATCGCCAGCACAACTACCACGGTGAAAGATAGGATAAAAACGCTCAATAAACCGCCCAAGTTCCCCGCCTTCTCACGAATTGCGCGCTCGCAATTCCGGACTTTCCTGCGTACCGCGCTTCCTGACTCTACCCGCGTTGACGCTTGCCACTGTTAGCAAATAAGATACGTAAGTAGAGCTGCGCACTTCCACTTTCCAACATCTCTGGGGACCCGTCCACATTACGGAAGGACACTGAAGGGGTATACTTTCGCGCTTTATGGCCATTACCAAGATTTCGGTGCGTGGGGCGCGCCAGCATAACCTCAAGAACATCGATGTCGAGATTCCCCGCAACAGCCTGACCGTAATCACCGGCCTGAGCGGGTCGGGCAAGTCCTCGCTGGCGTTCGACACCATCTATGCCGAGGGTCAACGGCGCTATGTAGAGACGCTGTCGGCCTACGCCCGCCAGTTTCTGGATCAGATGGAGCGGCCAGATGTGGATGCGATCGACGGCCTCAGTCCAGCCATTTCGATCGAGCAGAAAACCACCAGCCGCAGTCCCCGTTCGACGGTGGGAACGATTACCGAGATCTACGATTATCTTCGTCTTTTATTCTCCTCGATCGGCGTGCCGCATTGTCCCAAGTGCGGACGAGCGATCAGTCGTCAATCGGCCGACCAGATCGTGCAGCGAGTGATGGCTCTCACTCCTGAAGACCGCGTCATGGTGCTGGCGCCCATCGTGCGCGGACGCAAAGGCGAGTTCAAAAAAGAAATGGAGAAGTTGGTGCAGCACGGCTTCACGCGCGCACGAGTAGACGGCGAACTGGTGAATCTCGATGACGACCTCGCGCTCGATAAACGCAAGAATCACACCATCGAGGTAGTGATTGATCGCTTGTTGGTGAAGCCGGGAATTGAGCACCGGCTAGAGTTATCCGTCGGACTCGCGATGAAGCTGGCAGGAGGACTGGTGCAGGTCGCGGTAGTGGGAGGTGAGGAACAACTCTACTCGGAGCGGCTGGCCTGTCCAGATTGCGGAATCAGTGTGCCCCAACTGGAGCCGCGGTCGTTCTCCTTCAACAGCTCGTACGGAGCCTGCCCCGAATGCCACGGTTTGGGCAGCCGCTATGATTTTGATCCTGCCAAAGTGATCGTCGACTGGTCGAAACCCTTGCTCGATGGCGGGTTAGGGCCGGGATCCGCGTCGCAGAATCTGGTTCACATGCTGCAAATCGCAGCCACGGCGCATAGCCTGGACTTAAACACGCCCTTCGAGAAGTTTCCCGAGAAGGCGCAAAACCTGCTGCTGTTCGGAGAATCCGGCAAAGTCGGTAAGACAGGTTTCGGCGGAATTATCGCCTATCTTAAACGCGTGTTAGAGGAATCCACATCCGAGGGCTATCGCGATTTCCTGCTCGATTACATGTCTGCGACGGAATGTCCCGCGTGCCATGGGCAACGCCTGCGTCCGGAGAGTCTGGCGGTGAAAGTGAACGGTTTGTCGATCGCCGACTTTACCGAGTTGCCGGTTTCGCGGTCGCTTGAACTGGCGAGAAAGATTCAACTCACCGGCCGCGAGGCCGCCATTGCGAGCCGCGTTGTGCACGAAATCGTGGAACGGCTGCAGTTTCTGAACGCAGTGGGTCTCGGCTATATCGCCCTTGACCGCTCGGCCGCTACGCTTTCCGGCGGCGAGGGACAACGCATCCGCCTGGCCACTCAGATCGGATCAAAACTGCGCGGCGTACTGTATGTGCTCGACGAGCCTTCGATCGGCCTGCATCACCGCGACAACGCCCGCCTGCTGAAGGCTCTCGAGGAGTTGCGCGACCTGGGTAATACGGTGCTGGTGGTCGAGCATGATGAAGAAACCATCCGGCGCGCCGACTACGTAATCGATCTCGGCCCCGGCGCAGGACGGCACGGAGGCGAACTCGTCGCTCACGGAACTCCTGAGGAAATCATGGAAGTGCCGGAATCTCTAACCGGAGCTTATATCTCGGGCAGACTCCAGATCGAGATGCGGCCACAGCGTCGCCAGACAAACGGCGCGGGCATCGCCATCCTCGGCGCGCGCGAAAACAACTTGAAGAATCTTGACGTCAGCTTTCCACTGGGCGTGATGACGGTGGTGACCGGGGTCTCCGGCTCCGGCAAGTCCACTCTGGTGAACGACATTCTTTATCGCGCTCTGGCGAAGACCCTGTACCGCTCACGCGAAGAAGCCGGCGCGCACAAAGCGATCACCGGCGCAGAGAACATCGACAAAGTCATTCGCATTGATCAATCGCCGATTGGCCGCACGCCGCGTTCGAACCCCGCGACCTACACCGGAGTGTTTGCGCAGATTCGCGATCTCTATGCCATGCTGCCCGAGTCGCGGGAACGAGGCTACAAGCCGGGACGGTTTTCGTTCAACGTGAGCGGCGGACGCTGCGAGGCCTGCCAGGGCGAAGGACAGCGTCGCATCGAAATGAGTTTCCTGCCCGATGTCTACGTGCTTTGCGAGATCTGTGGCGGCCGCCGCTACAACCACGAAACATTGGCGGTGAAGTACAAAGGATACTCCATCGCGGACCTACTCGAAATGCCGGCTTCAGACGCATTGCCGATTCTCGAAAATGTTCCTCAGGTCAAACAGAAGCTACAGACACTCGTCGATGTGGGCCTGGGATACATTCACCTGGGTCAATCCGCTGTAACGCTCTCCGGCGGCGAAGCGCAACGCATCAAGCTGGCGCGCGAGTTGAGCAAACGGCAAACCGGGAAGACTTTGTACCTGCTCGATGAACCCACCACCGGCTTGCACTTCGACGACGTCAAGAAACTACTGGACGTGCTCCATCGCCTCACCGACCTGGGAAACATGGTCGTCATTATCGAGCACAATCTGGATGTGATCCGCAACGCCGACTGGATCATCGACCTCGGTCCCGAAGGCGGAGAAGAGGGCGGACGCATCGTGGCTCAGGGTACACCCGAGCAGGTCGCGCGCAACAAGAAGTCGTACACAGGGCAAGCGCTGGCAGCGTATTTCAACGGAAAGGAAAAACGCGTTGCGACCACGGAGCTGCTAGCTTAATGCTCTCCGTCAAGCGAGACGTTGCAAGCAACGCCTCCGGCGGCTGACTAACCGGGCGTTGTTTTTGGTGTAAATTCAAAATGTCTTCGCGGAAACTCTGAATCTCATGTCGGCACCCCAAAACCCGTGGTCCGATCCCACCCCGTTGCCCGTGCCGGAACAGCCTGCACCATTTACCGCCACCCCCTCCGAAGACCCCGCCTGGAGCGGATGGGATGTGCTGCAGATTGTGCTCTTGACCTTCGCTTCGGTTTTCCTATTTTTGTCACTGGTTGGGGTAGCGGCTCACCAATTGCTCTATCCCAAAACACCAATCCTCGAGGTCATGCTATATCCCCTGATGGCGGTGCTCGGCCAGGCGCTCGCTTACCTGTTGATCCTCGGGTTCATGGTTTCGATTGTGAAGCGCGTCCCTAACCAGGATTTCCGCCGGGCCATCCGTTGGAACTGGCCGGCAAACTGGGGAACCTACTTGGTGGCAGGTGCAGCTCTGTCGTTCGCACTGCAAGGCCTGGCACACTTTCTTCCGATCCCAAAAGAACTGCCCATGGACCGATTCTTCAGAACCCCCGGCGAGGCCTGGGCCCTCTCGCTGTTCGGCATCACCCTCGCTCCGCTGCTCGAGGAACTGTTCTTTCGTGGATTTCTTTACCCCGTCCTCGTCCGCCGATTCGGCGTCGCCATCTCAGTCGTGGTGACCGCTGTGGGCTTCAGTCTCATTCACGCTCCACAACTGGGGCGCGCCTGGGGACCGGTGCTGGTGATTTTTATGGTCGGACTGGCGTTTACCATCACGCGTGCGGTGACTAAGTCGGTTGCCGCCGGTTTGATCATGCACATGGCGTATAACGGCACGCTTTCAATTCTTCTCTTTATAGGCACCGACGGTTTCCGCCACCTGGAGAGACTGAATCAGTAAGAGCTCGCGTAGCGACGGGCGCCTCGCCCGTCCGCTGACATGCCGTTAACCTCAACGTCTGCGCCTCCGCCCGCCGCATGCTATCTTAGAATTTCCATGCTTTCCGCCCGTCAGGAACTCTTGCGTCTGCTGGCTGCGAAATCTTTCCGTCTGGGAGAGTTCAAGCTCTCCTCCGGCGGCACCAGCGACTACTACGTGGATTGCCGCACCACAACTCTGGACGCGCGTGGTTCGCAACTCACGGGCCGGGTGTTTCTCGACGAGATTCGGAAACGCAAATGGCGGCCGCAGGCCATCGGCGGACTAACCATGGGAGCCGATCCCGTAGTAGTCGCTGTCGCGGTTACCAGCGGCGAAATCGATGGCTTTCTGGTCCGCAAGGCTGAGAAGCAGCACGGCACAGGACAGAGGATAGAAGGCTTTCGCCAGAAGGGCGCCCGCGTGGTGATCGTGGACGATGTCTGCACTACGGGCGCATCCACGATTCAAGCCATCGAAGCGGCTCGCGAATTCGGATTTGAAATCGCCGGCGTGATGTGCCTGGTAGAGCGCGAAGAGGCAGGCGGGCGTCCGAAAGTTGAGAAAGCTGCTGCACCCGCGCCGTTCGTTTCGATATTCACTGCGGCCGACGTACGCAAAGAGCACGTCCGTAAGAAACCCGGCAAGCTCGTAGCAAGAGTGGCTGACGCGAAGAAATCAGCGCCACCAGATGGACCGACCAGGCTTGGACCAACGACCAAAGACCAAAGACCAATGACCAACTCATGATTCAAACTCTCGAATGGACCGACAAGGGCGTACGCTTCATCGATCAGACCAAGCTGCCCGCAGAAGAAACCTACGTGACCTGCAAAACCTACGAGCAGGTCGCCGACGTCATCCGCAACATGGTGGTACGCGGCGCGCCCGCCATTGGTGTAGCCGCGGCCATGGGCATCGCTCTCGGAATGAAGAACTCGAAAGCCGAGACTGGAGGCGAACTGAAACGGGAGTTTGATCAGATCTGCGAGGTCATCGGCAAAACCCGTCCGACGGCGGTCAATCTTTTCTGGGCCATCCGCCGCATGCGGGACAAACTCGAATCACTCAGAGTGCGCCCGTTACCGCAGATCAAACAGGCTTTGATTGAAGAAGCGCAACGCATGCACGCCGAAGACATCGCCGCCAACCAGGCCATGGGCCGGCACGGCGCAACTCTCATGCCCGCCAGCGGCGGCGTGCTCACCCACTGCAACGCCGGAGCGCTCGCAACTTGCGGCTATGGCACGGCGCTGGGAGTGATCCGCGCCGCAGTCGAGCAGGGAAAGAAAATCCACGTCTACGCCGACGAGACCCGTCCTTTTCTACAAGGCTCGCGCCTGACCGCCTGGGAACTGATGAAGGACGGCATCCCTACCACGGTGATCTCTGACAACATGGCGGGCGCAATCATGAAGCAGGGCAAAATCGCAGCGATTGTGGTCGGTGCGGACCGCGTCGCCGCCAATGGCGACGTGGCCAACAAGATCGGAACCTACACCGTCGCCGTGCTGGCCAAGGAGCACAACATCCCCTTCTACGTCGCCGCGCCTCTGTCGACTATCGATTTCGAAACCCCCGACGGCAGCAAGATTCCCATCGAGCAACGCAACGAAAAAGAAGTCACCCACATCGCCGGCAAGCAGATGACCCCCGACGGAGTTCAGATAGAAAATCCCGCCTTCGACGTCACCCCCGCGAAGTACGTAACCGCGATCGTCACCGAGAAAGGAATCGCCCGGGCGCCGTATGGTGACTCGTTAGCGAAGCTGGCGGGAACGGAGCGAGTGGCGGTCAGCAGTTAGCATTCGGCCAGTTCGGGTGCTCCGCGGCTCAACGGCTGAGTGCTGATTGCTTCCTTACTTCTTTACGACAAACTTATGATTGCTCTTCAGCGTGCCTTTGGGTGTAGTGACGGTCACAAAGCCGGTGGTCGCACCCGCGGGCACGGTGGTCGTGATCAGAGAACTGGAAGCCACTTTGAAACGAGCTGCGGTGCCGTTGAAGCGGACGGCGGTCGCACCCGTTAGACTAGTCCCAAGAATCTTTACGGCGGCTCCCACTTTGCCCGAGGTAGTTTGCGTTTCCACAAACGGACGCAAGCCGACCGACAGACTGAAGACAACCCCATCGTTGCTTGTCCCGCCGAACGCCGTCGTCCCGTAAAACTTTCCATTGGTGTCCTCTACCAGCCCGGCCTCCGGGGTAGCGCCGTCCGAAGAACCGAAGCTATGCAGAGTGGTCAGTGTGCCATTGGAGGTGATCTTGAAAATCGTACCAGCGACGGTGGTCCCATAGAAGTTCCCATCGGTTGCCTGGATCAGCGTGGCTTTGGGGTGTCCACCGTCGGTGCAGTTGTTCAGGGAGCAAAAATTGTAAAGCGTTGTCAGCGTCCCCGTCGTCGTGATTTTGAAGACGGTCCCATTCCCATGCGCGCCACCCTGGTACGTGGTCCCATATAATTTCCCATCGGTGCCTTGCACTACACCCGCGATAGGGAAGGCTCCATCCACCGCCTGGGCGAAACTATGCAGCGTGGTCAGCGTGCCACTGGGAGTGATTTTGAAAACTGTGCCATTACCGTTGGCCCCGCCATAAGTCGTGATCCCGTAGAAGTTCCCGTCGGTACCCTGCGCCAGACCCGCGGCAGCGTCGAGTCCATCAGGGCAACCGCTTTGCGCGCAAAAACTGTACAGCGTCGTCAGCTTGCCACTCAAAGTGATCTTATAAACTGTGCCGCTATTGTGCGCCCCGCCACCGCCCGTCGTTCCGTACAAACTGCCATTGGCTTGAATGATGGCAAAAGGCCCTGCGCCGTCAGCACACCCACTCAGCATGCAAAAGGCGTACGGAATCGTGAAAGCGCCGCTGGGCGTAATTTTGTAGAGAACGCCATTGGCGTTCGGTCCGCCGGCGCCCGTGGTCCCGTAGAAGCTCCCATCGGCGGCCTGAACCAGTCCCGCGGCTGGGGCATAGCCGTCGGTCTCGACGAAGCTGTGCAGGCTGGTCAGCGTGCCCCCGGTCGTGATCTTGAATACCGTCCCAAAGTTAGCACTCCCGCCGAGGTTCGTGGTCCCGTAGAGTTTTCCGTCGGTGGCCTGGACCAGCGGCGCGAAGGGACTGGCGCCATCGGTTTGGGTAAAGCTGTGCAGCGTCGCAAAAGTTTGCGCACTGGCGGCGGTCGAGAAAAGCACAAGGACGATCAGAGCCACGTCGATCGATAGAGTGTTTCTAGGGTATTTCATGCGAATTTCCTCACCCTCAGCTTTGGGAAATATCGGACAACAGTGAGCAGAACCGAGCCGGCTCGGCTAGGATTGCCCGGGAGGAGGGCCTTTGAGCGCAACTACATTACCACGCAAAGCCAGCCTCGCAACAAACTTTCCATCTAGCATTGCGCGAATTGGCGGGAAAAACCGTCATGCCGGCAGAAACGCCTGCTCTGAGTGGCTAGAACTTTTCCACCAGAATCTTCGTAAATTACACTAGACGAGAAGGAGAACCTGCCATGTTCACGTTCCTGCTCTGGTGCCTGCTGTTCGTGCTGTGCTGGCCGCTGGCTCTGTTCGCGCTGGTGATCTATCCGTTGGTGTGGCTGTTGCTCCTGCCATTCCGCCTGATCGGGATTGCGGTGCATGGAGTATTGGAACTGGTGTGGGCCGTAGTGATGTTGCCGGCAAGACTTTTGACTGCGCCATTCCGGCTGCGAGTGTAGGCGCAGGCGTCATCGCCCGTGCTGCCGGTGGAAATTTCGACCTACTCTGCGCCTTTGGCCGGGATCGCCATTCCTAATTCCTTCATCACCATCTGCAAGTCTTTCCAGGTCTCTTTTTTCTGGCGGGGATCCCGCAAAAGAAACGCGGGATGATAGGTGACAGCCAGCTTGGTGCCGCGGAAATCAAACCAACACCCGCGAAACTCAGACATCGGCGCATTGATCGCGAGCAGCGTCTTTGCCGCGACCGCACCCAGCGCCACAATCGCCTTCGGCTTGATGGCCGCAATCTGCCGCATCAGAAATGGAGAGCAGGTTTCGCACTCATCGCGCTCGGGTGTGCGGTTTCCCGGCGGACGGCACTTGATGATGTTCGCGATGTAGATATCTTCGCGCCGCAGCCCCATGGCCTTGATCATGTTGTTGAGCAACTGCCCGGCGCGGCCGACGAAGGGTTCTCCCTGCTGATCTTCGTCCGCGCCCGGAGCCTCGCCGATAAACATCAACTCAGCTTTAGGATTGCCCACCCCGAAGACGATCTGCTTGCGTCCCTGTTTGCTCAGACGGCAGCGTGTGCAGTCCCCGAGGTCCTCTCGAATCAACCGCAGCGCCTGGACCGGATCAGTCACCCCTGATTCAGGTTTGGGGTTCGCGGCTTCAAAGGTATTCTCCTCCACCTTCGGTACCGCAACTGCAGCTTTGGCTCTTGGAGTCATGAAGTCTCGCTGTTCCGGCAAAATGTCAGGAGTCGTCGTAAACACAGCCTCTTCTACCGAGGTAAGTGTTGTTTCGCGGCGATAGAAATCATAGATGCCCATTTCGTTGTAGTAGCGGATGCGTTCGGAAAGAACCCGCTTGAGTTCGGTATCCAGGATAGGAGGCATAAAGAACCAGTTCCCAGTTCTCGAATGCTAGTTGGATCAGCAGCTGGTCAGGTTTTCAGCGCGGGTTTGCGCTCTCGCAGCCGCACTACCTGGTCGAGCACGCGCTGCGCCACTTCCCACTTGGTGGTTTCCGGGACTTCAACGATTTCGTGCTGCGTGATAATGGTTACCGCATTGCGATCGGTGTCGAAGCCCACGCCCTCGCGCGAAACATCGTTCACCACGATGGCATCCAGCGACTTCGATGCCAGCTTCTTGCGCGCGTTCTCCAGCGCATTCTGCGTTTCAGCAGCAAAACCAACGATCAATTGAGACTGCTTGTGACGCGCGATCTCACCCAGGATATCCGCCGTGGGCTCGAGTTCGAGCGTCATCGGACCGCTGCGCTTGATCTTCTGCGAGGCCAAAGATTTTGGGCGATAGTCGGAGACTGCCGCCGTCTTGATCACAATCGTCGCCAGCGGCAGCAGCCTCAAAACCGCCTGCCGCATCTCTTCAGCCGACTCTACCCGCGCGACTTCAGCAGCTCCAGGCGGCGTGAGCGTGGTTGGTCCGCTCACCAGCAACACCCGCGCGCCGCGGCGGAGAGCCGCTTCCGCCAGAGCATATCCCATCCGTCCGCTAGAACGATTCGTAAGGTACCGCACCGGATCAATCTTCTCCCGCGTCGGCCCCGCGGTGATCAATATGGTTTCGCCAGCCATTTCCTGCGACGCCCCCAGCGCCTCCAGCGTAGCCGCAACTATAATTTCGTTCTCCGCCAGTCGCCCCGGTCCCGTCATGCCGCAAGCCAAATATCCGGCGCCGGGCTCCACAATCCTCACTCCGCGTTTTCTCAGGATCTCAAGATTCGCCTGGGTAGCCGGATTGTCCCACATATTGACGTTCATGGCGGGCGCGACTACTACCGGCGCTGTGGTCGCCAGATAAAGTGTGCTGAGAAAATCGGAGGCCAGGCCGTGCGCGAACTTGGCTAGAACATCCGCGGTCGCCGGCGCAACCAGCAGCGCATCGATAGACTGTGCCACTGCGATATGCTCAACCGCGGAATCTACATTCGGCGGGTCGCTCGCACCCCCGCCAAACATATCCGTAATAACCTTTTCCCCGGAAAGTGCCGCAAAGGTAAGAGGCCGGATAAACTCCTGGGCGGCGTGGGTCATGACAACCTGCACCCGGATGCCGCGATCTTGCAGCAGGCGCACAATCTCCGCCGCTTTGTAAGCCGCAATCCCGCCGCTGACCCCAAGAGCAATCTTCATGGTTGATGGTGGATTTCCAAGTCCCGATCAGTCAGACAATCCGCGGTCAGCAATCGCCAGCGCCTACTCTTGCCCCAGCGCCTTGTCGAGCATTTCGCTGACGACCTCGACCGCCGACTTGGGTGTTTCCGGGATCACCCACTTCACCTTGCCCGCCTTGATTTCGTCCTGCGCAATGCGGCAGGGCTTGCGGGAGTGAGTGTCGATCACCGGAGGCGCGCCGCCCTGCAACTGCCGCGCCCGTCGAGCGGCGACCAGAATGTAGCGATAGTTGCTGTCGAACCCTTCAATCAGCTTCATCGTCTTCTCCCTTGTGGCTAGCGCCCGCCCGGAGTGGCTGCGGCCGCAAACGAGGCCAAAATTGGTTGCACCCGTTCCCGGATGTTGTCCAGTCGGCAGCTTTCTGCCTTGGCCAGCGTTGCCGCATCGCCAGCGGATGGGGAAACTCCGCTGCGTTTCTGCCGTTCCGCCAGAAGAATCGCCATCAGTGCCGAGATCGATTCCTCCAAACGGTCGTTAACCAGAATATAGTCGTATTTCTCATAATTCTCAATCTCACGACTGGCCGTGACCAACCGGCGCTGGATCACCTCTTCCGCATCCAGACTGCGTTTTCGCAGGCGCGCCTCCAGAATCTTGCGGTCGGGAGGCATGATGAAAATACTCACCGCTTGTGGATGTGTTCGCTTGATTTTGGCCGCGCCCTGCACATCAATGTCCAGCAACAGGTCGTGCCCATTCTGCTCCGCCTGCCGCAGAAAGCGCCGCGCTGTCCCGTAGTAATTGCCAAACACTTCAGCCCACTCCAGAAATTCGTTCCGCTGTTTCATGTCCTCGAATTCAGAGCGAGTCACAAAAAAATATTCGCGCTCGTTCTGTTCTTTTCCCCGCGGCGGCCGGGTGGTGTAGGAAATCGAAAAGTCTAGTCCGGGAACTATCTCCCGCGCCTTGTCCACCAGCGTAGACTTCCCCGAACCCGAAGGCGCCGAAATGATGTACACCGTGGTCATTCGAGGTTCTGCACCTGTTCACGCGCCTTTTCGATATCCGCTTTCATGGACAATCCCAGCTCTGTAATCTTCAGCGCCTCGCCCGCCAAGCCGGAAGTTTTGGAAAGCAGCGTATTCGCCTCGCGATTCATCTCCTGCAAAAGAAAATCCATTTTCTTGCCGACTTCTCCGCCCTGATCAAGCAGGCCCAGAAGATGCTTCACATGCTGATCGAGCCGCACCAGCTCTTCCTGAATATCACTGCGATCCGCCAGCAGCGCCGCTTCCTGCAGAATGCGCTCCGGTTCCATCTGTGAACCGATCAGCTCCTGCATGCGCGTCTTCAAGCGCTCGGCATAGCTTTCGAGCGCCCCCCGGCGATGCTTCTCCACTCCTTCCCGAGCTTGCTGCACATGTCCCATGCGCGCTCTCAATTCACGCTCCGTGCCGCGCCCTTCTTCCTCGCGCATCTGGTTAAGCCGGCTCAAGGCTTCCTCCATCTTGGCAAGAACCGCGACTTCCAGGCCGTCGTCGACCGGCAACGCTTCCGACTCAAGCGCCCCCGGAATGCGCAGAATCGCGTTCAGATCGGGCTCCGCCGCCACGCCAAATTCCGCGGCTGCAGCGCGGAACGCCTGCATGTAACCACCCACCAACGCCCGATTCAGCGTGAAACCCTCGCTCACGCTGCGTTCGATATTCAAAGTCAGCTCCACATGCCCTCGCGCCATCCGCTCTTTCAACCGCCGCCGCAGCTTCATCTCCAGATCGTCGCTATCGGACGGCATCCGGAAATGTATATCCAGAAACCGGTGATTCACCGACTTAAGCGACAGGGTAAAACCAAACTGCCCGTTGACCTGCCCCTTCACCGACGCAAACCCAGTCATGGATCGAATCGCCATATCTTTAAACTGCCATCCTGAGCTGAACTGCCGGGTACCCCGTCCTTGTCGCGTTCTTTGCGACAGGGCGGGGATTTCCGTTCACTCCGCATGCACCGGCCTCGCCGGTTCCACTTCCGCAAATTGCAACTCATACAACCGCCGGTAAGTCCCCAGCTTCTTCATCAACTCCTCATGCGGCCCAATATCCGCAGCCGTCCCATTCTCCAACACCACGATGCGATCCGCCCGCCGCACCGTCGACAGCCGATGCGCAATCACCACCACCGTACGTCCCGTCATCAAGTTCTGCAAAGCCGACTGCACCAGCGCCTCCGATTCACTATCCAGTGCCGAGGTGGCCTCGTCGAGAATCAGAATTGGAGCATTCTTCAGCAGCGCCCGCGCAATCGCAATCCGCTGCCGCTCCCCACCCGAAAGCCGCACTCCCCGCTCCCCAATGACCGTCTCATAACCGCCGGGTAAGTCCGCAATAAAGTCATGCGCCAACGCCGCTCGCGCCGCCGCCTCCACCGCCTTTTGCGGAACCCCCGGCTGTCCGTAAGCAATGTTGTTGCGCACCGTGTCGTTAAACAGCACCGTGTCCTGCGCCACCACTCCAATCTGCGATCGCAGCGAAGCCAGCGTAGTCTCGCGCACGTCGCGACCGTCAATCGTGAGACTCCCCGAGGTCACGTCAAAGAACCGCGGAATCAGGTGCACCAGCGTACTCTTCCCCGCCCCACTCGATCCCACCACGGCGAGTACCTCACCCGCATGAACTTCGAGATTGATATCGCGCAGAATCTCCCGCCCCTCTTCACCCTCCGACTGGTAAGAGAAACAAACTTTCTCAAACCGGATGCTGCGCGAAAATGGCGGCAAGGGCTGGACTCCGGGCTTCTCTCTAACATCGTCCTCCGTATCCATAAACTTGAATATCTCGGATGAAGCTCCCAACGCCTGCTGAAAATTGTTGTTAAACAAAGCGAACTTGCGTACCGGATCGTACAGCTTGAAAACCGCAACGATAAACGCCAGAAACGTCCCCGACGAAAATACGTGATGATTGATCTGCTCGCGCCCCAGCAACAGAAGCAAGGCAATCGCAATCGCGCCAAAAATATCCATCAACGGCGAACTGATGGCCACCGCAGCCACCGAGCGCAAATTGGCCCGCAACAGCCGCTGCGCCGCTTTGCGGAAGCGCGCAATCTCCCACGCTTCCATGCTGAACGCCTTCACGATGCGGTTGCCGGTAATGGTCTCGTGCAGAATATTCTGGATGTCCGCCAGCTTGTCCTGACCGCGACGAGTCGTGTGCCGAACCCGCCGCCCGATCCTTCCCGCCGAAAACACAATCACAGGCACGAACAAAACCAGCACCCAGGCAAACTTCCGCCCCAGCGCTACCACCACCAGCGCCGTAAACAAGAAGGTAAAAAACTGTTGCAGAAACTCAGCCAGCACGCTCGACATCGCGTACTGCACCCGCTCCACATCGTTGACGATGGTGGAAACCAGGGTGCCCGTAGTGTGCTTGTGAAAAAATGCCGCTGACCGTCGCAGGATCGAATCGTAAAGCTGATTGCGCAGATCAGTAATCATGCCGAACCCGGCGAAGTTCACCAGGTAGGTGCCGGCATAATCGCAGATTCCCTTCAACACCGTCGCCGCCACCAGCGCAAACGCCACCACCGTCCACGGATTCTGAAAGTGTGACGGAACAAACTGCTGCAGATAAATAGGATGCCCGCTCCCCGGAATCGTAAACAGTTGCATCTCCCGCGACTGCGAACCCGGGTTCAACACGCGATCAAAAATAGGCCCGATCAGCAGCAACCGGAAAGCGTCCAAAAGCCCCACCGCCGCCATCAACAGCACCGAGGCCCCAACCTGCCACCAATAGGGCGCCACATAGCGTATGAGGCGCATCAACTGCCGCATCGGAGGCTCCCTTTGAAGGATAAGATTGGCAAACGCTGCAAGCCCTAATTCTACTTCAGTCGTTGGTCGTTGGTCGTTAGTCGTTGGTCATTCAATACAAACTGAGAACCGAGAACTGGCAACCGACAACTGCTTTTCAGCAATCTTGTTTGGACGATGAACTGTCTCTACCGCTGTCCCGCCGACCAACGACGAACGACCAACGGCTATTTACCCCGGGCTATCCCGATGCACCACTTTCACCCGGTACCCAGCCTTCCGCAAACCCTTGCCCACATCTTCCGCAATCATCACCGAACGGTGCTGCCCCCCGGTGCACCCGAAAGAAATCGTCAGATAACTTTTCCCTTCGCGGATGTAGTGCGGCAAAAGATAAACCAGCAGCTTGGAAATCCGATCGATGAATTCCTTGCTCTGCGGAAACGACCGGATATATTTCGCAACCTTGGGATCGCGCCCGGTAAGCGGACGAAACTCCGGCACAAAATGAGGATTGGGCAAAAAGCGGACATCGAACACCAGATCCGCATCTTCCGGCAATCCATGTTTGAAGCCAAAACTCACGCACGAAACCAGAATGTTGTTGCCCGATTCCTGCTTCTTGAAGCGCTCGGTGATGTGTGCCCGCAGTTCGTGGACATTAAACTTGGAAGTATCGATCACCAGGTCAGCCATGGCCCGAATCCGCCGCAGGTGCTGACGCTCCGCCGCAAGCGAAGCCTTCACAGTTGTTTTGGTGCCTAAAGGATGGGGCCGCCGGGTCTCACTGAAGCGGCGCAACAGAACCGAATCCGCCGCCTCCAGAAAAATCATTTTGGTAGGCAGGACGCGCCGCACCGATTTCACAATCTCAGGCAACGCCTCCAACTGCGAGCCCTCGCGAACATCCACCACGAGCGCCGTCCGCTCAATCTCCGAAGACTGCCCCGCCAACTCCGCAAACTGCGGAATCAAACCCACGGGCAGATTATCCACACAGTAGTAACCCAGATCCTCAAAAGCCTTGAGCACCGAGGCCTTCCCCGATCCGCTCATGCCAGTAATAATGACCAACTCAGCCCGCGCCCCGCGGTCGCGCCCAGCCCCCGCGCCTCCGGCCTTGCGCGCGCGCTGCCCAGTTTTTCCCGCCAGCCTGCGAAGTGGCATCTACTGAAATGGTAGCAGGGACAGTCCCCCCCCGCCAGTTACCATCCACCCCAATGCGGACGCGGACAAGCGGCTGAAGATATGTCCGACGGGCCAACGTGCCGAAACAACTCTGGCTTTGGGTGGAGCAGCGCTTCCAGCGCTGCGATAACCACCCGCCAATGAATAAGGGGTTTCCCGCCCATCGCTGATCGAACACTTTGTTGCGTGCCGGGCAAGTCGCTTGATTCAATCGGGTTGACATTATAGTAAATTTGCTATATATTAGCACATGTGGTTTGGACAGGCTTAAAACCTCCGGTTCTACGGCCCGTCGTCTGGCTCGGAAGCTCGAAGAAGAACCTTCGTGAGTTCCCTGATGGCGCACAGAAACTGCTGGGAGACGAGCTTCAGCTTATCCAGTTCGGTGGCATGCCGAAAGATGCCAAACCTTTCAAGGGTGTCGGCAGCGGCGTTCTTGAAATCGCCTTGCGATACGCGTCGGACGCGTACCGTGTTGTCCTGGCGCTACAAATCGGCAAGCGGATTTATGTTTTGCACGCCTTTCAAAAGAAATCGAAGAAGGGCATCGCAACCCCGAAGCGGGACGTTGATCTGATCAAGAAGCGGTACATCGAAGCACAGGAGTTGGAGCATGAGTGGGAAAAGACGAAAAGCAATTAAGTTCGAAGAGAGTTCCGGAAACGTCTTCGCGGATCTGGGCCTCAAAGATGCCGACCAACTTTTGGCTCGCGCCCAGATCGGATTCCACGTCTTCAAAATCCTCGAAGACAAGAAGCTGAAACAGCGCGAGATCGCCGAGGTCTTGGGCATTGCCCAGCCCGACGTGTCGCACCTGATGAACGGACACTTCAGCCGTTTCACGACAGACAAGCTACTCGATTTCCTGAAGCGGCTTAACCGCAAAGTGACAATCGAGGTCAGCCGCCGCCACAAAGGCGAACCCTACCAGCAGGTGACCTTTGCCCCGTAAAGATCCTCGTCCAAAATCCTCGTTGGCCGGAAGCAAAACAGTGTCGCCCAATCTCTAGCCCGCGACACAGGCTCCGACCGTTTCCCCGGGGAACTAAAAGGCTGTCGTGACACATTGCCCATGTTACGCGGACACTCCTGTCCGCGGATCTAGCCTAGCCAACACCCAACCCAGCCAATGTTCACAATGCCCGGCCACTGCGGAATCCTTTTTTGCGGCGCAAAGACCAGCACTGATCTCAAGAGTCCTTGAAGTTGCGCGGGAGCAAGTTTTCTCTTACCCTGAAAACGACAGGAACGGGAGGCAGAACACCATGACCATTCATCTCACGCCGGAACAGGAGCGGCGGGTTCAGGCCGTCATGAGTCGCGGTGCATACGAGTCCGTTGAGGAGGTTGTTGAGGCTGCCCTAGCCGCCGTCGAACAGCGTACTGTGCCGGGCTTTACCGGTACACCGGATGAACTCGACGCGCTGCTTGCCGAGGGACTAGCGTCGAAAGAACTCACGGAAGCTGAATTTTGGGGTTCTGTGGACAAACGGACGGACACTTTGCTTGCCGAGCACAAGAGCGCCCCGCGGTCGTGAAGGTTCTCTATCGGCAGACCGCAAGCGATGATGTAATCCGCCAGTTCCGCTACTACCTTGTCACCGAGAACCTTCCAGAAGTAGCGATTCGGTTTCGGGACGCCGTGCGGCGCACCATTGAATCACTACGCCAACACCCTCTTGTGGGGCCACGCCATCATTCGAACAATCCGCAACTCCACGGCCTGCGCTCATGGCCGGTTGCCGGATTTGAGGCCATTCGGGTTTATTACCTGCCGGATAACGATGCTATCCACGTCATTCGAGTTCTCCACGGAAAACGCGATCTTAAGCGCATTCTCGAACGCGAAAGAACCGTTTAACCACTGCCGAGGATTGAACACCTGCTCCGTTGGTCAGGGTGCCCCACCCTTTTCGCGTTCTATGAAAGGGTGGGCGCTTGTTAACGGACGTCATAACCGAGCTTTCAGAAAGCGTAAGGAACTGGCTAAGAGCTAGGAGCTAAGAGCTAGAAGCCTCTTCTCACATCAACCAAACCGCGTCCACATCCACAATCACCTGAGTCCGCGGAATCTTCTCCTGACCCGCATAGACCAGCATCGATCTTAGCGTCGCGTTGAGTTTCTCCCGGCTGGCTGATTTCAAAACAAAATGATATCGATAGTCGCGCTTCAACCGCACAATCGGCGCCGCCGCCGGGCCCAGCACACGAATGCCCTCATGCCGAGTCTTCTCGAACCACTTGCCCAGAATGCCCGACCACCGCAGCGCCTCGTCCAGCTTGTCGCTGCGCACCAGAACATTGGCCAGCGCGCTGTACGGCGGATAGTGCATCCAGCTGCGAAAGCGCAACTCCTTTTCATAGAATCCGACAAAGTCGTGCTGCGCCGCGTACTGCACCGCATAGTGATCCGGAAAATACGTCTGCAACACAACTTTGCCCGGAGTCTGCCCGCGCCCCGCGCGTCCCGCCACCTGAGTCAGCAACTGAAACGTCCGCTCTGCCGCGCGAAAATCCGGAAACCCCAAAGCCATATCCGCTCCAACCACGCCCACCAGCGTGACCCCATGAATGTCGTGACCCTTGGCAATCATCTGCGTGCCCACCAGCAGATCCAGTTCGCCCTCGTTGAGCGCATTCAGCGCCCGCTCGAAATCCTCGTTGCCGCGAACCGTATCCCGATCAAGCCGCCCGATGCGCGCCTGCGGAAACAGCCCATGCAACAACTCTTCCAGCTTCTCCGATCCAGTCCCGAGAAAATAAACATACTCGCTGCCACACTCCCCACACACTTTCGGCACCGGCGCCATGAATCCGCAGTAGTGGCACACCATGCGGTTCGAGCGCTGATGGTACGTCAGCGCGATGGCGCAGTTCCGGCACTCCATCCGGTTCCCGCAAGCGCGGCACAGCGCCACCGGCGAGTAGCCGCGACGATTGAGCAGCACCATCACCTGCTCCTTGCGCTCCAGCCGCTGCTTGATTTCCTCCACCAGCTTCCGCGAAATCACTTGCTCCTTGCCCGTCTCCTGAAACTCCTGCCGCATGTCAACAATCTCGACCTCAGGCAGCGGCCGCTGTTCCACGCGATCGGGCAACTCGAGCAGTGCATATTTATTCTTCTTCGCATTGAAATAAGATTCGAGCGAAGGCGTAGCCGAACCCAGCACCACCACTGCGAGCGCCATCTTGGCCCGCATCACGGCCACATCGCGCGCGTGATATCGCGGCGTCTCCTCCTGCTTGTAACTCGAATCCTGCTCCTCATCGACGATCATCAACGCCAGATTGGAGACCGGAGCGAACACCGCCGAGCGCGTGCCCACCACCATGCGCGCCTCTCCGCGCTTGATGCGATGCCACTGCTCCGCCCGCTCCTGATCCGACAGCGCCGAGTGCAGGATGGCAACCTCATCTCCAAACACGTGATGCAGGTCCGCAGCCATCGCAGGCGTAAGCCCGATCTCGGGAACCAGCAAGATCGCCGACCGCCCCGCTTCGAGAACCGCGCGCATGGCCGCAAGATAGACCGCGGTCTTGCCCGACCCGGTCACGCCGTGCAGCAGCATGCCGGAGAACTTCCCCGCGCGCACGCTCTCTTCGATTCGCGTGAGCGCATCCTGCTGCGCGGAATTAAACTGAAAGTCCAGCGGCGCGCGCCGGGCCTTCGGCGTTGCCGCCGTAAACTCGACTGGCGCTTCGACGATTTCGACCAACCCGCGCTTGACCAACGTCCCCAGCGTAGTCCGGGGAACGTCCAGCGCTTGCAGAGTCTCGACGGCAAGCCGTCCACCCGCCGCGGCCAAGGTTTCGATCAACATCTGCTGATTGGAGTTGAGTTTGCCCTCGGCCGTTTTCAGCACGGCAACTTTCATGGTGCGCGTGGCGTCGCGCGCGTCCGATAAATCTTCGCGCACGATCCACTTCTTGCGCACCATTCCGCTGAGCAATGATTTTGAAACGCGGGTCGCGGCGCGCAGGCTCTCTTCCCGCACCGTCTCGCGTTCAGCCAGATAGTCGAGCACGCGAAACTCCGCCGACTGTTCCTCGGGCGTCTTGCGCGAGCGGGCGGATGAGCCTGACATGCCGGCAAGGTGCAGCGCCATCTGTCCCTGGTCCGCGATGCGATATCCAATCGTGCGTTTGAATTCCGCGGCCAGCGGCAGCATGGTGCGAAACACTTCTCCGAGCGGGGCCAGATAGTAGTCCGCGATCCACTTGCCCAGTTGGACAAGGTGTTCATCGAGCACTGGCGCGGCATCGAGCACGCTGAAAATATTCTTGGCCTGCACCTTGGGCGCGCGATCATGCAGCGCTGTGACCACGCCCGACATGCGCTGCTGGCGAAAAGGAACCAGCACGCGCCCGCCCACCACCGGCTGCATCCCGTCCGGGATGCGGTAGGTGAAGGCGGTGTCGAGGGGCACGGGGAGCGCGACGTCGCAGAATTGGGGCATGGCTGAATGGCATCGTAACATCGGCGAAGTGTTCCACGTGGAACACTTTTTCCGCGCATAGCTACTAGATATATGTAGATATAGTAATGATGCTCAAGCACTTAGGGTTTCGAGGTGTGGTTTTTCTGCACTGGCGGACTGAGGCGGTAAAGGCGGGGGGAACTCTTTCGCCCCGCTGGGGCTTGTCCTTTCCTACATTTCCCCACGGCTTGCGCCGTGGGCTGGATTCTTGCGCCGCTTCGCGGCTAAAAACGTGGATGAATGGCAGTTGCGGGGGAGTCTTGCGGGGGCAGGGTTGCGAGGGTGGGGCTGGCGGCTTATAGTCTGTTTGCTGGTTGGAGGATCTCTTTCATGCTCCGAATGCTATTGCATTGGTTGGTCAGCGCGTTGGCGGTTTGGATTACCTCGCGCGTGGTGCCCGGCTTTTTCGTGGAGGGCGCTTGGGCGGCGCTGATTGCGGCCGTTGTCATCGGTTTGGTCAACGCGACGCTGGGCGTGTTTTTGAAGATCATCACATTTCCCCTCACCGTGCTCACCCTGGGAGTGTTTTGGCTGGTGATCAACGCGATCATGCTGGAACTGGCTTCCACGTTCGTGCGGGGTTTTCATATACGAAGTTTCGGGGCGGCGTTCGTGGGTGGGATCGTGCTCACGCTGGTGAACATGCTCTTGAAGTGGCTGGTGATGCCGACACCGCATGGGTATTGAGCCGCCGCGTGTGGATCGGTTTGGCGCGGCTGAACAGGTCACTGAAAAAGTCTTTTTGCTGGTGGAAATTCACCCCAGCGGCTGAAGCCGTCTTTGATATTGCGGTGCTTGCGGCGCGACTGGGAGTGCGTGCGTGAGAACTCGGTCGTCCCTCCGGGACTGGAATCATTTCTGCCCATCTTTCCCAGCGCTGCCGCGCTGGGCAAAGCTAGTTCGTCCCTCCGGGACTGGATTCTCTCTGTGGCAGTTACGGCATCGCTAAAAGCGATGGCCTGATACGAATCGCGAGTTTTTCAGCAAACTGTAAAGCCGCGCCCTCTCAAAGCTTACAGGCTGGTCTTCGGCGGCTTGCTTGGTGGTTTGCGGGGCTTCAGCGATTGCCAGTCTTCTGTCGTTAATAGTTTTCCCAATGCGCTGAATTCGCCTGCGCCTTGTAGTTGTTCGCCGCCGTCCATCACGACTACCTCTCCGTTGATGTAGCTGGAGGCATCGCTCACCAGGAAGGCTGCTAGATTGGCCAACTCCTCGATGGTGCCGAAACGGCGCAGCGGGTTTCGTTCGCGGGCGAAGTTCTCGAGCTCCGGTCGTGGAAGCAAGCGGGAGAACGCTCCTTCGGTGGGAATGGGTCCGGGAGCGATGGCGTTCATGCGAATGCCGCGGTCTCCCCACTCCACAGCGAGACTGCGGGTTAGAGCGACGACTGCCGCCTTCGCCATGGCGGATGGCACAACGTAGGCTGAACCAGTCGAGGCATAGGTTGCGGCAATGTTGAGGACGACGCCGGCGTGGGCCGCTTGCAACCACCGGCGTCCCCAGGCCATGGTGGCGTTGATGGTGCCCATGAGGACGATGCCAATGACCGCTTCAAAGGCGCCCGGAGAAAGCTCTTCGGTGCGGGCCAGAAAATTTCCCGCCGCGTTGTTTACCAGGATGTCGAGCGGTCCTTCTTTCCAAACGGATTCGAACATTTCTTCGAGGCGCGGCAGATCACGAATGTCGCAGGGGAGAGCTTGAATCCTGTTTGGCGCCACGCGGCTCAGTTCGGTTTCCGCTTCGGATAGAATCGGCCGGCGGCGTCCGCAGATGTACACTGTGGCGCCTAGTTCCAGAAAACGGTGTGCCATGCCTTTGCCCAAGCCGGTGCCACCGCCGGTGACGAGAATGCGTTTGTGGTGCAGCAGGTCTGGTTGAAACATTGGAAATCTCGGAGCCTCCGGCGATCAGGCCAAAGAGGCTGGAGCGATTGTAATCCTGGAAGGCGGCATTTCCGGACAGGGGTGATTGTCCGTCTGGGGACGGTTATTTCTTCTTGCTCAGTTTGCGGCGAATGTCGGGCCAGAATTCTTTCACCACGATGGTGATGGTGTCGTACCCGACCTGCGTTCCCCAGACGCTGGCGGTGTTCGACAGGGTGCGATCGTCACTGGGGTGGTAGCTGTAGGTGGAAATGGCAGCCGAGGCGGCACTGCCGAAAACTTCGGAGAAGTTGAATTGCTGATGCCCGGAATCGGTGCGAGTCACCACGATGCGGCTCATTGCGTATCCGGTACGACGCCAGAATCCTCCTTTCCCCGACTGGAAGAAACGGGGATCCTGACGCAGCAGGGACGGGAGGACGGCGCCGGTCAAATAGTTCTCGATGGTGCCGTCGGCGAAGGATGCGCCGAAGCGCTTGCCGTAGCCCTGAGCGCCCTGTCCGTAGCCGGGTTCGCTGTTCTGAGCCTGGCCTATGCCCGCGAGAAAAGCGTACCAGGGGATTTGAATGTAGTCGAAGGAGCCGCGAGTCACCACCTTGAATTTTTGACCGGTGGTGAGAGGCGGAACCTGGCCGCCATTCTCCAGGGTCAGGAAATTTGGCAGGGCGTAGAAGAGCCGGTCGTTCGATGTGCCCTCATTCTTGGCCGGGGTCTTCTTGTCCTGGGCGTCCTTGGTCTGGTCCGCGGGCGGGGCCGGCTGATTTACAGGCGGGCTGGAAGCGGACGGCTGCTGGGCGGCTGAAGTCAGCAAGAACAGGTTTATAAAAGCAAAAAAAAGAAGAGAGCGAGTCCCAAAAGTCTTCAAATACGTCTCCAGTAGTTCAAGCTTCGATCATGACACAAGCAGGGCATGCCTCGATGGAACGGCGATAGTCATTCCTTGCGTTCGCGGATCTTTTGAAACGGATAGCTTTAGAGTAACAAAAGATGAAGCAGACAGAGAAATCGATGCAAGAAAGTCAGGGAATCCGTTTGATCCTCCATTTCCGCTGGAAGAGTTAACCCCGACTGAGGGGAATCCACTCGGTTCTACATTCGGGAGGCAGGCTTTCCGCGGGAAGCAGAAACTTGAGGTAAGTAAGCCCGGGGCGGTTCGGTGTTTCTCCCAAGAGGAATCCTACTGCAAGGCGGTAAACGCCACGCAACCCGCGACAGTCACGGGCGGAACCACCGGAGCCGCGTTAAAGCGGATCACGCCTTCTTCGGTGGAGCAGAAGCTGCGCACACCAGTGCGGTTCGCACCAGCAGCGGCGGCACCAACGACGTAACTTGGGTTGGGAGCACCCGGGAAAGCCGTGGCGATCAGGTAGTACCCGCTTTTCGGAGCGGCCACGGTGGAATTGGCCAGGACCCAGTCGATCAAACAGGCCGCTGCCGCGGTTGGCAGAATACCGGAACAACCAGTGACAGCTGGCGGTCCCATGACCGGCATCGACGCCGCATAGCCAAACGCGGGATACGTGCTTTGGTAAGAGATCTGGGCTGCGTTGGAGGTACGGACCGAGCTAACCGCAGAGGACTCGTTGGCCGAAATCCGCGCCCGCAACAGGCTCGGAATGGCGATGGCTGCGATGATAAGGATAATCGCGACCACGATGAGCAACTCAATCAGTGAAAACCCCTTTTGCTTTGGCATACACCTCCCGTACTCCTCCCGCGTGCACTGGCCGAGAACCGTTATTCAGATGTTTGTTGGCTGAGAGCAGAATTGGCTGGTAGAAATGCCCAAGACTGTTTACAGGCAAGGATGCGGAGCACCTGATAGTCGAGCATAGCCCGGAATACCAGCGGCGGTCTGGAGATTTTCTTAGATTTGGTTACCAAAGTCTCAGCAACCGCTCAGCAGCAAGAACCCAAAAGGCATCGACCGCGCCTGAGTCTCAGAACGAATCGGCTTAGATTTTGGCTCTCTTGTCTAAAGGTCAAATCAGTGGGTGTTGAACCGCGCGAGTGGGGAGTAGAATGCGAGTCGGCAAGAGAGTGTGGATCGTCTTGGGTACCACCATGAGAATCCTGCTGGCGGAAGACTCCGCGGTTGATCGGCATTTGATCGGCGGCCATTTGAAGGAATGGGGCTTCGATCTGGTCATCGCCAAGGATGGCGAGGAGGCGTGGGGCTTGCTCCAGGAAGCGGATGCTCCGGATTTGGTTTTGCTGGACTGGATGCTTCCCCACATCGACGGGATCGAGTTGTGCCGCAGGATACGCGCCGCTGGGGCACAGGTTGGCTATACCTACACGGTTCTGCTGACGGGCAAGGGCGGGAAGCAAGACCTGATCGAAGGAATGGAAGCTGGCGCGGACGATTACCTGGTGAAGCCGTTTGAACCGTTGGAATTGAAAGCGCGGTTGCTGGCGGGGAAGAGAATCCTCGATCTGCAACGGGAGTTGGTGGACACGCGCGAATCGCTCCGGATGGCCGCTACCTACGATTCGGTGACCCGGTTGTTGAACCGAGGAGAAATCGTCGCACTCCTCGATCGGGAACTGGCCCGCGGCAAACGCGAAGGCAGGCCGGTCGGGATCATCCTGGCGGATGTTGATCACTTTAAGAGTGTGAATGATTCCTTGGGACACTTGGCAGGAGACGCGGTGCTCCAGGAAGTGGCCAGGAGGCTGAAATCCGATCTCAGAATCTACGATGGCGCGGGGCGTTACGGGGGTGAAGAGTTCTTGCTGATTCTCCCCGGCTGTGATCTGGGCACGACCATTCGCCGAGCGGAAAAAATACGGCAGTTAGTCTCCGCGGGAGAAATCATGACCTCTAAGGGCGCGAAGCGGGTGACCGTAAGTATGGGGGCGACGTCGGCCGGGAGTGGCGGGCTCAGCGTGGAGGCGGTTTTGAATGAGGCGGACACGGCATTGTATCGGGCTAAGGAGAATGGGAGGGATCGGGTGGAGGGGCATCGAGCGAACCGCGCGTCGGGGTAGCTGTGGGAAGGTGAAGAATGGTCGGGAAGAGCAGATTTGAACTGCCGACCTCTTGCACCCCAAGCGTGCTCTACCAGGCTGAGCGAAAGCCCAATGCTTTCGGAGTATGAGTAGAGACAAGAACGACTGGAGCAAATTCGGGCTGTGTGTTATTGCTTCTTGCTCCAAGCCCGGGTAACCAGTGCTAGTCAGGAACGCAACAGATAACGCCTGTGGTATAACGTAAGCGTTAACACCAATCAGGCTGGGAGCCTAGTTTGCGCGAATTGTGGTCAATATTGCTCAGACTAGCTCAAACCCAATGTGGCATACTACCGCGCGGTGGCACCTTATGGCGATACAAACTAGCACGCTGATAGAGTTCCTGAAGACCTTTCCTGGCAACGCAATTGTGCGCGGTTTTGAGGATGGCCTGTCGGTTAAGGACGCCGATGGAACCGGAGAAGTCGTGATGCTGAATGACAACTTCCGCATTCCAGCTAAGACCACACTGTCCAAAGCTGGCTACCCACTCGCTTGCTGAATCAGGCCCGGTCACTCGCTCCCAGGTGCGTGGCTGATTTGCTGGGTAGGCCCGGAGCCGAGCTAGGTTGTCTCATGTGGCTAAAGCCCCAACCTAGCTATGGCTCAGGGCACAGAGGTGTCCGCATGGAAAACATCCCGCATACTCCGAAACCGATGTGGGTTGCGCGTTGTCCCATCTGCGGGGCGGGCAAGAACGAGCCTTGTGAGCTGGCTACAGGGCAGCGGCGTACCGACCCACATGAAGGCCGGGTGAGGACAGTGCAATCCCGTGTCCGGCCCGCAAGAGCAACAGCTCGAACCCGACAAGGAAAGAGGATTCTGCCTTGGTCCATGAACTAGTGACCAGCTTGTCTAGCCGGTCCTATCTGCTCGCCTGGACAGCCCAACGGCCTTGTTCAGGCGGTATGATGTGCCACCTTGCGGCGATTGACCCCAAGCGTTAGAACTCCACGCTGGAGTAGAACCCGCGTAACTGCTTGATTAGAGATTGGTCGGGACGGGCAGATTTGAACTGCCGACCCCTCGCACCCCAAGCGAGTGCTCTACCAGGCTGAGCCACGTCCCGACTGGTTGGAAGCCCGCTGTTTTGTTGGCGCGGCAGCGGGTGGGGTTGACTGAATGATTTTACACCAGCTGGCGCGGTTTCGCCTGGCTTGAGCCGTTTGTTTTGGTCCAAGAGTTGGATTCTAAGCTGGTGGAGAACTCGGGGCCGAGCTAACCTTCGTTCTGTCGCTGAACCAAGCAGGACCTTTAAAAACCCGGTTGTCAGTTGGCAGTTCCCGGTTCTCAGTTGGAGTCTGCGAATCGTCTTCAGTGCTAACCAAAACCCCCCGAGCGGAATCCAATGCTCAGTTGTAGGCGCAAATTCATGGTGTGGAGTTGGGGACATGTATTGGAAGGAAGTTCGAGGCGTGCTGCGGTCATTGCGGAAAAACCTGGGGTTCACCGTCTTGACTGTGGGTCTGCTGGCCCTTGGAATGGGAGCCAGCATTGCGGTTTTTTCGATTGTTAACAGTGTTTTGTTGAAGCCTCTTCCCTTCGCCGACGCCGAGCGGGTTTTCACCATTTGGGACGCTCCTCCGGCGCAGATGAATCTTGGGTTCGACGAGACCCCAATGCACCCGCGAGAATTTCAGTTCATCTCCGGCAATAATCGCGCTTTCGAATATGCGGCGTCGTTTAAGAGTGATCAGTTCAATTTGAATGGCGAGACTGATGTGGAACGCGTGGACGGGATTCGGGCCACGGGAGATTTTTTTAAGGTGCTGGGGATTCAGCCGCTCAGTGGAAGAACGTTTCTCGCCGAGGAAGATCGTCTCGGTAGCGAACACGAAGTTGTGGTCGGGTACAGTCTGTGGCGGCGGAGATTCGCCAGTGATCCGGGGCTGGTCGGCAAGACGATCCGCCTGAACAGCGAGGCTTACACCGTGATCGGCGTCATGCCGGAGGGATTTGCATTTCCTCGCGGGGCTGAGATGCCGAAGAGCTTCCAGTTTCCCAAGCAGGCTGAACTGTGGGTGCCGCTGGCCCTGCCTTCAGCGCCTCGCGGACCTTCAGACTTGGCGCTCATCGCCAGGTCGAGGCCGGGTATTTCGCAGGAGCAGGCTCGTGCTGACTTGCAGCAGGTTAATCGTGCGTTCGTCGAACAAGACCCGCGTTTTAAAGGATGGGCGAATTTCAAGTTGATCCCGCTGCGAACCCAGGTGGAAGGTGACGCCCGGCCGCGGTTGCTGATGGTAGCGGGCGCGGTGTTGTTTGTATTGCTGATTACCTGCGGCAACGTATCGAATCTGCTGCTTGCGCGGTCGCTGGGCCGGATCAAGGACTTCGCGGTGCGTGCGGCGATGGGTGCGCGGCGCATGGATTTGATCCGGCAGTTGCTTACCGAGAGTTTGCTTCTGGCGTTGCTTGGAACTTCGGTTGGGCTGTTGCTCTCCGCAGCTATTGTCGATGTCGTGAGGAAGCTGTTTTCCCCTTACATTCCGCGGCTTAACGACGCGCATCTGGATCTTTCCGTGATCGGGTTTGCAGCTGGACTGACATTCTTCGCGGGCATTCTTTTTGGAGTGTTTCCGGCGCTTCAGATGAGCGGCTCCAATCTGATCGACTACCTGAAAAGCCGCGAGCAGAAATATTCCGGGCAGAGTGTGAAGAACTTCAGAAGTGTGCTGGTGGCGGGCCAGATTGCTTTGTCTCTGGTGCTGGTGATTGGCGCCGGATTGCTGGTGCGAAGTTTTGTCGATCTGCTGAAGGCCGATCCCGGATTCCAGAGCAGCCGTTTGATGACTATGGAGGTCACGCTTCCGGCGTCGAAATATTCCAGCAGTGACGCGATTGCGGGGGTCTACAGGAGAATCCTGGATCGCCTGCCCGGGATTCCGGGCGTCGAGTCGGCGGCGGTGGTTAAGCCTTTGCCGTTGGGAGGCACGCAGGAAGAGACCGTGTTCACGATCAACAACCGGCCGCCGGTTCGGCCGGAGAATTTGCCGACCGCCTCCTACACTATCGTCAGTCCTGATTATTTCAAGACGGCGAACGTGCCGCTGCTGCGGGGCCGGGCTTTTACCGAGGCCGATGACGCTACCTCGCCACTGGCGGTGATTATCAGCCAGGCGATGGCTCGCGAGTTTTGGCCGGGAGAAGATCCGGTTGGGCATTTGATGTCGCTGCCGGATCCGCGCTATCAAAACATGACCATCGTTGGGATTGCGGGAGATGTGAAGAAATTCGCACTTAGCGATTCGCCGGGGCCGGAAATGTATGTTCCGTACAAGCAAAAGCCGTATCCTTCCATACTGACCATGTCGTTCGTGCTGCGGACCAGTCTTGAATCGGCCGGCCTGGCACATGAGTTACAGCAAGCAGTGAAGTCGGTGGATCCTGAGTTGCCGGTCGCGAACGTGCAACCGATGTCGGAGTTGGTGTCGCGCTCAATGTCGGCGCAAAGACTGTCGGCTTCGGTGCTGGGCGCGTTCTCGGCGGTGGCGTTGATCCTGGCGGTGGTGGGCATCTACGGCGTGATTTCGTACATGGTGAACGAACGCAATCACGAAATCGGAGTGCGCATTGCGTTGGGGGCGCAGAAAGGCGATGTCCTGAAACTGGTGTTTTCTCAAGCTGCCAGATTGGTGGCGGCTGGGTTGGCACTGGGTTTGGTCGCTGCGCTGTCGCTCACTCGGATGCTCACGAGTTTTGTATTTGGAATCAAGGCTACCGATCCGCTTACATTTACGGTTGCGCCCGTGGCTCTGCTCATGGCTGCGAGTTTGGCTATCTACATTCCGGCTCGACGGGCGAGCGAGATCGATCCGTCGGATACTCTGCGGAACGAGTAGGTTTCAGGTGCTGCTCCGGCCGGACGGGCGAGACGCCCGTCCTCCACAAGCCTCGTGTTACCTGCGTTTTCGCTTGGTTGGGCGCTGGGGTTTTTCTTCGAACACGGCGAATTGGATTTTCTTTTCCACTGGATCGATGCGATCCACGAGCACCCGTATTCTCTGGCCCAGGCCGTAAATCTTGCGATTGCGCTGGCCGATGATCTCGCGCGTGTTCTCGTGATAGGTGTAACGGTCGTCGGTTAAGGAATCCATTGGGACCAGGCCTTCGATGAACAGATCCGTGAGTTCGACGAAAAATCCGAATTTGGTCACGCTGATGATGAGGCCGTCGAAGTCTTCGCCGACGCGGTCTTGCATGAATTTGACCTTTTTCCATTCCATCAGGTCGCGTTCGGCTTCGTCGGCGCGGCGCTCGGATCGGCTGGACTCGTCGGCGATGTCGTGAAGTTCTTCGACGGAGATTGGGCCGGTGAGGGGTTCCAAGGCTTCGCGATGCGCCGTGTGGTCGCGGCGTTTGGACCAGGGCGACGGGGCGTCCATAGCTACGGCCTTCTCGGGCGAGAGCCTGCCCTGAGCTTGTCGAAGGGGCGCCCGCGCCACACTGTCGTCCCGTAATACTTCTTTCAGAATGCGGTGGACGATCAGGTCGGGATAGCGGCGGATGGGTGAAGTGAAGTGGGTGTAGGTCGTCGCTGCCAGGGCGAAATGTCCCAGGTTCTCTTCTGAATATCGCGCTTGCCGCAACGAACGCAGCATCAGGAAGGAGAGGATTCGTTCTTCGGGTTTGCCGGCGATCTTCTCGGTCAACTTCTGGTACATGCGCGGGGTGATGTGAACTTCTTTTGGGATTTCGATTTCACGGGGACGCTTGCCGGTGCCGTAACTCGCACGGCGATCAGACTTGAATTGCACCCGCTGAATGGGGAGCGCTCCCACGCCGAGCGAATATCCGAAGGCTGCCGCGATGACCTCGAAGTCGTAAACCCGCTTGGCATCGGGCTTCTCGTGAATGCGGTATAACGAGGCCACGCGTTTGTTTTCTAGATATCCAGCTACGCATTCATTCGCCGAGAGCATGAACTCTTCGATCAGGCGATGCGCGATGTTGCGCTCCGAGCGGGTGATGCTCTTCATCAATCCAAGCTCGTCGAATTCGATCACCGGTTCGGGCAGGTCAAAGTCGATGGAACCGCGGCGCTCGCGCTTGCGATTCAGGATCAGCGCCAGATCACGCATCATCTCAAAGGTTCCCACAAGATTTGAGTAGCGCTTTCGCAGGTTAGCATCGCCTTCAAGCACTGCGTTCACGTCGGTGTAGGTCATGCGCTCAGCGGATCGGATGATACCTTCACTCAACTCGTAGCCAAGAATCTCGCCGTGGTGGTCAATCTTCATGACGCAGGAAAGCACCAGCCGGTCCACCA
>Ga0210410_10000381_pt1 | contig 51995 bp, 43 predicted proteins | sample IncBWC4MmetaG_FD_161058 | JGI IMG/M metagenome (GOLD analysis project Ga0210410, IMG submission 161058) | Forest soil microbial communities from Barre Woods Harvard Forest LTER site, Petersham, Massachusetts, United States - Inc-BW-C-4-M | ecosystem: Environmental > Terrestrial > Soil >...
CATCCCTTATTTTTTGCGCGCTTTTTTCTGCGCCAACCTGATCACGCTGCGCCCACCCACAACACTCACAGCTTAAACCTAAATGCAAAACGATTTCTTAACGGCGGACGAGAGAGCCGCCGTGAGGTACGAAACACCAGCCTTTGCTGCGCCGTAAACGCTTTTGCCAAGATCGGTGCTCGAAGACCAAGTCGAACTAAGATTGATGATCTTGCCGTAGCCGCGATCGATCATCCGCCGCCCAATGACCTGGCAGCAAAAGAATGTACCCTTGGCATGAACGTCGAGAACCCTGTCCCAGTCCTCTTCAGTCACTTCCAGCGCCGGTTTCGTAAAGCCAAAGCCCGCGCAATTCGCCAGAACCAAGCCGAGATCCCGGCCCTCGATAAGTTTCAAAACACCCCGTTCCATCTGTCGTATGTCTTCAGTCTTGCTGACGTCCGCGCAAATGGCGTGGGCTCGCCCTCCCGCGGTTTCTACCGCGCGCTGCGCCTCCAGAAGTTTTTCGCGGCCTCGGCTCACCAATACGACCTCGGCGCCCGCGCGAGAGTAGGCGACCGCGAACGCGCGCCCAATCCCTTGGCTAGCGCCGGTGACGATCGCGAGACGGCCGTCGAGCCGGAAAGAAGGCAGCTCGTCGCTTTCAGATTGGTGTGCCATCTGAAGAGCTATCTCGTCCGCCCAGTTGTCGTATCGAGGGGATGGAGATCGTTCACCAGTCTCTCGTCGAACGGGTACGTCGTATAGATGTCGACGCCGTCAGAGGTGACGATGTGATCATTTTCGAGCCGAATGCCGCCGATGCCTGGCTTCCCCGCGTAGGGCTCGAGGTTGAACGCCATTCCTGCCTTGAGCACGACAGGCGCATCCTTTGATGCAGGACTAAAGTAAGGAGCCTCCCAGGGGTTAACGCCTGAGCCGTGGCCAAGGCTGTCGAGCACATACGGATCCGCCGCCGCGAATACTTCGGCATTCGTTGCTCCGGGACGCACCCTGCTTCCGGCATTGAACAGCGCGTTGTAGCACTTTTGATGAAGATCTCGCATCTCGGCCGTGGGTTTCACGTTTCCGCAAACCCAGGTGCGCGTCAGATCACCCCAGTAACCGTTGTAACCCGCGCCGATATCGAGAATGACGAGGTCGCCGTTGCGGATAATGCGGTCGGACGTGAAACGCCGGTAAGGAGCAGTATAAGGGCCGGAGCAAATAATATTGGAGCATTGCGTCCATTCGCTCCCCATTGCAGTCATGGTTTCCCAGGCCACCGCCAAGACTTCGCATTCCTTTACTCCGGGACGCAGAAATTGCAGGGCGCGATCGAGCGCTGCTTCCGTGATTGCGTTTGCAATCTTGAGGCACAGAATTTCGTCCTGCGTTTTGATCTCCTTGGCGCGCATGAGCACGCTTTGATATCCATCGGCGAATTCGGTCTTCGGAAATACTTCGCGGATCGCGGCCTCCATATTCAGGTCCCAGATGTCGATGCCGACTCGCTTCCCAGCGAGTGAACCGACCAGGCCTTCCACTTGCTCGGCCCATCGTTTCATCCCGATTTTTTCGCGGAAATTCGCGCGTGGACGTATCTGATCCGGACTAAGCCAAGGCATGCGATGGCGGCAATGCTCAAAATCCATCGACCAGAGGATCGGTTCATGGCCCCGGGCCAACACCGTGACAGCGTTCCCCATGATAAAAGCGGGGCCCAAATGATGCCTGTAGCCCATCAGATAACGGGCATCCTCCGTACGAAACACAAACAACGCATCAAGATCGGAATTTTTGAGAGCGTCCTTGGCCCGCTGCAAACGGTCCCGCAGCATGCGCTGCGGATCGAATCGCACTTCCCAATCAACCGGAATAAGTCCAATGTCAGACAAAGCTTTTTCCCCCTGAAATGAAACCGTTCTCCATTAGCATTATTTAACGGAGCGTGTCAAATTCGTGGGTTTGCAGGCAGTCGATCAATGCTTTGCAGCCGGGAGTCCCGAAGGGACGGCACAACGTAGCCCACAGCGGAAGCTGTGGGAAACCGTATCGGCCATGACGAGAAAGCCCCGACAGGGGCGGCACATCCGGGTGCAATAGGCGGTAAGAATTTGCGCGCATGCGATTTCGTCGGACGATTCAGGCGGGAGGGAACTTGAAGGTCGTCATCACCGATCACCGATTTCCGGATGTCGAGCAGGAGCGGCGGGCCGTTGAGGCCGCGGGCGGAACGCTCGTCGTCGCGCAGACGGTTGACGAGCAGGAACTCTCCGAACTTTGCAAAGACGCCGACGGCGTGCTTACCGTGCGAGCGCCAATTACAAAGCGCGTAATCGCGGCGATGGAGCGCTGCCGCATCATCGTGCGCTACGGAATCGGGGTCGACTCCATCGATATCCCGGCTGCGACCGAACGCGGCATCATGGTGGCCAATGTTCCGGATTATTGCATCGACGAAGTATCCGACCACGCTCTGGCGCTTCTGCTGATGCTCAGCCGCCAGATGATTCCCGCCGTCTCCCTCGCGAAGGAAGAGCGCTGGTCAATCTCGAAGATGCCGAAATTGCATCGTTTGCGGGGACAAACGTGCGGCCTGGCCGGCTGCGGCAAAATCGGTTCGCTTCTTGCCGGCAAGGCGGCGGCACTCGGCATGCGGATTCTCGTCTACGATCCCTATCTGAACGAGAGCCGCAGCCGCGAGGTGGGCGCGGACCTCGTTTCGTTCGATGCGTTGCTCGCGCGTTCGGACTTCATCTCGCTGCACATGCCGCTCAACGAAGAGACACATCATCTTTTCGGCGAAGCCTCATTCGCAAAGATGAAAAGCACAGCCTGCATCATCAACACCGCGCGCGGCGGATTGATCGACGAGGCTGCGCTTCTTGCCGCGCTCGATTCCGGGAAAATTTCCGGCGCAGGCCTCGATGTGATGGAATCGGAAACATCGTTCACACCAACCGGCAGCGCGTTGGTGAATCATCCCAGAGTTATCGTAACGCCCCATACGGCATGGCTCAGTGTGGAAGCTCGCGAAACCCTCCAGGCCCGAGCGATCGCGCAGGTCGTCGCGTGCCTCAAAGGGGAAACGCCGTACGGGCTAATCAATCGCACGCTCGCAAAATAATTCCCAGGTTGTAGCTCGTCCCGGTCCGACCGGGACGAGGGTTTGCTTGCAGATGGCATGGAAAATCCCCGCGTCTGAAGTGCGAGTTGTGCATCCCGACACGGTCGGGGACGCGGGCTACAGCAACCCCCAGACTCATGAGGGATGACAACTTAGCAGGAAGATTTCAAGCTTTGTGGTTCATGCCTTCACACACGCGGAAAAGGTCAAAACGCTGTCATTCCGTTCACGGTGAACCGAGGCACGCTGCGTGCCGAGGAATCTCTCTTTTCCTGTGTTTCAAGCCGAGAGAGATTCCTCACTTCATTCGGTTCACCGTCAACGGAATGACAACGAAAGGCGGTTTTTCCTCAACCTGCTACAGCGCCATCTGATCCGGCCGCAAAGCCAACGCAAGCCCTCCGGCAACAACGCCGAGGAGCGAAATCTGAATTTCTCCAGCCACCGCCCACCCAGCATGGCTGGCAATTCCGCCCATCAGGTAGCCGGCTCCCGCAGCGGTGGCGTAGAGACTCGTCACGAACATTCCCGACGCTCGGCTGGCCAAGCTACTCCGCACCGCCTTCACATGGTAGCCGGCCAGATTCACGTAAATCGTACCGCTGCCAATCGCGCCATAAGCAAACGTCAAAATAGCCTGAGGCACGATAGCTCCCGTTCCATGAAAACAGAGATATCCAAGCCCGGCGGTAGCGAAAAACGCCGCACTCAACACGATCCGCGGCGAGAAACGATCCCCCAGCCATCCGCCAGCAATCGAGAGAAGAGCCCCCGTGCCATAAAAACTTGCCACCACCCCCGCCTGCTTCGGCGAGTAGTGGAGCCCCTCGCGAAGAAATGTCGGATACATTCCGGTAAATCCGTAAAGGACAAGTCCGCCGAGCACGCTAAGGGCAGTAAGAATGACGGTGTTTCTGTTCAGAAGCGTCGCCGCCCCGTTAAGGTCCGTTCGAGCATCCGCGGCGCGGTGCGTCTCAGTGAACCAGGGGCGCACGGTCAATGCGATCGCGGCAATCATCACGAATCCGGCCAGCCCGAAGGCGATCATCGGAGCACGCCAGCTGCGGTAGGTGGTCAGGAGAATGCTGCCCAGGATCGGGCCGGAAATTGCACCGATGCCGAAGAAAGCATTCATCGAACCGATGGCCGCGGCCCGATGGCCGACAAAATAGTTCGCCGCGATCGCAATCATGACCGTCAGTTGCATGGCCTCGCCTATCCCTGTTGCAGCCAAATAGAGGAGCATGTCCGCAAACCCGGCGGAGAGAACGATAAGAGCCGTGGCCGTGGAAAAGATGCCGATTCCCAAGAGCAGCACAGTCTTCCGTGGGAAGCGCGCCAGGAGATACCCGGTCGGCAGCCCTGCTATGGCCAAGCCCAGAGTGAAAATGGTAGAGAGGAGTCCTGTATCGGCAAGCGAAAAGCCATATTGCTGCCGCACGTCATGCGCGAGCAGCGGGAAGAGCTGCCGATCCGCCGCATTCACAGCATACGAGGCCAGCAGCACGCAGTACATGCGGATGGCCGCGGCCCGCGTGCCGCCGTGGCCGGAAGCAGGGCTCGCCGGGCTCGTGGAAATCTGGGTGTGAATTTGTTTTTCCTTCACGTGAAAGTTTGCGCGGCCGCGAGTATACGCCACAAAGTATCGGCCTCGAAGCGCTCCCCGCCACCCGTCCAATTTGGCCTCGGGTGAACGTAAGTTGCGCGCACCCAATGAGCTGAACAAATTTCCCCCATCTTAAGGTTTCCTTAAGGTTCGAAAATATATTAACTCCTGAACCAGACATTTCAGTTCCTTGGTGTGGAACTAGTCAGGCCGGGCTCTGATTGATGGAGGTCGGAGGACCGGCGGGTATGGGGGGTTCGAGCAGTCGTTCAGGGTGAGGAGAATTCAATTGAATGAGGGAGGAATTTCAATGAAGAAGGTAGTGGCTACGGGTGTGTTCCTGGCTTTTGTGTTGTGCCTTTTCGTTTCTGTTCCCGTTCGTGCACAGGTGACCGGAGCGACTCTTTCCGGCACTGTCACAGACGCTTCCGGCGCGGTAATCGCCAACGCGCAGGTCGGCATCAAGAATACCGCCACTGGAATCACGAAGGACGCCACGACGGATTCAGCCGGCTTTTACACGGCTCCAAACCTGCAGGCGGGGCCTTACGAGGTCAAGGTTACGGCTGCGGGATTTAACACGGCAGTTTCGACCGTCACGCTAGCCGTAGGTGCTCAGCAGACCCTCAACATCCCGATGAAGGTCGGCGAAACAGCGACGACCGTTCAGGTGACGGAGGCTGCGCCGCAAATTGACCTTACCTCTTCAACTCTGACTGGACAGGTTGAATCTCGAACGGTCGAAGACTTGCCTTTGAACGGGCGCGACTGGACTTCACTTGCAACTCTCCACCCCGGCGTCGCGGCGATCGAAGAGCAGATGGGCTACGAAACATCGGCGCGCGGCAATCGTGGCTTTGGAGCGGAACTCACCATCTCCGGCCAGAGGACGACCACCAACAACTACCGCCTGGACGGCCTTAGCGTCAACGACTACGCCAACAGCGGCCCGGGCAATGTGATCGGCTCCGCGCTGGGCGTGGACGCCATTCAGGAATTTTCCGTCCTTACGGGCGGATTTTCGGCCGAGTATGGCAAGGCTGCTGGTGGAGTCGTAAATGCTATCACCAAGTCGGGTTCGAACGCGTTCCACGGTGACGCGTACGAATTTCTGCGAAACAGTGGATTGGACGCGCGAGATTACTTCACCAGGAGCGCCAATCTCCCTCGGGCGGAATTTAGGCGCAATCAGTTCGGCGCCTCAGCGGGTGGGCCCATCATCAAGGACAAGACCTTCATCTTCGGCGACTACGAAGGACTGCGCCAGGTGAAGGGGATCTCGTCGACTGTCACCGTTCCGACCTTGGCTGCGCGGGCGGGGAACCTGACATACGCGAGCGGCAAGTTTCCAGCCGGGTGCACGATGGTGACGACAACCACTTGTACGGTTTCAAATGTAGACCCTGCGGCGACCGCGGCGTTTGCGATGTTCCCAGCTCCAACTCCTGGCGGCGTCGTTAACGATAACTCAGCCCAATTCATCAATAACGCCGTGCAAAGAGTGCCGGAGAATTTCTATACCTTCCGGGTGGATCACAAGCTCTCGGCGAATGACAGCTTGGGCGGAACGTATCTGTTTGACAATACGTATTTCGATCAACCAGACGCTTTCAACAACGATATCCTTCACTCGCAGACCAGAAGGCAGACGGTAGTGCTCCAGGAGAGCCACACGTTCAGCGCCAATGTCCTCAATGCTGCACGAGCCGGCTACAGCCGAACCCATGTGGTCAATGTTAATCCCACCACCGCGGTCAATCCCGCAGCGACAAACACAGCGTTGGGCACACAGGGCGTGCCAGGCTCGCCAAATGCACAGAATGCGCCCGAAATCCAAATCAACAATGAAGGGCTTACGAGGATGCCGGGCGGCGTTGGCACGGGCTCCTATTACCTTCACACATTCAACAACTACGAGTTCTATGACGACGCATTCTGGACTCATGGAGCCCATACGCTGAAGTTCGGCGGAGGCGTGGAACGGGAGCAATACAATTATGAAGCGTTTCAAAACCAGGGTGGATTATGGAAGTTCCCAAACATGCCGGCTTTCCTCACCAATAACGCTACCCATTTTGAAGAGGGTATCCCTAGCGCGATTACGCCTCGGGAACTTCGACAAACCCTTTTTGCAGCGTATGTCCAGGACGACTGGCACTTCCGTCCTAACCTAACGGTAAACGTTGGCGTGCGTTACGAAATGGTTACTGTCATCAATGATGCGCAGGGCAAGATTACGAGCCTGCCGGTTATTTCCGCCTCAGACCCTCAATGCGGGACGCAGTTTACTTCGCCCTTTTTGGGGACGCTATCGGGCGGGCATTGCGGGAGTGTTGGCCCTTACTATACAAACCCGACGAGGCGGAACTTTGAGCCTCGAATTGGATTTGCGTGGGACCCGTTCCGCGATGGAAAAACCTCGGTCCGCGGAGGCTTTGGTATCTACGATGTGTTGCCGCTGCCAGGTTACTTCCTGCTCCAAGAAAACCAGTCCGGGCCGTTCATGATATTTTCTTCAATAGATTCCAAAACGAAGTTGGTTGGAGGGTTCCCGACGCAGGGGGAGACTCTTCTGACGAATCCACCGGCAGGAGTCACTCCAGGCAAGTTGGCCACATCTACGATTGAAACACATCCTCACAGAAATTACGTCGAGGAATGGAACCTTAACGTGCAGCGTCAACTTACTTCGTCTCTGTCGCTGACGGTAGGCTATGTGGGCTCCCATGGCGTCCACAACCTGACTCGCGGAGATGATGGCAATATGACCCAAGGTACACAGACCTCTGCCGGATTGCTGTTTCCCTGTGGTTACCCCGCTCCCTTGACGGGCGGCGGCGTCAGCGCTTGCACCGTTGGGTTTACCGGAGGAACCGCAGCTGCCGGAGGAGGGACCAATGCTCAGATTAACCAGACTAACGGGATCATTCGGTACATCTATTGGGCGACTGACTCCGCATATAACGCTCTGAACGTGAGTGTCGACAAGAAAATGAGCCACGGCCTCCAGTTTCTGGTTGCTGACACTTGGGGAAGGTCACTAGACGACAGCTCGTCAACAATCGCTGGGGATACGTTCCAGCAAGGCCTCAACTCGCTGTATTATTTCGCCCCGAAAGCACTCCGAGGCCCTTCTGACTTCAACGTTGCCAACACTTTGGCCGTGAATGCCCTTTGGGCTATACCCACGCCACAGTCATGGGGTGGGATTGCCAAGACGGCGCTGGGCGGATGGCAATTGGGCGGAATCGTCAAATATAATACTGGCGTTCCGACGACTCCCATCATCGGTGGAGACCCTGCGGGCTTGGGGAACGGCGGCGCCGATCAATTTGGCATTCCGGATCTCGTTCCCGGATGTAATCCGGTTAACTCCGGTTCTGTTTCCGCTTATATCAACCAAAGCTGCTACACGCCACCTATGGCGACTCCCGCTATAGCCAGTATGTGCCAGCCTTTTGGCTTTGTCCCGCATGACCCTACAGCCGCCAAGGATCCGTACAACCCTGGCATTGCGGGCACTTGCGCGAACCTCCTCGGGAATGCGGGGCGCAATTCCATCTCCGGACCCAAACTTGTAAACGTGGACTTTTCTGTGGTGAAGAATACCGCGATCAGAAAGATTTCGGAATCCTTCAACGTGCAGTTCCGAGCCGAGATTTTCAACATCTTTAATCGGTCTAACTTCCTTCCACCCGAGCCGGTAAATGGCACGGCAGGCGCCCAGGTGTTAAATACGGACGGAACGCCGAGCGCGGGGGGAATCGACTCCTTGGCGACTCAACCGCGAGACGTCCAATTGGCATTGAAGGTGATTTGGTAATTCGAGGAATGCCAATATGCCACGGCTGCCCGCCCGAGCATCGAGCGGGCAGCCTGTTTTATCCACAAATGACCGAAACTTTTTTTCATGGATGACGTACTTATATCCGGGCAAGTCTGGCTGTGGCACGCATTCCCGGCTGTGCCGGGATGCACCAACCGCATTTCAAACGTTTAGGGGGAGGCTCACATGAAGTTTTCCAAATTTGCAAGTCTAGCACTTGGTGTATCGATCTTAACGCTCGCTGCGTACGCGCTCACGGTATCGGCGGCGCCCAGTTACCACCTGCTGAAGAAAGTTCCACTGGCCGTGGCTCCGGGCGGTGGCCAGTATTTTGACTACGTCAGCGTGGACGCGGACTCACGCCGCGTCTATGTGACCCACGGCACGGAAGTCGTTGTCCTCAACGCGGACGACTTTTCGTTAATGGCCACAATTCAAGACCCTCGCTTCAAGCGCATCCACGGAGTCGCCATAGCCAAGCCGCTTAACAAGGGTTTCATCAGTGATGGTGAGGCCATGAGCGCGTTTGTGTTCGATCTGAAGACCATGAAAGTCACGGGCGAGATCAAGACGAACCAGCCCGACACAGACTCAATTATTTACGAGCCGGTGACCAAGCAGATCTTCACCTTCAACGGCAGCAGCCATAACTCGACGGTCATCGATGCGACAAAAGAGGTAGTGATCAAGAACATTGACCTCATTGGCGCTGTCGAGTTTCCCGCCGTAGACGGCAAGGGCATGGTCTACGACAACAACGAAGACAAGAACGATGTGGTGGCCATTGATGCCAAGACTCTTGAGATCAAGAACCGGTGGCCGGTCGCTCCGGAAGGACAGGCTGTGGCGTTGGCGATAGACGCAAAGAACCGGCGTCTATTTTCCGCGGGCCGCAACGCCCAAATTCTGGTGATGATGGATGCGGACAAGGGAAACGTCATCCAATCGTTCCCCATCTCTGCCGGTGTAGACGCCATCCAGTTTGAACCTTCCACGGCGATGGTCTTCGTCTCCACACGCGAAGGCATGATCCACATCTATCACGAAGACTCACCCAGCAAGCTCAGCGAGGTCGAGACGGTCAAGACCGAGTTCGGCGCCAAAACGATGGGCCTCGATCCAAAAACTCACAACCTTTATCTGAGCACATCCGATTTCGATCCCCCAGCTGCTCCCACTGAAAAACAGCCCCATCCACAGCCCAGGGCGAATTCGAACAACTTCCGGGTACTCGTTTACGGGCGCTCCTAGGGCGCCGGAAACAAAGGGAGGACATATTCGGCTTGTGGTCGTTTCGACCACAAGCCGATTGACCTCCGTTGATGTAAGCATCGCCCAGGTCCAAATCGAAGACAGCCGGCCTGAGCCAGATTTTGTATTTTAGTGGAGGCTCTATGAAGCGAACGAAATTCGTATTGAGCGCGGTTCTTTTCGTTTTGGCGGCGGTTCTGTCAGTGCAAGCGCAGCAAGTCACGGCCGTACGCGCCGGCAAAATGTTCGACCCCAAGTCGGGCACAAATTTGACCAATCAAGTTGTGCTCATCAGCGGCGACAAGATCACCGACGTCGGTCCGGCCGACCGCGTGAAGGTTCCGACCGGCGCCAAAGTGATTGACCTCAGCAACGCAACAGTGCTCCCCGGACTGATTGACGGTCACGTTCACCTAACGGACGCACAGGGGAACCTGCAACACCAGATGATGATCGCGCTCAATGCCGCTACGCGGAGTTTGAACGCGGGCTACACCACGCTCGTGGCCATGGGATCGCACGGCGGCGGCTATGCTGACGTTGAGCTCAAAAAAGCCATTGAAAGCGGCCTGGTTCAGGGGCCGCGGCTGATCACTGCCGGGCCCATCATAAACGTGACCATGCCGGGAAGCTCCCCCTATCCGTTGGAGTTCGCGCCGAAGGAACCGGACATAACCGCCAACGGCCCTGATGCCATGCGCGCCGCCGTTCGTGAGCTGGCCCATTACGGTGTCGATCACGTCAAGATTCACACGACGGGTCCGTTCTATTTCGACAAGGACGGCAAAATGTTTAACCAGCCGCTCCCCACGAAGGACGAACTGGCCGCCCTCGAGGATGAAGCCCACAGGCGAGGCATGTGGGTCGCCACCCATACGTATGGCGGTGACGGTCTCAAAATCGCTATCGAGGTAGGAATCGACAACATTCAGCACGCCACCGCCGCCACGGATGACGACATTAAACAATTCGTCCAGAAGCGCATGCCAATAACCACCACGATTCTGGATCACCGCCAGGACGAACCGGGAGACCTGAAGGAATGGGCGCCCTACAGCCGCTGGCGCCTGGTGGAGGTGACGTGGAAGAAAATGCTGGCCGCCGGTGTAATCCTCGGTTGGGGCAGCGGCTCCGCTCCGCCGCCAGGAAGAGTCTATAACACCGAATGCAATTGCTCGCACGGCGTGCAGGGCGAGATGTTTCCCATCTTCGTTAAGTGGGGAGCAAGCCCCTTGTATACGCTGCGCATGGCGACCACAGTCAACGCCGAGATCATCCACAAACAAGACAGCCTCGGCACCATCGAAAAAGGCAAGTTCGCTGACATGATCGCAGTCTCCGGAGATCCGCTCACGGACATCACAGAGATGCAACGCGTGAAATTCGTGATGAAGGGCGGCGCGGTCGTGCGCAACGATCTGGCGGCGGGCATGATGATGTCCTCAAAATAACATTCAGAAAATGGCAAAATCGCAGGGAACGGCCCGCTGCGTCAACGTCGTTCCCTGCGGTTCGCCAAGGCCTCGGGTCATGCACACCAAATTCATTCCATTCAGAGAAAACCAAGTGAAATGTACCTGTGCGGAGAGACCGGTGACCGTTCGCGTTGCCACGATTCTCTGCCTGCTATTTGCTCTGGCAGTGCCATGGACCATCCGAGCGCAAGTGGCCGGAGGGTCGATCACGGGCACGGTGACGGCAGAGTCTGGCGGCGCGATGCCGGACGTTCACGCCTCCATTAAAGATGTGAGTTCAGGCCTGGCCAGAACTGCCACGAGCAACACGAGCGGTCTTTACAGCGTTCCGAATCTGTCTCCAGGAAGCTACGAAATGACGGTTTCGGCGCCCGGGTTCACTACTCAATTGTGGACGGAGATCACCGTTGCTGCGGGAGTCGAACGCATTCTCAATGTCCTGATGCGCGCGGGCAACCCCGACCAGGTCGTGCGCGTCGCGGCGCCTCCTGCACTGGTAAGTGAGCCCTGCCCTGCAGTCTGCGGAAGCGCCAACACCTCTACGGTCCGTGACACTCCTTTGAACGGGCGCGATTGGGCGCAGCTCGCGACCCTGCAGGCCGGCGTCACAGGCGTGCAGAATGGCAGCGCGACCGGAGGCGGCAACACGGACCGCGGATTCGGCGCAGCGGTAAGCATTTCCGGATCGCGCCCAGATCAGAACAGCTACCGCTTGGATGGAATCAGCATCAATGACTATGCCAACGGCGCCCCGGGCAGCGTGCTGGGCGACAACTTGGGAATTGACGCCGTCGAGCAGGTATCCGTGCTTGGCAGCAATTATCCAGCCGACTATGGGCGAACTTCGGGCGGCGTAATCAACGTGGTGACTAGCTCCGGAAAGAACGCTTTCCACGGCTCCTTATATGAATTTCTCCGCAACAGCGCCCTGGATGCTCGAAATTTCTTTGATCCCTCGGTGATTCCCGCTTTCAAACGCAATCAATTCGGTGGCTCGGCAGGCAGGGCGATCAAGAAAGATCGCACATTTATTTTCGGAGACTATGAGGGGCTTCGCCAGTCGCTGGGAGTGACCTCCGTGAACACCGTTCCTTCGCCGGCAGTCCGCGGGATCGGGACTGGAGCAGGCGGCGCGGCGGGGCCTGCTACTTTTTGCTCGATTCCACAAACGCCACAACAACTGCCTCCTAATGGTTGTTCGCCCAACCAGCTCCCGGGCGCGGGCCAACCGGGGGCCGCCCCGAATCCAGATCCGGTGACACATATAGACTCCGGAACGGCCTCATCTCCCTCAATTTTACAATTTCTTAATGCCTTTTATCCGCTTCCGAACGGTGGGCTGATCGGCAATGGAGACACCGGAAGATATGTATTCTCCGCGCAAGAGGTGACCACCGAAAATTACTTCACTTTTCGAGTGGATCACAAGCTTTCCGAAAAGGACAGCCTGAACGGAACCTACATGCGCGACAACTCAAAGACCGTCACGCCCGGTACTTTCGGCGAACTTTTCTCCGACATCGTTTCGGGCCGCCAGGTTGCGACCTTTCACGAGCAGCACATGTTGAGCCCCAATCTGCTGAACGTTGCGCAGATTGGATTCAGCCGTGCGGTGGGAATCATCGGAAAAGTATCCAGCGTGGTGAGCAACTATGCGTCCGCCTTGACCGATCACAGCTATGAGTTCGTTCCCGGAGGCTTTGCCGGTGACATCCAGAGCATACCAGGCGTCACCAGTTTTTTGGGCGCCCCGACTGCACAAGGATATCTCCCGTCCAGCAGATCTCTTTTCTGGACCTCCTATCAGGGAGGCGACGACGCCGTCCTCAGCCGTGGGAGGCACACCCTGAAGTTCGGGGGCGGAGTCGAACGGATGCAGGACAACGAAGTGTCGGCCAGCAACATCAACGGTTTGTTTCGCTTCGATTCCCTGGCGCAATTTCTCACCAATCAGCCATCCAACTTTTCGGGGACGGTCGACGTCTTGCCGCTCGACATAGGAATGCGTCAGACTCTCTTCGGCGCCTACGCGCAGGATGACATCCGGCTGCATAAGGACTTCACTTTGAACGCCGGTTTGCGCTACGAGATGGTGACCGTACCGTCGGAGGCCCACAATAGAACCACGGTGATTCGCAACCTGATGACGGACTCTCAGCCAAGCGTTGGAACCACATTGTTTGGCAATCCCACCCTTCGAAATTTTGAGCCACGATTGGGGTTCGCCTGGAATCCGAACAGCGGAAAGACATTACTCCGCGGCGGGTTCGGTATTTTTGACGTGCTGCCGCTGCCCTACGAATTTACTCTCTCCTTTCAGCGGGCAAATCCCAACATACAAACGATCGTCGGCTCCGCCGCTGTCGGTTCATTTCCGACGGGTGCATTTGTTGATTTGAAGAATAAACCGACAGGCCTTGCGTATTTTCCGGAAAGCAACCCGAAGCGCAATTACGTGATGCAATGGAACGTCAGCGTGGCGCGCGAGCTGTCGTCAACTCTCGCTGTTACTGTCGGCTATGTGGGATCGCGCGGAGTTCACCAACCTTATCGGGTCGACAATATTGACATGGTTCTTCCTGCCACCCTCACACCGGCAGGGTACCTTTGGCCTGTTCCCAACGCGGCGACCCCTGTGTCGAGCACGATGTGCGCAGACGGCTCAATTCCAACTCCCACCGGATGTCCCTGGCCCAGGCTCAACAAGAATTTTGGGCGCATCAACGCAACTCTCTGGCAGGCCAATTCATTTTACGATGCCATGCAGGTGGACGTCGCCAAACGCGTCAGCCATGGGGTCCAATTCCACGGCGCGTACACGTGGGGTAAGAGTATTGACACGCTTTCCGCCACGGAAGCCAATGACGCTTTTCCGAATGGACTTTTTAACCAGATTTTCTTCGACCAGCGCACAACGCGCGGGCTCTCCGATTTCAATGTTGCCCAGGATGTAGTCCTGAGCTTTAACTGGGAGGTGCCTGGACCGGCGATGGGTTCGAAGCTTCCCCAGTGGGCGCTGAGCGGGTGGGAATTGCGCGGGCTTTACAAGGCCAGTACCGGGCAACCGTTCACACCAATTCTTGGCGGAGACCCTTTGGGGACGCGGCTTGACGAAACCGGTGAGGTGCCGAGTTACATTCCGGGATGCAACCTGATCGATACAAATTTCAAGAAAAACCCTAACGGCCCAGTTTACATCAACCCCAAATGCTTCACCCTGACTCAAGCGCCGCCCGGGATGGCAGCTCAGTGCCAAACCTTTGGTTTTGTCCCGCATGACCCGACGAAAACCCCGGACCCGTACAACCCAGGCATCACAGGGACTTGCGCGAATCTGCGGGGCAACTTAGGCCGCAACGTCTTGATTGGGCCGGGGCTGTCGAAGCTGGACTTCTCGGTTTTCAAGAACAACCATGTGAGGCGGATCTCAGAAAATTTCAACGCCCAATTCCGAGCGGAGATCTTCAATATTCTCAACCGCGCGAATTTTTCTTCGCCCACCGACAACCTTGCGGTCTTCGATCAAAAAGGACAAAGCATTCAAAGCGCGGGACTTCTCACCTCCACTCAAACCACGTCCCGTCAAATTCAGTTTGCGCTCAAATTGATCTGGTAGCTCCGGAACGGCACAAGTCTGCACTCGAAATCTCACCTTGTCGCCGCCCTCGCACGGCGAATTCGGACCGCGCCACTGATTCCTCGGCTCACGGCAGACTAAACACAAACAATTGCTCCGGCTTCAGGGCGCCGCCACATCTGAATGACCCGCCGGCAAAGCGGGCCTGTCATTTCGTCTTGGAACTTTCCGCGTTTGCCTTTTCCCCGGCCACAACATACGCCCACAAATCTTCAATTTCTTCCGGTTTTAGTAAACCGCCCCACGGCGGCATGCTGTTTTTGCCGTTGGTCACGGAATTGACAAAACGCGCGTGCTGATCGTGAGGAAAGGTCCGCAGATCGAACGCCCCCTCAGAGTCGGCCATGTGCGCGCCGTGGCAAGGCGAACAGTTTCGCGCAAATATGGCCGCGCCCGCACTGATTTCCTTCGCGGAGAATTTCCTGGGCGGAGACTTTTGAGCCAGCGCCGTTGCGCACGCAAATGCGAAAGCCCATACAACATAAATCATTCGATTCATCCAAGTGGCTCCCAAAGGGGTTAAAAATCGAGTTCCTTCTGCCGGCGCGAACGTCCAACTTCCTTTCGCGGGAACAAAACATCCCCGCGTTTGTTAAAGTCCTGGCAATGGGCGGACGAACTCCTCGGCCCCAATTTGTTATTTCACTGCGCATAGTTACGAGAGTGCTGCTCGATCCTTTAGTTCCATTGACACGTTGGAACAACAACGGCAAAGTAAAACCAAGACTGGGAGGGACTTCGGTCGATGGCAAAGTGCCCTGCTTGCGCTCGCGAGGTTCGTACGCCATTTTTCCTTAACCTGGACGCTTGGTCGCATCTCGCGTGCACTCAATGCAACGCCAGGTTGGAAATGAAACCGCCGCGCTCTGCTCTACTTGGTCCCCTCATTGCGCCTCTATTTGTGCTCGCCCGGCAGGGCCGCGTCTTTGAAATCATTGCATTCGTATTTATGTTCGCGACTTTCTCCCTTCTGATACTGGAATGCGCCCGTCCGAAACTGCGCCTCCGGAAAAAACCCTTACCGAAGCCTGCCATCCGTCTGAACATTGACGGCCCGTCAAATTGAGTTCATAACGAAGGCGCCCTCAAAGCGGCCCGCTTCAGCACAGCCGGTGGCAACCTGATTCCGTAACCCTGGGAGTCCCGGAGGGACGACGCAACGTAGTCCGAGGCGGAAGCCGTGGGAAACAAAGTCCGTCATGACAAGAAAGCCCCGGCAGGGGCGGCACTTCGGACTTAGGCGCACGAAAGCCGCCGAGTACCACCCACCCAGCCCAATTTCTTGACGATCACTAGACGCCTTGTTATGGTACCGCCAATGCCCCAAATCTTGAATTTCCTATTCTTCAGCGTGACGGCTTCGCTGTTCTCATTGATCGTGAACGTTGATGCCTTCAGCAAGGGTGGGCAAATGAGAATCCAATTAAGAAATGTCATCCGGGCAGCCTCGCTCATCGTTTGTGCGCTGCTCCTGTCTTCGCCGGCATGGTCTCAAGGCGCCAGTACGATCCTGGTGAACGGCAAAATCCTAACGGTCGACAGTCAGTTCTCGATTCGCCAGGCCATCGCCATACGCGATGGCAAAATCATTACGGTTGGCGGCAGCGGTGACGTCCGAAAACTGGCAACCCCACAAACGCGTGTGATCGATCTGCAAGGGCGTACGGTCATCCCTGGCCTGATCGATTCCCACATGCACGCGATTCGCGCAGGCCAGGCCTTCGGATACGAGGTGAATTGGGTTGGCGCAACCTCCCTGGCTGAGGCGTTAGGCCGGATCCACGAAGCTTCCCAGAAGAAAAAGCCAGGCGCCTGGCTGATCGTGGCGGGCGGCTGGAATGCGGCGCAGTTCAAGGAAAAGCGCCGGCCCACGCAGGCGGATCTCGTAGCGGCCGCGCCGAACAATCCCGTTTACATTCAGCTCGGGTACGACTGGATCGTGATGACGCCCGCCGGGTTCAAGGCTCTGAATATCAATAGCGATGCCGATATTCCGCGTCCCGGCAAGCTCGAACGGGACGCGAACGGCGTCCCGACGGGAGCCATCGACGGAGGCGGCAGCAATGACGTCGCCGTCGCGCTGTTCGACAGACTTCCTCATCCGAGTTTCGATGAGCAAGTTGCGGGCACGAAGAGTTTTTTCCGCGAACTCAACCGCCTGGGCTTGACGGGCGTTGGCGATCCCGGCGGGAACAATGTCAACCCCGAGGATTATCAGGCCATCTTCAAGGTCTGGCGCGAAGGCAAGCTGACGCTTCGCGTTGCCTACACGCTGTGCGGACCCACTGCTGGCCATGAGTTCGAGGAGTTGAAAAATCTGACGCAGATGTTGCCGCTGGGCTTTGGCGACGATATGTTGAAATTCAACGGCCTCGGCGAACGAATCACCTGGGGCATGAACAACAACGATAACCCGACCGCGGATGAAATGGACAAGTTATACCAAATAGTAAAATGGGCGGCCCAGCGCGGCCTGCCGGTCACCATCCATTGGCCGAAGAACGAAACCGTTGACACGCTCCTCTCCATTTACGAGCGCGTGAACCAGGAAGTTCCGATCGCCAATTTGCGTTGGTCGGTCGCTCATCTGAACAATGCTTCCGCCCAAAGTCTGCAGCGAATGAAAGCCATGGGCATGGGCTGGACGATCCAGCGCGCGAATGCCGCCTCGGTGGAAAACGCCAAGGAACTCGGCGTAATCATGGGTGCCGGCACCGACGCCCATCGAGTCGCCTCCTACAATCCCTTCACCGAACTCCAAAAGTCTCTCGTTGACAGCAAAAACGCGGGTGGCGTGCAACGTGGCCCCGACCAAACCCCCACTCGAGCGGACGCCCTGCACGCCTACAACATCGGCAGCGCGTGGTTCTCATTCGACGAAGACAAGCGAGGCTCACTCGAACCCGGCAAACTCGCCGACCTGGCCGTTCTGACCAAGGACTACATGACCATCCCCGCCGACCAGATCGGCAGCATCGAATCCCTCCTCACAATGGTCGGTGGCAAAATCGTTTACGCGGCCGGCCCGTACGCAAGTTTGGAAGGTCCCCGCTAGAAAAGCGGGTGGCAGTTGTAGTTGTGTTTTGCCAACGGAGACCTAATCCGGCTTGCACGGGGGCCCTGCGTGGTAGAATCCGCCACATGGAGGCCCAACTCATGAAAGGGTTAGGTGCGGTTCTCCTTATGGCGGCATTAACTCCGCTGGCCGGATGCGACAACATAGCCAATAAGGCCACGACGCCAGCCAAGCGGCAAGATCGTACGTCATCGCCTACGCACCGGTTTGTACTTTCAACGCGTGATGTGGACCTAGCGTTCGACACGCAAACAGGTGAAGTATGCCGGACATGGGATTGGAAGCCGATAGCCCCGCCCGAAAAGCCCGCACCGGATACCGGAGCGATCCCGGAACGAAAGCGCGGAGAATTCACGCCAACTTGCTTGGCTCTTTACGAGAAATATAGAACCGAAAGTGAACCTAGCGATTCGGTTGTCCTTTCCCAAGAGTCAAACACAAACTGACGCGCGGTAGAATCAGCTCACGGAGGTGCTCAGCCATGAGCGCCGTAGTACCGATTGAGTGCCCAGACTGTAAAGCGAAACAAGAGGTTCACGTCACCGGGAAGCCGAATCCATTTGCACAAATGGGAGGCCCCCAGCCGGTTGCATGTGTGAAATGCAATGAGGAATTTGAATTGACGATCCCTGATACGATTATCGGCGGTCTGTTCGCTGTGTAGCTGGGCGCGCTGGGGGCTGGGCTAGAATGCGCTGGGCGTTAGTCTTGCAAAACCACCCAGACTCTCGCCTCGGTATCAGATTGACCGATGAAGCAAATTGTTTTAAGGCCGCGAGATCTCACGATCTTCCTGAACTTTCCAATCGAGCCTGCCGGAAGGACTACGCTTTGCGCTGGCTTTATTTTCTCGGCTATCCGAATCAGTTCTCCAGCGACTATTTTTCTGGTGTATACAGTTGTGGTGCGTTCAGGTATTGGTATGTCGTCTTCGATCTTGGGAACGTATTCTTCAACCTTCTTCATGCGATCCCCGCGTTGTGGTGGGGCTAGAGGGAGTCGAACCCCCGACCTAAGGTTTAGTAAACCCTGAGTCCTATATGTGAATCACCAATGTTTGTGCGGGTGCACGCAAAGGTGCATCAGTAAGCGATTGGTAAAGCTACTGTTGAACCGCGCGTCGAAGCATTACGGAGAGGTACGTCGGACGGCGTCCCTGTATCTTCATCGTCGCGCTCATCTGACCCAAGAAATAACCCGCAGCCGTCAGGCCCGTCGGCTCCCAACCTTCAGTCGTCAGTCTCGCAACGTTCGCATTTACTTTGTTGGGGCTTCCGAAGACTTCCTTATATTCCATCGGCATGTCTCCTTACCATAAATTGTATCATGAAATCTGGTGGGGCTGGGGAGAGTCGAACTCCCGACCTACGGTTTAGGAAACCGCCGCTCTATCCAACTGAGCTACAGCCCCGCACATTTATTTATACACGACGGTCTGCCGGTTGCCAATGCAGTTACCAAATCGTGCGGCGATGCGGCCCGGCATGGCCAACCCCCGCCGAAATATATAAGACTCAAGTCCAATCATCGCGAAATTTATGCCCACAACCCTTCTTTCTCCGCTGGACGTGATCTAAACTGTTGAAAGAGTGATGCATCTGGGGAAGGAGCAACTTTATGAATCTATGCAGGAAGATCATGCTAGCGGCGCTCGTCACTGGGTTGGTAACGCTTTCCGCCATCCGGGCGCAAGAGAAGAAACTAGAGAGGCAGGAACTTCCACCCGCAGTCGAGAAAACTGTCGCCGAGCAAAGCAAGGGCGCGGCAATTCGGGGATTCTCGACCGAGTTAGAAAACGGGAAGAGGCTCTACGAAGTCGAACTGGTGGTAAGCGGACACGGGAAAGACATTTCCATGGACGAACAGGGCAACATCGTCGAGGTGGAGGAGGAAGTCTCGATAGAATCGCTCCCTAATCTCGTGAAAGACGAGCTCACCAAGGCCGCCGGCTCCGGAACAGTTTCAAAGGTCGAATCCATTACCAAGCGCGGAAAACTTGTTGCATATGAAGGTGTAGTGAAGACAGGAACGAAGCATTCCGAAATTCAAGTGGGACCAGACGGTAAGAAACTGGCCCATTTAGAATAGCTCGGACGAAGAAACGTTACTAACTGTGAGCCGCTCTACATCCCGGCAGCCGCGGCACGTTTCCGCATTTCCTCGGGTGACACATCTTCCTTATGCGTTGCGATGTACCAGAGATGGCCGAAGGGGTCTTCGATTCCGCCCGTGCGATCTCCATAGAACTGATCCGCCACGGGCCGTTTCACTTTTGCCCCCGCTGCGACAGCTTGGCTAAAAATTCTGTCCACATCCTCGACATAGAGCATGATACTCACCGGCGAGCCGCCAATAGACTGCGGACTGCGCGCGCCCACATCTGGGGATTCGTCCGCAAGCATGATGGGCGAATCGCCTATCTTGATTTCAGCGTGGCCGATCTTCCCGCCGGGTTGCGGCATGCGCATCAATTCCGTTGCACCGAACGCCTTCTTGTAGAATTCGATTGCCTGCGCCGCACCCTTGACGATCAAGTACGGGGTTGCGGTGTGGTAGCCATCGGGAATAGGTTTCGGTTTGCTTGTCATCACTCGCCTCCTTTTGCGTGAAGTCCTACAGGATGTCGTTCCGGCACGGGCGCCTTTGCGCCCCCAAGGACTATCTCAAGAATCTTTGTTCTAACACCTTGCGAAAAAACTCTCAAGCCTTGTAGGTCGTGCCTGTTCATCCTGACAAAGGAAGGACAGGCACGACATAAAAGCTGCGTCTCCTTCATGGGTTCTAACCCCTGAAGACTGGAAACCGTCCGTTACCAAGGCCCGCCATCCTTCTTCTGGCCCCTCAGCACAAGCAAGCTCAGCGCGCAGGAAGCGCTTGCAGCGGCGGCGTCTTCCCTGCCGGAACTTGCTCCTCGGCGGTGTTGGCCATCATCGCAGCAGTGATGTAAGTGCCGCTGACCGCGATCAGATCGATCACTTGCTGCTCGCTGAAGAGTTCTCGCGTCCGTTTAAAGGTGGCATCGCTCACTTCGTGCTTGGTCGAAAGTTCCATGCAAAAGTCATACACGGCCGCTTCGTCGGGTTGCATGGAGGCCGGCCGCTTTCCTTCCTTGAGATCGGCCGCCACCGCCTCCGGGAGGCCCGCTTTGATCGCCAGCGGATAGTGTGCGTACCACTCGACCTGCGATGTCCAGAGCCGAGCCTGGATCAGAATCGCAAACTCATTCAGTTTGCGGGGCACGGATGTGTTGAACCGGACGTAGTCGAGCAAATTGAAGAGGCGCTGGCCCATCACAGGACTGCGAAGCATTGAATTGTATGGGCCGCTGATTCCAATGCTAGAAATTTTCATGATCTCTTCCGCGAACGGCCGCTGCTGGTCGTTCAATTGCTCCATCTTGAGCTGCGGGAAGCGCGGCTCCTTGTCAGCCGAATATACCTTCGCGGTTGGGATCGTGAACGCCAGAACACCCCCACCTCCCGCCACAATTAATGCCAACATGATCCATCTCCTCATGGTTCGTTCCTCCCCGAAGTTTCTTGTACCACAGTTTCACCAACGGTTGCGACGCGCAACGAATAGATAACGATTTGTCGCGAATACGACTGCCTCCTATGTTGAATCGACAATCGCAACGCACGAATTGCGCAGCCCTCGGCATGAGGGTGAAATTGTGGGTGCCGCATCCTTCACGTTTTTTGTGAAGGGTGCGGGTTTTTCTTGCTCCTTTCAGATCTCACAGCAATTGGGGGCTCCGATTCGCACTCCGAAATCTTCGCCTATCATGCATTTGTCCCGCGTTATGGGCCTGCCGCTGCTGCGGCCTATTGCCAGCACTCCCGGCCTCGCGGCACGATTGCCAAACAGCCAACGGATTGGTATATACTCCCCTGGGTTCAGCAAGCCACACACGAGATTCCATCCAAACGCAGGAGCTAAAACAAATGAAAACCGCAGGAATTAAGATTTTGCTTGTAGTGCTCGCAGCCTTATTTGGCATGGCGGCATTGACATACGCGCAGGCCCCGCCCGATTTCAGCAAGGTCGAGATCAAAACCACAAAGATCGCTGACAATTTCTATACGCTCGAGGGGCAAGGCGGAACCATCGGCGTGCTCGCCGGTCCAGACGGAGTTTTCCTCGTCGACACTCAATTCGCTCCGCTCACCACTAAAATCGTCGCGGCGGTCAAACAAATCTCTCCTAACCCGATTCGCTTCGTGGTCAACACGCACGTGCACGGAGATCACACCGGCGGAAACGAGAACCTCGCCAAAATGGGCGCCGTAATTTTCGCCCGCGAGGAGTTGCGAGGGCGGCTGATGAATCCCGCTCCTGCGGCAAACGGCACCCCTGTGCCTCCGGCGCCCGCCGCTGCGCTTCCCGTGGTGACCTATCGTGGACGCGTGACATTTCATATGGACGGCGAGGAAGTCGAGTTGATCCCGATTCAGCGCGCCCATACTGATGGCGACACACTGGTGTATTTCCACAACGATAATGTGCTCATGACGGGCGATTTCTATCGTTCGATCGGCTACCCGAATATCGATCGCGTCAACGGCGGCTCACTCAACGGCATGATCGAAGGGCTGGGTGTCGTAATCGGAATGGCGGGTCCCAATACGAAGATCATCCCCGGTCACGGCCCCTCTGTTGACAGAGCCGCTGTAATGGCGCACAGGGATATGATTCTCGGAGTTCGTGATCGCGTGGAGCAGCTTGTCAAGCAAGGCAAGACGTCCGATGAAGTTGTCGCGGCTCATCCAACATCCGATTTCGATGCCAAGGTTCCGCCGGTAACGGGGAGCACAGACCGATTCGTCGGACAGTTGTACGCCGAACTCAAGCCAGCCAAGTAGCACGACATCAGGCTAGAAAGTTTTCCTGTGCGAAGTGGGCTCGACTTTCACGTTGAACGCCCCGGCCTATCCGGGGCGTGGCGCCTGACTGATCAATCAGGCGCTGCGGTAGCGTCACGAGTTCAGTGTTTCGTTGCGTGGCCGATGTGCTCAAACAGCCTTGACGTACGGTTCCAAGGGAGTCAAAGGCACGCTCCACGCATCGTAGCCATAGAGCCAGCTCGTATCCTCGTCTCCCCCTTTCATCCAGGTGTTCGCGCTGGAGATCGCCTGGATGCGCGAAGTACGCGGCTTGCGATGCGCTTCGTAGCGTTGGAATGCTCCCGCAATATCTTCGCCGTTTACTTCCTGCAGACACCGCGCCAGAATAGCGGCGTCTTCAATCGCGGTCGCTCCTCCCTGCGCCATGTAAGGAGTCATCGGATGGCAGGCGTCGCCCAATAGCACCACGCGTCCATCGCTCCAGCGCGGCAAGGGTTCGCGTTCGAGGATCGCCCACTTGTGACAGTCCGGGCAGGCTGCGAGCACTGCTCGAACATCGGGGTGGAATCCTTCGTACGCCTTGCGCAATTCCTTCACGTCGCCTTTCGCCGACCACGATTCGCGCGTCAGCCACTCGGCCGGTTCTGGTACGCTAGTCACAAAGTAAAGCTCGCTGCGAGTAGAAGTCGTGTAGTAGATGACGATATGCCGATCGGGCCCCCACCATTTGGTCCGAGATTTTCCGACGTCGATTCCATTAAGCAAGCTCGAAGGAAAAATCGCGCGGTAGGCAATGCGTCCCTTGTGGATCGGCTCATCGGGGCCAATGATGAGCTCGCGCACCACGGAATGAACACCGTCCGCGCCGATCACCGCATCTGCCTTCGCGCGCGTGCCGTCGGCGAATACAAGCGTAACCTGTCCGGCGCTTTGTTCCAGTCCGGCTAGCTTTTTGTCGAGATGAATGATCTCCTCGGGAACCACCGCGGCAAGGGCTTCGTGCAAATCGGCCCGGTGCATGCACAGGTAAGGCGCCCCGAAAAGGCTCTCCGGCATCGGCAGTTCTCTCATCACCTTCCCGGAATCCCACTCGCGATTCAAGTGCGAATACGGCTTGAAAGAAGTATCGATCACCCTTTCTTCAACCCCTATTCGGCGCAGCACCTTCATCGAATTTGGCATCATCTGAATGCCGGCGCCGATCCGCGCGAAGCGCGGCGCCTGTTCGTACACGCGCACGTCCATGCCTATGCGGCGCAAGATGGCCGCAGCGGTCATTCCACCGATGCCCGCGCCCACAATGGCAATGGAAGGCTTCTTCCCGCTCATCAAATTTTCCTCTGCGGTCCGAAATAATACCTGATTATCATTTCGTTTGGTCGGTTAGGATTGGCGGAAGACTTCCATGGCGGAGACACAAGTCCTCATTGTCGGAGCGGGGCCGGTCGGGCTGACTCTCGCACTGGACCTCGGCCAGCGGGGCATACGTTGTGTCCTGTTTGAGCGCAACGAGACCTCACTTCAGCTTCCGAAGATGGAGCGATGCAACGCACGTACGATGGAGATCTACCGCCGGCTGGGGATCGCCGAAAAAGTTCGCGACGCTGGTCTGCCGCGCAACGCCCCCATGGACGTCTTTCTCGCAACCTCCATGGCCGACCCGGCGCTTGCTCGTCTGCCGTGCCCCTCCGTGGCTGAAGCCAAAGCCGAGATCGCGGCGCATAACGACGGGAGGCCCCTCGAGCCATACCAACTGATCTCGCAATACACTCTCGAACCGCTGCTCAGATCGATAGTGGAGACGCTGCCGAACGTTACAGTGCGCTTTGGTTGCGAATTGACGTCCTTCACGCAGGATGGCGATTCCGTGTCAGCGCACGTGCGGACGAGCAATGGCCCGGATGAGACGATTCGAACAGCGTATCTAGTCGGATGCGACGGAGGCTCCAGCACAGTTCGAAAGCAACTCGGCATCCAGTTGCAGGGCGAAGGCAACATTCGAAAGCTCCGGCAAGCGCTTTTTCACTGTCCGGACCTGTACAAGCGGATTCCGATGGGCAAGGGACGTCACTACCACATCGCTGAGGGACCCATATTTCCGTTTATTATTCTCCAGGACAGCACGCGCCACTGGACTCTGCATGCGGCTGCTTCGAGCGATGGTGAAATGGCGCAAATTTTCAAGAAGGCGCTGGGGATGCCGATCGAATTCGAAATGCTTTCCGTGAACGAGTGGACGCAGCATCTGCTCTGCGCAGAACGATACGGGGAAGGCCGCGTTTTCATCGCCGGAGATGCTGCGCATCTGGTCATCCCCACTGGCGGCCTTGGAATGAACACCGGCGTGGGAGACGCCATCGACCTTTCGTGGAAACTGGCCGCAACCCTTGCAGGATGGGGCGGCCCGCAACTCCTCTCTTCCTATGAAAAAGAACGCCGCCCGATTGGCTTGCGAAACGTGAAAGCCTCCCGCGCCGCGATGAGCGGACGGCTCAGTTGGCGCGCGGCCTATCACCCCGACATTCGCAAGAACACGCCCGAAGGCGCAGCGATTCGCGCGGAAATGGCGAGCCGCTTCGAAGTCGAGCAGCGCAAGGTGACAGAGATTTTGGGTATCGAAGCGGGCTACCGGTACGCCGCCTCGCCCATCGTGTGGCCCGAGCCCGGCGATGGTCCCGACCCGGACAATCCTCAATATGTGCCGACAACGTGGCCGGGCGCGCGGCTTCCACACGTTTGGCTGAACGACCCCGCCACACCGCGCGGTCGCATCGCGCTGCACGATCGCCTGGGTTCCGGCTACACGCTGCTGCGTCTAGGCGGAACACACGTGGATACGACGAGCCTAGGGCGAGCGTTGCGCGTCACGGATGCGCCTCTCGAAGTGCTCGATATCGAGGACGAAGCGGCGCGCGAAATCTATGACTATGACTTGCTGTTGGTGCGACCTGATCTACACGTAGTTTGGCGCGGCAACCAGATCCCGGAAGATGCTGATGGGATCGCGAGCGTTGCCACCGGCCGGGCCGCGTCGGACGAACTTCAGGTGAATCGAAAATCGTTCAACTAGAAATCCAGCCCGTCGCCGGCGAAAGCAGATTTGATCATGCAGGAGTTATGTCGCGGCTGAATAGTTTGCGGAAAAGGACCGAACGCCCTCGTTCCAAGCCCGCCGCGGCGTGCGAAGAATCCCTCTTTGTTTTTTGTTTGGAACCAGGCGGGATTCTTTGCTTCCCTCACAATGACGACCAATTTTTTCTTCGGCGATAGACAAGCCAGGCCGAAGCAACCACAGCCACCGTTCCCGCCGCGAGTTTACCCTCGAACAGCCAAACGTTGCTGATTTCCGTCGGTGGCACCACCGAGCAAACCAGCGCCAGCGCGGTAATCGCTCCACCGGATGCCGCACTCAGTCGTTTGCCTGCCTTCCATGCGCTGCCAAACATGTAGAGATAGGGCAGAAACCCGGAGATCACCATCAGGGATACCATTTCATCGTAGGCGACGCGCAGAGTGTCGCCAAGCTGGTAAACGACGAGCAGGAAGGTCGCCACGAATCCCAATGCTAGAATGGATACGTAAGGTGTTCCCCAACGCGGATGAATCCTGCCGAAAGCTGCGGGCAGCAAGCGATCCACGCCAGCGGCAAATGGTAGTCGCGAGGTTGCCGTCCCGAGTCCGCCGACGAAACCGACTCCGCTAGCTACAACCAGCAGCGCGATGAGCGGCGAGAGCCACGTAGCGCCCAGGAGCAAGCCCGCCGAATTTCCCACCTCCGCGAACCCGTTCAGTTCGCTTATGTTCTCCGGTGAAAGCACAACCAGAAAGGCAACCGTCGCGGACACGTAAAATGCTGTCGCAATCCCCGAAGCTATCCAGCCTGCTCGACGCAACGTGCGCTCAGGCTCACGGATCTCCCCGGCCATCATGCCAGGGCCTTCCATGCCGGAAGTCGCATACACGATCGCGGCCCAAAAATTGACGGTTCCCCAACTCCATTTCGGAAAAATGTGGAGGGGCGTCGCCGAACCGCGGCGCATCCACACCGTCCATGCCACCGTGACCAGCAACAATCCCACGGCCCACGTTGCCAGGGCGCCGATATTTTCCGTCCACTTACCGACCCTCAGACCAATCAGGTTCGAGCCGAGCGCGATCCAAATCAACGCCACTGTGGCGGCCAGCAGATAGAAACGGTTGTCGCTCAGGCGAGCGAACGAGGGACCAAACATTGAGAAGCCGACCTTGATATACAAAAGGGCGGCAGTCGGGAACAGGAACGCTATGCCCATCCAATAAACCCAGAAACAGAGGAAGCCGGGCCACGCTCCGAAATCTCGCCGGGTCCAAAGATATAACCCGCCCGCCCCGGGATATTTCGCTACGAGCGCCGCCACTGCCACGGCGAGGGGCAACATAAATAGCACCGCTGCCAAAAGCCAAAGCGTGACGGAACCCGGTCCGGCATGCGCCGCGATTGGGATCCATCGCGCCGAAGTGATGCAGCTAATGGCAAACAGCGTGAGATCACGCAGTCCGAGTTCGCGCTTGAGCGCGGATGTGGTAGACATGTGCGCGCGGAATACCTAAGTAAGCCTTGCGTGCGATGCTATGCGGTATCGCTGAGAACTGCCATGGCCGCATTGCGCCCATTGATGCCGATCACGCTGCCGCCCGGATGCGTGCATGCTCCGCACAAGTAGATGCCCGGCATGGGCGTGCGCGCCGAAAGCCGGTTTGACCACATATACGGAGGCAAGCACTCACCCTGAAAAATGTGGCCGCCGGTAAGTCCGACCTTGCGTTCGATATCCGGGGGGCCAAGAACCTGCGTTTCGATGACGGCACTTTCAATATTGGAGCAAAATCGGGCAAGCGAATTCAGCGCGAGCTGGCGGACTTCCCCTCGCCGCTCATCCCATGTGCCGCATGCGAATTTATAGGGGACGTACTGCGCAAAGACGCTCATGGTATGTTGGCCGCCGGTGGTAACGGCCGGGTCATGGACACTTTGGAAGTACAGCTCGCACCATAAATGCTCAGGCAATTCGCCGCGGCGCGCTGAGGCAAACCCCGTCTTCCATTCAGTTTTGGCAAGTGGTGTGTTGATTTGTCCGTAGTGGTGCGGTTGATCGGTTCCCGGGCGCGCGTTGAAGTTGGGCAGCTCGCGGAGCAGCACGTTCAGCTTTACGGTGCAGCCCTCCATTGGAATCTGCTCGACGCGCTTTCGCCACGCAGGATCGACGGCAGGCCCCAGGAGGCGCAATGTCTGCCGTGGGTCGGCATTCGAGATCACAACTGGTGCAGCGATGAATTCGCCGCCCTCGAGGATTACGCCTTCCGCAGGTACTATCCGTGCGACAGGGGCGCTAGTGGCAACTACAGCTCCCGCCTCTCGCGCGGCATCGCAAAAGTAGAACGAGACCATGCCCATGCCGCCATTCACGTAGCCCCACATGCCGGGCATTCCGCCCAACCGGCCCGATGAATGATGGAAGCGGATGCTGGCAGTTCCTGCGTCGAACGGGCTGGCATTAGTCCCAATTATTCCTTGCCCGAGGTACGCAGTCTGCAGCCGTTCGTCACGCAAGTAGTATTCAACGAACTCCGCCATCGACCAGTCAAAAAGCACGTGCCGCGCTTGCTCATCATTCCCGAGCCGCCCTTCAATTTGTTCTTGGGTGGGAGCCTCCCCGATCCACAGATCGCCATCACCTGCCGGACGCAGCGCATCGCGCAATCGGCGAAGCACATCACTCATCGCGCGCCAGCCTTCCACATCCCCCGGAGCGAAGCTGCGAATCTCGGTCTCGCACAGCTCGTCATTGTCCCAGAGTTGAACGCTGGAACAGTCGTGGAATGGGACAAACAGTCCATTTACGGCAGGTACCCACTGAAAACCGCGCTCGGGCAGGTTCAGCTCTGAAACAACCAGGGGATGCAGCAGTCCAGCTAGATACGCGCATGGGGACATGTGAACGCCTGGGAAAGGCTCCTCGATGGTGCAGGCGCCGCCCACTCGGGCGCGACTCTCCAGCACCAGCACCCGCTTGCCCGCTCTTGCCAGGTACGCCGCGCAAGCAAGGCCGTTATGGCCGGCTCCGACTACGACTATATCCCAGCGGCGCGAGGCCAATTCACGGATGGGGGCGGGCAATCCAATTTCCCCGAGGACAGCGGCAGTGGGTGAGATCACCGCCGTAGTATCTACTGTGGAGCGCCGAGTTGGGAAGCAGACAATCACCACGCAAATGAACCCGGTCGTGTGACTGACGCTCCCTGCCTCCATTGCAGATTCCTGCCAGCTCATCGAATTCCTTTGCTTGATCGCTGATGCCTCGCGGATCAGGGGCTATCCGAAACTGCCTTCTCCGAGTACTCGCAGGCTTTAAACGGACCCATTGCCCAATCGCAGACCTGCGAGGCCGCAGTAACTGTAAACGTGGCTCGCACCGCATATTTCCTGGCCAAATTCCATAAACGGGGTGATATACTCCCTCCAATGTAGGGAGGAGAACCTCCTTGAGATACAAGCTTCCCGTAGTTTTGATTTTCTTCACCGCGCTGTTCGCGGCAGGATCGCTGTCGGCGCACCACTCGCCTTCGGCCGTTTTCGATATGGAGAAAAGGTTTACCGTGGCCGGCACCCTGACGCAAGTGGATTGGATCAATCCCCACATTGTCGTATTCATGGATGCCAAGAAAGACGACGGCAGTGTCGAGACGTGGAAATTCGAGAGCAATCCGCCCTCCTGGTTCCGGCGCGTCGGCATTGCCAGAAACGATATTGCCAAAGCGCTCGGGCAAACCGTCAAGGTGGAGGGAGCGCGCGCCAAGGACGGATCGCTTTACGGCTATCTTCTGAAGATTACATTCGTGGATGGGAACTCTCTGGAACTTTTATTTAACGCGGCAGTTAAGACTCCCTGACAAGGAGTGTTCAAGCCATGAAACAGCGAATTGTTTTCGTGATAGCGGCTGCGGTAATGCTTGCTGGTCTTGCGAACGCTGACGAGAAGCCCGGCGCGGCGGCCCACAAGGTTCCGCGCGCCGCGGACGGACATCCCGACCTGAGCGGCACCTGGGCCTACGCGATCGATCTACCTCCCGTGGTTCTGAAAAAAGAGATCAATGGGTCCGTCTCAACCAAGACGATCGACACAAGTTGGCGAGAACCCGCCAAGGCTCCAGTAACCGGTGCGCTGCCGGCGACTCCGGCGCCTTCCTATAAACCCGAGTTCCAGGAAAAAGTGAAGTACATGTTCGACCACGAGAGCAAGCTGGACCAAGTGTTCTATTGCGGGAAGCCGGGCGTGCCGCGCATCGGGTCGCCGCGCAGGATCATTCAATTGCCGGGCGAGATGGTCTTCCTCTACGAGGATATTTCGGGAGATCCCTACCGCATCATCCCCACCGATGGCCGCGCGCACCGCGCGGACGCCAACCCCTCCTACTACGGAGACTCCGTGGCCCACTGGGACGGAGATATACTGGTAGTGGACGTAACTAACTTCATAGAGTCCGGCTGGTTTGGCGAAGGCGGTTATTTCCACACGGATGCCATGCACGTGGTCGAACGCCTGTGGCGGGACGGCGAGAATCTGGTCTGGCAAGCCACGGTAGACGATCCAAAGGTGCTCACCGCGCCCTGGACGATGAGCCCTCGCGTCGTGAAGCAATCGAGCGATCCCGTCGAAGAATCGCCTCCCTGCATCGAAGACGATGGGCACCGGCTGCTAAACTCGGACCATCATCAACAACGCTAGCCTCGAAAAGAGTGATTCCCCGCTTCGCTTCAGCGCGAGCCTTCAGTTCGAGCGCTCCGAAAAACGAAGCCATAGTCCGTTTTCCCTCCTGTAGTGATAGATTCATTTTGAGATACTTCAAAATTCGGAAGGATAGAGGAATGCATGACCCATCCGGGCAGAATTCCACTCCTCATCGTCGGCGGCGGTATCGGAGGACTCGCCACTGCGCTCGCGGCTTCGCGGGCAGGGTATCCTGCGCATGTGATTGAGAAAGCTGAAGAATTCACGGAGATTGGAGCTGGATTGCAGCTTGCTCCGAATGCCACGCGAATGCTGGACCGTCTGGGGATCTGGGATGAAATCCAAAAACACGCCATTTTTCCCAAACGGCTGATCCTGATGGACGCCGTATGCGGGCAACCTATCACATCGCTCGACCTCGGCAAGAAATTTCTCGATCATTTCGGCTATCCCTACATCGTCATGCATCGTGGCGATTTGCTGGCGGTCGAGCTCGAGGCCTGCCGCCGAAATGCTCTGATCACGCTCGAGAATAATCGAGAGGCGGTCCGGATCGAAGATCTGGGCGACGGCGCTCGCGTCGAATGCGCCGATCGCTCAGTCTATGAATGCGACGCACTGGTGGGTATCGACGGATTGTGGTCCACGACTCGCAAGGTCGTGCACGACGATGGCGATCCCATTTGCTCGCAATTCGTCGCTTACCGCGGGACGATCCCCATCGAAGAAGCGCCGCCCGAATCTGACTTCGATAGCATGCTTCTGTGGGTGGGGCCCGACTTGCACTTCGTCCAATACAGTGTGCATAGCGGAAAACTCTTCAACCAGGTGGCGGTATTCAGGAGCTATCGGTACAAGGAAGGCTCGGAGGATTGGGGCACGGTTGACGAATTGGAAGACCATTTCAGCAAAATGTGTCCTCGAGTGCGAGCCGCAGTCGCCAAGATCAAACGCAACCGGCGCTGGCCGATGCTCGATCGTCTTCCGATCCCGAACTGGACGCGGAATCGCATCACTCTCCTCGGAGACGCGGCGCATCCAATGCTTCAGTACATAGCGCAGGGAGCGTGCCAGGCGCTGGAAGACGCCGTATGTTTAGGGGACAACCTGAAAGAATATGGGGGAGACGCGGCGCGCGCGTTCCTTGCATACCAGGAACCGCGCATCGCGCGCACGGCTCGCGTGCAAGGCATCGCCCGGTTTTTTGGCGAGGTCAAACACGTTCACGGCGTGAGCATTCAGTTGCGCAACGCGCTGCTTGCCAAACGAACCGCCGACGATTTCGAATATTTCGAATGGCTTTACGGATATAAGGGTTGAATGCATAGGCGTAATTTGCGTAATTCGACTTATTTCTGAGCCATCACAGTCTCAGCATCAAATACACCTTTCACAAGTTGATGCCCGCGGTTTGAGGGCAACTCCTCTTCGCGATATTTTCCCAGGGCAACGAGAATCGGAGTGTCCTGGATGGAAAACAGGATAGCCCTCTCGTCCTTCGAATCATTGAGGTGCTCGTGATAGACCCAACTCGGAATGACGAACATGTCACCCTTCTCCCAATCAAAGCGGATGCCATCGATGATGGTCGCGCCGCAGCCATCGTGCACGTAGTAGACGGCGCTGTTCACCTGGCGATGCGCCTTGGTGTGAATTCCGGGTCGGATCATTTGGATCCACGCCGTCATGGTGTCCATGACGGGGCGGCCCGTGTGCGGATTCGTATATTCGAGCGCGACATCATCGAACGGGCTGGCATCTACCTTGGCTAAATTGTAGAGCGCCTGCTCGGTCGTCTTCCACTTGTACGTAAAAATCGGTGAATACTGTTTGCAGGGCGCTTCCCAGGCCGGCCTGAGCTGGCCTATGCCGTATTTCATGACCGATCCATCGATTGCCGCCGTCACTTCTTGCACTTCAGTTTCATCGTACTCAAAAAAGGATGCGTCGAGATAATTCGTGATGGGAAGATCCAAACCATCCAGCCACATCGCTGGACTGTCTCCTTCGCTGCCATGATCGTGCCAATACCCCGGGGGGTTGATTAGGAAGTCGCCGGGCTCGAGATACACCTTATCGCCTTGCACGGTACTGTAAGTCTTATGGCTTTCTATGATGAAGCGAACCGCTTGCGCCGAGTGGCGATGCGCCGGCGCCACTTCCCGGCCGTTCAACCATTGAATTGCAGCCCACAAGGTGGGCGTGGCGTAGGGAAGTCCGCGGAGTCCGGGATTGCTCAGGCCCATCGCCCGGCGGTCACCGCCACGTTCCAGTGTCACCAGATCTCCCGCCCGACGGGCAAAATCGAGCAGCCTCGACCCTTTCCACAGCCACGCCACAGCTTTCGAATGCGGCTGTATCGGGACGATGGTTCTCTCCGACGTCCAAAGAGGTTTCAGATAGTTGTGGGCCATTTCCTTGTACAGATTTTCGAACTCGGCTTCCATCATGGACGTCCTCCTGCGAGGCCCTTTTAGACCCAGTGCATCGGATAGCGTACGCACAAATATTCACATTGAACCCCTGTGGCATCCGGTAGACCCAATACTCTTCGATTTTTCGCGGTACTTCAATGACATTGTTGTAGCTCACCGGCGTGATTCGAATTAAGATACGGACCCTATAGTTGCTGTGAAATTGCCGCTGGCGCAGCTACTTCAAAGGTCCACAGTCTCAGCAGCGGCCTTCTCGATACGAGCAATTAATTTCATTCGATGAGGAGATTTCGTGATTCTATGTCAATTCAACGATCAACGGCTTGGACTAGTTGAAAATGGTTCAGTGCGCGACGTGACGCCGGTTCTCGATGCGCTGCCAAGTCATCGGTATCCTTACCCGATGGGCGACGCATTCATCGCGGCGCTGCCAGAACTCCGCGAGCGCATTTCAAAGGTTGCAGCGGTTGCCCAATCGACTCAAGTGTCCAATGTAGCCTTACAGAGCCCGGTGGCAAATCCTGGCAAGATCGTCGCAGCGCCCGTCAACTATAAGAAGCATTTGGATGAAGTCATAGCCAATCCAGCCCTTCACCACCAGAGCAAGCTTCATACGCAGGAGATTCATAAGACCGGACTATTCCTGAAGGCGACCAGCTCCGTGATCGGGCCTTCAGAAAATGTGGTGCTTCGCCATCCCGACCGCCGGACGGATCACGAGGTGGAATTGGCCGTAATCATTGGCAGGCGCGCCAAGTCAGTGCGGCGCGAAGAGGCGCTCCATTTTGTGGGCGGATATTGCATTGGTCTCGATATATCGGTTCGCGGACCGGAGGAGCGGAGCCTGCGTAAATCATTGGATACATACACGGTGCTGGGTCCATGGCTCGTCACTTCCGACGAAATCTCCGACCCGGGAAATCTGGATTTATCGATTACTGTCAATGGCGAACTCAGGCAGCACGGGAACACGCGCGACCTGATTCTTGGTGTGCCCGAGCTCATTGAATTTGCGACATCGTTTTACACGCTGTTTCCAGGCGACATCTTACTGACCGGCACGCCCGAGGGCGTAGCGCCCATCCAAGCAGGCGACGTAATGCACGCCAGCATCGAGGCCATCGGCGAGATGGTTGTGCATGTCCGGGCAGCCTAAATTGGATTCACGGCGCAGCGGAGTCGATCTCCCTCTTTCCATTGGCAATTCTTTTCGTCCTCCGTTGACCCCTCCGTGTTCTCTGTGGCTTTTCTCTGTGTCCTCTGTGTTAAATTCTGAAAAGCTTTCAACACAGAGGCCGCAGAGAATCACAGAGGACCAAAGAGCAGCCGTGCCGCACTCAAATAGGAGGCTCGCGTGAAAAGGGCGAATGCCAAAAAAACCATCAAAAACGCCAATAGGACAACCCAAAGTTCAAAACTCATCAAACGTACGCCTGCGGACAAGAAAACGATTGAGGATTTAGTTGCTGCAAATCATATCCTGTATGCGCAGTCAGTGCTTGACGGTTATGGGCACGTCAGCGCGCGTCACGATACGAATGCGGATCGGTTTTGGCTCGCGCGAAGCATGGCCCCTGGTCTTGTTACCGCCGGCGACATTATGGAGTTCCATCTGAGCGGAGAGCCGGTCGACGCGCAAGGGCGCCCAACATACGCCGAACGCTTTATTCATAGCGAAATTTACCGGCGCCGTCCGGACGTGAAAGCAATCGTTCACAGCCATTCCCCTGCCGTCATTCCTTTCGGAGTCACAAGCGTTCCTTTGAAGCCTATTTTTCACATGAGCGGCTTTCTGGGAACCGGCGTTCCCATTTTTGAAATCCGTGAAATCGCGGGTGACACGGACATGCTGGTCCGAAATCCTGGGCTGGGGGCGGCGCTCGCCCTTCGTTTGGGTGACAAGTCTGCGGCGCTGATGCGGGGCCACGGGTCGGTTGCCGTGGGCATTTCGTTGCCGCAGGCCGTTTTTCGTGCAGTGTACTTAGAGGTAAATGCGCGGTTGCAGTCGGAAGCCATGAAACACGGGAGCATCAATTTTTTAACGTCCGAGGAAGCAAGGCTGGCAGCCGCCGGAAATGATATGCACGTTTTGCGGCCGTGGATGCTCTGGAAGCATGAAATTGCCAAGAGGAATTCGGCAAAATAGATTCAGGACTTGGTCTGCATTTCACGTAAAAATTCCGCGGAGATCCTGTAGCACAATCCCGCAAGGGCGGGACTGTGTGGTTCTGATTTGCGCTGGGCGCCGGGAAATTCGCACAGGCTGAAGTCTGCGCTGCTCGAACAGAGCGTGCGCGAAAAGAGTTCGTCGATCGGCCGTGCGATTCGTGGCGCCCGGTTCGCTATTTCAGCGCTGGAATGCTATCTGCCTTGGGTGGCTGCGGCAGCGATTGCAGGAAGGCATAGATATCCGCTAAATCCGCGTCCGACGTAACCTTGATGGTAAACGGGGGCATCTGACCCGTGGGCTGGCGCACGTACTTGATGAACGCCGGGAAGGAAATCGGGTTCGGGCCGAGACGCGGACCGCCCACGGACGTCCCTTCCGCCTGATGTCCGTGACATTCGAAACAGCCGTAGGTTGTAAATAGCTTCTTGCCGTTTTGGATGTTGCCCGCGGGCGGTTTTTCATCTTGCGGAGGCGGACTCGTGGTTACGGTACGTGCGCTGCTCGCGGGCAACGTCAATAGCGCCACGGCCACTACGAGCGCCAGCATGCCCGCCTGAAGGCGGGCGCTACAGAAAGCAGCCATCAGCGAGGCTCCGTGACGGTGTCGAGCAGCGCCGGCTCGCCGCGCTTGACGACTTCTATCGCTCGCTTTAACGCTGGTCCAAGATCCTTGGGATCGGAAATTGGCCCCTCGGCGTAAACGCCCATTCCCTGCGCGACTTTTGCGAAATCGATGTTCGGGTCTTTCAGCGTCGTGCCGATATCGGCGCGCGTGATTCCGCGCTCGTGACGGTTAGCCATGCGCTGCACGTGCATATACTCCTGATGGTACGCGCGATTGTTTTGCATGACCTTGAGTAACGGAATATGGTGATGGGCCATGGTCCACAGGATTCCCGGGGCGTACATCATGTCTCCGTCGCCATTGATGCTGACAGACACTCTGCCGTGTTTCTTGTTCGCCAGCGCGGCGCCCGCGGAGGCCGGCGCGCAGTAGCCTTCGCCTGCCCCACCCGCTCCGCCGATGAACTGATAGTGTTTGTCAAAGGACCATAGCCGCATCGGCCAGCGGCTCGCAAACCCCACGTCCGAGACGAGCGACCAATCTTCATTTTTGATTTGCGCCCATAACTCGGCTGACAGACGAGCGATAGTGATGGGACTGGAGTCCCAGCCATAGGTCGCTTCAGTGCGTGCGCGTTCCAACGCTCTCTGCCGGGCGTCTGCCAGTTTGCTGCCTCGATCCTGATACATTCGCTTGCGATCGTCGGTGATTAACTTTTTGACGGCCTCGGTCAGAGAGGGCAGGGTGGTCTCCGCGTCGGCGGCGATGGCCAGATCGACTTCCGGATAGCGCTGCAGATCCTGGTAATTGCCCTTGGCATACAGATCGCCGGCCGTAATGCTGATCAGCTTTGCTCCCTCTTTGGTTGCCGGTTTCGAAGTCCGGTGCAATTGATCGCGGAAGGAGTGAGTGACGCCCCAGAAGTCCGTGAGCTCGAGACCCAGGATCACATCCGCGTCAGCGATTAAACCGCGGCCGCGCTCACTCTGATTCAAGGGGTGGCGCGTGGGGAAATTCATGCGTCCGCCCTGATCGATGACGGGCGCTTGTAGCGCTTCGGCGAGTTCGATCAGGCGCGCCATGCCGGCCGGCGTGCGCGCCGCGCGGTCGGCGACGATGACAGGGTTTTCCGCCGCGACCAGGAGCCGTGCGGCCTCGGCCACCGCGCCCGAATCGCCCATGGGAAGCGAATCCAGCGTCAGTTTCGGTATGTGAATTTTGGCGTCCATGGCGAGGGGGCTTTCCTGCAAATCGGCGTCCGCCACCACAAGCACCGGCATCGACGGTGTGGTCATCGCAATCTTGTACGCTCGCACGGCGGACTCGGCAAAGTGAGGCAACGAAATCGGCAGGTCATCCCATTTCACAAAGTCGCGGACCATGGCCGCAACGTCCTGCACGCTGTGGTCCCATTCCACTCCGGGGCGCCGCATCGTTGCGTCAATCGAATTTCCCGCGATGATGTACACCGGCGCGCGGTCGCAGTAGGCATTGAAAATCGCCATCGAAGCGTGTTGCAGTCCCACGTTGCTGTGCACCAGAACGCCCATGGGCTTGCCTTCAACCTTTGAATAGCCATGGGCCAGACCGACGGAAGACTCTTCATGGCAGCAGGTGATGAATTCGGGGGACTGGTTGCCGCCGTAATTGATCAACGATTCGTGCAAACCCCGAAAACTCGAGCCTGGATTGGAGGCGATGTATTCGAGGCCCAGGGATTTAAGGACATCCACCATGAAGTCGGACCCGGACCGCTCACATGTCAGCACATCGACGCTGGAGGGATCGAGTTCCTTTGGCATCATCGGCGCAGTGGCCGATTGGGCTGGCAGAGGTTGCGGAGCCGCCATCGCCGAGGCGCTCGCGACTAGCCCCGCCGCGCCCGCGGCTGCGCCCTTCAAGAATTTGCGTCGATCAACGGAAAGTTTTTTGGCCATGGCCGGGTGTCCTTTTGAGGAGAGTTGCTGGTTGCCTCGCGGTAGCCGTTATCCCATAAACGTATATCATAAATCGGTGGCCGTGGGATGGGGGACCACGCCCCTCTTGCCAGGGGAGGCGAAAGAGGGGGCTGTGTCAATTTGGGCAAGAAGAGGCGCTGTGGTTAGGGGCGTTTCCGAAGCGCCTGTCACTCGGGATCCCTTCGCTGAGTAGCATAATGTGTGGTATCAGAAGATCTCGGTCGTTCCGGAGCAAACACTTATGAATCGATACTTTTTTGCTTGTTACCTCTCGCTCTTCTGTCTGTGTCTTAGGATGTTTGGACAGGTTGCCGAGGGCCAGCAATTACCCGCAGCATCTCCAGCCCTTGACTCCGAATACCGCAAGTTTGATGGGGGGCTTTCTTCCGTGCGCACCAGCATCGCGAGGCAGTATGCGATTGACTCGGCGAAAGGTGTTGACGAGGCAATATTCGTTCGCCTCGGAGGCATCGAACAATGGGTGACCGTCCGCGGGGAAGATCGACAGAATCCCGTGCTGCTATTTGTTCACGGCGGTCCGGGCGACGCCACAAATCCTTGGTCCTTCGCTTATTTCGCAGCGTGGGAAAAGCGCTTCACCGTAGTCCAATGGGACGAACGGGGTGCGGGTAGAACACTCCGGAAAACCGGTCCCTCGGTTGCGTCCACTATGACCCTTGATCGCATGGCGCAAGATGGGATCGAACTGTCCGAATTTTTGTGGAAGCATCTCGGCAAGCCTAGGATTGTTCTTGTCGCCCACTCCTTTGGCTCGATCCTCGGCCTACGAATGGTGCAGGCGAGACCAGACCTTTTCTACGCCTACGTGGGCACTGGCCAGGTTGCCGATGAAACAAAGAACTACTCTGTGGCTTACGCCGCGCTGCTGGAGAAAGCGCAGGCTACCGGAAATCAGCAAGCTGCTTACGAACTGCAACGCATTGGCCCACCACCTTACGCGAATGGTGAGGGCTACGGCATACAGCGCAAGTGGTCGAACCGTTTCGAAGGCGCGGATCGATTCCTCTACGGGACCCTTGGACTTGCTTTGGTCGCTCCCGGTTATTCCGTGCGAGATCTGAACGACTCTCTTGATGGCCAGAATTTGAGCGGACAACGTCTCGTTCCACAGGCAAGGTCCTTTACTTCGAAGGATCTTGGGCTTGAGTTTCGAGTGCCCATGTTTTTCTTCCAGGGAACCGAGGACTTTACTTGTCCTACAGCGCTCGCAAGACAATATCTCGGTGCAATCAAAGCTCCGCTCAAACAGTTCGTGCCAATCGATGGCGGTCACTTTGCGGTGTTCATGCACTCGGATCAATTTCTGGAGGAGCTCGTTGCGCGGGTGCGCCCGCTGACTCTAGGGCGCTGAACTTGAAGGTTGCGCGAATCGGCAAATCGCGAAAGAGGTCAAGGAAAGAACCACCACCTATGGATTTCGTAGCCAAAACGCAAACGACACGTTTCAGGATTCAGTAGTGTCCGGATATTCGGGAATACTGAAGCGATCCAAAGTTAGCTTTCCAAGCTGCCTCAGTGCCTGAAGGGGTGTTTCGATAGCGCAAGCACAACCGAGTGCTAGAATGAACTGATCAGGTGTACTCTCACAATCACACGAGATTCAGACAGCGTTCCCGGGCTTGCCGGGTGGAGATCCAATCGTGGGCACTGAAACGCGCGGGCTTACCGTCGCTGAGATCATTGACCAACAGCCTTTGAGCCGCTTTCAAATCACGACCATCGTGTTGTGCGCGCTGGTTATGGTTCTCGACGGTTTCGATACGCAGTGCATTGGTTTCCTGGTGCCGTCGATTGCAGAGACGTTCCATCTCCCTTTGAAAGCCTTCACTCCGGTTTTCGCATGGGGCTTGATCGGCTTCATGACGGCTTCGATGATCATGGGGCCGGTCGCCGATCGCTGGGGTCGCAAGTGGCCGGTGGTCGCTTCCACGCTGATATTCGCGACCTTCGCCACGCTTACGGGCAGGGCCACCTCATTCCATGAAATTGTGATTTTTCGCGCGCTCACAGGACTCGGTTTAGGAGGGGCGATGCCCAACGTCGTCGCACTTACTTCGGAATACGCGCCGAAGCGCCTTCAGCGAGTCTTCGTTTCAACGCTTTTCTTCGGGATGCCGCTGGGCGCTCTCTTGGGCGGTTTGGCAGCCTCGGCGATGATTCCCGCGTGGGGCTGGCGATCGGTATTTTATCTTGGGGGAATCTTGCCCCTCGTGGTTGCTCTCGTATTGATCAAGGCGCTTCCTGAGTCCGTCAAGTATTTAGCTGTGCGGAGCGGCGACTCGCGGAAGATCGCAGCGATCATGGCGCGTGTCGCGCCGGGGGCGGACGTACCGGCCAGCAGCTTGATTGCACCAGACACTCGAAGCAAAGGTCTGCCCGTCAAGTATCTTTTTGCAGAGGGCCGGGCGTTCGGGACGGTCCTGTTGTGGGTTCCGTTCTTCATGAACCTGCTGATGATTTATTTCATTGTGAGCTGGCTGCCCGCATTGTTGCGGCAGGCTCACATGCCCGTCTCGGCAGGGGTCAAAGCTATTTCCATGTTCAGCCTCGCCGGCATCATCGGGTCTTTGGCGCAGGGACGCCTGATGAACCGGTACGGCGCCTACGCGGTGATGGTGACCGAGTTCCTCGTGTCCACTTTACTGATCGGCTCGCTGGCGTTCGCAGCCGGTTCGCTCCTGTTCATCATGGCGGTTACATTCGTTTTGGGCTTCACGATCCAGGGCGCGCAGGGCGGTCTCAACGCGCTGGCTGCAAGTTTCTATCCTACAGCGATGCGTTCTACAGGCGTCGGGTGGGCGCTGGGAATCGGGCGCATCGGCTCCATCGTTGGCCCTGTGCTCGGAGGCGTGATGTTGTCACTGGAATGGAGCCCGCAGCAAATCTTTCTTGCGGGAGCACTCCCCGCCTTCATTGCGGCCGTAGCCGTTCTGTTGAGCAACCGGATTCGAGGCAATGGAACTGCCTATGGTTCGGAGCCTGATCCCGGCCAGGTAGAGGCCGCGTAGCGCTCTAAAACACACACACGCAATCACGACGCACGGATTCCCCTATAATTCAACGACCGAAGATCGACGCGCGCACGTGCCTTTCCGTAGAGACCTCCGCAGGTGGCCGAGGTTCCTGTTCCGCAGAGAAACGCTCCATCGCGTCCGCGATGCGCCGGAGCTGATAGGCGATCAGTTCCGTCTCTTCGGATTTCTTAATCACGATAAACCGCCGGCGGCTGAAGATGCTGAAGAGCCACAGCACGAGGAGACTCACCACAACGGTCGCGAGGACAGCAACACCCTCCCTCGACAGAGGGGAAATCGATTGCAGAAATTGCATGGAAATTGCCTCCCGGGTGGGCAATACAAAAAGTACCACCAACTCCGCCCCGTCTGCAATAAGGGGAGCGGACTCAAGTAGGGCGGGCCGCCCATATTGGTTTCACCTTAGGGAAACACACGAATTACCGTCAGCAAAGGGAGGCAGATGCAGTGCGGGGAGCGGGCTCCACGCGCCGTCGCCATAGCGCTTTGGCGCGTCGGCGACCAGGAGCCCGCCAGAGTTAGGAAGTCCCACGGTCCATTACGGTGGCGCCGTAGTGCTCTACCTTCTAAATCAGCTAGTTAGACTTTGCCCTCGCCATTTTCTGAGCCATGAAAAACAGCAGTCGCCGGTCACTTTCATTCGCACGGCCTATCAGGCGGCAGAACTTGGCCAGTACGCGCGCATTCTTCCCGGAACTGCCCCACTCGGGGCCTGAGGATTTCCCGTGGTTCGGAAGGTTCGCTATCTTGGGCGGTTCTTCCCCATCGTAGAAGAGCTGGTAGACTGGGACTTCCAGGGCACGAGCGAATTTCTCAAGCGTCTCGACCGCCGGAACGGTGTGCCCGTTCTCGACCCGGGAGATGTAGCAACGCAGGAGTCCCGTCCGTTTTTCAATTTCGCCTTGCGAGAACTTTTTCTGTTCACGCAACTCACGCAAACGATCACCGATAATCATGTTCGTAGGAGCCTCCGTCTCAAATCATAGAATTGGATTTAGCAAAAACAAATCGAGGGCCATGGCAATCAAAGTATACCTCAGAGTTCGTTGGCGTCGCGGACATTTCCACAGGTCTCTGTGAAAAACTTTGGATTCGCGGAGAGCCATACTTGACATGCAACTATATGGTTGCATAAACTGTTGCCAGTGGACCTGGTTTTCAAAGCGCTTGCCGATCCGAGCCGCAGGCAGATGCTGGACCGGCTCTACGAGGACAACGGTCTGACGTTGAACGAACTCTGCGAACACTTCGACATGACGCGTCAGGCGGTCGCCAAGCACCTCGACTTACTTGAAAAGGCCAGGCTCGTGGTCATCGTCTGGCACGGGCGGGAGAAACGCCACTACCTGAATCCCATGCCGATCCAGCAAATCCACGAGGCTTGGATTGCAAAATACGAACGCCATAGCCTCCAGGCGTTGAGCCAACTGAAAAAAGAACTCACGGAGAAGAACAAATGAGCGGGACCGGTACCCCTGCGGCGGACACTGTCACTTGACGGACTGAACTGGTTCCTGCTTGAGATGGAATTCCTAAAACCGCAACACACTGGACACGAAGAATCATGGAGGATCGCGGAGAAATCGGCCTTGCTCTTTCCGTTCGTCCTCTTCCGTTCATCCCGAACCGTCCCTCAGTGCTCTCTGCCTTAAATTCCGGCTTTCAGTGCACTTCCGCGGGCGTTTGAGTCGCGGGCCCCTCGCCGGCGATGACGAGCGTGACGTCGGCGTCCTTTGCGCCGTCATAATGAACCTGCTTGCCAAAATGGGTGACGACGGTTCCTGGCGGCAGAGGGACCGTGCTGTCCGGATCGTATTTCGTGCCCGTGCCCACCCACCAGGTTCCGGAAATCACGGTAATGTAGCGATCGTTCGGATGAAAGTGCGGATGGCTCATATGATGCGCGGTCCATCGGGTCAGGACGATATACATACCAGGCTTTGATGGATCGCCCGCCAGGACTGCCGAGTCTGACCCATTCGGAGCATGAACCCAATTGATCTGGTCCGGCAACTTGTAAGATATCGCGGCAGGGTTGAGATCGGGGACCGGAGCCTTGGCCGATCCCGCCGAGACAGCTATCGCGATCGTGAGGGCGACGAGCCAGTAATACCGCCGCATCCAAGAAGTCAGCATGGTTTTCTCCTGTTGTAGGGAGTGGGCGCCGGGTCTCCCGGCAATCCCGCAGGGCCTCATAGTAGCACTCTTTGGGAAACGGGGCCGCTCGGTAGCACAGGCACTCTTGCCTGTGCAGTCCTTTTGTAGATCATGTGAAGGGACGCACAGCCAAGAGTGGCTGTGCTACTCGCGACCTGGCCTATTGCCCGCAGCTCAGCTGCCTGGAAATTTTTCAGACCGTAGTTTCCACACGATTTGCCGCAGCATGCCTAGCCAGGCATCAGTGTCTTCGGCCCGTAAATTGAGTCGGCGGACCAGGCGCCTGATCCTGTCTTCCGAGTCATTCACGCGGCGGCGGTCCAGGTAACCGCTGGCGCGCAGCGCGTCGAGCAAGATCCCCGTGATTCGCTCGACTTCCCCCGCTGCCGCTAACTTCTGCTTTTCCGGTTTCCCCGCAGCCTTTACGTCGCGCACGACCTCGTAAAGGCAAACCGCCACCGCCTGTCCCAGATTCATCGAGATATTCTTTTCACACGTCGGGATACGCACCAGCCAGTGGCAATGGCTCAAGTCTTCGTTCGAAAGGCCGCGTTTTTCCGACCCGAACAGAAGCGCCACGCGGCTCGATGCCAGGTGTTTGCGCATCAGGCGCGCGCCGCCTTCGAGCCGCTTGAGCGGGTGGTGCAAATCCCGGTGGCGAACCGCCGTCGTTCCAACCACCAGCGTGCAGTCAGCCACGGCTTCCGCGACGCTCGCGTAAACTTTCGCGCTCGCAAGCAATTCCGAAGCGCCAACGGCGGAGCTTGCCTCGCGGAATGCCGGTTCATAGGGGTTCACAAGGCGCAGTCGGGCGAAACCAAAGTTGCTCATGGCGCGGGCCGCGGCCCCAATGTTAAGAGGGTTGCGCGTGGCCACGAGAACGATGTGCAAACGGTCGAGTTGAGCGGGGGTGGCCAAGGGAGCCTATTCTAAAGCACAGGTGGGCCAGGCGTTCCTGCAAATCGCGGTTTCACAGTTCCTTCATGGCTAAATAGGTTGTGCTTCAGCCACATGCACAGAATTGCGGGCGGAGATGTCGCAAAACAGCAGTCCCGGTCTGGACTCAGGCGTCTCGTTGACAGCGCGCGCTTAATCTTACTCTTGCCATTGAATATACTCATACTTCCGCATTGGCATATATATTTAACTTGACAATCCTTGTCGATAGATAAAGATGGTGACACGCGATTGGGCCAATGCTCCCTGAAGAGCGACATGGACGCGGCCCTGGCATCAGAAACCTTCCAAGTAGAGTGGCAGTATTCCTTTGTGCCCAGAGAGGATTTGAGCCATGCGACGAGGATTTGGTGCAGTCGTTGTCATGTTTCTGATGCTTTCGATCCATGCTCCGCGCGCGGGCGCCTTCGATTGGGCTGAGGTGACGGACGCGGAGAAAACCTTGAAATCCAGTCCGCTCGACCCGGGGGCGGGCGCCGTCGTCCTGTTCAAGCAGGGACGGATTGAGGTGCTGGAGAAGAGCAGCCTGTTTTGGACGACCAGGATTCAGACCTACACGCGGATCAAAATATTCAACGACGCGGGCCGCGAATTTGCCAATGTCTCAGTGGACGCGCCCAAATACATGCGAATGTCCAAGATCGAAGGCCGCACGATCCTGCCCTCGGGGCAAATTATACCGTTGGACGGTTCGCAAGTGTTCCGGGGCCGATCCTTTGAGGCGGGCAGGAATTACGCAATTTTGAAAACGAGTTTTTCATTTCCCTCCGTGGAGGCCGGCGCAATTGTCGAGTATCAGACGGAGGAATATGTCGACTGGTTTTACCCTCCTCCGTGGATCTTTGACACCAATGAAGTGGGCACTCTCGATTCCACGCTACGGGTGGTCATCGGCCCGCGGCTCGGCATGGCCCAATTTCCGCTGGATACAACGGTGAGTAAGCTTTCAGTTTCGGAAAAACAAACGGTCCAGGGGACTCAATTCGATTTCTCAGTCAAGAACCTGCACCCGATCCGCAGAGAACCCTACTCCGTACCGTTTCGCGACCAGGCCACGATGGTGCTCTTTACTCCGCGCGAGCTGGGCTTCAGCGGCCAGGTTTTTCCCATCATCATGAAGTGGGACGATGTTGGCAAAGAGGTATCGCGGGAGTTCGGCGAAATGGAAAAGAACGAGAAAGAAACCAAGAACAAAGCGAAAGAACTTGCCGAGAAGCTCCCGGATGCACGAATAAAAGCACAGGCCATATACAAGTATCTGCAGCAGAATATTACCTCCAGCAATCTCATCGGAGTCGGTCTGGGACGTCCCGCGGATGAACTGCTTATCAATAAGCGAGGCGACCCTGATGAGATCAATGCATTGTACGTAATGATGCTCAGGGAAGTAAAAGTGGATGCGGATATGGTTTTGGTAGCAACGAGGAACTGGCAGACGCTAGCGGGCGGATTTCCCAACCGCAGCCAATTTTCCAGGATCGTTACGCGAGTGAATCTGAAGGATGGACCCGTGTTTGCCGATCCCGCAGCGCCCGCTGCCCCCTTCGGCGAATTACCTTGGTTTGACAGGGGTGTCACGGGTCTCGCCGTCAAAGGGAGCAAGGTTCAGGAAGCTGTGATCCCCGCCGGGAACCCCGACGACAATCTGTCGGTCACCAAAGTTTCCTTCCAGGTGGGACGCGATTGGAAAGCGGAGGGCGACGCGGAGATTAACTTGAAAGGGACTGAGGCAATCGACTTTCGCGGCGACCTGCTGGAAGAATCTCCCGAAAAGATGGAGCGGCGGCTAACCGATTATTTTGGGTATGGGCATGCGGACGCCGTTGTCTCCAACATCGCCCATCCGGATATCCGAGACTCCTCGCAGGATTTCGTGCTCAAAGCCCATCTGCAGCAAAAATTGACGGACGAATCCGGTCCGGGCGAGCTCCTGGTGAATCCGTGGCTGGACGATCAATACAACTCTCCGATCTTCAAGGCCAGCGAACGGCACTCCGTGGTGCGCTTCGATAGTCCGGAAAAGCGCGTCAGCACGAGTGAATGGAAACTGGCGCCGGAGATTAAAATCGAGACACTGCCCAAAGAAGTGAAAATTGAAAATGACTTGGGAGGTTTTTCGCACTCCTGCGCTCAGAGCGGAAATACGGTCACTTGTACCCGTACTTTTTATCTAAAAAAGGCGCAGCTCCAGACCAATGTGGAGTATTTGGGCGCCAGGAAGTTTTTTGATGAGATCGCGAAAAATGACCAGGAAGTTATCGTGCTCCGCGGGCAGTAGGCTCTCTGGCGCCGCGTGCGCTTGCCTGCTTCTCGCCGCGATTGTGCTGCTCTGCACGACCCGGGAGTCTATCAGCCGCGCCGATTCGATGCCCGATTGGCTGGCCGAGGCGAATCGCGTGGACCTCAACCACTTCGGCGATGGCAGCGCGGCTGTCGTCGTGGAGCAGTGGAACGATTTCACCGTCGACGCAACGGGAAAGTTTGTGTCGATCGAGCGCAAAGCCTTGCGGGTCCTGGACCGGCGCTCAGCTGAGCGATACCTCACCGCCGCCGGTCTGGAAAACAATGACTCGACCGTGGTGTCCATTCAGATGTGGTCCATTTCACCCGCGGGACGCATCATGCAGTCGAACAAAAAGGATGTGGTGACGCGCGCCAGCTTTGCCGAATTCGAGCTGTTCTCCGACTCTCGTGAGAAAATGGTACAAGCCCCCAACCCGGAACAAGGCTCGCTGGTAGGCTTTGAAATTGTTCGCCAGGGGCGCATTCCGATCGGCGGCAAGAGATTCTGGCTCGAGGACGAAATTCCCATCCGCCAAGCCGAACTACATGTGACCGTCCCCGCAGGTTCCCTGCGCTGGTTTGCGAATCACTCAGATCGAATGGAGGTGGTGACCCAGTCAGAAAACGCAGCCACCTTTCGAACTGTGAACCGCCCTGCTATCCCAGACGAAGAGGATGCGCCGCCTTTTACATCGCTAGCGGCGAACGTAGTCGTAAACTACGATCCTAAAGGTCCCGCTGCCGTTCGCTCTTGGGAAGAAGCTGGGCGCATGTACCACCCGCTCTTCACAACTGCGGAGAAACCGGGCACGGAAATCTCCGCTCAGGTGGAAAAACTTTCCGACGGAAAATCCGATGTGCTCTCCAAGGTGGATGCGCTCTATACCTATGTTTCGCGTGAAATTCGTTACGTCGCTGTCGAAATCGGCATTGGCGGCTATCAACCTCATCCGGCGCCCGACGTGTACAAGTATAAGTATGGAGATTGCAAGGACAAGGCGACCCTTCTGCTGACAATGCTCAACGATATCGGATTGCGGGGATACCCCGCTCTCGTGGGCACGCGGGGTGACATTGAGGCTGATCCCAAAATTCCGACTCTGGCCACGTTTGACCACATGATTGTGGCGCTTCCCGTTCCAGCCAGCCTGCGTCCCGCAGTGGAAAAATTCCCGTCATACGACCCGCAAGACCAGATTCTATGGATGGACCCGACCTCGGAGACTGAACCGTTGGGACAGGTCCCAGAGATGGACCAAGGTGTTTTTGCGCTCATATCCTACGCAGACCGCGGCGATCTGCAGCGAATTCCGGAGACCCCCGCAGACCTGAATGGACTGGAATCCAAAACGCTCGTTCACCTGCAACCGGACGGCCACGGCTCCGCTGAAGTCGAGGTGAAATATCTGGGTGTTTCGAATGCACGACGCCACTCTTTTTACCGAGGGCGTTCGCAAAGCGATATTCGCAGGGTGTTCGATGAAAGAGTTGCCCGCTACGTAACCCAGGCCGCTTTTCGCCAAGCTTCCATCGCTGGAATCGAAGACAACCGGAAACAAATTGTGGAGAAGTTCTCGTTCGCAGGAGATTTCGCAACGGCGTCCAGCGGCGATAGCTGGTTCTTCCAGCCTTTTTTCCTCACTGGCATGGCTGTGCCTGAAGTAGGCCCCAGACCTCGCGTGCTACCCTTGGACTTAGGCACACCTTTCCGTCAAAAAGAGGAATACCGCATCGAGTTGCCCCCCGGTATGCGGCTTGACCGCGTGCCCGACAAGACGTCGATTCAGTCGGAATTTGGGGAACTGCAAGTCGAATATTCTCTCGACGGAAACGTTCTGCTCGCGACACAAACACTTTCTTTCACCGTCAGCCGCATCCCTCCCGAGAAATACCTGGCCTTCCGCGATTTCGTGAACGCGTCGTTCCGCGCGGAGCGTCAACGATTGCGCGTGCAGAAGATCGCTCCTTGATCCCTAGATCCAGGATCCTACCCCCCGGCATCAGTGCGCTCGCAGTACGTCGAAGCGGCTGATGGAGTAACCCAGCGCGGCGCCCAAGAATACATCCGCTGGGAAATGGGACTGCAACGTGACGCGCGAGAATCCTATGACTCCTGCGACGCCGTAGGCGATCCACGGCACCCACCAGTGTTTCCGGTAGCGTATCGCGAAAACAGTTGCTACTGAGAAGGCCGCTGTGGTGTGCCCGGACGGAAAGCTGTGGTTGAAAACTCCATTGTGAGCGCGAAAAAACGTGTCGTTGAAAGGACCCTGTGGAGCAATGTCGGAAGGCCGCAATCTCCGGGTCGCCGCATTGATGACGGCGTAGAGAACCAGGCTGTCCGCGACGGCTTCCCCCGCGAAGAGAGCTGTCTTCTGCGAGTAAGAATCCTTGCGCGCCAGGCCCATGACATAAAACGAAGCGGGCACGAGCCCGATTTCAAGCGCCGTGATTTTCCCGCTGAATGCCTGATTGAAACCGTGGAAACTCGACGTGCGTCGAAAGTAAGAGACGTCATGCGGATCTGCCGCCAGCAGTCCGGCCGTTACCCCTACGACTGCGACGGTGGGCAGCCAGTGCCGTCCCTGGGCGAGTTTTCCGGGGAAAAACCACAAGTCCTTTTGGTCGCTGATGAAGTTCCTTGGGAGCAGCCGCCAGGATACATCGCGCTGAACGGATGATCCTGCCCCTGCGGTTTGTCCTGGAGCCGGATCGGCCAATGCTTCGCCGGCGAGCGGCGCTGCCTCTTGACAGTGGAGAGCGGCGGCTGATAGGGACAACCACAAACATAATATGCCAAATGAAAGGCTTCGACGCCGGCGCGATGTGTTCATCATGAGTTTACGATCCAGGCCAGGGCTAGGGCTAGGAGGGCAAGACATTCCAATTCTATTAGATTTTGAATGAAGAATACCTTAATACGACCTAAGAAATGTTCGCCGGACTCGTACAGTTCCACAAGCTGAGGTGCCGATTGACGTTTCCACTCGATCCGCGCATTGTGCGCAAAGGCAGTCAGAGGTATATTGCGAGGCAGTCTGAGACGAGCATAGAAACCCTAGATTAGGAGACATACCTGTGATGAAGCGAATCTTGATGGTCTTGGCCAGTATGGCCGCAATTATCATTCCCGGCGGAAAGTCCGCGTTTGCGCAGACTGCGGCGGGCGTTCGGGCGTTCGAACAATACTGCGCGAAGTGCCATGGAGATCCGAGCAGCAAGGTCGCGACGTCCGATGAGTTGAAGATGCGGCGATTGACGGGGGACGAAATATACGCGGCAATGTCGAAGGGGTCGCACGTGGACTTGCAGGGCCCGACGGAGAATGACAAACGCGAGATCGCGTTGACTCTAGGCGGCAGAAAGCCCGGCGTTGCGCAAATCGCTGACGCGAAGCTGATGACGAACCAATGCTCGAGCAATCCTCCGCTCGGCGATATTTCCGCGAAATCTTCCTGGAACGGTTGGGGAAATGACCCCACTTCGAACGCGCGTTTTCAGCCCGCCAAGGCTGCTGGTCTAACCGCCGCCCAAGTGCCCCAACTGAAGCTGAAATGGGCCTTCGGTTTCCCGGGAGTCGACCAGACCTATGGCCAGCCAACAGTTGCTGGGGGCCGCGTCTTCATCGGGGTCGATTCCGGCGCCGTTTATTCAATCGATGCGGCGACTGGCTGCGTTTATTGGTCCTATCAAGCGGACGCAAGTGTGCGCACTGCCATCAACATCGGTCCGGTGAAGGGACATGGCGCCACCACGCAGGGCATCTCTTTTGGCGATGTAAGAGCGAATGTCTACTTGCTCGATGCCGCCACGGGCAAACTGCTCTGGAGAGTTAAAGTGGAGGACCACCCGCTAGCGCGCATCACTGGCGCTCCCACACTTTACGAGGGACGTCTCTATGTTCCAGTTTCATCTACCGAGGAGCGTTCCGGAGGCATGAGCTCGGTTTATCCCTGCTGCACTTTTCGCGGCAGCGTGGTGGCGTTGGACGCGAACACGGGTAAGCAGATTTGGAAAACGTACACCGTTCCGGAGGCGCCCAAGCGTGCGGGACAAACTTCCAAGGGGGTAACAATCTGGACGTCCAACGGAGGCGCGGTCTGGAACTCCCCCACTGTTGACGTCAAGCGCCATGCCCTCTATATCGGCACTGGAGACGCCTACACGCCTCCGGCAGAGTCCACGACCGATGCCATCATGGCTTTGGATATGGCGTCAGGGAAGATTCTCTGGGCGCATCAGGACACGGAGAACGATGCGTGGCTCTCTGGTTGCGGGTCGCAAAATTCCGTGGAGAACTGCCCGAAGGATCTGGGGCCCGACTATGATTTCGGCGCGTCGCCGGTTTTGCGAAATCTGCCGGGCGGACACAGGGTCCTCGTGGCGGGACAGAAAAGCGGGATGGTATGGGGCCACGATCCCGACCAGGAGGGAACTGTACTGTGGAAAACGCAGCTGGTAACGAAGCTGGCGCTGGGAATGATAACTTTCGGCGGCGCGGCGGATGACCAGAGCGCCTATTTTGGATTGAGGACTGGCGCCGTGGCTGCTTTGCGGTTGACCAACGGCGAGAAGCAATGGAACACACCTGTCCCGGGACCTGCAGCCCCAGGCCCGCGCGGTGAGAATGCTGCTTTAACCGCCATTCCAGGCGTCATTTTTTCGAGTAGCTGGGAAGGAGTTGTGCGCGCGTTTTCGACTGACGATGGACATCTGCTCTGGGAATACAATACGGTTCGCGATTTTGAGACAGTGAACGGCGTTAAAGCCAAGGGCGGCTCTATGGCAGCTCCGGGTCCGACGATCGTGGATGGGACAGTTTTCGTGGGGTCGGGCTATACGTTCGCGGCCGGGATTCCCGGCAACGTGCTGCTCGCTTTTGCCGCGCAGTAGATGGTCGGTTTGCACAGCCAGAGAGTGAGGACAGATTGGAATCGATCGGCGGGACGAATTGTTGGACGATGGAGAAAACCCGCACCCTTGAACATCGCAAGGGTGCGGCACCCACTTCTCTATTCTCAATTTTCTTGGGGGATCTTTAAACGCGGAGGCGGCATTTGAATTAAATGTTTCCGCTGCACTTTATTTACTCGTTAGTTAAATTCTTGGAGGGCTCAAAAATGCTGCAAAATCGTTTGGCTGTGGTCATTGCATCGGTTGTGTTGCTCGTTGCGGGCTCTTTGACAGCGCTCGCGCAGGGGCTCATTACCCAGAAGGCGCTTTCGGCGGACGCGGCGCAGGCGATCGCTCGAGGGGCGCTCGACAAATGCCGTGCGGATGGCTACCACGTCAGCGTGACCGTGATTGATGACGGCAATCGGCTCAAGGCATTCGTCCGCGATGACGGAAGCGGCCCGCATACGATTGACTTCAGCCGGAAGAAGGCATATTCGGCGCTGACCTTCAAGAGGACTTCGGGCGAGACCGGGAAAGCCTGGGCGGAAAACCCACCGGCTCCCAACATTGATGGCACGACGGGCACGCCAGGTGGAGTACCAATCAAAGCGGGCGGCCAAGTCATCGGTGCTATTGGTGTGAGCGGGGCTCCGGGCGGCGATAAGGATGAGGTCTGCGCGAATGCGGGCATCGCGAAGATTGCCGCGGAACTCAAGTAGTCCGATCAGCGAATGCAGGAAGCGCGCCGTGCGTTCGGTCTGTTCCTGGTCCGCCGTTAAGAAATCGTTTTGCATTTAGGTTTAAGCTGTGAGTGTTGTGGGTGGGCGCAGCGTGATCAGGATGGCGCAGAAAAAAGCGCGCAAAAAATAAGGGATGCTTCGCAGAAAGCGGAGCAGTTGCCGAAGATTGAAACCCGCGGCCGCGA
>Ga0210410_10000382_pt1 | contig 51981 bp, 52 predicted proteins | sample IncBWC4MmetaG_FD_161058 | JGI IMG/M metagenome (GOLD analysis project Ga0210410, IMG submission 161058) | Forest soil microbial communities from Barre Woods Harvard Forest LTER site, Petersham, Massachusetts, United States - Inc-BW-C-4-M | ecosystem: Environmental > Terrestrial > Soil >...
CACTAGAGCACAGCCAGCGTCGTCAACGCGTCATAACACTGCACCGGCTCGGCCGCCGGCCGAACGTCAGAAGCCGACGGGGTGACGGACCGTGAAGCCGGTGGCCGAGCGCATCTCGGCCTGCCAGCGCGAAGGGTCCGCACCGCTCGTGTCGTAGCGCAGGCCTGCGACGACCATGTAGACGTGGTCGGGGTTCGCGTAGATCGTGATCCACGTCCCCGGCCCGGGCTCGCCGTAGGACATCAGGCCGCTCGAGTCCGAGGTCGCGTCGAGCAGGCCGCCGCCGTGGAGCGCATAGCCGACCGAGCCGGAACAGTCGTAGCCGACGTCCTCCCAGGCGCGATGGCCGCCGCCCCAGCGGTAGGGCAGCGACGCGATCACGTTGCCGGCGGCGATCACGGCCGCGACCTCGGCGGGAGCGCCGGCCGGCGGCGAGGCGGTGCCGTCGTCGCGCAGCGTGGCGAGCCCGGGCGGATCGCCGGCCGCGGGCGGCGCGGGCGCGGGAGCGGGCGTCGCGCGAGTCGCCGCTGCGCGCTGCAGCGCAGCGAGCGTGCGCGCCGTCACGACGCCGTTCGCGCGCACGCGCAGGCGCCGCTGGAACCGCTTCACGTTGCGCTCCGTCTGCGGACCGAAGACGCCCGCCAGCGGCGTCGGCAGCCCCGCACGCGTGAGCAGTCGCTGCAGCGCGCGCACGGCGGGCCCGCGTGCACCGCGGGACAGCATGACTGCACCGGCCGCAGCTCCGCCGCTTCTCGCCGGCGGGGTGGTGCCGGCCGCCGCGCCGCCCGTCACGGCACGCGCGCTCGCCGGCAGCGCGAGCAGCGCCACCGTGGCGAGCACGAGCGACCAGGTGCGGACGGGATGCGACACGAAGCTGACCTCCGGGCTGGGCGGCCGGCGAGCGGTGGACGGGGACCTGGGATCAGGATCGACGTGGCGTCGGACGTCTGGAGCGGTGCAAGGGCTCGTTCACGCCGACCGCTTGGCATGCCGCCGCTCATGAAGTACTCAGGAAACGCCGACACATCCTTTATGTCGGCCCTTCCCGGCATGCTCGAGACGCCGGGCAACGGCGGGTTCGAGTCCCGCATGCGGGTGCGGATGCTCGCCTACCTCTTCGTGGCGGGGGCGGCGCTCGCGCTGCTCACGCTCGCGCTGCCCCGCGCCGCGGGCGCGCACGACGTGGGAACTCTGGGTTGCGCGCTGACGGCGTTCGCGGTCGGCAGCCTGCTGTGGTGGCGCGCGCGGCAGCTGCCGCGCTGGGCGGTGCCAGTGGCGCTCGCGTGCGGAAGCGTCCTCGTCACGGCCGTCGCGTGGTGCTCCGCGGAGGCCCCGAGCCCGCTCGTGCTCTTCTACCTGTGGGTCTTCCTCTACGCCGCCTACTTCTTCTCCAACCGTCAGGCGTTCGTCCAGATGGCCTTCGCGGGTGCGCTCTACGGCGCGCTGCTGGCCGAGCGGCCGCCGGCGACCGGGGCAGTCGGTTGGTGGGTCGTCGGGATGGCGACGCTTGCGATCGCGGCGAGCATCGTGCACGTGATGCGCCGCCACGTCGAGCTGCTGATCACGCGTCTGTCCGACGCCGCGCGCACCGATCCGCTGACGCAGCTGCCGAACCGCCGCGGCTTCCGCGAGCTGCTCGACCTCGAGCTCGAGCGCGCCCGCCGCAGCGGCGTGCCGATGAGCTTGCTCGTCGGCGACGTCGACCACTTCAAGGACGTCAACGACCGCTGCGGCCACCACGTCGGCGACGCAGCGCTGCAGCGCGTCGCCGCGCTGCTGCGCGAGGGCATGCGGCAGATCGACGTGCCGGCGCGGATCGGCGGCGAGGAGTTCGCGGTGATCCTCCCTGGCGCCGACGCGCACGGTGCGTTCGCGGCCGCCGAGCGACTGCGCTGCGCCCTGCGCGACGCGTTCGCGGACGCGACGGTGCCGATCACGATCAGCTTCGGGATCGCGAGCCACCCCGCCAACGCCGAGACCGCGGCCTCGCTCGTGCGGGCCGCCGACGAGGCGCTCTACTGCGCGAAGGAGAGCGGCCGCAACCGCAGCGTCCTCCACAGCCCCGCGCTGCGCGAGCTCGCCGGTGCGCGCGGCGTTCGGCAGGAGCGCGACGTCGAGGCCGAGCGCTTCCTCGCGGTCGTGCTCGATCTGGCGGAGGCGGTCGACGTCCGCTTCAGCGGCAGCGCACGGCATTCCGAGACGGTCGGTCGCTACGCCGAGCTGATGGCGCACGAGCTGGGGCTGTCGGAGCGGCGCGTCGGGCGGGTGCGGCTCGCCGGACTGCTGCACGACCTCGGCAAGGTCGGCGTGCCCGACGCGATCCTCTGCAAGGCCGGAGAGCTGACCGCCGAGGAGCGCGCCGTGATCGCGCGCCACCCCGAGCTCGGCGCGCAGATCCTCGAGCACGCCTCGCTCGCCGACGTGCAGGCATGGGTCGCCGCCCACCACGAGCGTCCCGACGGCAGCGGCTACCCGCGCGGCCTCACCGGCGCCGAGCTGCCGCTCGAGGCGCGCATCGTCGCCGTCGCCGACGCCTACGAGGCGATGACGAGCGACCGCTCCTACCGCGACGCGATCGGCCACGAGCGCGCACGGGCGGAGCTGCGGCGCCACGCCGGCAGACAGTTCGACGCGCGCGTCGTGGCTGCCTTCCTCGCGGTGCTCGATCGCGAGGCCGAGCGGGCGGCGGAGCTCACCGGCGAGGCGCCAGCCAGCCGTCATCCGGGAGCGTCCTCCGCTTCGTGAGTGCGGGACCCCGCCGCGCCGGCCGGCCGTGTCAGTCTCCGAGGAAGCGCGCAACGTCGGCGGCGTCGCGCTCCAGCGCGACTGCGTCGCGTCTCGTAAGGCCGTCGAACGGCTTGAGCGCGACCTGGTCCGCCGCCATGCTCCAGATCCCCGCCGCTCTGCCGCGCACGAGCGCGAACGGGCGGAAGAGGCCGTTGACGGTGACGATCCCTCTGTGATCGCCGAGGACGTCGTCGCGCGAGGTCCAGCCGAGCAGCAGCGGGTCGAAGGCGCCGAGCAGGCGCGGCGAGGGCAGCCCGGCTGCCGGCCCCGCGGGACGCCTGGCCAGGTCGACGAGCGCGCCGGGGCCGCACGCGAGCTGCGGTGCGATCGCGCTCAGGCCGGCGCGCGCGTCGCGCAGCGGCAGCCCCGCCCAGCGCGCGAGGTCGCGGTCGCTCGCGGGGCCGTGGCCGGCGAGGTAGCGGCGCGCCAGCTCGGCGAGCGCGGCGTCGCGGTCGACCGGCCGCAGCGCCTCCTCCCCCAGCCAGTCGCGCACGAGCGCGAACGCGTGTCTCGCACCGACCATCGGGCCGCGCAGGATCAGGCCTCGCAGCGAGGCGGCCATCAGCACGTGCACGAGCGCCTGTCGCTCCGTCCGCACGCCGGCGGCCGCGACATGCTCGCGCAACTGCTCGCGCGTCATCGGCCCGTCTGCGGCCAGCGCTCGCTCGATCGCGGCCACGCCGCGCTCGGCGTCGGCCGGCGGGACGCCCTCCTGGGCGAGCCGCCGCGCGCTGCCGGTCAGCAGCGGCGGCGTCGTGAGCGCGTGCAGCCACGGGTAGTCCTCGCGCCGCACGAGGTGCAGCGTGCCGCGGTTGAGCCAGGAGATCACGAGCGTGCGGTCGTCCGTGAGCGCGTGGTCGACGTCGGCGGCCGTCGTGCCCGTGCCGAGCGTGCGCGCCCGCACCGCGAGCCGCGCCCCGCGCGGGTCCTGTCCCTGCACGGCGAGCAGCCGCTCGGCGACGGCGACCGCGTCGCGTGCCGGGTCTCCGGCGAGCTGCTGGGCGGTGAGGCGGGCGGCGAGCATCGCGGCTTGGAGTGTCGCCGATCGGCGCGTCGCCGACGCTCGCCGCCGCGCGCGGGACGGTCCGGCATCCTGTGGCGCGTGCAGCCTGCGTCGACGGCGATCGAGATCCGCGGAGCCGCCCTCGGGCTGCTCGACGACCCGCTCCTGCTCGGCGCGCGCGGCGCCGGCGAGGAGGCGGCGCGGTCGCTGCTGTGGCGCGCGCGCTTCCGTGACGACGACGGCCGCGTGTGGCAGGCAAGCGCCGAGACCGCCGAGGGACTTGCGGGCGCGTGGACGCCGGCGAAGGCGACGACCGGGCCGCTCGCGGCGCTGCAGTCGCTGCGGCCGGTGAGCCTCGACGTGCACGTCGAGGCGACCGACGGACGCGGCGCGAAGCGCACGCTCTCACGCGCGCTCGTCGGCGAGGGGGTGCGGATCCGCCGCTGGCGCGAGCCGGGGCTGCTCGCGACGCTCCATCTCCCGGCGGGGGCATCGTGCGCGACCGTCGCGATCGACGCCACCGCCGGGCCGCACCCGGCGGCGGTGGCGGCACTGGCGGCTCCCCTGCTGGCCTCTCGCGGCGTGCTGACGCTCGTCGTTCCAGCGTCCCGCGACCACGGGCCGGCGGCGGAGACGCTGCCGATCGCCTCTGCGCGCCTCGCGTCGGTGCCCGGCGCGGCGTCGGAGCCGGTCGTCCTACGCGCGGTCGATCCCTTCGACGCGGCGCCCAGCGCTGCCGGCGACTCGCTCGTCGTGCTGCCGCCAGGCGTCGCTGCGCGCGGCGAGGACGGCGCGGTCGCCGCGCGCGCCGCCGCGTGGGACGCGCTGCTCGCCGGGCTCGGCGCCCGGCCGCGCGCCCTGAGCTGATCCGCCCGCAGGCCTCAGTCCGCGAAGTGCTTCGCGGCGATCAGGTCGATCGTGCCCTTCGTGCGCGTCGTCGTGGGCCCGACGAGCTGCGCGAGCGCCTTGAGGTCGAGCGGCGACTCGAGCAGCCCGCCGCTCGGCAGCCAGTACAGCTCGGTCCCCTCGATCGCGAGGCGATCCGTTGCGGTCGCGAGCGCGAGTGCTTCCTTGCGGGCCGCTGCGGCGGGCGCCGCGGTCAGCAGCATCACCTGCAGCTTCCCGTTCGAGGCGGCGACCGCGTCGGCCTCGAACGGCGCGAACGCCGCGATCGCGCGCAACTGCTCGGCGCTGCGCGCGAACACCGGCACGTCGTAGGCGAGCGCCTCCCCCAGGCCGGCCTCCAGCCGTTGTGCGACGTCGGCGATCGACGCGTCCGCGGGCGCGCTGAGGATCACGTTGCCGCTCGCGCGGAACGTCCTGACGTCCTCGAAGCCGAGAGCCTCGACCTGCACGCGCAGATCGTCGTTCGTGATCCGCCGTCTGCCGAGGTTCATCCCTCTCAGGAAGGCGGCGCAGCGCTGCATGGACGGCACTGTAGCCCCGCCGCAGGTCTGAACGGCGTAGTGTCGGGCGGATGAGCGCTTCGTTCCACGACGGCGCCCGCCGGCTCCAGGACCGCTTCGACACGCGGCGGCTCGCCGACCGCCTCGACGAGCGCTTCCTCCAGCGCCCGACGATCGACGACGCCGACCGCGCGTTCATCGAGCGGATGGACATGTTCTTCCTCGCGACCGCCGACGCCGAGGGCCGCCCGCAGTGCTCCTACAAGGGCGGCGAGCCGGGCTTCGTGCGCGTGCTCGACGAGACGACCGTCGCGTTCCCCAACTACGACGGGAACGGGATGTATCTCTCGATGGGCAATCTCGTCGTCAACCCGCAGGTGGGGATGCTGTTCATCGACTTCACGTCTCTGCGCCCGTCGCGGCTGCGGCTCAACGGCGTGGCGAGCGTCGACGAGCGCGATGCGCTGGTCGACGCGTATCCGGGCGCGCAGCTTGTCGTGCGCGTCCGCGCGACGCAGGTCTTCCCCAACTGCCCGCGCTACATCCACCGGATGGCGCTCGTCGCGCGCTCGCGCTTCGTCCCGCAAGCCGACCGCGAGCCGCCCGTGCCGGACTGGAAGCGGACCGAGTGGGCGTGCGACGTGCTGCCGGCGGACGACCCGGCGCGGCGCGACGGCTGAGCGCCCGACTCACTCCGGCCAGAAGCCCTCGACGATCTCGCCGTCGGCGCGCGGATCGTCGAGCCGCACGGAGACGATCAGCAGCTCTGCGTCGCCGGGGCCGTCGTTCCAGATCGAGCGCACGACCTCGGGCGCGACGCGCACCGCGGTCGGGCCCTCGATGTCGACCAGGTCCTCGCCGAGCTTGAACTGCAGGTGCCCGGAGATCACGAAGTAGATCTCCTCCTGCGTGTGATGGCGGTGGCCGTAGCCGCCCTTGCCACCGCTCTGCGGCGGCATCCGCCGATGCGTGACCGCCACCTGCGTCGTCCCGAGGTCGCCCGTCAGGAAGCGCATCTCCCCCGGGTATCTGCCCCCGAACGCGTCCGGCACGTCGGCGAGCCTGCGAATCGTGTAGTCGCTCATCGGCCGACCGTACCCGAGCCCGTAGAGTCGGGCGCCATGTTCGAGCGAGTGGAGATGCGGGCCGCGGAGCTGACGGCGTCGCGGCGGTTCTATGCGACGGTGCTCGGAGCGCTGCCGCTCGCACCGACGCGGCGGGACGACGGCGGGCACGCGGTCGCATGGGGCGACTTCGCGCTCGCGCAGGCGCGCGCCGGCCTGCCGCCGACGCGGGGACTGCACATCGGCTTCGCGGCGTCGTCACGCGGAGCGGTCGACGCGTTCTGGGAGGCGGGCGTCCGTGCCGGCCATCGCGACGCCGGCCCGCCCGGACCGCGGCCGCAGTACCGGCCCGACTACTACGGCGCGTTCCTGCTCGCCCCGGACGGCAACAGCGCAGAGGCCGTCGACTACGAGGGCGTGCGCCGCGACGGCGCGGTCGACCACCTGTGGATCCGCGTCGCCGACCTCGCCGCCTCGCGCCGCTGGTACGGAGCGCTGGCGCAGCGGGCCGGGTTGGGGATCGGCGGCGAGCAGCCGGAGCGCTTCCACGTGCGTCCGGGCCACGGCGCGCACGGAGGCTCGTTCGCGCTCGTCGCGGGCGGCGAGCCGACGCGCAACGCGCACCTCGCGGTCGTGGCAGGCGCGGCGACGGTCGTGGGGATGCACATCGACCCGGGCGGGAACCGCGTCGAGCTGGTGCAACCGCCACCGCGCGCACGCGACGCGCCGTAGGCTTGCCGCCATGCGCGTCCCGCCCGTCGACCCGACCGCGCCGCGGCGCCTGCGCAAGGCGCTCGTCGAGCCGGTGGCGCTCACGGGCTTCGGCCGCTGGTACCTGATGCAGGTGGCGCCGCGGATCGACAGATCGATCGGACGGCGGAGCGGCGGCCGGGTGATGTCGATCCCGCTGGTCCCGCTGCTGCTGCTCACGCACAGAGGCGCGAGAAGCGGCCGCACGTACACGACGCCGCTCGTGTACTTCACCGACGGGGACGACGCGATCGTGATGGCGTCGAACTACGGGCGTGAGCGTCATCCGGCGTGGCTCGCGAACGTGAAGGCGAATCCCGAGGTCGAGCTGCAGGCGCGCGGGCGAGGCGGGCGCTACCGTGCCCGCCTCGCGGTGGAGAAGGCCGAGCGCGACCGCCTGTTCGGGCTCGCGAAGCAGCTCACGCGCGCCTACGACACCTACGAGAGGCAGGCGACCGGGCGCACGATCCAGGTCGTCGTCTGCTCGCCGCTCGACCCGGCGTAGTGGAGTCACACCCCCTCGCGGGACAGTCGAAGCGAATCCACGTTGATGGAAACCGAATTCCTTCGATCCGAAAGTGATCGCGCCATACGATAAGGTCGCGACCGTGGACAGCGCATCGAACCAAGATCCTGTATTCGCAGACGAGCGGCAGGCGCAGATCGCCGAGCTGATCTCGGTTCGCGGCCGGGTTCGCATGAGAGAGCTGGCGAAGCTCTTCGGTGTGACCGAACCGACGATCCGCAAGGATCTGACGGTCCTCCAGGATCAAGGCGTGCTGAAGCGAACGCACGGTGGAGCGCTCGCGCTGCATCCGGCCGTTCAACGCGGGCTGGCCGAGCGTGAGGCGACCAACCCGCGGGCCAAGCAGACGATCGCCGACGCCTGCGTACGGCTCCTGAGCGACAGCGATTCCGTCTTCCTGGACAGCGGAACCACGGTCGACGCGATCGCGAGGTCGCTCGCGGACCACGCGCGACGCGGGACGGCGGCCCGCCTCTCGGTCCTCACGAACACGCTTCACGTCGCGGAGCGACTCGCGGACGCCCCCGGCATCGACTGCCTGCTGCTCGGCGGGAACGTGCGCTCCGTCGAGCGCGTCACCGTCGGCCCGTTGACGCTCGAGGACCTCCAGCGCTTCACGTTCAGCGTGGCGTTCATCGGCGCATCCGGCCTTTCGCAGGTCGGGATCACGGTCGGGAACATGGCGGAGGCAGCGGTCAAGTCCGCCGTCATCGAGTGCGCCCGGCGGGTCGTGCTGCCGATCGACCAGTCGAAGATCGGGTTGACGGACTTCGCTCGCATCTGCGAGCCGGATGCGATCGACACCGTCGTCACGGACGCCTCCACCCCCGCGGTGGAGGAGCTCTGCCGCAGCTTCCACATCGAGCTGATCGAAGCCGGCGCGTAGCGCGGCTCGCCCGCGCCCGCCGACGTCCCGGCGGGGCATCGCCGTCTCGCGCCCGACGCTGATCGCGGTCCTCGTGCAGTGCACGTCCGCCGCCGGCGTCCGCTGGGCACGGGCTTCCGGAAACGCTCGAGCATGCCTCGTTTTCAGTTCCTCTTGACTTTCGAAACCCATTGGTTAGTATCGATCAATAGCGAATCACTCGCGATGCCCGCGAATCGATCGCCATCTGGGTACAGGAGGAGAGAGACGATGAGTTACGGTGAAGCCGACCCGTTCGGACGGCGGTTCTCGCGGCGCCATGTGCTGCGCTCCACAGCCGTCGGAGCAAGCGGACTGCTGCTGCCGAGCGTCCTGGCCGCGTGCGGAAGCAGTGACAAGGGAGCCTCGACCGCCGCGCTCAGCGGCCCAGCCGGCCTGTCGACAGTCCCGACGGCCGCGTTCAAGCCGTCATCGGCGGTGGGTGCGAAGCCCGCTGTCCCGAAGCGGATGGCGATCATCCTCCCCGACTCGGCACAGATCTGGCAGGCCGTGGACGACGGCTTCAAGCAGGCATTGCAGGCGCGCGGCGTCGAGCACGTCGCGCTGATGGCCGACGACGACCCGGCCAAGGCCGTGCAGCAGTTCAACTCCGCCATGTCGCGCGGCGTCGGCGCGATCGGGTCGTTCCCGGTCGATCCCAAGGCTCAGGCGCCGCAGATGCAGGATGCCATCGACAGAGGCATCGGCGTGTTCGCCGGGGTGATGGCCCCGTCGACGTGTCAGGCGGCGACCGACCAGGCCGGTCTCGGCAAGGTGTGGGGCGAGGCTGCGGGACGCTACATCACCGAGAAGCTGGGTGGGAGCGCTCAGGTCGTGCTGTTCAGCGAGGACGCCATCCCCTCGATCAAGCCGCGCTGGACCGCCCTGCGCGCGGCGCTCAAGGCGACGGCGCCGAACGCGAAGGTCGTGGCCGACGAGCCGTTCCCCGAGACGCAGGAGAAGTCGTTCAAGCTCGCCAACACGGTGCTCACGCGCAACCCCGGCGCGAACGTGTGGCTCGCTCCGGACCCGGGGATCCTGGGCGCCCTGAGCGCGCTCGAGTCGGCGCACAAGGTCACCGGCCAGACGGCGCTGTTCGGCACCAACGGCGATCCGAGCGTGCTCGACGTGATCAGAAGAGGCGGTCCGATCAAGGCCACCTTCGGGTTCGCGTTCCCGCCGTTGACGTATGCGATGGGCCAGTTCGCGGCGGACTGGCTCGAGGGCAAGACGATCCCGCAGGTGATCTACGGGACCCCGTTCCTGATCGACTCCCCCGCGGCGATCGCGAGCTTCCAGCGCGGCAGCGCCCGGCCGGCGGAGGCGTTCGCCAACGGCGGCGGCGACTACTACCGTCTCGTCGGCGAGATCAGCTACGCGACGCGCAACCGCTATCTCAAGGTGACCGCGTAGGCATGGGGCCCGTTCGCAGGCCTCAGCGCCGCGTCGGCGGCGACACCAGCCGTATCGGGCTGGCGGTCGTCGCCGTCGGCCTCGCGCTGCTGTTCCACGTGCTGAGCGGCAACTTCCTGTCGTTCGACAACGCCGACTCGATCATGCTGAACTCGTCGGCGCTGCTGATCGCGGGGATCGCGACCGGCGCGCTGGTGATCTCCGGCAACCTCGACCTGTCGATCGGCGGGATCGTCGCGCTCGTCTCGGTCGTCGCCGCGTACGTCGCCCGCGACACGGGCAGCGTGGCGGCCGCGCTGATCGTCGGCATGGCGCTGGGCGCGGCGCTGGGCGCCTGCAACGGGCTGCTCGTGCGGATGTTGACGATCTCGCCGCTGATCGTCACGCTCGGCACGATGACGATCTTCCACGGGCTCGCGTACGTCGTCGCGAACGGGGGGTCGGTCTACAACTTCCCGCAGAGCTTCATCGACCTCGGCCGCTTCTACCTGCTCGGCGTCCCCGGCCAGGTGTGGATCGCGCTTGCGTTCTTCGTCATCGGCGCGTTCGTGCTGATGCGGACGGTCTTCGGGGTGCGCACGTTCGCGATCGGCGGCAACCCGGACGCGGCGCGGCTGGCCGGCATCAAGGTCGGCCGCCACGTCGTCGTCCTGTACGCGCTGAGCGGCCTCGCAGTCGGCCTCGTCGGGGTGCTCACGACCGCTCAGATCGGTGCCGGGACCCCCACGACCGGGACCCAGTTCGAGTTCGACGTGCTGACCGCCGTGATCCTCGGCGGCGTCGGGTTCGCCGGCGGGACGGGGCGTCCGCTGGGGATCTTCATCGGCGTCATCACGATCGGGATCCTCGACGCCGGCCTCGTGTTCGCAGGCGTCGCCGACTTCTGGCAGGACGTCGCGAAGGGCTCGGTGCTGCTGCTCGCGCTGGCGTCCGACCAGCTCGCCGCGCTACAGCGCACGCGCAAGGTCGGACGGGCCGCCGCCGTCAACCCGCCGCCGGTCGTCGACGCGGTCGCCCGCACCGTCGGCACCCAGACGCTCGGACGCGCCCCGGGCGCTCAGGTCACGGGCGCGGAGGTCTTCGCCTGCTCGCACGTCGCGAAGCGCTACGGCGCCGTGTGGGCGGTGCGCGACGTGAGCCTCGTCGCGCACGCCGGCGAGGTGCTGTGCCTCGTCGGCGACAACGGCGCCGGCAAGAGCTCGATCATCAAGTGCATCAGCGGCGTCGTTCCGCCCGACGGTGGCACGATGCGGATGGACGGCGAGTCCTACGCGCCCGCCAACCCCGCGCAGGCGCGGCGGGCCGGCGTGGCGACCGTCTACCAGGACCTGGCGCTGTGTCCGAACCTCGGCGCGGCGCTCAATCTCGCGCTCGGCGTCGAGCCGCGCAAGGGCCGCCTCGGGGCGCTCTCGCTGATGGACTTCGCGCGCGCCGGGAAGGTCGCGACGCAGCGGCTCGAGAGCTTCGGCATCGAGCTCGAGGACCAGTTCCGCCCGGTCGGGTCGCTGTCGGGCGGTCAGCGCCAGTCGGTCGCGATCGCACGCGTCGTCGAGGACGACGTGCGCGTCGTGATCCTCGACGAGCCGACGGCGGCGCTCGGCGTCAAGCAGTCCGCGCGCGTGCTCGAGCTGTGCCGGCGACTCGCCGGGGAGGGCATCGCCGTCATCCTCATCACCCACGACGTCGAGGCGGTCATGCAGGTGGCCGACCGCATCGTCGCGCTGTGCCTCGGCGCCAACCTCTACAGCGGCGCGATCGACATGGTCGACCAGTCCTCGCTCATCCACCTGATGGCCGGCTTCGCGCCCGAGCATCTCGCGAAGCGGGAGCCGGTCGCGTGCTGAGCCGGGCCGAGACAGCCGGGCGCGACTGGCGGGTCGCGCCCGGCTTCGAGGCCGTCGCGAGCGCGTTCGCCGAGAGCTTCGCCGAGTACGAGGACGGCGGGGCGGCGTTCGCGGTCGTGCACGAAGGGCGGCCGGTCCTGGACCTGTGGGGCGGGGTGGTGGACGTCGCCACACGCCGCCCGTGGCGTGCGGACACCGCGCAGGTGATCTTCTCGGGCACGAAAGGCCTCGTGGCCGTCTGCATGCTGATCCTCATCGAGCGCGGCAAGCTTGCGCTCGACGAGCCGGTCGCCGGCTGCTGGCCAGAGTTCGCGGCCGAGGGCAAGGACGGCGTGCTGGTGCGCGACATCGTCGCGCACACCGCGCGCCTGCCCGGGGTGCGCACGCCGCTGGCGCCGACCGACCTGCTCGAGCCAGCCCGCCTCGCGCGGCTGCTCGCCGCTCAGCCGCAAGAGCGCGATCCGCGTTCCGCGTTCGTCTACCACGGGCTGACGTACGGCTGGCTGTGCGGCGAGCTGGTGCGCCGCGTCGACGGGCGCAGCATCGGGCGCTTCTTCGCCGAGGACGTCGCCGCGCCGCTCGAGCTCGAAGCCTGGATCGGCCTGCCGGCCGAGTACGAGGATCGCGTCGCGACGCTGCGCTACGGGCCGGGGTGGGGCGAGCACGACGCCGAGATCGTCGCCGCCGTCCAGCTCGAGGAGGAGCTCGCCGCGGCGATCATGCTCAACCCGCCGATCTTTCCGCCCGACGACCTGCGGTGGAACGCGCGGGCCTTCCATCAGGCGGAGATCCCGGGCGCGGGCGGCATCGCGACGGCGCGGAGCATGGCACGGCTGTACGGCTGCCTCGCCCGCGGCGGGGAGCTCGACGGCGTGCGCCTGCTCGCCCCCGAGACGGTCGCGCTCGGCAGGACCGAGCTCTCGCGCGGCGTCGACCCGCTGGTCGGCAACCCGCTCGCGTTCGGGGTCGGCTTTCAACTGCAGACCGAGCGGCGCCGCTACGGTCCGCCGCCGGACGCGTTCGGCCATGACGGCGTCGGCGGCTCCGTGCACGGAGCCTGGCCGTCGCAGCGCCTCGGCTTCTCGTACGCGATGAACGAGCTGCGCGGAAAGCCCGAGCTGGGCGACCCGCGCATCGACCCGGTGCTCGACGCGCTGCACGACGTGGTCGCACGCTGATCGCCCGCGCGCCGCCGTCTACGGCGACGTCGCCCGACGTCGGCGGCTGAGGCGCGACGCAACGCGCCAGGGTCACGGTGCCTGCGTCGCCGCCGCGTCGGGCGCTTGCGCGAGCGCCGCGAAGCCCTCGCGCCACGTCGGCCAGCGCGGCGTCCACGCCAGCTCGCGCTTCGCCTTCGCGTTCGACGCCCCGCGCGCGTCGCACATGATCGCCACGAGATGCTCGCCGGCGAGCAGGCGCGCGGCCCAGCGCGGGATGCGGCGGGGCGGCTTGCCGCCGGTCGCGCGCACGAGCGCCGGGAGCCACTCGCGCGCCGGCGCGGGCTCGTCGTCGCAGACGTTGTAGACCTCTCCGGGCGTCCAGCGCTCGAGCGCGGCGAGCGTCGCGGCGGCCGCGTCCTGCACGTGCAGGAACGACCACACGCCACCGCCGTCGCCGACGAGCGGCAGCTTGCGCGCCCGCGCCAGCTCCCACTGCTCGCCGCCCGGCACCATGCCGCTGCCCGGCCCGTAGAGGCCGCCGTAGCGCAGCGCGACGCCGCCGGCGGCGGTGACCGCGCCCTCGACGTGGCGGATCGCCTGAATCGTCGTGACCAGCTGCGCCGGCGGCTGCGGGTCGAGCGGGTCCTCCTCCGTCTTGACCGGGCCACCGACGCGTGCGTACGGCCAGCCGGCGAAGCTCTGCGCGACGACGCGCTCGACGCCGCTCGCCTGCGCCGCCGCGAGCAGATGATCGGTGCCCTCGGTGCGCAGGCGGTTCGTCGGCTCGAACGTGCGCGCGAAACGACGCAGGTCGGTCGCACCCGTGAGCGCCGTCATCTGGTGGACGATCGCGTCGGGCCTGGCGACGGCGACGGCGGCGAGGACGGCGGCCCGGTCGAGGCCGTCGAGCACGACCGGCTCGGCGCCGAGCGCGCGCACCGCGTCCGCCTTGCGCGCGCTGCGCGTGGTGCCGGTGACCGTGTGCCCGTTGCTGGTGAGGAGGGGGATCAGCGAGCGCCCGATGGCGCCGCCCGCCCCCGCGATGAAGACGTGCATGCTTGCTCGACGGGACAGCATGGCAGTCTGCCACAGGTGACCGCGCCGAGTGTCATGGAGCCCGAGCTGGAGCGGCTGCGGCGGCTCGCGGTCGGAGTCGGCTATCGCAACCGACAAGCTCGGGCAAATCTCGGCCCGCTGTCGGACCTGGCCCTGCGCGAGCGCCCGGCCGGCGCGTAGGCTGAGCGCCATGGAGATCGGCGTCACGAGCTTCGCGGACCTGGCCCCGGGGTCCGACCCCGGCCTGCGCCTGCGCGAGCTGGTCGAGGAGATCGAGCTGGCGGACGCGGTCGGGCTCGACGCGTTCGGCGTCGGCGAGCACCACCGCCCCGACTTCGCCGTCTCCTCCCCGGCCGTCGCGCTTGCCGGCGCGGCGACGCGCACGAGACGGATCCGCCTCGCGAGCGCGGTGACGGTGCTGTCGACCGACGACCCGGTGCGCGTCTTCGAGCAGTTCGCGACGCTCGATCAGCTGTCCGGCGGGCGCGCCGAGATCGTCGCCGGGCGCGGCTCGTTCACCGAGTCCTATCCGCTCTTCGGCGCGAGCCTCGACGACTACGACGAGCTGTTCGCCGAGAAGCTCGACCTGCTGCTGGCACTGCGCGCGAACGAGCGCGTGACGTGGTCTGGCAACGGCCGCCACCGCACGCCGTTGCAGGACGCCGGCGTCTACCCGCGCCCGGCGCAGGACCCGCTGCCGGTGTGGATCGGCGTCGGCGGCACGCCGGCGTCGGTCGTGCGCGCCGGGATGCTCGGGCTGCCGCTCGTGATCGCGATCATCGGCGGCGAGCCGGCGCGCTTCGTCCAGTTCGCCGAGCTGTACCGCGAGGCGGCGCGGCGCGGCGGGCACGACCCGGCCACGCTGCCGATCGCGATCAACTCGCACGCGCACCTCGCCGACGACGCGCAGCAGGCGGCCGACGAGATGTTCGAGCCATACGCCGCCGCGATGAACCGCGTCGGGCGCGAGCGCGGCTGGCCGCCGATGGTGCGTCAGCAGTTCGAGGCGGCGCGCACGCCGCGCGGCGCGCTCTTCTGCGGCGACCCGCGGCAGGTCGCCGACAAGATCCTCGCCCAGCACGCGCTGTTCGGCCACCAGCGCTTCCTCGCGCACATGGGCATGGGCGGGCTCGCGCACGACAAGGTGCTGCACGCGATCGAGCTGCTCGGCACGGAGGTCGCGCCGCGCGTGCGCGAGGAGGTCGCGCGACGCGACGCGGCCGGCGACGACGACGCGGCGTCCGCCGCTCCCACCCCACCGTCCGGCTCCGAGGCCGCGTGAGCAGCTCGGGGCAGGACGCTTCGCGTGCGCCCGGTCCCGAGGACGGCGCCGGCACGATCGCGTTCGACAGCGGCCCCGGCCGCTGGGTGCTCGCGATCGCCGTGCTCGGCTCGGGGATCGCGTTCCTCGACGGGACGGTCGTGAACGTCGCGCTGCCGGCCATCGGGCGTGACCTCGGCGCCTCCACGAGCGAGCTCCAGTGGATGCTCAACGGCTACCTGCTGACGCTCGCCTCGCTGATCCTGCTCGGCGGCTCGCTCGGCGACCGCATCGGCCGGCGGCGCATCTTCGTGATCGGCACCGCCTGGTTCACGGGCGCGTCGCTGCTGTGCGCGGTCGCGCCGAGCGCGACGGCGCTGATCTTCGCGCGGCTCCTGCAGGGGATCGGCGGCGCGCTGCTGACGCCCGGCAGCCTCGCGATGATCGAGGGCAGCTTCCGCAAGCCCGACCGGGCGCGCGCGATCGGCGCGTGGTCGGGGCTGACGGGCGTCGGCGCGGCACTCGGGCCGCTGCTCGGCGGCTACCTCGTCGACGCGATCTCGTGGCGCGCGGTCTTCCTGATCAACCTCCCGCTCGGCCTGTTCGTCGTGCTGATGGCGCCCCGCCACGTGCCCGAGACGCGCGACCCGATGGCGGCCGGCCACCTCGACGTGCTCGGCGCGACGCTCGCGGCGCTCGGCCTGGCGGGGACGACGTACGCGCTGATCGAGGCGCCCGGCGCGGGCGCCTCGCCGGCGATCCTCGTCGCGGGGATCGGCGGGGTGCTCGCGTTGATCGCGTTCGTCCTCGCCGAGCGGCGCGAGGCGAACCCGATGATGCCGCTGACGATGTTCGCCAACCGCCAGTTCACGGCCGCCAACCTCGTGACCGTCGTCGTCTACGCAGCGCTCGGCGGGGTCTTCTTCCTGCTCGTCGCGTTCCTGCAGATCTCGATGGGCTGGTCGCCGCTCGCGTCCGGCGCGGCATCGCTGCCGGTGACGGCGCTGATGCTGCTGCTGTCGGCGCGCTCGGGCGCGCTCGCGCAGAGAATCGGCGCGCGCATCCCGCTGACGGTCGGCCCGCTCGTGATCGCCGCCGGGATGCTGCTGATGACGCGCATCTCCCCCGGCGACTCGTACGTCAGCTCGGTGCTGCCGGCGGTGATCGTCTTCGGCCTCGGGCTGACGCTCGTCGTCGCGCCCGTGACCGCGACCGTGCTCGCCGCCGCGGACGCGCGCCACGCGGGGATCGCCTCGGGGATCAACAACGCCGTCTCGCGCGTCGCCGGGCTGTTCGCCGTCGCCGTCCTCCCGTTGATCGCCGGCCTCACCGGCAAGGCCTTCTACGACCCGGTCGCGATGACCGACGGCTTCCACACCGCGATGACTGCGACCGCCGCGCTCGCGGCGGTCGGCGGCGTGATCGCCTGGCTGACGATCGACCCGAACGTGCTCGAGACGGAGCCCTCGCCCGGCGGCGACACCCCGATCCGCCTCGCGACCGACTTCGAGTGCGCCGTCTGCGGCGCCCCGCTGCGCCCCGGCCGCGAGGCGGACTGCCATCCGGTCGACGCGGGCGCGGCGGAGCAGCCGGCGCAGGCGTAGGCGGGGCGCGGCCGCGCTCAGCCGTTCGCCATCGGCGAGCCGGCGAGGAAGAAGAACCACACGTTGAAGACGAGCACGGCGACGCTGACGCTGATCACGACGGCACGCTCGATCGCGCTCGCGCCATGCTTCTCGCGCAGCGTGTCCTCGCGCTCGCCGCGCATCGAGCGCATCCACGGCGAGATGCGGCGCTCCGCCGTGCGGCCGGTGAGACGGTCGTAGCGCTCGTTGATGCGCGTGAGCAGCCAGACCAGCAGGAGCACGAGCACGAGCAGCACGGCCACGACGACGAACACCGCCGTCATGCTGAGTCCGCTCGGCCCCGCCGTCCGCGACCCGATCCACAGCGCCAGCAGCGGCGCGCCGGTCCAGATGTTGACCGTCACGAAGGCCGCCGCGGCGGCGAGCGCGAGGCGCGCGAGCACGTGACCCGCGGCGGTCGGGGGCGGATCGCCTCCCGCCGGGGCTCCTCCCGACCGAAAACGGTCGTGCGCCTCCATCTGTCGAGAGTAGCCGAGGCACCGAGGCCGGCGCCGCGGGACAGGGCGCCGCTACGCCGCCACGCGGTCTGCACGCAGCTCGGCGGCGACGCGGGTGGTCCAGGCGCGGATCTCGTCCCAGTTGCGGCGGTCGCGCCACTCGTACGGCGTGCTCTCGACCATCGCGCAGCCCTGGTCAGCCGCACTTCGAGCTGGTGGCGCTCGAGAAGCCTCTGACCGCGCTCACGACGCTCCCCGCATCGGCCGCGATCGCGGCGACCTGGGACACCGATGGACTCGACGGAAGCGCTCTGACGGCGCTCGCCAACGTGTCGACCGACGACGTGATCGCGCTCGTCTGGGTCGGGAAGTCGCTCTTGGCCGAGGCGACCAGCGTCTTGGCGTCGCTCTGGATCGTCGCGAGCTGCGACTTCAGGCCGCTGATCCCGCTGCTGGAGGAGAGGTTCGTCAGGTTCTTGACCGAGCTCTCGAGGGTGCTGCGATCCGAGCAGTACGACGGCTTGCTGCTGCCGCAACCGGCGGCCGCGACCAGCGCAACTGCCGTGACCATCGCCGCGAGCATCCGCACAGGCCGCTCCTTCGTCGCGCTTGGCTTCGCCGTCGAAGCGCTGATAGCCGAAAAGCCTGTTTCAGAAACTGCGTGCGGCGAGCGGCAGGTGGACCGCGAACGCCGCCCCGCCGCCCGGTGCGTTCGCGGCCTCGACGCGGCCGCCGTGGCGCTCGACGACGCCGGCGACGATCGCGAGGCCGAGGCCGGCGCCGGCCTTGCCGCGCTCGCGTCCGCGCTCGGCGCGCCAGAAGCGCTCGAACAGCTCGGCCGGATCGCCGGGCGGGAGGCCCGGGCCGTGGTCGCGCACCGCGAGCCGCGCCTGCTCGCCCGCGCGTGCGACGGTCACCTCGATCGGCGTGCCGGCGGGCGTGTGGACGAGCGCGTTGCGCAGCAGGTTCGCGAGCACCTGCGCGAGCTGGTGCGGGTCGCCGAGCACCGTCGCGGCGCCCGCGGCGCCCTCGGCGTGCAGCTCGATCGCCCGCTCGGGCGCGGTCGCGCGCGCATCGGAGACGGCGTCGCGCGCGAGCGCCGCGAGGTCGACCGGCGCGCGCTCGCCGTCGCGCGTCTCGCCGAGTCGCGCGAGCGTCAGCAGATCCTCGACCAGGACGCCCATCCGCGCCGACTCCTGCTCGATGCGGCGCATCGCCTTCTCGACGTCGCCGGGCTCGCGCGCGGCGCCGATGCGGAACAGCTCCGCGTAGCCGCGGATCGACTGCAACGGCGTGCGCAGCTCGTGCGAGGCGTCGGCGAGGAACTGCCGCAGGCGGTCCTCGCTCGCCTTCTGGCCCGCGAACGCGCGCTCGAGCCGCTCCAGCATCGCGTTCAGCGCCAACCCCAGGCGACCGACCTCGGTGCGCGGGTCTTCCGGCTCGACGCGGTGGGAGAGGTCGCCGCCGGCGATCGCGCCCGCGGTGTGGCCCATCCGCTCCAGCGGCAGCAGCCCGACGCGCACGACGAGCCGCGCGGCGAGCCCGAGCACGAGCAGCACGGCGGCGATCACGAGCGCCTCGACGAGCAGCAGGCGGTCGAGCGTCTGCGAGACGTCGGCGAGCGGGATCGCGACGACGTTCAGCCCGCCGCTGCCGGGATCGGGCGTCGCGAGCACGCGGTAGGCGCCGTCGTCGACCGTCTGGGCCTTGGCGACGGGCAGGTCGGCGGGCAGGTCGGGGCGCGCGCTCGTCGTGTCGCCGTAGCGGCGGACGAACGTGCTCGCGGCGACGGCGCCGGTCGCGTCGCGGCGCTCGGCGTACGTCCCCTCCGGCAATCCGAAGCCCGGTCCGCCGCGCTCCCGGCCGCCGAACGGCCGGCCGTTTCCGAGCCCGCCCGGCACGGGCAGCCGCCCGTCGAGCGCGGCCGAGATCGGCAGCGTCGCCGCGTGCAGCTGCTGGTCGACGCGGTGGAGCAGGAACGAGCGCTGCTCCGCGTACGTGATCCCCCCGAGCACGAGCAGCCCGACGGCGGCGAGTGCGAGCAGGCCGGCGACGAGACGTGCGCGCAGCGAGCGCATCAACGCGGCAGTCGCAGGACGTAGCCGACGCCGCGCACCGTGTGGATCAGCGGCGGGCCGTGCTCGTCGAGCTTGCGACGGAGATAGCTGACGTACGTCTCCAGCACGCGCGCGTCGCCGCCGAAGTCGTAGTCCCACACGTGCTCCAGGAGCTGCGCACGCGACAGCACGCGGCGCGGGTTGAGCATCAGGTAGCGCAGCAGGCGGTACTCGGTCGGCGTCAGCTCGACCAGCTCGCCGGCGCGCGTGACCTCGTGCGCGTCGTCGTCCAGCTCGACGTCGGCGAACGTGAGGACGCTCGCCGTCGCCCCGCCCGCGCCCGCGCGGCGCAGCAGCGCGCGCACGCGCGCGACGAGCTCCTCGAGACTGAACGGCTTCGTGACGTAGTCGTCGCCGCCGACCGTCAGGCCGCGCACTCTGTCCTCCGTCGCGTCGCGCGCGGTCAGGAAGATGATCGGCACGCGGGCGCGCTCGGCGCCGAGCCGGCGGGCGACGTCGAAGCCCTCCATGTCGGGCAGCATCACGTCGAGCAGCATCACGTGTGGGCGCTGGGCGCGAACCGCGCTGAGCGCCTCGGCGCCGGTCGTCGCAGAGGCGACCTCGAAGCCCTCGTAGCGCAGCGCCATCGAGATGACGTCGACGATGTTCGGCTCGTCGTCGACGACGAGCACGCGGTGCGGGCCGGCGTTCCCGTTCTCGTCCATGCGGAGATCATCGCCGACGAGCCTGTGAGGTTCCTGAGAGCTTCACATGAGGAGTGGCGCCCGCCCCACAGGGAAGGGGAGCGGGGCGGGCGCCGTTGGGGGAAGTCGCCTCAGGCCCACGCCGCGAGCGCGTCCGCCTTGCCCTGGCAGTCGTAGAGCGTGCCGGATGAGCTGCCGCCCGCCGCGCTCGCGCTCGCGCCGCTCGTCGTGCTCGACAGGCTCGCCGCGGTGCACGTCTGCGCGACCGCGCTCATGACGCTGCGCGAGCCGACGCGCGCGTCGTTCGGCATCCCGCCGCCGCTGCCGTCGGCGAGCACCCAGCGGAGCTTCCCGGCGCGCACCGCGTCGGCGAGCCACGCGACGGACACCTCGCTCTCGCGGCCGGAGAAGCCGCCGATCCCGGCGACGTCCTGGCCTGCGATCACGGCGCTGCTCGCCCCCTGCTGGCTGCTCACGCCGAGCGCGCCGCCGCCATGGGCCTTGGCGTAGTCGAGCGCTTGCGTGAGCTGCCGGCTGTCGGCGCCGAAGGGACCACCGCCACGGCCGGCCGTGCCGGGCGGGCCGCCCAGCGGGCCGCCTTGCGCGCCGCCGGCCATGCCGGGCGGCCCGCCCTGCAAGCGCATGCCCGACGGCGGCGCGCCCATCCGACCGCCCGGGCCGCCGCCGGCCATCCCCGGTGGAACGCCCATGCGGCCACCGGCCATGCCGGGCGGACCGCCGATGCCGGCGCGCGGCCCGCGGGCCCCGCCGAACATCGCGTCCGCCGGGCCGCCGGCCGGGAACGTCCCGCTCGTCGCGTGGCCGAGCGTCTGCACCGCCCACGCGCCGGGCGCGATCAGCAGCAGACCGAGCACCGCGGCGAGCGCGATCCGGCGCACGCGCGGGGTGCGCTGGCTCGCCAGCAGGAGCACGGCGGCACCGCCGCCGAGCACGAGCAGCGGAACGAGCCACTTCAAGCCGTTCGGCGTCACGTGGATCACCGCAAGCTCGGTCGCGACGCCGCCGGCGACCGCGAGCGCGCCGGTGACGCGCCCGACCGTGCCACCGCTCAGCGCAAGGCCGACGCCGGCGCCGACGAGCGCCGCCGCGAACGGCGCCAGCAGCGAGACGTAGTACGGGTGGAAGATCCCCTGCGCGAAGCTGAACGCCACCGCCGTCGTGGCGAACGCCCCGCCGACCGCGATCAGCCAGCCGCTGCGCGCGTCCTCGCGCCGCAGCCGCGTGGCGACGATCCCGCCGGCGCCGGCCACGAGCGCGAAGCCGAGCAGCCAGCCGGCCTGCCCGCCGAGCGCCGCGTTCAGCAGCCGGAAGGGGCCCGCGGAGCCGCCGAACGGCCCGCCACCTCCGCCGCCCAAGCCGCCCCCTCCAGGCCCGCCCGCACCGCCACCCGGCCCCCCGGCCTGCCCGTCGAGCCGGCCGAGGCCGTTGTAGCCCATGATCAGCGACCAGATCGAGTTGTCGCTCGTGCCCGACACCCACGGTCGGTCGGCCGCCGGCGTGAGCCACACGAGCACGGGCCACGCGAGCCCGACGACGGCCAGCGCCGCGCCGCCCGCGAGCAGCTGCCGCAGCGCGTCGAGCCGGCCGCGGCCGCGCGGCGCGATCCACAGCCACGCCGCCGCGATCCCCGGCACGACCATCAGCGCGACCGCCATCTTCGTCTCGAAGCCCAGTCCGATCGCGACGCCGCACAGCACGAGCCAGCGCGTGCGCCCGTCCTCCAGGCCGCGCACGAGCAGCCAGACGGCCGCGACGCTGCACAGCACGAGCAGCGCGTCGGGGTTGTTGTGGCGCGAGATCGCGACGGCGATCGGCGTGAGCGCGAGCACGAGCCCGGCGGCGAAGCCGGCCGGGCGGCCCCAGCGCCGGCGCGTGAGGTCGTACGTCAGCGCGACGCTCGCGACGCCCATCAAGGCCTGCGGCACGAGCATGCTCAGCGAGCCGAAGCCGAAGGCGCGCGCGGACAGCGCCTGCACCCACAGCGCGAGCGGCGGCTTGTCGAGCGTCATCACGCCGCTCGGGTCGAACGCGTTGAAGAGGAACGCGTGCCAGCTCGTGCTCATCGAGCGCACGGCGGCGCTGTAGTACTCGTTCGCCCAGCCGTTGCGCGACAGTGCCCACAGGTTCAGGACGGCCGCGAGCGCGAGTAGCCCGAGCAGCTCGGGGCGGCGGACCACGGCACGGGCGCGCTCGCGCAGCCGGCCACCGGCGCGCTCGGGTGCGCGCAGCACCGGCGCCGCTGCGCCGGTGGCGCTCATGCCCAGTGCGGCGCGCCCTGCGGCGCCCGCCGGCTCGTGTCCGACATGACCTGGTTCGTCCAGCGCGAGCCGCGGCCCCAGCCGACGAGGTAGGCGGCGCCGGCCAGCCCGCAGGCGAGCGCGACGCGCCGGGAGGACAGGTGAATCGCCATCGTGCTCACTCCGTTCCGATGAGGATGGTGGGAGACGTCGGATGCGGCGAGAGACGCACGCGCAGGCGGCGCGGCCGGCTGGGCGGGAGCGGCTCGCGCGGGGACGGCTCGATCAGCGCGTGCGAGCCGTCGTCGTGCACGATCAGGCCGCCGTGCGGGAGCCAGCGTGCAGCGCGCCGCGGGCCGGAGAGCAGGGCGGCCTTCGCGCGCCACTCGGCCTCGAACGCGCTCGGCGCGAGGGCGGTCGCTTGCACGATCCCCGTGAAGGCAGGGCGGCCGCGCGCCGGATCGAGCAGATGGTGCGCGGGCGCGCCGTTCGCGTCGAGCCAGCTGCGGCGGCCGATCCCGCTCGTGGCGATCCCGCCCTCGCGCAGCTCGAACGTGTGCAGCACGCCCTCGTCGAACGGGCTCTCGACGTGCACGCGGCGCACGAGCCCGGCGCTGCCGCCGACGCGCACGTCGCCTGCGCTGTCGATCGCGTAGCTCGCGTGCCCTGCCAGCTCGGCGCCGAGCAGGTCGGCGAGCAGGCCCTTGACGATGCCGCCGCTGTCGAGCTGCAGCCCCGGCGGGCGGATCACGACGCGCGCGGAGCGGTCGACCGTCAGCTCGCGCCAGCGCGCGGCCGGATGCGCGTGCGCGGGCAGCCGCTCGGGCGCGCAGCCGAGCGCGAAGCGCAGCGGCACGGGCGTGCCGATGTCGCGCGCGTAGCCGGCGTCGAGCAGTTGCGGCAGCAGCGTCGCGTCGACGAGCCCGCCGCTGCGGCGCGCCGCGATCAGCGCGGCGGCGACGAAGCGCGCCATCTCCGCGCTCACCTCCACCGCCTCGCGCGGGTCGGCGTTGAGGCGCGACAGCTCGCTGTCCCGCTCGAAGCGCGTGAAGCGCGCATGGCCGGCGAGCAGCCGCGCGCGAGCCGCCGCGGCCGCCTCCTGCGGCGTGCCGAGGCGCCCGCCCCCGCTCACGCGTGCGGAGCAGGTGGAGCCGAAGCAGGCGAACGTCGCAGCGGTCTCGCCATGGAGGCTCATGCGCCGCTCCAGAGGCGGGAGGCGGACGGCCGCTGCGAGGGCGCCGAGCTGCCCGCGCTCCGCGCCGGCACCGCCGGGTCCATCGGGGCCGCCGGGGCCGCCGGCCGCTGCGTCAGCCGCACGACGAGCAGCGTCGCCGCGGGCGCCGCGACGATCCCCGTCGCGAGCAGGAACCAGGCCGTGCCGGCGTCGGTCCCTTCGCCGAGCGCATGGACGAGCGACAGCAGCCACGCAAGCGCCGTGAAGCGGTGCAGCCGCCGCCAGCGCTGCACGCCGATGCGGCCGCGGACGTGGTAGGAGGCGCCGAGCAGCAGCGTCGCCCAGCCGGCGACGATCCCGATCGCCAGCCACGGCTCGCCGAACGAGCCCGCGAACGGGATCGTCAGGTCGGCGAGCGACGGGCGCAGGTACGCGTCGCCGAGCAGGCTGAGCGCGTGCACGACGAGCGCGACCAGCGCGGCGAGCGAGAGCGCCTCGTGCAAGATGCGCAGGTCGCGCGTGCCGCGCCGCAGCAGCCGCCCGCCCGTCGTCAGGCCGACGCAGACGGACAGGCTCGCGAGCAGCAGCGCGAGCACGCCGGCCGCGCGGCTGGTGATCCAGAAGACGTGGGTGCCGGCGGCGAGCGCGAGCATCGTCAGGACTGCCGCGTCGTGAGGTCCGAGGACTGCGCCTGGCTGCCGGCGTCGCCGGACGCGGCCGAGCTCGCCGAACCCACCGAGCCCGACGAGCCCGACGATCCGGACGAGCCCGCCGAACCGGACGAGCCCGCTCCCGACTGGCTCTGCGTAGTGGATCGGACCGTCGCTGCGGCTCTGCCGGACGAGGCCGTCGACGTGCTCGCGCCCATCGACCCGCTGCCGGCGATCACGCCCCAGGTCAGTGCGAAGGTGGCGAGGCTCGCGGCCGCGACCCCGCGGCGCACGCTCGTTCTGCGACGGGCGCGCGCCTCGCGCGGCGCCACGGCGTCGCGCTCGGTGGGTGCTGCGTCTCTCTCGGGCATGCGGGCAACGTAAGCCCGCCGTGTAGGCCTTCCCTCAACGCTTCCTGAGAGCTGCCTGAGTGCGCTGCTGCGTGCTCAGTCCCAGACGGGCGCCCACGGCGGGTTCGCCGTGCGCAGGTGGCGCTGCGAGAGCGCGGCGATCGCGGCACGCTCGTCGTCGTCCAGCTCGAAGTCGAACACGTCGAGGTTCTGCGCGCGGCGCTCGTGGCTCGAGGCCTTCGGGATCGCCGCCACGTTCGGCTGGTCGAGCAGCCATCGCAGGGAGACCTGGCCTGCGGACTTGCCGTGGCGCGCGCCGATCTCGGCGAGCTGCGGGTCGTCGTGCACGTGACCGTGCGCGAACGGCGAGTAGGCGGTCAGCAGCACGTCGTGCTCGAGGCACTCGTGCATCACCGGCCCCTGCGGCAGATACGGGTGGTACTCAACCTGGTTGGCGAAGATCGGCGCGAGCGCGAGTGCCTCGCGCAGCAGTGCGGAGGGGAAGTTCGAGACGCCGATGTGGCGCGCGAGCCCCTGCTCGCGCAGCGCGTCCATCGCGCCGAGCGTCTCGCGCAGCGGGATCTCGGGCGCCGGCCAGTGCAGCAGCAGCAGGTCGACGTGCTCGACGCGCAGGTCGGCGAGCTGCTGCTCGAACTCGCGCGTGAGCGTCTCGGGGGCGGCGTGCTCGTACCAGACCTTCGTCGTCAGCCAGACCTCCTCGCGCGGCACGCCGGCGTCGGCGAGCGCGCGACCGACCTCGCGCTCGTTGCCGTACGCGCGCGCCGTGTCGACATGGCGATAGCCGAGCCCGAGCGCGTCGAGCACGCCCTCGTAGGCGTCCCCGCCCTCGACCAGCCAGGTGCCGTAGCCGAGCTTCGGCACCTCGACCCCCTGCACGGTCACGGTTCGGGACTGCGTCGCCTCGCGTGGCATCGCCGGCACCCTACCCCTTCGACGCTTGCGCCTACCGTCCGCCGGATACCGTGATGGGGATGGCGACGCTCTGGACGATCGGCTACGAGCGGCTCCCTCCGGACGCGCTCGTCGCCGAGCTGACGACGGCCGGCGTGCAGCGCGTGCTCGACGTGCGCATCCGCCCCCAGTCGCGCCGGCCGGGGATGTCGAAGACGAAGCTCGGGCACCGCCTCGCCGAGCACGGGATCGCCTACGAGAGCCGCCGCACGCTCGGCACGCCACCGGACATCAGGCCGCTGTTCAGAAGCGGCGCGGTGCGCCGTGCCGCCGACGCGTTCCGCGCGCACCTCGAACAGACGGCCGCCGCGGAGCTGGACGCACTCGCCGCCGAGCTGACCGCGCCTGACGCGCCCCGCACCGCGCTGCTGTGCCTCGAGGCCGAGCCCGCGCACTGCCATCGCCGCGTCGTCGCGGAGCTGCTGCACGAGCGCGCACCCGCCTTGCGCGTCGTCGACCTCTAGCGCGAGCCGGTCGCGGACCCGGCGGCTCAGCGTCTTCGCGGGCGCTCGGTCGGCCCGACGCGCTCGCGCAGCCAGCGCACGAGCGGCGCGGCCGCTGCCAGCTCGTTGCGGATGCGCGCGCCGGCCGACGGTCTGTGGATCCAGCCGGCGAGCGGGTGACGGTGGGAGACGGTGAGCGCGCGGTGGCGCAGCAGGTCGATGCGCGGATGGTCCGCCGGGTAGCCGCGCGGCGCGCGCACGAGGTCGGGCTCGCCGAGCGCGAGGCCCGCCGCCCGCGCGGTCGCGATCGCCTTCGCGAGCGGCGCGGCCGTGCGACCGTCGGCGACGAGCCGCCGCATCCGCTCGACCTGGTCGGGCGCCGGATTGTGCAGGCCGGCCGCGACCAGCAGCCCGTCGAGCGACAGCTCGACGTAGAAGCCGCCGGCGCCTTCGTAGCCGACCGCCAGGCCGAGGTGCTCCTTGATCGGCGGACCCGGATGGAAGCGCGTGTCGTTGTACGGCCGAAACAGGTGCGGCCGGCCGAAGTCCGCGGCGAGGTCCTCCCCGAGCGCTCTCGCGGGCGCCACGAGCAGCTCGTCGTAGCGCGCGCGGTTGGCCTTGAACCACTCGCGCTCGTTGCTCGCCTCCAGCTCGCGCAGGAAGTCGAGCGCGCCTGGCGGGAAGCCGCGAAAGCTCGCCATGACCGCAGATGGTGCCAGCGCGTCCGGCGTACGGAGATCCGTGCCACGTCGAAGACTGTCCGCGGCCCGCGCCGTGGGCCGTGCATGCGCCAGACCGTCCCCATCATGACGTCGCGCAGCCGCTCGCCTTGACTGGGGTCAACATGGCGCACTAGTTTGCGGCTTCTTACTGCACCGTATTCCTTGAGCAACCGACGGAGGGAGCGCCCGTTGCCCGCGTACGACGGCATGCTGTTGCGCGATGCGCTGACCGACGACGGCAGCGTCCCTTCGCCGGGCTACCCGTACTACTCCCCCGACCTGATCTGCTACCCGCAGGTCGCGAACCCGCAGACGTTCTTCACCGCCAACTACACGTCGGACCCGAACCAGGCGGCCCAGCTCGGCACCGCCCTCAACCGCGTCTACGTGCGCGGGAAGAACCTCGCCCCCACGCCGCTCAGCGGCTGGAACGTGTTCCTGTACCGCGCGAGCTCGTCGCTCTTCATGACGCCGAGCATCTGGGTCAGAAACCAGGTGCCGACGTTCTCCGGCGGCACGTACGTCTCGCTGCCGGCGACGCAGCCGCAGGGGATCGCCGTCGGGAGCGACTGCTTCATGCTCAGCGGGCTGAGCAGCAACCTCTTCTGCCTGGTCGGCGTCGCGACGGCCGGCACGAGCCCGAGCATCCCGGCGACGTTCGCCAGCTACGGCGACTACGTCAGCTGGGTGCGCCAGAACCAGAACGTCTGCGGGCGCAACCTGTCGCTCGCGCAGAGCTTCCCGAACCGCCAGTACGAGCGGCTCGACGCGTTCTCGAACCCGGCGAGCGAAAGCGTGCCGACGCTCTTCCGCGTCGCGCTCACCGGCACGCTTCCAGCCGGCTCGACGTTCGGGCTCGTGTGCGCTCCGCTCAACGTCAACACGAGCTGGAGCATCAGCCAGGGGCCGGTGCAGACGGCCTCCGGGATGACCCCGGCGGCGTTCAACGGCACGGTCACGACATGGGCCTCGCTGCCCTCCGGCACCACGAGATGGCCGTCCGGCGTGAGACTCGACACGACCGTCTACGTCGGGATCGACAGCGAGCACCCGGCCTCCGCCTTCGCCGCCCCGCCCGAGGAGCTGGCGATCACGGCCGACGAGGCCGCGGCGCTGATGCCGAGCGGCACGCTTGTGCGGCTCGGCAACTGCGCGACCGTGTTCCAGACGAGCTGAGGCCGAGGTCGTCGATGAACGACGCGAGCTACGTCGTCCTGCAGCTGCAGGCGCTCTCCTACGCGCAGACGTCGCCGAGCGTCGGCATCCCGCTCGACGGCAGCGTGCCGTTCTCGGTCGACGCGTGGGTCAGCCTCGACGGGCTCTGCGCGCAGGCGTCGATCCTCGCGAAGGACGGCGTCTTCTCGTTCGGGCTCGCCGGCGACGCGCTCGCCCTTCAGATCGCCGGCTACCCGGCCGTCTACTCGAACCCGGCCACTCAGCCGCTGACGGAGGTCGACTGGCACCACGTCTGCGCGACGTACGCGAACGGCCAGGTGCGGCTCTACATCGACGGCGCGTTCAACGTGCTGCAGGGCATCGCCGGCAGCGGGCAGTCGAGCGCGAGCTCCTTCCTCGTCGGCGAGGACCTCCAAGCGGAGGTGTCGTGCGTGCGCGTCTTCAACCAGGCGCTGTCCGCCGACGCGGTGCAGGCGCTCATGTTCCACGACCCGGACCCGACGACCGTCGTCGCGTGGCTCGACTTCTCGCAGGCGCCGCCGGTCGACCGCGGCTCCGGTCACCTGCCGATCTCGCTGCAGGCGGGCGCGGAGATGCTCGAGCTGACGCCGTCGCTCGCGCTCGGCGGGACCGCCTACGCCGAGCCGCACAGCGACGCGCACGTCAACCCCGGCGGTGGCCAGGTCGACCCCTACACCGTGCAGGCGTGGGTCCACGTCGAGGGCGTCGACCCACCGGAGCAGGCGATCTTCGTCAACGGACACCTCGACGAGGGCAGCGGGATGGCGCTGCTGCTGGAGTGGGACGCGACCGCGAAGCGCTTCCGCCCGCTCTCGCAGCGCGGGGCGGCCTCCGGTGGCGACGGGCTCGCCTCGACCGCCACGTTCGCGCGCGGCAGATGGGCCAACGTCGCCACGACGTTCGACGGCACGACGCTCACGCTCTACGTCGACGGGGTCGCAGCCGGCAGCATGGCGAGCGGGCCGATCGCGGTCGGCCGGCTGTTCGGCACGCCGATGATCGGCGCCGCGCCGGCGCAGGGGCAGTCGATCGCGACGACCGCGCTGCAGGGCTTCGTCTCGCGGCTCGAGGTCTGGACGAGAGCGCTGAGCGCCGCCGAGGTCGCCCAGTACATGGCGACCGCGCCGCCCGTCGAGTCGGCGCAGCTCGAGGGCAGCTACGACTTCACGACCGCGCCGGCGCGCAACGCGCACGACCGCGACCCGGTCGGGCTCGTCGACGGCGCCGCGCTCGCGACCGAGATCTCGGCGGCCGGTGCCGGGAACCCGCTGCCGACGACCGCCGCCCCGCTCGACGAGCCAGGGCCGGAGCCGCTCGACGACGCGACGCTCGAGCGGCTGCTGGGCGAGCTGGACTTCGCAGCCTTCCTGCGCGACCACGAGCAGGACCTGCGCGCGGCCGCCGCGGCCGACGAGGCGGCGTTCGCCGGCGACGCGTCGGCGCAGCAGCGCATCCACGACGCATGGGAGGACGCGCTCGCACGCGCGCGCAGCGACCCGCGCTCGCTGCCGTTCCTCGTCACCTGGCACGAGCTCGGCGACGAGCGCGTGCTGCTGTGCCACACCAGGCGCGGGACGCACGTCGCGATGCGCACGCGCACCGGCGACATCGACGCCTGCACGGAGTGGAAGATCGCGCTCATCTTCTGCGCCGTCGGCGGCCTGCTCGACGCGCTCTTCGGGATCTCGGCGAGACTCGGCCAGCGCGCGATCGACGTCATCGTGCGCGTGCTCCGCAACCCGCGTGTGATGGCGCTGACGGCGCGCGGCGCGGCGATGACCGCTGGCGGCATCTTCACGCTCTTGACGACGCTGTGGTCGATCGGCTTCCTGCGCGAGCTGCTGTCGCTCGTCGCCGAGCTGAGCTTCTGGACGTTGCTGCGGATCGTCGCAAAGCTCCTGCTCAAGCTCGTCCCCGGGCTCGGCGCCGCCGACGTGATCGCGTCGCTGGCGGCGACCGTCATCAGCTTCGTCTACATCTACACGCAGAGACGCCCCTCGACCTGCGACCCGCTGCCGACCGTCGACGTCGCCGCGATCAAGTTCAACTGGGACCCGAGCGGCACCGCGACCGACGCGCTCGCGATCCGCCGCAACTACGGCAAGCACGTTCCGGTGGCCGAGTGGACGAAGGGCGAGACGAGACCGGAGCAGTCCCCGGCGGCCTACGCGATCGCCGCCACGACCGGCAAGACGCTCACGATCCAGGCGAAGCTCGTGATCAGCGATCCGACCGTCGCGCAGGCCCAGCTGAGAGCCGAGGGCGGCGGCGTGCTCGGCGCGATCGACCCGGTCACGGTCAGATTCAAGAACGGCACCTCCGACCCCGACTTCGTGACGCTCCCGCTCAACCACCAGACGCTCGCCGCAGGCGGCGTCGGCCGCAGCGACATCGCGTGGACATGGTTCTACGACACGGGCGGCGGGTGGAAGCAGCTGGCCGTCACGCAGCACCGCATCTACGCACTGCTCGCGGTCCCGACCGGGCCGTGGCGCCAGTCCACCACGCCCGACAGCGACACGCAGGTGCCGTGGACCGACGTGCTCGACCTGGCATGCGTCTGGGCGCAGGGCACGAGAACGGGCGCCGCCGCCGCGGCGGCGGTCACGCAGCAGGTCAACGGCAGACTCGGGCTCAGCTACGAGAAGAGAGACGGCGCGGGCGTCTACACCACGATGACGCTGGCCGGCGAGACGTTCCTCTGCACCGAGTTCCTCGCCTACCTCGCGGGCAGAACCGGCAAGGGCGCGGTCGTCAACTGCACCGACTGCGCGTCGATCGTGACGACGTTCGCCAACGCGCTCGGCTGCAACGTCTGCGCGTCGCTGATGTTCAGCTCGACCGGCGGCGCCTTCACGCTCAACGAGATGATCGGGATCGGCAGCAGCGGGTGGGGATATCCCTTCACGGATCCGCCGCAGGAGTTCACCTACCACGAGGTCGCCTGGACCGGGACGAACAGCTACGGCGACCCGCTCTACGACGCGTGCCTCCAGGTCGACGCGGGCAGCGATCCCTGGAACTGGACGGACCCGAGAGTCGTGCACACCGCGCAGCTCCCGCTGGGGATGACGTTCTCGACGCTCGGTCCCGCCGTCACGACGCCGGTCCCGGTGCCGTTCACCGCCGCCTCCTACCGTGAGCGGATGACGACGAACAACTCGGCCGGCATCGGCAGATGTCAGCCGCAGGGCGTGAAGCCGAACACGAACAGCGGCCGCCGGAGCGTGATCTGATGGCCGACGACGCGCACGCCCTCTTCCGCAGACGGCTCGAGCAGCGCTACGACTTCGCCGCGTGGGCCGCGCGCCTGCCGCTCGGGCGCTCGCTGCGCTTCGCCGCGGACCCGCACGCGCTGCCGGAGGTGCGACTCGAGCAGCGCAAGCCGCTCCCCGGCCTGCGCGGGCACATCGACCAGCTCGTCTCCGAGCGCGTGCCCGGCGGTCGCATCGCAGCGACCGTCGTCGAGCACGCCGACGCGGCCGCCGCCCACGAGGCGCTGCTCGGCCTGCTCGGGAACGTGATGCGCCAGCTCCCGAGCTGCGAGGAGCGGGGCCTCGCGATCGGCGACGTCTGCTTCTGCAGCAGCGGCGAGCCGGTCGCGCGCGTCTGGTTCACGCGCGCGAACGTGCTCGTGCAGGTCGAGAGCGTCGGCGAGCAGCCGCTTGCCGCGACCGCGGTCGCCGCCGCGCTCGACGCGCAGATCGCCGCGACCGTCAGACCTTGAAGCTCGGGCGCCCCTGGCGCCCCGGGTCCCTCGTCGGGCGGGCGCCTACGCGTCGGCGACGCGCCCGAGCAGCGTGAGCGCGTGGGCGAGCAGCCTGCGCTCGGACGCGTCCAGCTCGCGTTCCAGCGCGCCCGTCAGCCAGCCCTCGCGGCGGGCGCGCGTGGCGTGCAGCAGCTCACGGCCGGCGGGCATCAGCTCGACGAACCAGCGGCGCTTGTCGCCCGGGTCGGGGCGGCGCGAGACGAGCCCAGCCGTCTCGAGGTCACGGACCGTCTGCGCCATCGACTGCGGCCGCATGCGGTCGGCGGCCGCGAGGTCGCTGACGCTCGCCGGCCCCTCGCGGTCGAGCCGGCCGAGCACCGCAAGCTGCGCGACGGCCGGGCCGGGCTCGGCGCGCAGGCGGCGCACGACGCGCCCCAGCGTGTCGCGCAGCTCATGCGCGAGCTCGGCGGTCGTCGGCTGAACTGCCTCGGCCTGCACAGGCGACAGTGTAGGAGATCGACAGGTCACCTGTACAGGCTACCTGTAGACTTTTGGTGGGAATGCACCGCAGCCGCCGCCGACACGCCGATCCGGACCGCTACAAGTGGATCGCGCTGTCGAACGCGACGCTCGCCGTGCTGCTTGCGACGCTCGACGGGTCGATCACGATCATCGCGATGCCGGACATCTTCCGCGGCATCGAGCTCGACCCGCTCGTCCCGGCGAACTCCTCCTACCTGCTGTGGATGATCCTCGGCTACCTCGTCGTGACGAGCGTGCTGATCGTCAGCCTCGGCCGCCTCGGCGACATCGTCGGGCGCGTGCGGATCTACAACCTCGGCTTCGTGATCTACACGGTCGCGTCGCTCCTGCTCGCCGCCTGCTGGCTCGAGGGTCGCGCCGGCGCCACCTTCCTGATCGCGTTCCGCGTCGTGCAGGGGATCGGCGGGGCGTGCCTGCTCGCCAACTCGGCCGCGATCATCACCGACGCGTTCCCCGCCCACCAGCGCGGGATGGCGCTCGGGATCAACAACATCGTCGGCGTCAGCGGCGTCTTCATCGGGCTGCTGCTCGGCGGCCTGCTCGCGCCGATCGACTGGCGCCTCGTGTTCCTGATCTCGGTGCCGGTCGGCCTCTTCGGGACCGTGTGGGCCTACCGCAGCCTGCGCGAGCTGAGCACGCCGCGGCGCGCGCCGATCGACCGGGCCGGCAACGTCACGTTCGCGCTCGCGCTCGTGCTCGTGATGGTCGCCGTGACGTACGGGATCCGCCCGGCCGGCGGGCATCCGACCGGCTGGGGCAGCCCGCGCGTGCTCGGCCTGCTCGGCACCTCCGTGGCACTGTTCGTGGCGTTCGTCGCGGTCGAGCGGCGCTCGCGCGCACCGATGTTCCGCCTCGCGCTGTTCCGCGCCCGCGCGTTCACGTTCGGCACGCTCTCGACGTTCCTCGCCGCGATCGCGCGCGGCGGGCTGATGTTCATGCTGATCATCTGGCTGCAGGGGATCTGGCTCCCCCAACACGGCTTCAGCTTCGACGAGACGCCGCTGTGGGCGGGCGTCTACATGCTGCCGCTGACGATCGGGATGCTGCTCGCGGGCCCGGCGTCCGGCTACCTGTCGGACCGCTTCGGCGCACGCGGCTTCGCGACCGCGGGGATGCTGCTGACGGCGCTCGGCTTCGGCCTGCTGATGCTGCTGCCGACCGACTTCGCCTACCCGGAGTTCGGCGCGATCCTGCTGCTGATCGGCGTCTCGATGGGGATGTTCGCGTCGCCCAACCGCGCGGCCGTGATGAACAGCCTGCCGCCCCAGCACCGCGGCGCCGGGGGCGCGATGAACCAGACGTTCCAGAACTCGGCGCAGGTGCTGTCGATCGGCGTCTTCTTCACGCTGCTGATCGTGGGCTTGAGCGCGACGCTGCCGCATACGCTTTCCGCCGGCCTGCAGGCGCACGGCGTGCCGCCTGGGACCGCGCACGGCGTCGCGAGCTTGCCGCCGGTGTCGATCCTGTTCGCCGCCTTCCTCGGCTACAACCCGGTCCAGCACTTCGTCGGGCCGCACGTGCTCGCCGCGCTGCCCGCGCACGACCAGGGCGTGCTGACCGGCCACGCGTTCTTCCCGACGCTCATCTCCGCGCCGTTCCGCGACGGGCTGCACGCGGCGTTCCTGTTCGCGATCGTCGCCTGCCTCGTGGCGGCGGCGGCGTCGCTGATGCGCGGCGGGCGCAGTGCCCCAGAGGACCAGCCGGCGATCGACCAAGCGCCCCGCCCGCGCCGCCTGCGCACCGCCGCCGAGCCGGAGCGCCAGCGTGCAGGTTGAGTGGTACGGGCAGGCGGCTTCCGCCTGAGCGCTCACGGCGTGACGGTGAAGATCGACCCCGTCGGCGACCCGCGGCTCGTCGTCGTGCCGGCAGTGCCCTGCGCCCCGCTCGCTACGCTGCGGTCATGCTCAGCGGTCCGCGCGTCGTGTGGATGCCCGGCGGCGTTCGCACGGAGATCCACGCCACGGGCGAGGACACGGACGGCGCGTCCTGCCTGCTGGTCGACGAGCCGCCGGCCGGCTGGTCGCTGCCGTCCCACAGCCATCGCGACGCGGCGGAGACGATCCTCGTGCTGGAGGGCTCGTTCGAGATGACCGTGGCCGGCGAGCGCTCGCGCTTGACGGCCGGCCAGTCGGTCAACGTCCCGCGCGGCGTCGTGCACGCGAGCGCGAACGTCGGCGAGCGTGCCGGACGGCGCGTCGTGCTGTTCAGCCCCGCGGGCACGGAGCGCTTCTTCCTCGAGATCGGCACCGCCGCCCCCGGCGCGGACGTCGGCCTCGCCGCCGTGCTCGCAGCCGCCGCCCGCCACGGCTGGGAGTTCGTGCGCCCGTGACGACGGCCCGTCCCAGGCCATGACGAGCTTCGGCGACGCGAGCTGGTATGCCGTGCGCCCAGCCGCCAACCGCAAGCCGGTGACGTATCGCTGCCCGTTCTGCGGCCGCCTGCTGCCGGCGCTCAGCGCCCATCAGCTCGTCGTCCCCGAGGGCGACGCGGCGAAGCGGCGCCATGCGCACACGGAGTGCGTCATGCGCGCGCGACGCGCCGGCCGGCTGCCGCTGCGCGAGGACGTCGCGCCCGCGCGCCGCGGGCTGCTGGCGCGCCTGCTGCGACGCAGCTGACGGCGCAGCTGGCCATGCCGCCGCAGGACTCCCCGGTCGCGCGCGGGGATCGCCTCGCAGCAGCGCCGTAGCCGTCTCGCTTCCCGCCGACCGCTGACGACGGGATCGCACGCCCGGTCATCACACCTGATTTCTGTAACCTGATCGGGCGAAGGCGCCGACCAGGGGGAAGGCGATGTTCCGGGAGCGGGTGCGCACGCTGCGCCCGAGCGAGACGGCGTGGATCGCGGCCCTGCCGTGCGCGATCGTCATGTTGACGGCGATCGCCTGGCTCGGGCCGCTGCTCGCCCACGGCGTCCTCGACGCTCACGGCGAGGCCCTCTGGCCCCGCGAAGCCGTCTACGCCTTCGGACAGCCCGAACCCGTCAAGCACGCGCGGTACCTGCTCGCGCTGCTCGGCCCGCTGCTGCTCGCAGCCGCGATCGTCGCGGGCAGCGTCCGGCGGGTGAGGCTGCCGCCCGCACGGCTGCGCGGGATGGTGCTCGCGAGCCAGGCGGGGATGGTCGCACTGCTCGTCGCGGCGGTGCTCGGCCAGCGCAACGTGCTGCTGCCGGGGAGACTCGTGCTGTGGCCGATCTTCAGCCTCTGGAGACTCGCCGTCGCCGCGCTGCTCGTGCTGGCGTTCCTCGCGGCCGTGCGGCGCCCGCTGGTCGCCAGGCTCATCGCCCGCTGCTCGCAGGAGACGCGCGCGCTGCGGATCGCGTGCTTCGCCGTCGCCGGCGCGCTCGCCGCGATCTGGCTGCTCGCGGGGGTCGACACGGACCGCTCCGCCGGGGAAATGAGCGGGCTCTTCTGGGCGCTCGACGACCCCTTCGCGATCCTCGACGGCCGCACCCCGCTCGTCGACTTCCACGCGCTGTACGGGCAGCTGATGCCCTACCTCTCGGCCGCCGCCCTGTACGTCTTCGGCGCTACGGCGCTCACGTTCACGCTCCTGATGGCGGGCCTCGGCGTGCTGACGCTGCTGCTGGTCTACGCGATCCTGCGACGCGTCGTGCGCAGCTCGCCGCTGGCGCTCGCGCTCTATCTGCCGCTGCTCGCCGCCGGCTTCCTGCTAGTGCGCTTCCCGGGCGGCCACATGGTGAGCCCCGTGAAGCTGTACTCGATGTGGCCGATGCGATACGGCGGCGCATACCTCGTCGCATGGCTGACCGCGCGCCAGCTCGACCGCGCAACACCGCGACGCGTGTGGGCGCTCGCGTTCGTCGCCGGGCTCGTGCTCGTCGACAACCTCGAGTTCGGGGCGTCCGCGTTGGCGGCGAGCGTGGTCGCGCTGCTGTGCGGCGGCTCGCAGTGGACGCGACGTGCGCTCGCGCGGCTCGGCGCCGAGCTGGCGATCGGCCTCCTCGCCGCCGTCCTCGTCGTCGTGCTCGCGACGCTTGCGCGCAGCGGCGCGCTGCCGAGCGCGCACGTCCTGCTCGAGTTCCCGCGCATCTTCGGCGTCGACGGCTACACGGCGGTGCCGATGCCGACGCTGGGCGTGCATCTCGCGCTCTACGTGACGTTCGTCGCGGCGATCGCGACGGCCGCGGTCCGACGGGTCCGGGGGCGCGAGGACCTGCTGCTGACCAGCATGCTCGCGTGGAGCGGCGTCTTCGGCCTGCTCGCCGGCGGCTACTTCGTCGGCCGCTCCGACGAGCTGAAGCTCGTCTCGCTGTTCTCGGCGTGGCTGTTCGCGCTCGCGCTGCTCGCCGCGGTGATCCTCCGCCACCTGGCGGCGCGGAGATGGCGACGCCCAGGGATCCCCGAGCTGGCGGTCCTGTTCGGGCTCGCCCTCGCGCTCTGCTCGTGGACCGAGCTCCCGCGGCCGTGGTCGCAGATCGCTCGCCTGCGAGCCGGCGGTCCGCCGCTCACCTACCAGACCGCGGCCGACGGCTTCGTCGCCGAACACACGACGCCCGGCGCGAAGGTCGCGATCCTCACGCAGTACGGGCATCGCATCGCCTACGCGCACGGCCTCACCAACGTCGCGCCCTACTCGTTCATCGAAGCGATGGTCGTGAAGTCGCAGATGACGACGCTGATCGACACGATCCGGCGCGAGCACGTGCACCGCCTCTTCCTCCCCGCCGACCTGATGGTCCCCGCGCAGCTCGCCATGCTGTCCGCTGCCGGCTTCTCGCCGCGGGTCGGCACCCAGTGGTTCTCGATGTGGAGCGACGCGCCCCGCTGAGCCTCTACCCGCCCGCGGCCGGCCAGCTCATCCGCGCCCGCCGCGAAGCGGTCCGCATCAGCCGATAGGACCTCGCACACGAGGCTTCCCGAGTAATAAAGCAGACCCGATCGGACATTAAGAACTGACGCATTCGTGTCACATGTTAATTCTGTTAGGTCAGTTGCAGAAATGTGAACACTTCTTGTACGGTCGCGTTCGCTTGACCTTGCTGCTGCCGGGTGAGGAGAAGGAGGAGGAGGGAGCTGTGTTGATTGCCGAAACGCTCGGAGAAGTCCGGGCGGCCACCGCATGCGCGGACGCTGCGGCGGCCTCCCGGCTCACCCCTGCCAACGCGCAGGTCGAGATGGCGGGTGCGTGCTTCCGCAGGTGGGGTCGGCGCACCGGCGCCGACGATCGCGATCCCCGCGTCCTTGCGGCGGTCGACCGCGCCAAGGCGGGCGATCCGGAGGCCCTGCGATTCCTCTACTCGACCTATGCCGACAACGTCTTCGGATTCATCCTCAGCATCGTCCGCGATGTGCACGACGCAGAGGACGTCACGCAGCAGGTCTTCCTCAAGCTGATGACCTCGCTCGTCAAGTACGAGCCGCGCGAGGTCCCCTTCGCTGCGTGGATGCTGCGCGTCGCCCGCAACGTCGCGGTCGACCATCTGCGCAAGCGCCGGGCCGTCCCGTGCGAGGACATCCTCGATGTGAACGTCACCGTCGACGAGCGCAGTGACGACTGCCGGCGCCTGCTGCACGAGGCGCTCGCGACGCTGCCGCGAGACCAGCGCGACGTGGTCATCCTGCGTCACCTCGTGGGCCTGTCGCCCGGCCAGATCGCCAAGCGGATGGACAAGACCGAAGCGGCGGTTCACGGGTTGCATCACCGCGGTCGCAAGGCGCTGCGTGACGAGCTCACCCGGCTCGACGCTGCGCCGACGACCGCCTGAGCGCGGCCCGCTCGCGCTGCGGGGCAGGCCGAGATCGTCGGCGGACCCGTCCGCTGCGCTGCCCGGCGGTCAGCTCAGCGCAATGCGCGCGCGGTCCCCGACCCACAGGTGCAGGGCTCGCGGCAGACGGAAGTCGCGCACGATCTCCGCATCGCGCCCGATCACGCTGGCCTCGAGGCGCAGGCCGACGTGGCGCAGACGCGCGCCGGCGTCGATGATGGAGTTCTCGACCTCGGTCCCCTGCACCACGGCGCCGGCGCCGATCGCGGTGTAGGGGCCGACGTAGGCGTCGGTCAGCTCCGCGCCGGCCCCGATCACGACCGGGCCGCGCACGAGCGTCGAGACGAGCCGCGCCGACGGGTGGACGACGACGGCGCCGTGGGTCGTCGAGTCGACGAGGCTCGCCGGGTCGACGCTGTGCTCGATCTCGGCGAGCACGCGGCGGTTCTCGTCGAGCAGGTCGTCGATCCGGCCGCCGTAGCGCCACCAGTCGTCGACCGGCATCGTTGCGACGTGGCCCCCGCTGTCGGCCATGCGGTCCACGAGTCGCTCGATCCCGATCGCGCCGTCGAGCTCGTCGGTCAGCTCGCGCGCCGCACCCAGCGCAGCGGGGCCGAGCACCTGAACGCCGGTCAGGCGATGGCGCGGTGGAGGCTGCCAGCGGGCGCGCGGGGTCGCCGCGTCGCTGGCCAGCGCGGGCATCGGGACGTCGTCCTCCGCTTCGGCGACGAACAGCAGCGCATCCGCCGCCGGTCCCTCGTCGGGCGGCTGGCGCAGCGCGACGCCGCGCTGACGGCAGTCGGCGGGGTGCAGGACGAAGGGCCCGTCGTCGAGTGCGCCATCGGCATGGGCGGCGGCGATCGCGCGCACCGGGTCGGCGCGCTCCGCCACGATCCAGAAGCGCAGGTCCGTGGTCCACGTCTCGCGGTCGATGCCCGCGGTGCGCAGCTGCAGCAGTGCGACCGGCGGGGCGCCGACGACCACCCGGCGCATGCCCGCCCCGACGAGGTCGTCGATCAGGTGGAACAGCAGCGGACGGTTCGCGATCGGAACCAGGAGCGGGAGCTCAAGCGGTGCAGGGGCGGCTGCGACGAGCGGATTTGCGGTCGCCAGGATCAGAGCGGTTTGGGCGTGCACGGCAACCCAGCAACGGATCGACCGGCGTGCTGCTCGCGTGCGCCGGAGGGCCCGAGGACCAAATTCGATTGAGCCTGCGGCGGAAGAAGGCGGCAGACGACGACGTTGACGGGGCATGTGGGAGTACGGCTGCTACTCGGCGTTCGGGGTTTGCCTCAGGTCTCCCGTGTCGCTTCCGTTGCGGCCCGACGACGGTGCCGCGCGCCCGGCGGTGGCGCTGCGCCCGCTGGCCGAAGACGCGCTCGCGGCACGCTGGAGCGGCGCGGTGCGGCGGCTGTGGGGGGCCGATCGCGACGGGATCGCGGTGAGCGTCGAGCGCGGCCACCGCGGCGACCACCGCATCCGCGCCGAGGGAATTGCGACCTTTCTGCTCGCTGCGGACGGGTCCGAGCTGACGTGTGCGACCGACGGCGATCGTGAGTGCGGCTGGCAGAGGATCCTCGACGAGCTTGCGCTGCCGTGCACGAGCCTGCTGCTCGGTCACGAGGCGCTCCATGCCGGTGCGGTTGCGCTGAACGGCGGCGCCGTCGCACTGCTGGCGCCGAGCGGCGGAGGCAAGTCGACGCTCGTCTCGGCGCTGCTCGACGCGGGCGGCGCCCTGCTCAGCGACGACGTGCTCGTGTTGAGGCGCACGGACGATGGGATCGTGGCCGAGCCGGGTGCGCCGGTGCTCAAGCACGCCGCCGGCCGGTCCGGCGCCGAGGTGCGCACGGCGTTCGCGTGCACCGAGCTCGCCGCGTGCCCGGTGGCGCTCGTCGTCGTGCTCGCGCGCGGCGGCGCCGGGGCGAGCGCGACGCCGCGAATCGAGCCGCTGGGAGCGAGCCCGATGCCGGTGCTCACCCACGCGCTGTCGCTTCCGTCGACGCCGGAGCGCGCCGGCGCCCGCCTGGCGCTCTACGACGACCTGCTGGCGGGCACGGCCGCGGTTCGGCTGGTCGCCGATGCGCGCGAGACCCCTGCGCGGCTTGCCGAGCTGGTCGTGCGTGCGGCGAGCGCCCGTGAGGCGGTGCTCGCCTGATGACCGAGACGGCGCTCGGCGCGGCGGCCGGCGCGGCGGCCGTCCAATCGCCTGCGGCGGACGAGCTCGAGCTGTGGCCCGCGCTCGAGCTCTGCGGCGTCCGCAAGCGCTGGCCGAAGGCGAAGGAGCCCGTGCTCGCCGGCATCGAGCTCGAGCTCGCGCCGGGCGCGGTGGCGTGGATCGCCGGCTCCAACGGCGCCGGCAAGACGACGCTGCTGCGGATCGTCGCCGGGCTGCTCGCGCCCGACGGCGGCACGGTGCGCCTCGACGGCATGGCGCCCGACCGCGAGCGCGCCGCCTACCAGCGTGCGATCGGCCTGATCTCGGCCGGCGACCGCGGGCTGCACGCGCGCCTGACCGTGCGCCAGGACCTCGGCTACTGGGCCGGCCTGGCGATGCTCGGTCGCGCTGCCGGTCGTGCCGCGGTCGAGCGCGCGATCGAGGCGTTCGACCTCGGCGGGCTCGCCGGCCATCGCGTCGACCGCCTCTCGATGGGCCAGCGCCAGCGCGTGCGGATCGCGATGGCGTTCATGCACGAGCCGCGGCTGCTGCTGCTCGACGAGCCGACGACGAGCCTCGACGAGGAGGGGCGGGCGTGCCTGCACGCCGCGGTCGCGGAGCGCGTCGCCGCCGGCTGCGCGGTGCTCTGGTGCTCGCCGACGGGCGAGCGTCCCGGGGTGCCGCTCGATGCCCAGTACGCGCTCGTCGGCGGACGACTGGCGGCGGCGTGAGCGCCGCGCTGATCGCCGGCCGCGCGACGCTCGCGGTGGTGCATCGCGACGCGCAGATCTTCCTCAGCTACCGCACGCGCGTGCTCAGCCAGCTCGCCAACGCGATCTTCACGCTGACGCTGTTCCACTTCCTCGCCCAGCTCGTGCACGTCGACACGTTCGACTCGCCGCGCGCGTACTTCGCCTTCGTGACGGTGGGCGTGGTGATCCTGCAGGTGCTCAGCTCGTGCTTCGGCACGCCGGCGCTCGTGCGCCAGGAGCTCGTCGCCGGCACGTTCGAGAAGCTCGTCGTCTCGCCGTTCGGCGCGCTGCGCGGGATCGTCGCTCTGACGCTCTTCCCGTTCCTCTACTCGCTGCTGCTCGGGAGCGCGACGATCGCCTTGGCGACGCTGCTGTTCGGCTTGCAGATCGACTGGGCCCTGGCGCCACTGTGCCTGCCGCTCGCGGCACTGTCGGTGCTCGCCTTCCTGCCCTTCGGCCTGCTGTTCGCGGCGCTGACGCTCGTCGTCAAGCAGAGCGCGGTCGGGACGACCTGGGTGATCGCGCTGCTCTCGCTCGTCGGGGGCCTGTACTTCCCCGTCTCGCTGCTGCCGGCTTGGATCCGCTGGGTTTCGGAGGTGCAGCCGTTCAGCACCGCCGTCGGCCTGATGCGCCACCTGCTCGTCGACTCGCCGCTGCACGCGTCGCCGTGGGTCGGCGTCGCGAAGCTCGCCGCCTTCGCGCTGCTGCTGATGCCGATCGCGATCGCCACGGTTTCGGCGGCGATTCGCGTGGGGCGCCGCCGAGGAACGATCCTGGAGTACTGATGCCCGAACCGGGAGGAGCCATGCCACCGTACGCCCCGACGCTGCTCGACGCGCGCGTCTCCGTGCCGCAGCACGTCGTTCACCGCAGCTTCGCGGCGGAGACCGTGGTGCTGAACCTCGAGACGGGCCGCTATCACGGCCTCAACCACTCCGCCGGCCGGATGCTCGTGGCGCTCGAGCGACACGGCGCCGTGCGCGCGGCCGCAGCCGAGGTCGCCGCCGAGTTCGATCGACCCGTGGACGAGATCGAGCGCGATCTCTGCGAGCTCTGCGGCCAGCTCTCCGAACGTGGGCTGCTCGAGGTCGATGACGGGGAGGACTGAGGCCCGGCGCGTGCGGCTGCCGCCGCTCGTGGCACGGCTCCCGCGCCCGACGCCGGGGAACGCGCGGCTCGCCGGCGAGGTGCTGCTGACGTACGCGCGGGCGCGCCGCGCGCTTGCGCGGCGCCGGCCGCTCCCCGACGTGCTGGCAGAGCTGCGCGCGGTCGAGGCGCCGACGCCGGCCGCGCAGCCTGCCATCGCGGTCGGGCTGCGCCTCGGTCGTGTCGTGCAGCGCACGCTGTCGCCGGTGCCGGGCGGCGCTCGCTGCCTGGCCACCTCGCTCGTGCTCGTGCGCATGCTCGCGCGGCGCGGGATCGAGAGCTCGCTCGTGATCGCAGCCCGCACCGAGCCGCGTTTCCTGGCCCACGCATGGGTCGAGCGCGACGGCGTCGCGCTGCTGCCGCCGGCCGATCCGGTCGCACGGAGGCTCGCGCAGCTGTGAGCGCCACGACGCCGGTCGCGTTCGGACTCGCGCTCGAGGGCGACCTGCCCGCCGGCGTGCGCTTCAACCGGGCATCGCGACATCCGGGCCGTGCGGTCCGTCTGACGTGCTCGGAGGCGCCGATCGGCTCCGCGATCGGTTCCGAGCGGACGCGCGAGGGGGACGCGCCAGCCGGTCTGGCGATCGTGCCGCAGCCAGGCGGCGGGCACCGCATCTCCGCTGCGGGCGGCGGCTCCTGCGTCATCGCCGGCGATGGCAGCGCGATCGCCTATGCAGCGGGCGAGCCGGGCTCGAGCTGGCGACGGCTGCTCGTCGATCAGGCGCTGCCGTTCGCGGCCTGCGCCGCCGGGCTGGAGTGCCTGCACGCGAGCGCGGTTGCGGTCGACGGACGCATCGTGGCGGTCGCCGGCGTGTCGGGGGCGGGCAAGTCGTCCGTCGCGCTCGAGCTTGCGCGGCACGGCGCGGCGCCGATCGCCGACGACGTCGTGGCGCTCGAGCCGACCGACGACGGCGGCCTGCTCGGCCATCCGGCGCTGCCGCGCGTGGGCCTGCGCCGCGCCGAGGCCGAGCGCCTCGGCCCGGCGGCGGTCGCCGCGCTCGGCGAGGTCGAGCAGCGCGACGCGGACTCGCTGCTCGTGACGCTCGCGTCCGCGGCGCCGGTCGTGCCGCTCCCGCTCGGCGCGCTCTACCTGATCGATCGTCGTGCGGACACGGGCGAGCTGGCGTTCGAGGCGCTCGACGACCCGCGGCTCGTGCTCGCCTGCACGTTCAACTTCGTGCTCGGGGCGCCCGACCGGCTCGTGCGCCTGTTGGAGCTGTGTCACCGCCTGGCCGCCCACGCGCATCTGCGGCGGATAATCGTGCCCGCGGCGGTCGATGCGGGGGCGCTCGCGACGGCGATCGCGAATGACGTCGCGGGGCGCTGGTGAGCGGCGCGCCCGGAGCGGCGGCTCCGGCGGACGTCGCCGGACAGGAGCGGCCCGCGCCGTGAGTCGCACGCTCGCCGGGCGCTTCGACCCGGACGCGCGCGAGCTCCCGTCGGGAGCCGAGCGGCTCGTCCACGCGCTCGCGCCCGCCACCGCGCGGCGCGTCGACCTCGGGCAGCTCAGCGTCGCCTGCGACGGCGGGCCGCCTGCGCTCGCGCCCGTGCTGTGCCTGCTCGACGGGCAGCTCGACGACGTGGCCGAGCTGGCCGGGGTCGTCGGCGTGCCCGCCGACGACCCCGAGCGCGTCGTCGCCGCGGCCTATGCACGCTGGGGCGAGGCGGCGCTGACGCGGCTGCGTGGCGACTTCGCGCTCGTGATCTGGGATCGCGAACGCCACCGCGGCCTGCTCGTGCGCGACCAGCTTGGCGTGCGGGGGCTCTACTGGCGTGCCGGCGGCCGCGCGCTGACCTTCGGCTCCGAGGTCCGCCACGTGCTCGCGGCGCTGCCGCGCCGGCCCGAGCCCGACCACGACGCCGTCGCGGGGTGGATCGCCTCCGCCAGCCGTCGCGGCGACGCGACGCTCTACGCGGGCGTGCGCCGCGTGCGTCCCGGCGGGCTGATCCGGCTCGGACCCGACGGCTGGTCGCTCGGTCGCTGGTGGGAGCCGCGCTTCGCCGCGCCGTTGCGCAGCAGTCCCGAAGAGCTGGACCGCGCCGTCGGCGCAGCCCTGCGCCGCGCGGTCGCGCGCCGCATGCCCGAGGACGGCGTCGCGGCTGTGACGATGAGCGGCGGCCTCGACTCGTCCGCCGTCGCCGCCGTCGGCGCACAGATCCGCCCGGGCGCGATCCGCGCGTACTCGGCGACGTTCCCCGACCACCCCGCGACGGACGAGGCCGAGCTGATCGCGCTGCTCGCGCATCGCCTGCACGTGCCGACCGCGACGTTGCGCGTCGGGGCCGGCGGCCTGCTCTCGGCGGCGCTCGACTCGCTCGAGCGCTGGGAGCTGCCGCCCGTCGGCTGGGGCGACTTCTGGGGCGATGCGCTGCTGAAGCGGGCGCGGGCGGAGGGCGCGACGACCGTGCTCGGCGGCGACGGGGGGGACGAGCTGTTCGGCGTGCGCTTCCACCTGATGGCGGACCGCCTGCGACGGGGGCGCCCGCTCGCGGCGCTGCGGCTCGCGCGCCGGTTGCCCGACGGCGGCACGCCGGCCTCGACGCGGACGCTGCTGCGCTTCCTCTGGCGCGAGCAGCTGCGCGCCGCGCTGCCTCACGCGCTGCACGAGCGCCTGCGCGGGCGCCGCGACGCCGACCTGCGCGACGTCGGCTGGTTGCGCCCGCGCGCGGCGCAGGCCGTCGCGGGCGCCCGCGACCCGTGGGGCTGGAAGCGACGCGCCGGGCCGCGCTGGTGGGCCTACGCCGCCGATCTGCTCGCCGAAGGTCCGGAGGCGATCGGCCTGCTCGACCACCTGCGCCTGCGCGCGCGCCTCAGCGGCCTGCCGGCCCGTCATCCGCTGCTGGACGTCGACCTGGTCGAGCTCGCGCTGCGCCTGCCGCCGGCCGCGTCGTTCGATCGCGCCCACGATCGCGTGGCGATCCGCCGAGCGCTCGCCGGCGTGCTGCCCGACGAGGTCCGCCTGCCGGAGCGCAAGGCCCGCTTCGACGACCTCGTCGCCGGCTGCCTGACCGGCTCCGACGGGCCCGCGGTGCGAGGCCTGCTCGGCGAGCGGGGCGCGGAGGTGAGCGCATGGGTGGCACCCGAGACGCTCCGCTCGCGGCTGCTGGAGCGTCCGCTCGCCGAGCACCCGGTGCATCCGTTCGTCGGTGCGCAGGAGCTCTGGCGGCTCGTGACGGTCGAGCTGTGGCTGCGCTCGCAGGCCGAGCCCGGGCTGTCGGCCCGGCTGCGCGAGCGCGGCGAGGTGGCGGCTCCGGCGATCTGCTGGGCGCCTGACCGCGCCGGTCTCGCGATCGCCTGAGCGGCCATCTCGCGCCCGCCTCGGCGGCCGGGTCTCCGCGCCCTGGGGTGCCGCGTGCTCAGCACGACCGGGCATCCTCCTTTTTTCGGCCTTGTGCGACCCGGCGGGCGGCGAGTACGTTGTCCCGCGTGTCGCCGGCGTCTTGGCGCACGCAATCGATGGAAGGAGCACACGTGAAGGACTACGAGCAGCCTCGCATCGAGGATTACGGAGATCTCCAGAGCCTCACCGCTGGGTGCCTCGACGCTGTCGGCGGCGACGCGCTCGTCCCGACCGGCGGCAAGAACGGCCTGTCGTTCGGCCACCACCTCTCGCAGCCGGCCTGCACGTCGGCGTAGGCGCACCGCGCCCACGAGCTGCGCCATCGGCGCCGCGTGATCGCGGCGCCGATCGGTCGTTCCGTCGTCGCCGATCCGGCCCCGCAGAGGCCCGGTTCCACACGTCGCGCAGCCGCGATGCACCTCGCGGAAGTCCGTTGCTCCGGCCGACGTTGATCGTGCGATGTCCGAGCCATTCATCCCTCCTTGCGACGTCGCGCTCGCCGTTCCCGAGCGGTCGCTGGAGGAGCGCGCACGTGCCGCGCTCGTCGCCGCCGGACATGGCGTACGCCCGCTCGAGTCGCCCATCGCCGCCGCCGAGCTGCGCCCCGGCGAGGTGCTCGTGCTCGGCGAGCTCGCCGAGGTCCCGGACGTCTCCGCCGCGCTGCGCTCGCTGACCGATGCGGCGCCGGTCACGAGCGTCGCGCTGCTCGGGGCGGAGTCGAGCGCGCCGGCCGTGCGCCGTGCGATGCGCGCCGGTGCAAGCGGCGTCGTGCTCGAGCCCGACCTGGAGCGCGCGCTCGCCGCGACCGTGCGGGCGGTCGCAGCCGGGCAGGCGGTCGTGCCCCGGGCCGCGCAGCGCCAGCTCTCCCGTCCTGTGCTGTCGGTACGCGAGCGTCAGGTGCTCAGCCTCGTCGTCATGGGGCTGATGAACGGTGAGATCGCTGCGCAGCTGTTCGTCGCGGAGAGCACGGTGAAGAGCCACCTCTCGTCCGCATTCGCCAAGCTCGGCGTGCGCTCGCGGAACGAGGCGGTCGAGCTGATCCTGGATCCCGATCAGCATGCGGGGCTCGGCATCCTGCGAATCGGCGGCGAGTCGCTCACGGGCGTGGCGGAGGCGTCGTGAGCACGCTCGCGCTCGGGGCGGCGCCCGTCCCGTTGATGCGGATGGACCACGAGGACCGCGAGCTGTTCCGCGAGCTGATGGCGGCCGTCGAGCGCGTCGCGCAGCGCTCGGCGTTCACGCTCGGCGCGGAGGTAGCTGCGTTCGAGCGCGAGTGGGCGGCCTGGTGCGAGGCGCGTCATGCGATCGGCGTGTCCTCGGGCACCGAGGCGCTGGCGCTCGCCCTGCGGGCGCTGGAGATCGGCCCGGGCGACGAGGTCGTGGTGCCCGCGAACTCCTTCATCGCGACCGCGGAGGCGGTTTCGCTCGTCGGCGCGACGCCGCGCTTCGCCGACGTCGACCGCGAGCGGGCGACCATCACCGCGGAGACGATCGCCCCGCTGCTCGGCGAGCGCACGCGCGCGATCGTCCCCGTCCACCTGTACGGCCGCACGGTCGAGCTGGCGCCGATCCTCCGGCTCGCGCGCGCCCGCGGCGTGGCGGTCGTCGAGGACGCCGCGCAAGCGCACGGCGCACGCTATCGCGGGCGGCGCGTCGGCACGCTCGGCACGCTCGGGTGCTTCTCGTTCTACCCGGCGAAGAACCTCGGGGCCTGGGGCGACGGCGGCGCGGTCGTCACCGACCACCCGGCGCTCGACGCGCGCGTGCGGCTGCTGCGTGCACACGGCGAGCAGGTCCGCTACGACCACCGCGTCGTCGGCACGACCGGCCGGCTCGACGCCATCCAGGCGGCGGTGCTGCGCGTCAAGCTGCGCCGGCTCGAGCAGGCGAACGCCCGCCGGCGTGAGGTCGCACGCCAGCTCGACGAGGCGCTCGCCGGCTCTGCCGTCACGCCGCCGGCTCCCGCGGGCGACGGGCACGACCACGTCTACCACCAGTACGTCGTGCGCTGCGAGGACCGCGACGCGCTGCGCGACCAGCTCGCCGCCCGCGGAATCGCGACCGGGCTGCACTACCCGATCCCGATCCACCGCACCGACGCGTATCGCGGCGCACCGGCGGCCCAGCGTGCGCTGCCGGTGGCCGAGCGGCTCGCGCAGACGGTCTGCTCGCTGCCGATGTTCCCCGGCTTGCAGGACGCGGAGATCGCCCGGATCGCGGCCGCCGTGCACGAGTTCGATCCCCAAGGAGGAGGGTGATGGCGACGATCCTCACCACCGGCCACTCGCGCGAGACGACCGGGAGGACGCCGATCGTCCGCGTGGCGGTGATCGGGCTCGGCTACTGGGGCCCGAACCTGCTGCGCGTGCTCGCCGACCTCGACGGCGCCGACGTGCGCTGGATCTGCGACCTCGACGCGGAGCGCCTCGAGCGCTACGGCCGGCGCAACCCGAGCGTCGCCGCGACGAGGCACGTCGACGACGTGCTCTGCGATCCGACCGTCGACGCCGTCGTGATCGCGACGCCCGTCTTCACCCACTACGACCTCGCCGCCCGTGCGCTGCGTGCCGGCAAGCACGTCTTCGTCGAGAAGCCGCTTGCGCCGTCGAGCGAGCACGCACGCCTGCTGGTGGAGCTGGCCGAGGCCGAGGGCCTGGCGTTGATGTGCGGCCACACGTTCATCTACAGCCCGCCGGTGCGAGCGGTGAAGGCGATGCTCGACGCCGGCGAGCTCGGCGACCTCTTCTTCATCTCCTCCAACCGCGTCAACCTCGGGTTGCATCAGCGCGACGTCAGCGTCGTATGGGACCTCGGGCCGCACGACTTCTCGATCCTGCTCTACTGGCTCGACGAGCTTCCCGAGTCGGTGCAGGCAATCGGCCGCGACTCGGTCGTGCCCGGCATCCACGACGTCGCGTTCGTGACGATGCGCTTCCCGTCGGGGCTCGTCGCCAACGTCGAGCTGAGCTGGCTGGCACCGGGCAAGCTGCGCCGCACGGTGATCGTCGGCAGCAAGAAGATGGTCGTCTACGACGACGGCACCGTCGAGCCGATCCGCCTCTTCGACCACGGCGTCATCTACCGCGACCCGGAGACGTTCGGCGAGTATCACCTCTCCTACCGGACCGGCGACATCCTCTCGCCGCGAGTCGAGAGCTACGAGCCGCTCAGCCGTGAGCTGGCCGACTTCACCGGTGCCGTCGCCGGCGGCGGTCTGCTGCGCGAGCACGCCGAGTTCGCGCGCCAGGTCGTGCGCCTGACCGAGGCGGCCGACGAGTCGCTGCGCAGCGGCGGTGTCGAGGTCGTGCTCGCCGGCTCGCGACGCTTCCGGCGCGCCCCGGCGGTCCCGTCTGTCGGGGCGCAGGTGCCATCGGCTGCGGCGTCCCGCGCGGTCGCGGGAGGGAGCCGGGCGTGAGTGTCCCGCAGGCGCGCGTGCGGCCTGCATGGCCGCTGCCGCGTCGCGGGCGGCAGCGAGCGGAGGAGGGCCGCGCCCAGGCGTCCGTCGTCGCACGCCGCTACGGCAGCCGCGACTGTGCGACCCGCCGTGCGCTGCTGCTCGCCGACACGGCCGCGCTGCTGCTCGCGCTCGGCGCGCTCGTGATCGGGTCGCCGCGGGTCCACGCCGAGCCGCACACGCTGGCGCTGGCGCCGATCGTGCTGGGGATCGTCGTGGTCTTCCGCGCCTACGGGCTGTATGCGCGCGACACGAAGCGGATCAGCCACACGACCCTCGACGAGCTGCCGGCGCTGTTCCACGCGCTCGTGCTCGCCTGCCCGCTCGTGTGGGTCGCCGCCCGGCTCACGCCGGCGCCCGACCTGCGCTTCGTCGACGTGCTGGCGTTGTCGCTGCTCGGCGCCGGCTTCGCGATCTCGCTGCGGGCGCTTGCGCGGATGGCGATCGCGCGCCTGCTCGGCCCCGAGCGCGTGCTGCTCGTCGGCGACGGTCCGCCGGTGGAGCTGATCGCGCGCAAGCTCGCCGCCCACCCGGAGTACGGCGCGCGGCCGGTCGGCGTGCTCGCCGGCGCCGGCGCCGGTGCCGAGGTCGGCGCGAGGGCCGGCGATATCGCGGGCCTGCCGGTGCTCGGGCCGCTGGCGAGCGACCGCCTCGCCGAGATCGCCGCCGCGCAGCGGCTCGATCGCGTCGTGATCTCCAACAGCGAGCTCGGCGAGGCGGCCCTGCTCGACCTGCTGCGCCGCTGCCGCGAGCTGCGGCTCAAGGTCAGCGTGCTGCCGGCGCTCGTCGACGCGATGGGACCGTCGGTCGAGATCGACGAGGTCGAGGGCATGACGCTGCTCGCCGTCAACCCGCCGGTGCTGTCGCGCTCCTCGCGCGTGCTCAAGCGCGCGATGGACATTGCGGGCGCCGGCCTGGCGCTCGTGCTGGCGGCGCCGCTGCTCATCGTGATCGCCGTCGCGATCCGGCGCGACTCGCACGGCCCGGTCCTCTTCCGCCAGTGGCGGGTGGGCCAGAACGGGCGGCGCTTCCAGCTGCTCAAGTTCCGCACGATGGTCGCCGACGCCGAGGAGCGGCGCGCGGTGCTGCTGGCCGAGAGCCGGGACCCCCACTGGCTCCAGCTCGAGCACGACCCGCGGATCACCCGCGTCGGAGCGTTCCTGCGGCATTCGAGCCTGGACGAGCTGCCACAGCTCTGGAACGTGCTCCGCGGGGAGATGAGCCTCGTCGGCCCGCGGCCGCTGATCGAGGACGAGGACTGTCAGCTGATCGGCTGGGCGCGCTCGCGCATCGACCTGACCCCCGGCCTCACCGGCCTCTGGCAGGTGCTCGGCCGTACGAACATCCCGTTCGAGGAGATGGTCAAGCTCGACTACGTCTACGTGACGAACTGGTCGTTGTGGACCGACGTGCGGCTGCTGCTGCGCACCATCCCCGTCGTCGTGGCGCGCCGTGGCGTCAACTAGGAGCGTTAGGCGAAACGCCCGCAGCGTCGTGGCGGCGCAGGCGGGCGCGCCGACGCGGGCGCGCGTGACGATGCTGCTCGAGAACAACCCGTACCCCGCTGACGTGCGGGTCCGCAGCGAGGCGGAGGGGCTTGCGCGAGCCGGGTACCGCGTGCGGGTGATCGCACCGCGGGCGCCGGGCGAGGCGCGCCGCGAGCGCGTCGGCGGAGTGGACGTCGAGCGCTTCCGGCTGCCGGCGCCGGCGGCGACGCCGCGGGGGCTGATCGTGGAGTACCTGCTCGCGAACGTCCAGCTCCACGCCCGCGGGCTGCGCGCGCTGCTGCACGGCAGCGACGTCGTCCACCTGCACAACCCGCCGGACACGCTGTTCCCGCTCGCGCTCGCCGCGCGGGCGCTCGGGCGGCGCGTCGTCTTCGATCACCACGACCTCGCGCCCGAGCTGTTCACGGCGAAGTTCGGCGACTCGCCGTTGCGGCGCATGCTCGAGTGGTGCGAGCGGGCGAGCGTCGCCGCTGCCCACGTCGTGCTCGCCGCGAACGAGTCGCATCGCGATGTCGCCCTCGGTCGCGGCAGGGCACGGGGACCGGTCGTCGTGGTGCGCAACGGGCCGCCGCGCGCTCAGCTCGCGGCCGCACGTGCTCCGCGCGGCGGCGAGCTGCGCGCGCCCGCGCTGCTGTTCCTCGGCGGGATGGAGTCCCAGGACGGCGTCGACGCGCTGCCGCAGCTGCTGCTCGAGCTGCGCGAGCGCCATGGGCTGGAGCCGACGCTGACGCTCGTGGGCGACGGCTCGCGGCGCGCGCCGGTCGCGGCCGCAACGGCCCGGCATGGGCTCGCGCAGTCGATCCGCTTCACGGGTCGCGTCGCGCACACCGAGGTGCCGCGGCTGCTCGCCGAGGCCGACGTCTGCCTCGACCCCGCGCCCGGCACGCCGCTCAACCACCGCTCGACGATGGTCAAGGTCGCCGAGTACCTCGCCGCGGGCCGCCCCGTCGTCGCGTACGACCTGCGCGAGACCCGCCGCACCGCGGGCGACGCGGCGCGGTACGCGCCGTGCGACGACCTCGCGGCGTTCGCCGACCAGGTCGCCCGGCTCGCGCGCGACCCGGACGAGCGCCTTGCGCTGAGCGAGCGCGCCCGCGAACGAGCCGCCGAGCTGGTCTGGGAGCGCTCGGAGGACGAGCTGTTGCGTGCCTACGAGGCGGTCCTGCGATGAAGGTCGCGTACGTCTGCAACCGCTACCCGGCGATCTCGAACACGTTCATCTTGCGCGAGGTGCGGGCGTTGCGCCGGCGTGGCGTCGACGTGCACACGTTCACCGTGCGCCGGCCGGGCCGCGAGCACATCCTCTCGCAAGCCGATCGCGAGGAGGACGCGAGCACGTACGGGATCCTGCCGCTCGCGCCGTGGTCGATGCTGCGCGCGCATCTCAGCGGCCTCCTGCGCCAGCCGCACCGCTACCTTGCGACGCTCGCGCTCGCGTGGCGGCTGAGCCGGCCGGGCCTGCGGGGGCGTCTCTGGCAGCTCTTCTACTTCGCCGAGTCCGTGCTGATCTGGCACGAGTGCCGTCGGCGCGGGATCCGCCACATCCACGCCCACTTCACGCACGTCGCGTCCGACGACGCGCTGCTCGCCTCCCATCTCGGTCGCTGGACGTGGAGCTTCACGACCCACGGCGGGCTCGAGCTCTTCGACATCTCGCGCACCCGGCTGGCGGAGAAGGCACGCCGCGCGGACGCGGTGGTCTGCGTCAGCGACTTCGGTCGCAGCCAGGTGATGGCCCACGTCGAGGAGGACCACTGGGACAAGATCCACGTGGTGCGCTGCGGGATCGAGCCCGCCGCGTTCTCGCGTGACGGCGAGATCTCGCGCAACGGCGACGGCGCACGGATCGAGGTGCTGTGCGTCG
>Ga0210410_10000383_pt1 | contig 51880 bp, 45 predicted proteins | sample IncBWC4MmetaG_FD_161058 | JGI IMG/M metagenome (GOLD analysis project Ga0210410, IMG submission 161058) | Forest soil microbial communities from Barre Woods Harvard Forest LTER site, Petersham, Massachusetts, United States - Inc-BW-C-4-M | ecosystem: Environmental > Terrestrial > Soil >...
CGGCGCTCACCACACCGAAACCTTGCAATCTCTCCACACAAAAATCAACAACAATCGCACGCAAAAACATGAATTTATTGAATTTTTAACGGTGGACTCTCTCCACCGAATGGGCTCCTGTTGGCGTGCGCGTGAACGCCATCGCGCCTACCGCTACGCTCACAGAAAGCACGACTCTTGCGTTCCAGGAGAATGAGGCACGCGCCGAAAGGTTGCAAAGCCGGATCAAACTCGGGCGCTTTGCAGAGCCATCCGATTTAGTCGGCGCCGCGCTGTTCCTGGCAAGTCCCGCTTCGGATTTCATCAGCGGCCACACGCTATTTGTTGACGGCGGCTGGCGCGCCGCGGGCTAAGTGAAGCTATCTCGCTGTTCGCGGTTCCTACCAGCTATCTTACGATCTTAAATTTCTGCACTCTTCGCCCGATATCCGTTTCCGCGATATAGAGGTTTCCCTCGGAGTCCACATCCATGGTGTGGCAATGCGTGAATTCGCCGATTTGATGACCGGGGCGGCCGAACTTTGTGATTTCCGTCCCGCTTTCGCGATCGAGAATATGGACGAGTTCGTTGCGGCCATCGGCGACGTACATGAATTTCTGTTGCGGATCGCGAGAAAAGCGCATCCACCACGCGGTGCCCCACGAGTCAGGGGTTTCTTCGTGCCCTGATTTGATCCAGATGTTCTTCTTAAAATTTCCCATTTTATCGAATACTTGAATGCGGTTGCCCTGGCGGTCGCAAACGTACACCAGACCGTTGTTGCCCATGACCACGCAATGCACCACTCCCATGAAGTCGCCGCCGTCGCCGGCCGCGGATTCATCTTTCGTCCCCTGGCGTCCCCACTGGCGCAGGAAATTCCCGCTCTTATCAAACACGACGATGCGATGATCTCCGTACCCATCGGCGATGTAAATATCACCATTTCCAGGATCGACCGCAATATCCGCCGGCTTGTTCAAAAGTGTCTTGCTCTGATTCATGGCGATGCCCGTGATTAGGCCCGTAGAGCTATCGAAAAGGCCCTTGGTCCCGATCTGGAGCAACATTTTGCTCCCGTCGTGCGTATATTTCTGCACGACGGCGTCGTCGTTGCCAGCAACATAGATGTTATTCTCTTTGTCCACGATGCAGCCGTGAATGGAATTTGGCGCAGTCTTAAAATCTCCGAACGTATTGACCAAATTGCCGTCGGAGTCATATTCGAGGACGGGAGGAGCCGGCGTTGCGACCAACTTTTCCTTGTCCTGCAGGTCGCCGCGGTTGACTTCGAAGACGTGGTCCTGGGCATCCACGCAAATCCCGCCTGCACGCCCGGTGACCATGTTGCCCGGCAAGGGCTTTGGCCACGTGGGGTCCACCTCATACTTGGGCACGCCAACTTGCGCTTGCATGGGAGAGAAAGTCCCAACGACCAGAGCGAGTCCCATGCACAGCGCCACCCTGCTTAGAAAACCTGGCGCGTTCTTCATTCCCGCCTCCTTGAAGACTACGATCCAACGCCGGATCAACTGTAAGCAATCACCCACTGGATTGAGCACCATCACCTTTGTCCCGCGGAAGCTCGTTCCGTAGCGTTCAGCTTGTCATACGCGGGCAGCGTAAGGAAGTCAACGAAACGCGGTGACTGAATCAGATCGCGCAAAATTCCAGCAGCGTCGTTATAACGGCCGGCTCGAAATTGCGCATCTCCCGCCGACTGCCGAAATTTCGCCAGCTCTTCATCGATGAGCTTGAGGCATAGTTCGAGACTGACCGCTCGGCCATCACTCAAATGCGCCTTGTGGTGTATCCATTGCCAAAGCTGGGCGCGGCTGATCTCAGCGGTAGCTGCGTCCTCCATTAGATTGAAGAGAGGAACACAACCTATGCCGCGGAGCCAGGACTCCAAATAGCCGATACCCACCGCGATATTCTGCCTCAGCCCTGCCTCGGTGATTTCCGCATGAGGCGCGGTGAGCAAGTCGGCCGCGGTAACGTGGACGTCGTCGAGCTTGCGGTCAATCTGGTTGGCCTTGGGCATGTATTTATCGAAAACCTCTTTCGCCAATGCGACGAGACCGGGGTGCGCGACCCAGGTGCCGTCATGCCCGTCGCTAGCCTCGCGTTCCTTGTCGGCCCGGACCTGCTCCATCGCCGTCTTATTTGCGGCCTCATCTTTCTTATTCGGAATATAGGCTGACATACCACCCATCGCATGCACTTCACGGTGATGGCACGTCTTGATCAACAGCTTGACGTAGGAACGCAGGAAATGGGTTGTCATGGTGACGCGACCGCGATCCGGCAGGACTGCGTCAGGGTCATTGGAGAACTTCTTGATGAAGCTGAAAATGTAGTCCCAGCGTCCCGCATTCAAGCCCGAGGAGTGCTCGCGCAATTCGTAGAGGATTTCGTCCATCTCGAACGTGGCCAGGATGGTCTCGATGAGGACGGTGGCTTTTATGGTGCCGCGCTTCAGTCCCAGCGACTCTTGCGAGTGGAGGAACACATCATTCCAGAGGCGAGCTTCCAGGTGGCTCTCCAGTTTGGGTAGGTAGAAATACGGACCCGTCCCGCGCGAGAGTAGTTCCTTAGCGTTGTGCCAGAAGAAGAGCCCGAAATCAAATAACGATCCGGACATCGGCTTTCCGTCGACCACGACGTGTTTCTCCGGCAAGTGCCAGCCCCGCGGGCGAACCAGCAAAACGGCTGTCGTGGGGTTCAACTTGTAGGCTTTGCTGGTCGTCGGATCGGTATAAGTGACAGTCCGCCGGACGGCATCGCGCAGGTTCACATGGCCCTCGATGAGATTGCTCCACGTGGGTGTGTTGGCATCTTCAAAGTCCGCCATGTAAACGCTGGCGCCTGAATTCAACGCGTTAATGACCATTTTGCGATCGACCGGTCCCGTGATCTCGACCCGGCGATCCAGCAAGTCCGCAGGCAGTGGTGCCACCGTCCAACTCGCATTGCGGATTTCGGCCGTCTGCGGCAGAAAATCCGGGCGTTCACCGGCATCGAATTTGGCTTGCCGCTCCAGGCGGGCGGCCAGCAATTCCCGGCGCTTGGGGCCAAAGCGCCGCTCCAGATCGACAATAAATTTTAGAGCTTCAGGGGTCAGTATTTCGTCGGACTGTTTGTCGAGGGCGCCAAGAATCTGGACGCCCGGTAATTGTTCACTGTTCATGTTGTCTCCCTTTTTCTTTGCAACCCAATTAAGGACGTGCTTCCTGTCGAATATGGCATGCATTCCCGGAAATAAGGTCTGGTTTCAATCTTGAATTTTAACTCCGGCCGAAATCATCCGCCAATCGCATTGAGAAGGCAAGCGACTGACAACGAGGTCGAGCGGACTCACCCAGTTTTATTGACCCTGTCCTGGCGATGCAATCCGAGTTGCATGGCTTCGGCCAGGTGAAGGGCTTTCCGCCCCGTACCCTGGACTATCTGCTCCCGGCAACTGAAACCATCGGAGACAATCAGCGCATCCACTGGGGTGTTGCGTACCGCCGGCAGGAGCACTCGCTCGCCAACCGCTTGCGACACAGCGTACTTATCTCTCTCGAAACCAAAGGGTCCAGCCATCCCACAACATCCCGAATCGATGGATTGCAGATCGGCGCCCATCTTTCTTAGGAGCGATTCTTCGTCGCTCAGTTTCATGATCGCTTTGTGATGGCAGTGTCCGTGGAGGAGCACTTTCTCGCGAAGTTGAGGGGCCTCATAGCCTGGAGAGTGGTGCTCCAGAAACTCGCTGAGGAGAAACGTCTGGCTTCGCAGACGAGTGGCGCGCGGATCAGTTGGGAACAGATTGCGCAACTCATCGCGAAAGACGGAAGCGCAGCTCGGTTCCAACACGACGATCGGGATGCCAGCGTCTATCTGCACGCTCAATGCACTCATGATCTCTTGCAAGTATTCCTTGGCTCTGTCGAGCATGCCGAAATCGTAGAGAGGTCTTCCGCAGCACAAATGAATTTGGGGGACGGCGACCTTGAATCCTGCGCGCTGAAGAACTTCGAGCGCCGCACGGCTCGTGTCTGGATGAAAGTAATTGTTAAACGTGTCCGCCCACAGAACGACCTCGCCTTTTTGCGGTGCAGCCGCGGATGCAGGCGCGGTCGTTTCTCCGAGGCCGGGAACTCGATTTCTTCTGGCCCACTGTTGGAAAGTGGAATGGGCAAACCTTGGCACGCGCCGCTGCGGGGTGAGATGCAACGCGATCTGCAGGAGGTGGCGGAATCCCGGGGCCTGGCTGAAAAAGTTGGCGACTCGCGGAGCAATCGACCCGAGTTGCGCCCATCGATCAATCATCCCGAATGCGTAAGCATGGAGTGGGCGGCTGTTGCCCTCGTAGTAGTGGGCCAAAAACTCGGCCTTGTACGTAGCGACGTCCACGTTGGTTGGGCATTCCGATTTGCAAGCCTTGCAGGAAAGGCACAGATCGAGCGCCTTCTTGACGTGCTCGTCCTTCCATGCGTCACGCACCACCTCGCCCTGCAGGACTTCGAAGAGCATGTGCGCACGGCCGCGGGTGCTGTGTTCTTCCTCGAGTGTGACCATGTAGCTGGGACACATCGTGCCGGAATCGTGCTTGCGGCACTCTCCTAGGCCGATGCAGCGCACCGCCGCCTTGGCAAAGGAACCGCCATCATCGGGAAATTGAAAATAAGTTTTGAGGTCTAGCGGTTTATAGTCCGCACCCAGACGCAGATTCTCGGTGGGCAAGTAGGCGTTGACCACCTTGTTCGGGTTCATTTTGTTGTCCGGGTCCCATGCGGACTTAAATTCACCAAAGGCCTTGATCAGCTCGGGCCCGTACATCTTGGGAAGCAAAGCGCCGCGGGATTGCCCGTCGCCATGCTCGCCGGAAAGCGAGCCGCCATAGCTGACCACCAAATCCGCCGCACGTTCGACGAACTCTCCATAATTTCTAATTCCGTTTTCACTTTCCAAATCGAAACTCACGCGCATGTGGATGCAGCCGTGTCCGAAATGTCCATAGAACGCAGCGTGGTAGTTGTATTCGTCGAGCAGTTTTCGAATATCGCGGAGGTATCCGCCCAGTTTTTCCGGCGCGACCGCCGCGTCGTCCCATCCTTCCCATTCTGGCGGGGAGCCGGGTGCAGCGGCAGCCGCACGTGGACCGGCCTCGCGTAGCCTCCACACGTGGCGGGATTCACTCTTGGTGTATAGCCGGACATTGGGAGGATCCGGCGATAGTTTAAGGTGGTCAATGAGTTTACGGGCGAGATCATCCGCCTCGCCCGGATTATCCGATCCAAATTCCACGAGCAAAATACCTCGACCCTCGGGAATGAGCTCGAGGTGAGGAGCTTTCTTCTTTTTCAGGCCGTCGACTATGCTTCCTTCGAAACCCTCGAGCCCTATGGGACCGAAAGGCAGAATCTCAGGAACATGATCCGCTGCCACAAAAGTATCCGCATAGCCAAGCCCGACGAGCGTGCGATGCTGCGGACTCTTGATCAGCCTTACTTTGGCTTCGAGCACGATTACGCAGGTGCCTTCGGTACCGACCAGCGACTTGGCGACGTGAAATCCATTCTCGGGCAGCAGTTGATCGAGGTTATAGCCGGAAACTCGTCTGGGGATTTTTGGATAGCGCGCTCGAATCAGGCCGGCGTATTGATCGCGAAGGCTCCGCAGCTTGGCGTAAATCGCACCGCGGCGTCCGCCCTGGGCGATGATGGAATCTAGATCGGCATCGCCGTCCGTTGCTCCCACCGTAATCTGGGTTCCGTCGTAGAGAAGAATGCGCAGCTCCTCGACATTGTCAACGGTCTTGCCCGCGAGCAAGGAATGGGTGCCGCAGGAATTATTTCCAATCATTCCTCCGAGCGTGCAGCGGCTGTGGGTAGAAGGATCGGGGCCGAAAGTGAGATGGTGCTCCTCGGCTTTGTTGCGCAGCGTGTCCAGGACGACGCCAGGTTGAACTCTAGCGAATCTCCCGTCCGGATTGATCTCGAGAATCTTGTTCATGTACTTGGTGAAGTCCAGCACCACGGCGACATTGCAGCACTGTCCGGCCAGACTCGTACCGGCTCCGCGCGGCAAAACGGGAGCGCCATATTTTCTGCAGGCAGCTGCCGTCGCGATCACATCCTCGTCATCGCGGGGAACGACCAGACCGATGGGAATCTGGCGGTAATTCGAGCCGTCCGCCGCATACAGGGCGCGGCTGCCGCGATCGAAGCGCACTTCGCCTTTCACCACCCGCTTCAGTTCGTTTTCCAGTTCGGCTGCCTGCGAAAATGAGTCGACAGGCTTTCCATGCGAGCTGAGCGGCAAAGGAGCCAAAGTCTGCGCGATGTTCTCTAATTTCATAAAGTAAATGAGAGCCCTCTGAGCACAGAGTGGGGCATCCGTGTGGGTGAATCAATCGGACTCAGAGTCCATGGGACCATTTTCCGGCAACGGATACTATACACTCAGGCCGGTCTTTCATAGAATGCCCCGTGAACTCTTGCCGGTGACGCAAGCACGGTGTATACCTGACGCGCGGAAAAGCTGGACTTCTATGGTTGCGCCGTTGCCACGGCCATCCGGGCGATTCGGGAATCGCAGCCAGGTAGGCAAGGCTGTACGCCGGCTCGAGAAGACGCGTTTTCGCGAGTATGTCCCACGGACATGACGGAGGAATGAAAATGGACAATTCAAGCGGGTCCAGAGGGAGTCATGTGCGCTGGGTGGTGTTGCTCCTTCTCTCCTTGATGTATCTCATCACCTATTTGGACCGCGTAAGTCTCGGCATCGCCGCGCAACGCATCAGGGCAGAGTACGGTTTCAGCGCAGACACGATGGGGTTTATTTTCAGTGCCTTCATCTGGTCCTACGCCATCTTCCAGGTGCCCGGCGGCTGGCTGGGCGATCGGTTCGGACCGCGCCGAGTCCTGTCGGCCATCATGGCGTACCGGACGGTGATCGCCGTACTTACAACCACAGCCCGAGGCTTCGGTTCGTTCTGGGGCATCCGCTTCTCTCTCGGCGTGGGTGAAGCGGGAGCGTTTCCAACGGCAACACGCGCCATGCAGATGTGGTTCCCGCGGGACGAACGTGGCTTCGTGCAAGGAGTCAGCCACGCCGCCAGCCGCCTGGGTGCGGCGATTGGTCCGCCACTTGCCGTGGCGATGATGATTCACTACGGCTGGCGATCAGTGTTCTATGTCATTGGATTGCTTAGTTTGATGTGGTCGCTTCTTTATCTCATCGCGTACCGCAACATGCCGGAAGAACATGGAGGAGTGAGCCGCCCTGAGCTTGCCCGCATCCGAGGGCTTAATGAAAATGGCGAGATCAAGCAGGCCAACATCAAGAAGCGGCCGAAGGTACCCTGGAGCGTTCTACTCAGCCATGGAAACATGTGGGCAGTCATGTGCGCCTACGCCGCCTACATATATTCCCTGTGGTTTTTTCTCACTTGGCTCCCCACTTACCTGGTTGAATTCCGCAAATTCACCGTAATCAAGATGGGGTTCTTTGCTTCGATACCGCTATTGGCAGGCGTGGTGGGAGATACGTTCGGCGGCTGGCTGACCGACAAACTGCTGGTGAAAACAAATAACCTCAAGTTTGCGCGCCGGTCGGTTGCGATCGTGGCCATGCTCGGATGCGGCGCGTCCACTCTATTTGCTGCGTTGTCGGCCAATCCCTTTACAGCAGTCTATTGCCTCACGAGCGCGATGTTCTTCCTCGAAATGACGATCGGGCCAGCGTGGGCGGTCCCCATGGATATCGGAGGAGAATTTTCGGGGACAGTTTCCGGAATGATGAACATGGGCGGTCAGATCGTCGGAGCCGTCTCGCCCATCGTGTTCGGGAAACTCGTATCTAAGGGGAATTGGGTCGCACCATTCGTCGTCTCCGCGGGCCTGCTCTTCATTGGCGCGGCCATCTGGGCGTTTTGGATCAATCCGGAGCAGTCCGTCATCGACAAGGGCGAGGGGACGGTGGGCCCAGCTATCGGCATCGTCGCTGCACCAGCGGTCTCCAGAAATCAATAACGCGAAGGTCAGTGGCAAAGGCACGTTGACGGATTCCGAATCCCGAATCTGATTTCCAACTAATGGACCTGGCGCCCACCCCTCACTCGGGCGGCCAATAAAACCGTCTGGACAATGTACCATTATCGGTACATACTTAATGTGTGAGGCGCAATGGCCAAACAAGGTGCGCCCGAAATACCTGTTCACTTTTACAGGACGGACGCGGGCCGAGAACCGGTCCTTGAATGGCTGCGGAGCCTCAACAAAGAAGACCGCCATAACGTCGGGCTGGACCTGATGCGGGTGAAATTTGGATGGCCGATTGGAATGCCTCTGGTACGAAGCCTCCAGGACGGCCTTTGGGAAGTGCGCTCAACGCTGCCAAGCCAGAGGGTTGCACGGCTGATTCTGTGCTTTCACAAGAACAAGATTGTCGTGCTTCACGGCTTCATCAAGAAGACAAGAAAGACACCGCAGGAGGATCTCGACCTCGCGAAACAGCGGAGGGACCAGGTGATGAAATGAATAAGAAGAACTCCCATATTGGATCGTCCCTTGATAACTTCCTGAACCAGGAAGGCATTCTTGAGGAAACCCGTGCTGCCGCCCTCAAAGAGGTGCTTGCATGGCAAGTTCAAAATGCAATGAAGAGGAAGAAGATCAACAAGGTGGAAATGGCGCGGCGGATGAAAACCAGTCGGGCGGCGCTTGATCGCCTGCTCGATCCGGCGAACGCATCGGTCACACTGCAAACGTTATGCAAGGCGGCGCGGGCAATTGGGCGAGGCCTTCGGATCGAGTTCGTTTGACCCGGGTTTTTATGTAATAACGGATTCGGGCTGCGTCCAAAAGACAAGAAATGATCAACGACCCATCGGCGCGGATTCAACTTTACTATCCGCCGGGGCGAGGGAATTCAGGGCTGCCAGGACGCCGCCCTCTTTGTGCGGCACACCTGCCAGGCGCAGCCCCATTTCCACTCCGCAGAGCGTTCCTGCCAGCATCAAATCGTTAAAGCTGCCGAGGTGTCCGATCCGAAATACTTTGCCCGCGAGTTTGGAGAGGCCGGCTCCCAGCGACATATCGAAATTTTCGAGGATGACTGCTCTGAGTTTGTCCGCGTCGTAACCATCGGGCATGAACACCGCAGTCAGTGAACTCGAATATTCGCGGGGCTCCTGGCAAACGATTTCCAAGCCCCAGGCACGCACGGCGGCACGCGTTGCTTCCGCATGACGATCGTGCCGCCGGAATACGTTGGGTAGCCCTTCCTCCTGCAGCATTCGCAAAGCTTCCCGCAACGCGTATAGCAGGTTGGTGGGCGGGGTGTACGGGAAAAATCCGCTGCGATTCGGCTTCAACATCTCCTGCCAATCCCAATATGAGCGCGGCAATCGGGCGTTGCCATTGGCGGCCAGGGCCTTCTCGGAAATCGCGTTGAAGCTCATGCCCGGAGGAAGCATCAGCCCCTTTTGTGAGCCGGCGATGGTGACGTCCACCCCCCATTCGTCGTGGCGATAGTCGATGGAAGCGAGCGAAGAAATCGTGTCCACCATCAGCAACGCGGGATGATGCGCCTGATCCATGGCGCGGCGAAGTTCGGGGATCCGGCTCGTCACTCCGGTGGAGGTTTCGTTGTGAACGACGAGCACGGCTTTGATGCTGCGATCGCGGTCGGCAGCCAGGCGCGTTTCCAGTTCCGCGGCGGAAGCGCCCTTGCGCCAGTTCCCTGGAACGTAGTCGACCTTTATGCCGAATTTTTCCGCTACCTGGCGCCAGAGCTGCGAAAAATGTCCTGTCTCGAACAGCAGCACTCGATCGCCGGGAGACAATGTGTTGACAATAGCCGCTTCCCAGGCGCCCGTCCCCGAGGCCGGATACATTACAACTGGACCGGCGGTCTGGAAGATCTTGCGCACGCCTTCGAGAACTTCCGCGCCCAGACTTGCGAACTCGGCGCTGCGATGGTCAATGACCGGATAATCCATGGCCCGGAGCACGCGATCGGGAACATTGGTTGGACCGGGGATTTGGAGAAAGTGGCGGCCTGTATGAATCATTTTAACTCCGAGGGATTCGAAGCAGAATTGTACACGCTGGCTACATGGGGAGGCAACAAAAGCCGGCCCATAATTCTGCGGTGGTCTCCAGGCAGGGATTTGAGGCCGTCAAATCCCGGACCGTGATCTAAACTTGACATGGATGGGCGACGAGGCCTATTGTTTGGTCCAACGGGGTAGTTGAGTTCGGAATGTATCTCTCAGAGGAGGAACGGATGAAATATTCAATCGTAATGGCACTGCTCGTCGCAGGCGCGATCACTTTGGCGCTGGGCGTGCGGGCCCAAGATGCTGCGGCTCCCAAAGAGCACAGCATGACCGGATGTTTGGCGAAGGGCGCTGAACCCGGCACGTTCATGCTCACCGACCTGGAAAAAGGACCTAAGTCGGTCGGGATCGTGTCGTCTACTGCAAACCTGGCGCCACACGTCGGCCACAAGGTGGAGCTCACCGGCACTAAGGTCGACGCCAAGGATGCAGAGGCGGACAGCAAGGTACCTAAGGCTCCCCACTATATGAAGATAACCGCGGTGAAGATGATTTCGCCAACCTGCCCATAGTCTTTCGCAGGTCTGTTATCCGAACCGAGTGGCTGCAACGGAATCGCGGGCGCACCCGCTTGTCCCGCAGCGGCGAGGGGGTGTGGCCGGGCAGTCTGAAAATGTGGGGAGTGAACTATCCGTAGCTGTTGCCGCCTGATAGCTCCCGGACGATGGATCCCACGAAACTCTTCGCGTCACCAAAAAGCATTAACGTCTTGTCGAGGTAATAGAGCGGGTTGTCGATCCCGGCGAAGCCTGCTCCCATGCTGCGCTTGATGACCATCACCGTGCGCGCCTTGTCGACGTCCAGAATGGGCATTCCGAAGATGGGGCTGCTCGCATCCGTGCGTGCGGCGGGGTTCGTGACGTCGTTGGCGCCAATGATCAATGCCACGTCGGTCTGCGGAAACTCACCGTTGATTTCGTCCATATCCAGAAGTTTGTCGTAAGGGATGTCGGCCTCGGCCAATAAGACGTTCATATGGCCTGGCATGCGCCCCGCCACCGGGTGAATCCCAAACTTCACGTCGATGCCGCGCTTGGTCAGGATGTCATACAGTTCGCGCACTTTATGCTGCGCCTGGGCCACGGCCATGCCATAACCCGGAACGATGACCACTTTGTTCGCCGCCGCAAGAATACCCGCAGACTCTTCCGGCGTCGCACTGCGGACCGCGCGCTCCTCCTTTCCGCCTTTGCTGACGATCTGCTCTTGTCCAAAGGCTCCAAAAAGAACGTTCGAAAACGAGCGATTCATGGCCTTGGACATGTTCACGGAGAGAATGAGGCCGGAAGCGCCGTCCAGAGCGCCGGCAACGATCAGGAGCTTGCTATCGAGCACAAATCCCATCGCCGCCGCGGAAAGCCCGGCGTAGGAATTCAACAAGGAAATCACGGTCGGCATGTCGGCGCCACCGATGGGCACGATCATCATCACGCCGAACAGAAGGGGAATCACCAGAATGATAGGAAACAAATACAGGTGATCCGGATGAATCACCAGGTAGGCAGCGACTCCAATGGAGGCGGCCAACATCCCAAGATTGATAATGTTCTGCCCCTTATACGTGATGGGGCGCTGAGGCAGGATCTCCTGAAGCTTTCCCGCGGCCATCAAGCTGCCAGTGAACGTCAGCGAGCCGAGAATCACTTCCATGGAGAGGACCGACATCATGAACTTTGGCACATTCGGCGCGCGCAGATAGAATTCCGCCGTGCCAACCAGGGTGACGCAAAGGGCTCCCAAGGCGTGGCTGAGAGCAGTTCGCTGCGGAACCGCCGTCATTTGAACTTTTCCCAGGGGAACCCCGATGATGGACCCGAGCACCAAGGCAATCGCAACCCATTTGTAATCGACGATTCCGCGGTTCAAAAGAGTGCCAGCCACGGCCAGAAGCATGCCAAGTTCGCCGGCCCAGACGCCGTGCCGGGCGGTCGTGGGAGAACTCATCCACTTGAGGGAAAGGATGAAGAGCGCGGTTGCAACAAGGTACGTTATTTCGATGATTAAATCAGTCGATGGGAATGAGGTCATGGTTTCGGGCTACGGCTCGCCTTGAACATTTTGAGCATCCGGTCCGTGATGAGAAAACCTCCCACAACGTTGCTGGTGGCGGCGACAATGGCAATCGTGCCAAGCACCGTGGACAGCGTGGTCTTATGTTCTCCCGCCAGTAGGATTGCGCCGACCACGGCAATCGCATCGAGCGCGTTGGTCAGCGACATCAGCGGCGTGTGAAGGAGCGGCGACACGCGCCGTATGACCTCGAAGCCGATAAAACCCGCCAGCATGAACACGTAAAGACTGGTGATCAAATCCGTCTTCATCACTATCTAGTCTCCTTCTGGACGGCCACTAGAGGCGGCAGCGAGAAAAATTCCCGCACCCGGGGGTTGATCACTTCTCCTCCCTGCGTCACCAGAGTGCTCTGGATGATTTCATCTTCCAAATTGAGTTGAAATTTTCCTTCCTTGACCATGTACACGAGGAAAGCAGTGATATTCTTTGCGTACATCTGGCTCGCGTGGTAGGGCACGGCGGTGGCCAGGTTGAACAGGCCGACGATTGTGACGCTGTGATCGACGATTATTTCCCCGGCCTTCGTTAGTTCGCAGTTTCCACCGCGCTCGGCCGCCAGATCGACGATGACAGAACCGGGCGCCATCCCCGCAACCATTTCTCGCGTGACCAGCACTGGAGATTTCTTGCCCGGAACCACAGCGGCGGTGATCACGACGTCGTTTTCCGCGACCACTTTACCCAGCAACTCGCGCTGGCGGCGGTAGAAATCCTCATCCTGCGCTTTTGCATAGCCGCCTGCGTCCTGCGCGTCCTTTGCCTCGATCGGCAGCTCGACGAACCTGCCACCCAGGCTCTGCACCTGCTCCTTGGCGGCTGGGCGCAGATCGTAGGCGGAGACAACCGCTCCGAGCCTGCGCGCCGTGGCGATCGCCTGTAACCCGGCTACGCCGGCGCCGATGACGAGGACCCGCGCGGGCGTTATAGTTCCCGCAGCGGTCGTGAGCATGGGGAAAATCTTGGGGAGCTCGCCAGCAGCAATCAGCACGGCCTTATAGCCGCAAATTGTGCCCATAGAGGATAGGGCGTCCATGCTCTGGGCGCGAGTGCTCCTGGGCATGAATTCAATGGAAAAAGAGGTTACGCCCGTCGCCGCGATTTCACGAATGGTCTCCAAGGCGCCAAGCGGCCGTAGAAACCCGATCAAGACCTGACCGCACCGGAGAAATGGGACGTCGGCCTTGCCGGTTTGGTCGTTCGAGCCGTAGCAAAGCACCTGGACGACGATGTCCGCCGCGCGGAAAACCTCGGCGCGATCGGTGAGAATCTTGGCGCCCTTGGCCGCGTACTCGGCATCGGGAAAGCCGGCCCCCACGCCCGCTCCCGCTTCGACGACAACCTCCAGACCCGCTTTCGCGAGATGGGGAATCACCGTGGGTACCAGGGCAACGCGCCGCTCCCCTGGATAGCTCTCTCGGGGGACACCAACGATCATCAAACTTCCTCTCTTGGACTCAGGTTGCGTGGCATTCTCAGAGCATCGGAAGTCTTAAACGGATGGCCAAACTCGCTCAAATCAAAAGTTTCCTTCGAGAGAACCACGGTCGAGAGTCAATACCAGCAATAGGAACCACCCCTTCGCGACTGCCGGTTCTCCTTCATGCGGAACCGCACATCGAACGAAGGATTTTACATGCAAATTCGCGAAAGTACACGCGAAGATCACTATGCGCAAATCCAATACGCGGCATCACAAAACCGCGAACGTTGGCGTGCGCTTTTCCGGTACAATTTGGTGCCAGCGCGTGCACGGCAGGAGACGCAAGATGCCCAACGCCTTCATGCGAGAAGCCATCGAACGTGCTGTAGAAAATGTGCGTTCCGGCCGGGGCGGACCTTTTGCCGCGGTCGTCGTGAAGGAAGGCCGCATCATCGCCGCCGGCGCAAATTGCGTTACCTCGACAAACGACCCCACCGCGCACGCGGAAGTGACCGCGATTCGCGAAGCATGCCGCGCTTTGGGAACGTTTCAACTTACCGGCTGCCAGATTTACACCAGTTGCGAACCCTGTCCGATGTGCCTGGGAGCGATTTATTGGGCTAGGCCCGAGCGCGTATATTTCGGCGCGACCGCCGGCGATGCGGCAGCCGCGGGCTTCGACGATTCCTTCATCTACCAAGAATTGACGCGCCCGCAGGCCGAGCGGCAGATACCGCTCGAACCCATGATGCGCGAGGCGGCGCTGCAACCATTTCGCGAGTGGGCGGAGAAAAGCGATCGCATCGGGTACTGAGCGCCCAGACGGGCGTTCGCTTGCGCGAGGTCTGCACCGATGGAAGAAAAACTTTTTGGACACTCCGTCATTCGGAAGGAAGGCCGCGACAAAGTCACCGGCCGCGCCCAATATGTGGATGATATTTCCTTCCCCGGAATGATCTACGGCGCGACCGTGCGCAGCAGCATTGCGCGGGGGCGCATTACCGGCGTCCGGTACGGCGACGGAATTCCCTGGAGCGAGTTCACCATCGTCACCGCCGCGGATATTCCCGGCAAGAATGAAATCGCCGCGATTGCGCACGATCAGCCTTGCCTTGCGGATCAGTTCATCAACCATCCCGAAGAGCCCATCGTCCTGCTCGCTCACCCGGACAAATATCTTCTGGAGGAAGCGCGCCGCGCGGTGCAAATCGACGTTGAGCCGCTGCCTGCTATCTTCGCCATCGAAGATTCGCTCGCAAGATGCTGCATCATTTCGGGTGAGGACAACGTTTTCAAATCCTACCGCGTAGAAAAAGGAGACGTGGATGCCGCGTGGGCGCGCGCCGACGTCGTCGTCGAAGGCGAATTTCGCACCGGCTCGCAGGAACAGCTGTACATTGAGAATCAAGGAATGATCGCGGTCGCAAATCCCCGCGAGGGAGTGACAGTATGGGGCTCGCTGCAGTGTCCGTACTACGTGCTCAAGGCGCTGGTCACTTTGTTCGGTCTCCCGAACGAGAAAGTTCGCGTCATTCAGGCGGAAACCGGCGGTGGGTTCGGCGGAAAGGAAGAATATCCTTCGATGATTGCGGCGCACGCGGCGCTGCTGGCCTGGAAATCCGGAAAACCGGTGAAAATCATCTATGACCGGGCGGAAGACATGGTGGCGACAACGAAGCGCCACCCGTCGCGCACGCGGCACCGCACCGGCGTAACAGGCGACGGCAAGCTGGTTGCCATGGATATCGATTTTGTGATTGACGGTGGCGCGTATGCGACGCTGTCCTCCGTCGTGCTCTCTCGCGGAACGATTCACGCGGCTGGACCGTATTTTTGCCCGAATTTGCGCATACGCTCGCAAGCAGTCGCCACAAACGCGCCGCCGCATGGGGCTTTTCGCGGGTTTGGCGCGCCCCAGAGCATTTTCGCGCTCGAGCGCCACTTCGATCACGTTGCGCGCGCCTTGAATCTGCCGCCGGAAGAATTTCGCCGCCGGAATTTTCTCCGCAAAGGCCAGACGGCGGCGACAGGACAAGTCATACATGAAGATGTGGACCTGAGCGGCCTGCTCGACCGCGCGTTAAAGGAGAGCGACTATCACGCTAAACACGAACGTTTCGCGCGCGAAAATTTCGGCGCGAGCATCAAGCGCGGCATTGGAATCTCGTCGTTCATGCATGGGGCGGGATTCACAGGTTCGGGTGAAGTCACTCTCGCCTCGATTGTGGAAATGGAAGCCACTCCTGAAGGCTGCGTCCGCATCCTGACAGCCAGCACCGAAATCGGACAAGGGACAAACACGGTGTTCTCACAAATCGCAGCCGATGCGCTCGGCATCGGTTTTGACTGCATCGAAATCGCGCGGCCAGATACTGCCTCGGTCCCCAATAGCGGACCGACTGTCGCTTCTCGCACTGCGATGGTCGTGGGCAAGTTGGTTGAGGCCGCTGCGCTTAGCCTCAAGCGGACGCTGCTTGAGAGCGGCTTGCTTTGCGAGGCCTGCACTGAAGATGAGTTCGTACGCGCTTGCCGCCGTTACATAGAAACGCGAGGGCCACTGCGGTCGCGGAGCCAATACGAGCCTCCACCGGGCCTGTACTGGGACGATGCCACTTATAGCGGTGACGCCTATGGCACGTTCGCCTGGGCCGTCTATGTGGCTGAGGTCGCCGTGGACACGATAACATTTGAAGTGCGCGTCACTGATTTTGTTGCGGTGCAGGAGGTGGGCAGGGTGATTCATCCCGTGCTCGCCGCCGGACAAATCGAGGGCGGCGTGGCGCAGGCAATCGGTATGGCGCTGTACGAAAACGTCGTATGGCGCGAAGGCCGCATGGCCAACGGCCAGATGACGAACTACATTATGCCGACCGCCGCTGACATTCCTCCCATCCGAGTGTTCTTCGAGGAACAACCGTATCCCTTCGGCCCAGGCGGCGCGAAGGGAATCGGGGAGTTGCCCATGGACGGCCCCGCGCCGGCGATCCTGAACGCCATCGAGAACGCGACCGGTATCTGCCTGCGCGAAATCCCAGCGACGCCCGAGTTGCTGATGGATGCCATGGCCGAGAAAGCAGATGTGCGTGGGTGACACGGTCAGCAAAATTGACATCGAGTGCAGGGTCAATGGCAAGCTCAGCCGCTTGCAGGCCTACCCGATGGCGCGGCTGCTTGACATCTTGCGCGAGGAACTGCATCTGACTGGCACGAAAGAAGGCTGCGGCGAGGGCGAATGTGGCGCCTGCGCGGTGCTGATGAACGGTGCGATCGTCAACAGCTGCCTGATTCCCGCAGTCGAAGCTGATGGCGAGGAGATTCGCACCATCGAGGGAATCGCCAGCGGTGCGCAGCTTCACGCGGTGCAGGACGCATTCCTCGAATGCGGCGGCGCGCAATGCGGCATTTGCACGCCCGGCATGGTAATCGCCGCCGTGGCGTTGATCGACAGGCATCCTCACCCGGGCGATGCCGAAATCCGCGAAGGGCTTGCGGGAAATCTCTGCCGCTGCACTGGGTACCAGAAAATCTTCGCAGCCGTCGTGCGCGCGTGCGAAGCGGCTGATACACCGCTCTCGGGGAACCGATGAGGGCCTACATTCCCAGTTACGATTTGCGTATTCCTGGGAGTCTGACGGAAGCGCTCGGCCTGCTTGCTCGCGAGCCGGGAATTTGGCAGCCATTCGCGGGCGGCACCGACCTCATGGTGCTCCTTGAGGCTGGCAAACTCTCCCACAAGCGATTTCTGAGCCTGTCGAAGTTGGCTGATTTGCGCGGCATCGAAGTGACCAGCGATTCCGTGATTCTTGGCGCGCTGACGACTTACACCGAAATCCAGCGACATTCCGTGCTACAAGCGGAATTTCCGTTACTCTGCGCCGCAGCGCGCGAAACTGGCAGCATCGCCACGCAGAATCGCGGCACGCTGGGCGGAAATATCGTGAACGCTTCGCCGGCGGCTGATTCCCCACCCGCGCTGCTTGTCTACGACGCTGAAATCGAGCTCATCTCCGAGCGCGGGGTGCACTGGCTGCCGTATCACGGGTTCCACACTGACTATAAGAAGATGCACCTCGCTCCGGACGAATTATTACGCGCCATCCGCCTGCCGCGCCGGGCCAAGCCGTGGCGGCAGTATTACCGGAAAGTGGGCACGCGCAAAGCGCAGGCGATTTCCAAAGTGTGTTTCGCCGGTGCGGCGCAAATGGAAGCCGGCACGATTCGCGACATTCGCATCGCACTTGGCAGCGTTGCGCCCATCGTGCTGCGCGCGGTGAAAACGGAAGACGCGCTGCGCGGCGCGAAGCTCGGGCCTGAGATTATTGCGAGGGCCAAAGAAACTCTTGCCCGCGAAATTTCCCCGATTGATGATATTCGCTCGACCGCGCGCTATCGGCTGCGTGTCACGCAAAATCTGCTCGAAGAATTCCTTTCGCACCTCGGCCGATGAAGACGATTCACGTGATTCGCAGCGAACGCGTGGTGACGCCGGAAGGTGTAAGGGCTGCGACCGTGCATATTCGCAATGGAACGATCACTGCCGTGCGCGGTCGCGACGATCTTCCGGGTGGTGCGAACGTTTACGACGCGCGCGAATCGGTCGTCATGCCTGGCCTCGTGGACACGCATGTCCATATCAACGAGCCTGGGCGCACCGACTGGGAAGGATTCGACACGGGGACGCGCGCGGCTGCCGCGGGAGGCATTACAACGCTGATCGATATGCCGCTCAACAACATTCCGGCAACCACCACCGTTGCGGCGCTCGAAGCCAAGCGCAGCGCGGCGCGCAAGAAATGCTGGGTGAATCTCGGCTTCTGGGGTGGCGTCGTGCCCGGCAACGCCAGTGAATTGCGTGCGATGTATCGCGCGGGCGTGTTCGGATTCAAGTGCTTCCTCGTGCCTTCGGGCGTGCCGGAATTTGAGCATGTGACCGAGCAGGATCTTCGCGCTGCAATGCCGACGCTCGTAGAACTCGGTGCGCCCCTTCTTGTACACGCCGAGCTCCCCGGACCGATTGAAAAACGAATGAAGCAACTCGGGAAAGCCGATCCTACGAGGCACAGTTCGTGGCTATTTTCGAGGCCGCCGGCAGCGGAGTACGATGCTATTGCGTTGATAATTCGCCTGTGCCGTGAATATGTCGGGCGGGCGCATATCGTTCATCTATCGAATGCCAGGGCGCTGGGTTTGCTTCGGCGTGCAAAAAAAGAAGGGTTGGCGATTTCTGTCGAAACCTGCCCCCACTACCTGCATTTCTCGACCCGCGACATCGGTCGAGGAGCCACGGAATTCAAGTGTGCGCCACCCATTCGCGAGAAGGATAACCGTAAGCGCCTCTGGAATGGGCTTGCGAAAGGAACCATTGACCTGGTGGCGTCAGACCACTCGCCATCCCCACCCGAAATGAAATGCAAAGATACAGGAGATTTTTTCCGCGCTTGGGGTGGAATTTCTTCGGTGCAACTGAGCCTTTCCGTGATGTGGACGCTTATGACAGACCGCGATTACCCACTTGACTGGTTGGTGCGATGGATGTGTGCTGAACCTGCTCGCCTGGCGGGACTCCAGAATTATAAAGGAGCCATCGCGGTGGGCTATGATGCTGACCTGGTCATTTTCAACCCTACCGAAAGATTTAAGGTGCAACTCGACGCGCCTAAACGGGTCATTAAGGAGCCCTTCAAATTACACAGCCGCCATAAGCTGACGCCATATGCAAATCGTGTTCTACGAGGCGTAGTGGAAGCGACTTTCCTGCGCGGCGAAATGATCTATGACCGCGGCCGTTTTCTGGGCGCGCCGCGCGGCGAGCTGTTGCGGCGAGGCGAACGTTGATGGATTTTACGGAATACATTGATCTTGCTGCGGAACGTCTCGGTGGTCGCGTCGTTGCGGCAAATGATGAATTCTTCGCTCCCAAAGAAAATCTGCTGAAGGCCGGCGCGCCCGTTTGGATCGCGGACAAGTATACAGAGGTCGGCAAATGGATGGACGGCTGGGAGACGCGGCGGCGGCGAACACACGGCTATGATTGGTGCATCGTGAAGCTGGGGCTTGCGGGAGTCGTTCATGGCGTGATCGTTGACACGGCGCACTTCATAGGAAATTATCCCGAGCACTGCGAACTGGAAAGTTGCGCGGTAGATGGCGATCCCAGTGCCAAACAACTTGCCGACACGCCAACGTCATGGAGCACGCTGCTGCCGAAGTCGCCACTTGCGGGCGACACGCAAAATCGCTTCATGGTCTCTTGCCCGAACCGCGTGACGCATTTGCGGTTCAAGATTTATCCCGACGGCGGCGTGGCGCGTCTGCGCGTTCACGGCGAAGTCCTGCCTGACTGGGCGGAGGTCGAACGCGCCGGCGGGGAAATCGACCTCGCCGCGGTCCAGCATGGCGGCTTGGTCCTCGAATCGAGCGACATGTTCTTTGGCTCGCGCAACAATTTAATTCTGCCAGGCCGATCGACGGGAATGCACGATGGCTGGGAAACGCGCAGACGCCGCGGCCCGGGCCACGACTGGTGCGTCCTGCGGTTGGGTGCGGCGGGCACGATCCGGCGCGTCGAAGTCGATACGTCGTACTTCAAGGGTAATTTCCCCGACAGCTGCTCACTGGAAGTCTGCTGCGCCGGACTCGAAATCACCGAGTCCGGCTCTCTCGCGGCTCTTCCGTGGAAAGAAATTCTCCCGAAATCGAAGCTGAAAGCTGATTCCCTGCATGTCTATGAGAAGGAAATTGTGGATGCTGAAGAGGTGACTCACGCGCGCTTTCACATTTATCCCGATGGAGGAGTAGCCCGCCTGCGCATTTTCGGAAAACTGGCGCGGCGGCGTGCGTAAAGTGACCGTTGAAGTACTCAACGCGCTCCCCCTCGCACAAGCCCAAGGGGTGTTGCTTGATTGTTGCGGCTCGGAGCGATGGGCCTCCAAAATGGCCGGGCGCCGCCCGTTCGCGGGCTTGAATGATCTCCATGAGGCGGCGGATTCCATCTGGCAAAATCTGCAGCCCGCTGATTGGCTCGAAGCCTTCGGCCGGCATCCGCAGATCGGCGAAAAGGCTTTGATTGGATCGGAGTACTCACGGCGGTGGGCGGAAGGCGAACAAACGGGCGCGCGCGTTGCGGCCGAAAATGTGAAAACAGAGCTCGCCCAGGGAAATCGCGCCTATCGCGAACAATTCGGATACATCTTCATCGTCTGCGCGACTGGGAAATCCCCCGAAGAGATGCTTGCACTTCTCGAGCAACGCTTACAAAATGATCCCGCGGACGAGCTGCACATCGCAGCGGAACAGCAGCGCCTGATCACGCGTCTGCGACTGGAAAAACTTCTGACCGTGGAACAATTGTCGCAATGAGCGCAATCACGACGCACGTGCTGGATACCTCGCGCGGCCGCCCGGCAATCGGCGTCGAAGTGATCTTGCAGATTCGCTCGGGGCACGAATGGAAGCAACTTGGCGCTGGCCTGACCGATACTAACGGGCGATGCAACACTCTCACGGCGGCGGACAATCCAATTGAGTCGGGAACGTATCGTTTACTTTTCAATATTGGGCCCTACTACCACGCGCAGCATGTGGAGACATTCTACGCGGAAATTCCGATCGTGTTTGAAGCGCTGCATCCGGAAACCCATTACCACATTCCGCTACTCATCAGTCCCTATGGCTACTCAACGTATCGAGGAAGTTGATCTAAACTGAATATTCGCCTTTACGATCCGCCGTTCAGACCTCGTAGCGCCGGCGAGACGCCGGCGCCACGAAGTCTTCAAGCGAACGTTTAAGGTCAATTTGTCCGGTTCTTTAAAATTTTCAAGAATGAGCCGAGGTGCAGTTCTTCCGGGGTAACGCCAGTCAGCCGCTCCGCTTCCGCTTCACTGATGGCGCCGCAATTAATGGCACGCAGAAAATAATTCAGCAGGCCCTGCCCTGTGGCCGCATCATCGAACACGTCGCCGACGAGCGTTGCCTTGGCGGCCTTGGCGACGAAATTTTTCAAGCGCCCGGCTGCGGAATCGAGTCCTTCGAGAAAAAACGAATACACGGCGGCGTAGCGCGTAGGGAGCTGCGCCGGATGCAAGTCCCATCCCTGGTAATAGGCCGAGAGGAGCGAATGCTGGATGTGCTGGTAGTGAAGCCTCCAGGCACGGTGAACCGCGTCACGATTTTCATTGCATTGTGCACGCGTGAGCCGCTTATCCTTCTGCGCGCGGTGAGGCGCCACCGGCAGAACATTGGTTGCGCCATCGGAAAGCCAGATTCCCGTGCCTGCGAACGCAACCTGCATCATGTGTTTGGCGAAATCGCAGGCCGGGTGAGTCATCGTCTGGTACGCAGCCGTGATGCTGCAACTTGCCGTGTAATCGTAGGTACCAAAATGAGCGGCGACGCACCGACCCGCCGAAGCATCAAGCAGCCGGGGCAAATTCGATTCTCCTCGCTCATTAAGGATCGCTTGCGGGGTTTCGATCATGAGCTCGAATCGAAGCAAGCCTTTCTCGATGTCAAGAACGGATTCGAGCCCTTCGAGAAGACTTGCCAGCGCGGCCGGCTGCTCGGGGATCACGACTTTGGGCAGTGTGACCACAAAATTTTCGGGGAGGCGGCCCCGCGTAGCCTCGCACAGCGTGCTCATGAAAAGTTCGAGCGTACGGATCCCGCGTTCGCGCAGCTCCTGCGAAAACGGCTTGATGCGGATGCCGATGAAGGGCGGCAATGACCCGTCGCTCATTCCCCGCGCCACTTCCTCCGCGGCGAGTTTCGCGTGTTGGTCCTCCTCCGCGTCGGGACGATTTCCGTAGCCGTCCTCGAAGTCGATCCGAAAATCTTCGACGGGCTCGCGTTGGAGTTTTTCCTGTACGCGAGAGTAAACCGTGTGTGCCAGCCAGGCGGAGCGATTTTCACGCCGGAGCTTTTCAGGTGCGGCGGCAAATTGGCGCTCGAGCGCAGTTGCTTTACTCGCGGAGCTTGGCAACTTTTCGGCTCCCGGCAATCCCACGGCGCGTGCGAAGCGAAGGGCATCAGGCGCGTACTCTCCCAGAGTCGCCAGCGCTAGATCGCCTAGCCGCCTCGCCGTGTCTGCCTGAAACAAGTGCGCGCCTCCGTACACGGTATGTACGGGTTGGCGGCGCCCGGTCTCGCCCGGATACCGCCGAGTGAACGACGCGTAAGCTTCATCCAGTGTGCCCATGGCGGTTCGACTCGCCGATTGCGGCAATGAAGTTTTCATCTGTTTTCTAGAATTTTCCAACGCCATCGGCTGTATCGCGACGGCCGTTGCGCCTTCGGCGGCCTATGTTAGACGGGCATTGGGCAAGTTTCAAATTGCGAGTCCCGGAAGACACGGTCCAAACATTGAGAGAAACCAAGAACAAGTATGCGTGGACTGAAGGCGACCGCGCCAGCGGAACTTGTAAGCCTCAAAAAAGCTTGAACCGGCCCTCTGGCTCCGGTGTTGAATCACCGTTGACCAAAGCGCCGGTTCATGAATGTAGTGGAGAATAGCCGCGACGCCATCGGCTGCGCAGGCACAGACAACAACGCTTCACGAGGAAGATGACCCTTCCCCGCAACATTGGAGTAATAGCCCTCCGGCAAAAGCAGATTTTCTAGCCCCGCGCTATGCCGGTGAACCCATGGACCGCCGCTGTTGGAAGCATTCACGGCAGAACACGGGACGCCCCTGCGTCGGGCGAAAAGGAACTGTAGTTTCCTTCCCGCACTGCGAGCAGGTCGTTTTGGTCTCCGACCGCTGGAGGTTCCCCTGGCCCGGGCTCTGAGAGCGTTTGGATTTGCAGTCCTTACACCGCTTGGGCTCGTTTTTGAAGCCCTTGTCGGCGAAAAACATTTGTTCGCCGGCGGTGAAAACAAACTCCTGACCGCATTCCGAACACTTCAGAACCTTATCGTGGTATTCCATACGCTGCTCCGAGACTCTGCGCTGGTTGCAAAGCCCGCAACACCTTCGTCCGAGTCAGACTTTGCTGGGATTCGCTGGGTATGTAGGCGGGTCCCACTGCCGACTTGACCGAAGCTGCTCAGGAAAACCGTTGGGTCGTGCCGTTTGCCTGGGGGTGCTAATCCTGCTCCCGCCGCTGCTTCTTGCGCAACCGCTTGCGCGAAAGCGCCTGTTTTGCGCGGCGCTTTTCTCCAGGCTTCATGTAGTAGCTGTGCTTCTTGATCTCTTTGATGATATCTTCCTGTTGCACTTTACGCTTAAAACGGCGCAAAGCATTTTCCAGAGACTCACCTTCTTGAATGCTGACTTCAGCCACCTAGACTTCACCGTCCTTCCGATGCATGTGGCAAATATCGCTGCAAATCATAGTGTTCTGAGAGGGCAACCCTATAAGTGCTTATTGGCACTCACTTCTAGCGGACCCGTCCACCGAAGTCAAGCTTTGTTTTTCCCCGGGGACCCTCCAGGAGAAATTGGGCCCCTTTCGCCTGCTATGGGACACGCGGGGGTTGCTGCTAGAATGTCCGGGCAAGGTCCCGCCTGGATTGCAGGGACCGGGTGCGGACAGCGAGACTCCTCATGTCCCTGATGCGCGACGCGATCGGCGTTCTACTGGCTGGAGGACAGGGCGAGCGGCTCTGGCCGCTGACGCGCGATCGCGCCAAACCCGCCGTTCCCTTCGGTGGCGTCTACCGAATTATTGACATCACGCTTTCCAACTGCATCAACAGCGACCTCCGCCGCGTATTCGTCCTGACACAATACAAGGCGCTCTCGCTGAACCGGCACATCCGCCAGGGATGGTCGCAATTATTGGGCCTCGGCGAGTTCATCGAAGTCCTGCCTCCCCAGATGCGCGTCTCGACGAACTGGTACCTGGGCACAGCCGATGCTGTATACCAGAACATCTATTCGATCGGCAGCGAGCACTCGCGTTACGTCATCATTCTCTCCGGCGACCACATCTATAAGATGAACTACCAGAAGATGCTCCAGCAGCATGTGGACTCCGGCGGCGACGCGACCGTCGCTACGTTCGAAATCACACCGCAGGAGGCGGCTGGCCGCTTTGGCGTCATCGAAACCGATGCCAACTGGCGGATCAATGGGTTCGAGGAAAAACCCACGTCGCCTAAGCGCTCGCACCTTCACCCGGACATGGTCAATGCTTCCATGGGCGTCTATATTTTCAACACGCAACTCCTGATCCCGGCACTGCTGGCCGACGCCGAGGACCCGAATTCAAAACATGACTTTGGCCGCGACATCTTGCCGCGCATCTTCTCGAAATACCGCGTCTACGCCTACAATTTCATCGATGAGAACAAGGTCGGCGCGCAATATTGGCGCGATGTCGGCACCATCGAGGCGTATTACGAAGCCAACATGGACTTGGTTTCTGTTTCGCCCATCTTCAATCTCTATGACAAGACCTGGCCACTCCGCACCTGGATGCACCAGTACCCGCCCGTAAAGACTGTTTTCGCCGACCCCAAGCGCATGGGCGCGACGCTGGATTCCATCGTTGCCGGCGGCTCGATCATTTCAGGCGGCCGCGTGAAGCGCTCGGTGGTGGGTTACGACGTGCGCATCAACAGCTACAGCGAGGTTGAAAACTCGATCCTCTTCAATCATGTGAACGTCGGACGCCACGCCCGCATCCGCAACGCCATTATCGACCGCCATGTCACGATCCCCGAGCGCACCGAAATCGGATACGATCCCGAAGCCGACCGCCAGCGCTATCACGTCGCGGAGACCGGCGTGGTTGTCGTCGTGCGCGAAGAATCCATGATCGAGGAACCCGAATGAGGGAATGCAGTTGAGAGTCAAAAGTTAATAGTTGAAAGTGGAGAGCATATTCGTCCGCGCGTCCTTACTCTTAAACTGTTAACTCTCAACTGTAAACTCTCGACTCTGTCATCAGTGTTCATCTGTGTCCATCTGTGTCCATCTGTGGTTCAAATCGGAGGCAGTATGTCGACGAAAATTGCGCGCGTGCGCGGCAGGCAAATCATCGATTCGCGTGGCAATCCTACGGTCGAAGCGGACGTCATCCTCGAAGGCGGAGCGCTCGGCCGCGCGGCGGTCCCTTCGGGTGCATCCACGGGCGAGCATGAAGCTATCGAGCTACGCGACGGTGACAAAGCGCGCTACCTCGGCAAGGGCGTGCTCAAGGCCGTCGCCAACGTGAACGATGCGCTTGCCCGCGCCGTCACGGGACTCGACGCGTCCGATCAACGCGCGCTCGATCGCCGGATGGTCGAAACCGATGGCTCGCCGAACAAGGGAAACCTCGGCGCGAACGCCATCCTGGCCGTCTCGATGGCCGCAGCCCGCGCGGCGGCTGTGGCGTCACGCCAGCCACTTTACAAATATCTCGCGCGCTATTCAAACGACTCTTCCGGCAACACGCTCCCCGTGCCGATGATGAACATTTTGAACGGCGGCGCACACGCCGACAATTCCGTGGACCTGCAGGAATTCATGGCCATGCCCATCGGCGCAAAGACGTTTGACGAGGCCTTGCGGATGGGCGTCGAAGTATTTCATTACCTGAAGGGTGTGCTGCACAAGCGCGGCTATTCCACGGCCGTTGGCGATGAAGGCGGCTTCGCCCCCAATCTGAAATCGAATGACGAGGCCATCGAGGTCGTGCTCGAAGCCATCACGGCGGCAGGCTACAAGCCGGGTGAGCATGTTTCGATCGCCCTTGATCCGGCGTCGAGCGAATTCTTCGACAAGGCCACCGGCAAGTACGTTTTCAAGAAGTCCGATAAGTCCGCCCGCACTTCAGAGCAAATGACGAAATTTTGGGCCGACTGGGTCCGGCAGTTCCCCATCGTCTCCATCGAAGACGGCCTCGCGGAAGATGATTGGGCGGGATGGAAACATCTTACGGCCGAGCTTGGCGGCAAAACACAGTTGGTCGGCGACGATCTATTCGTGACCAACACGATCCGCTTGCAGCGCGGGATTTCCGAAAAAGTCGGCAACGCAATTTTGATCAAGCTCAATCAAATCGGCACGGTGACGGAAACGATCGAAGCCATCGAAATGGCGCGCAAAGCAGGTTACGCGTCGATTGTCTCCCACCGCTCAGGCGAAACCGAGGACACCTTCATCGCCGATCTCGTCGTTGCTATGGGAACCGGCCAAATCAAGACGGGCTCGGCCTCCCGCACCGACCGTGTCGCCAAGTACAACCAGCTCTTGCGTATCGAGGAAGAGTTGGGCGCTGCCGCGAAGTTTCCAGGCCGTACAGCCCTAACGCGAAAGTAGTGGTGATGCAGATTCGCGGCGCACTTCCCGATGCATTTCCCCAACCCGGCCATACTACCCCGCGACTGCCAAGATAGTTGCGTGGCAATTCACACGAAAATAGTGTACACTGTTTTCGTATGAAGAATATTACGCTCAGTGCTGATGACGAGCTTATCGAGCAGGCGCGTCAGCTCGCCCGGGCACAAAAGCGCACCCTCAATGAGGCGTTCCGCGAATGGCTCGTCCAATTCACCCGACAGGCAGGCAAGGCCGAGGAATACGATTCCCTGATGAAGCGACTCCGGCGCACCGTTCGCTCGGCTGGGCCGTATACGCGCGATGAAATGAATGAACGATAGATTCTTCCTCGACACCAACATCCTTGTCTATTTGTTCGATCAATCGACCGCGCGAAAGACCACGCAAGCGGATCGCTTGATCAATCAAGCCCTCACAACCGGGAAAGGCGTGATCAGTTACCAGGTGGTTCAGGAATTCTTCAATGTCGCTTTTCGGAGTTTTCCAGAACCCATGCACCTCGAGCAAGCCGAGCAATTCCTTGCGACAGTCCTTCGTCCGCTTTGGGCCGTCTACTCATCCCCATCCCTTTGCCTTCGAGCTCTTCAGATTCTCGATCGATTCCGTATGCAGTGGTATGACGCCTTAATCGTTGCTGGTGCGATCGAGGCAAAGTGCGGGATTTTATACAGCGAGGATTTCCAAAATGGGCAAAAATTCGAAGGTCTCGAAGTCCGGAACCCATTTCTCTAACCGAGGATGAGATAATCCTGCCGTTGGCGTCGTCACTTAGGACTTTCACGCGCATCATGGATTCTTATCGCCTATGGCCAGACGACCGAAACCGATTGTACTAACCGTTCTCGATGGATGGGGCTACCGCGCTGAGACCAAGGGTAACGCGATCGCTCTCGCGCGGAAACCGAATTACGACCGCCTGCTCAAGGATTTTCCCAATACGCTGATCCACACCTCCGGGCCCTACGTGGGGCTGCCGGAAGGGCAAATGGGCAACAGCGAAGTGGGCCATATGAACATGGGCGCGGGCCGCATCATTCGCATGGACATTACGCGTATCGATCTGATGATCGCGAACGGAGAATTTTTCAAGCACCCGCTGTTGGTTGAGGCGATGGAGCGCGGCCGCACACACAATCTGCATCTACTCGGCCTGTTGAGTGACGGTGGAGTGCACTCGCATGTACAGCATCTATTTGCGCTGCTGCGAATGGCGCGCGAGCGCCACGTCGAGCGAGTTTTTATCCATTGCTTCGTGGACGGCCGCGACACGCCACCACATAGCGGCGTCGAATTCATCCAGCAGTTGCAGCAGAAGATGCGCGAGACCGGCTCCGGGCGCATTGCATCGCTCACGGGCCGTTACTACGCAATGGATCGCGACAACCGCTGGGAGCGCGTCGAGCGCGCTTATCGCGCCGTCGTTCACGGCGATTCTCCAGTGAAAACCGTGGATCCGGTCGAAGCCGTCCGCCGCAGCTACGAACGGGACGTAACCGATGAATTCATCGAACCGATCGTGATCACCGAGAGTGCCACGCCCTCCGCTCCACCTGTGGGGCCGATCCGCGATGACGACGCGGTGATTTTTTTCAATTTTCGCGCCGATCGCGCCCGGCAGATGACGCGCGCCATCGCCGAGCCGGAATTTAAGGAATTCGCCGACGCAATGAGACCGAAAAACCTCTTTTACGTAGCGATGACACAGTACGACAAAGCCTGGCCGTGGCTACGGTACGTGATTGCTCCAGAAAAGATTGCGCACATCCTGGCGCAGGTTTTCGCCGAGCAAAATTTGAAAAATCTCCGCTGCGCCGAAACCGAGAAGTACGCCCATGTGACGTACTTTTTCAACGGCGGCATCGAAAAACCCTTTGGGGGCGAGGAGCGCATCCTCGTGCCCTCGCCGAAAGTGCCCACATACGATCTCAAGCCAGAAATGAGCGCCGCAGGCATCGCTGACAATGTTGTGAAGGCTATCGAGAAGGGCGATTTCGACGCTATCGTGATGAATTTTGCCAACGCCGATATGGTTGGCCACTCGGGCAAGCTCGAAGCTGCGATCCAGGCCGTCGAAACCGTGGACGAGTGCCTGGGGCGCATCCGCCAAGCGCTACAACCACGCGGCGGAGCGTGGATCGTGACCGCCGACCACGGCAACGCGGAAACAATGATCGATCCCGTAACCGGCGGGCCGCACACCTATCACACCACGAATCCCGTTCCATTAATCATTGCGACAGAGGGCGGCAATACCCCGCTGGCGTCCCGAGGTTCCCTCCGCGATATCGCGCCGACGCTGCTTGGAGTTCTGGGTCTTCCAGTGCCGCAAGAAATGACCGGCCACGATTTGCGGGGAAAGAAGTGACTGGTGACTTGTGACCGGTGACTGGTGAAAATCCTTTGTTGGGGAACCTGGTAAGCCATATCAGATTTGAAGTTCCTTCCACCTATCAATCCGAAGCGTGCAGAACATCCGCCAAGAAACCGACCAGACGCAACTGGTCGCCCCATGTGGCACTCTTATCCGGATCGACGTGAGAAAAAGCAGGCGTAATCAGCACCTCGCGCAAATAGTTCGGAGGAATTTCCCGTTGCAGCCAGAGGCTCTCTGTGGACGGAATAATGTCGTCGGTTGAACCATGCAGAATAAAAACCGGCACACGCAGATTGCCTAGCTTCCCTTGCGGGGAAAGCGCGGCAAGTTGCGGCTCGTCTACCCGGATGGCATCCAACAATTGCGGGCGGAGCCGGTCAATTTGCCGCGCGAACAACATTTCCATGGTGGCCCGGCCGGCAGGACTCAGCTGCGGGAGCAACTTCCGCGCATCCTGAGGCTGCTCCCACAGCCAAGCGCGCAATGCTTCGTGCGCGGCGCTCTGATCGCTCGCTGGAAAAAACTTCTCCAAATTGGAGTACACAAAAACCGCCGCGCCGTAATCGTGCGCGATGTAAGGAACGCTGCGCCCATCGGGACGCTCGGCCTGACTAGTCGCGAGAAAGCGAATCACACGCCCGAGATCATCATAAGCGCCCATCAGGACTAACGACTGAATGTGCGGGGCATAATGTGGATCGGAGGCCGCAAGCAAAGCAAGTCCACCGGCGAAACTTACGGCCACCACCGTCACAGGGCCAGCGCCTAAGCGCTGCTGTAGCCACCCGGGAAATTCGCCGATCGTGGCAATCGAAGCGGCATCGACACGGTAGTCGGCCAGGGCCGCGATCTCAGGTGTCAGCACCGCGAAACCTCCGCCGGCAGCCGCACGCGAAAAACTCATCAGTCGCGGCTCGTCGATTCCCAAGTGGTGGATTCCGTGCAAGACAACCATCCCCGGCGGATGCACCAACCCGTTCGGCAGGTATAAACGCCCACGGATGGGGTCGCTTGTGGCAGGAAGCGAGACCTCCTGCGTGGTCACCGCATACGTTTCCCAGCGCAAGAGCGGGCCAGAAGCCTGGGGATCAAGAAAATGCGTTAGCAAGGAGTAGCTGCGCAGATCGTAGCGAAGACGGTAGACGCCAAAACCCAATAGAACGAAAAAGCTCAGCCAGAGGAGTGTGAATTTGAGATTGCCCTGGCGGAGCCAGGAGCCCTTCTTTGAAATGTCTACTACCGCGCGCTGGGTTGCGTCGAGGTCCATCGGAATAAGGCCAAATCTCCGCGCCGAATCGAACTCATGCTCTTACCGCAACAATTTGAGGTTCATAAGCTCTCCAATTTCGCGGACCTTTTTCGTGGATGCTAAGTATACCTCAGGTGGCCAGCCGCCAGCGGAGAGCATCCATGACAAGGGCTCGAATTGAAGAAGATGAGATAAACTAAAAACAGTTGGGTGAACGACGATGACCGAAGCGACGCAACCCGGATGGACTCAACTGCGCACGACGACGGGCCGCTACGAGTATCAGTTTCAGGGTGAAATGCCCACGGTGCGCGGCGGACAATACGAAGAGGCGCGAGACTACCAGTTCCTGGTGCTCGACGACGAAGGCTGGCTGTACAAGATTCCGGTGCGCCTCGAGTCTGAAGCTGCCGAGGAATTGGGCGGGGATGCCACGCGGCTGCGTGTTGCTGAAGCGCAACTTCGCGCCGGCCTGGAAACCTATCGCCCGCATCAAGGAGCGACTTACCCCGAGATGGACGCGCAATTCGCGCTTAACGCCGCTCGCGCCCGCGAGCTGGCATTGAAACTCATTCCGTAACGGAGAAAGATTTGGACTATTAAAGGCCCGCCCTCAGGAGGGATTGTGCTTGAATCCGGTGTATCGGCCTAAAGGCCGACCCTAGTAAAGCCTCTCACGTTTCGCTTGCCTAACAGACTCTAGAATTTGGGTTGAAAGCGGTTAATTGTCGACATTCGATTTCGGCGCCGTGTAGCCTTGGCGCGCATACACCTGGAACTTCACCTTCTTGCCCTTCTGGTCTTGCACGGTCAACGGACCGCCGTCGGGCGCCACGAGTTCCACTTTGATCTTGCGGTACTTTCCGTCGAGCGTGCTATTGGAAGGGGAGTAAGCCATGCTGTACTGGTTACGCAGACTCGCGGCCACGTCCTGCATAATGCTGGGAATTTCGCCATCAAAGCGCGGCAGCCAAGAGCGTCCTCCCGTCATGGCCGCAAAAGTTTTCAACTGATTCTGCGCCTGCAAATAGGTCAGTTGCGCACCTGATCCCATGCCGCCTCCCGCGTCCGCGCGCAGGAAAAATTGTTCACCAACGCCGACAGTGAAAATCGTTGCGTCGGTTTCCCGAATCCGCTTCATGACTTGATCGAGGTTCATCCTGCTGAAAGTGTCAATCCCGGAAGCCAGCACCAGGACAGCCTTCTTGCCCTTGGCGTCCTTCATGCGGTCCAGAACATCGGCAAGCGCATCGAAGAGATTCGATTCGCTGAACGGCGGAAACACAAGTTGGTAAAGCCCCTGCATGACCTCGTCGCGGTTGTGAGTGAAGTCCACTTCGACGTTGGAGCGCATGTTGAATGTCTCCAGCGCGACCCAATCATTCGGCTTAAGATTGCCCAGGAAGGCTGCGGACCAATTGCGCGCATTGTACGTAAACACCTGATAGCCCAGCTTGCTGAATTCCAGTAGCAGCACGATCGTAATGGGCGCATCGGAGGGCGCGAAGTTCGTGATCGCCTGCGCCGCGCCGTCTTCGGTAACGCGGAAATTTTCCTTTTTCAGCCCCGTCAGAAAATTCCCGTTGTTGTCGGTAATCACGACGTCCACGGTCACCACCGGCACGGTGAGGGAAATAGCGAACCCGCCGGGTGTCTGGTCCGGCGGCGCTTGAGGTTGCTGCTTATCCTGTTTGTCTTTCGTCTGCGCCCATGCGCGCATTTCTCCCGCCGGAAACAGTAGCGTGAAGATAAGTGACCCCAGGACTATCCCGCGAAAAAAATTGGTCCGCATAACTTGGTAAACCTCTCGGGATCAAGACTTGCTGCAGGCTGCGTGAAGCCCCCACACCAAGCCTCCAGGCCCGGCCCAACGCCGCTCACGCTGCCTCTTCGATGCTGCCACGAAGCGCCGGGATGTTCAAATGCAGTTTTTGATCGTGGCACATTTGCATGCTGGTAGGCCTTGCGCGCCATACACACATGATACGATGGTTGAGTCGCGAGTGTTTTGACGCGTGCGGGCTATACGCGCCGTCGCCATAGCGCAGGCTTTGGCGCCTCGGCGACTTGTTGCCCGCCAGAAGAAAAAGTACATCGCCGGGAGGAAAGCGCAATGTTTCGCCGTTTGTCCCCAATCATCCTCGCCTTTGCATCGCTTATTTTTGCTGGCGGGAACGCGCGCGCGCAGGCGCCGTCCGCGCAACCCGACTTGGCGAAACTCGCCGAGGAGGCTCAGGGCTGGCTTGCCGACATGATCCGAATCAATACCTCGAACCCGCCTGGCAATGAAATGGCGGTCGCCAAATATATTGCAGGAATACTTCAGAAAGAAGGCATTCCGAACGAAGTATTGGAAATTGCGCCGGGCCGGGGCGTCGCCATCGGCCGGCTGCAGGCCGGCCCGCTGCCCGACCCGGCGAACGCGCTGCTGCTCGTCGCTCATCAGGACACTGTCGGCGTCGATCCAACCAGGTGGACCGTGGACCCATTTGCCGCAATCGTCCGTGACGGCTACCTGTATGGCAGGGGGTCGATCGACGATAAGGGCATGCTCGCCGCGAACCTTGCCACGGTGGTCGCGCTGAAACGCACTGGAGCGAGGGTGGGGCGCGATCTTATTTTCTTGGCCAGCGCCGATGAAGAACAAGGCGGCGCGGCCAGCATCAAGGTCGTCATCGAGAAGTACTGGGACAAGATCGCCTGCGCCTATGCCTTGAACGAAGGCGGCCGCGTGGTGTTGAAAGAAGGCAAAGTGCAATACGTCGGGATCCAGGCCAGCGAAAAAGTTTCCTACAACGTGATCGTGACGGCTACGGGCCCGTCGGGCCACGGTTCGATGCCTCGCCCGGACAACGCCGTCGTGCACCTGGCCGCGGCCATCGCGAAACTTGGGACGTTCCAAGTGCCGGCAGAGCCCAATACGATTACGCGGCGATATTTCGAACAGCTCGCCAAGATCGAAGAGGACGATACCGCCAAATGGATGCGCGCGCTCGAACAGCCCGAGCGTCTGGACCTGGCGGTAAAGCATCTCTCCGAAGAGAGTCCCATGTGGAATTCGATGCTTCGCGACTCGGTCACGCCTACGATCGTCAACGCCGGATTCCGAAACAATGTGATTCCTTCGGAGGCCACGGCCAACTTGAATGTGCGAATGCTCCCCGGACATTCCATCGATGCCTTGATCGCGCAGTTTGGCAAGATCGTCAACGACTCGCAGGTCCGGTTCAAGCTCGCCCCCGACTCTGGCGAGAACGCCCCGCCTTCCGACATTACGAGCCCGCTTTACAAAACGATCGAGCGCATTACGCCGCAGGATTTTTCCGGGGCCATCGCTCTGCCTTTTCTTTCCACCGGCGCGACCGATTCGGCCAGCCTCCGCCTCCACAAAGTTCAGGCCTATGGTTTGGATCCTTTCCCTCTCACCGAGGGCGACGATGCGCGAATGCACGGTGACGATGAACGCATTCCTATCGAGAGCTTCCGCAAAGGTGTCGCGTTCCTGTATCATGTTGTTTCGGACTTCGCCTCCACGAAGTAGGTCGAAGAAACCTCTTACCCCTTCCCGGTAGAATGGGCTCGGATGAAAGCATGAATTTTCGCAGCGCTAAAATTGTATGCACTCTCGGACCCGCCAGCGATTCGGCGGAAATGATCGAGCGGCTGATGCGCGCAGGGATGGACGTTGCGCGGCTCAATTTCTCCCACGGAACACATGAGGAGCACGCGCGGACGATAAGGCTGCTGCGGGAGGCTTCCGCGCGGCTCTCGAAACCCATCGGAATCCTAGCCGATCTGCAGGGTCCGAAAATCCGCACGGGAGCGCTCGTGGAGGGGCATCACGTTCAATTGCAGGCGGGTCAGCCCTTCACGATCTCGGCGCGGGACTTCCCCGGCACTAGCGCTGGCGTGAGCACGACCTACAAACGCCTGCCGCGCGACGTCTCCCGCGGTGACCGCATCCTCCTGGGAGACGGCTTGATCGAGCTTCGAGTGCTCTCGACCACGTCGAACTCTGTCCTGTGCAAAGTCGTCAATGGCGGAGAGCTTGGCGAACACAAGGGCATCAACTTGCCCGGCGTCAAACTGCGGATTCCCGCCGTCACCGCGAGAGACCGCGCCGACCTCGCGTTCGCGTTGCGGCACGGCGCAAATTTCGTCGCCGTCAGTTTCGTCCGCCGCGCTAAGGATGTGCTGCTCGCAAAGTCGGCGATCGCGCGTGCCCGGAAAAACGTTCCGATCATCGCCAAGCTTGAAAAGCCAGAGGCGATTGAGAATCTTGACGAGATTCTCGCCGTGGCTGACGGCGTGATGGTTGCGCGCGGCGACCTGGGTGTGGAGATGAGTCCCGAAAAAGTTCCCGTAATTCAGAAGCTGATCATCGCGAAGGCCTGCGAGGCGCGGCTGCCGGTGATCACCGCGACGCAGATGCTGGAGTCCATGACGCAAAATCCCCGCCCTACGCGCGCCGAGGCCTCCGACGTCGCCAACGCGGTCTTTGACGGCAGCGACGCTCTGATGCTCTCCGCCGAAACCGCTGCGGGAGCGTACCCCATCGAAGCAGTGGAAATGATGGACCGCATCATCCGCGAAGCCGAGTCCAGCGATTCACGCGTCCTGCGGCCGCAACCGGCGCAATTCAACATCGCGGAGACCGCCGCCGAACTGATTTGCCACGCTTCGGAAGAATTGCAGATGAAAGTGATCGCCGTGTTCACGGAGACCGGTTCGACGGGCCGCCTGATTTCAAAACATCGGCCGCGTCGCCCCATTATCGCTTTTTCGACGATCCAGGAAACGCGGCGGCGGCTCTCGCTCTACTGGGGCGTTGTGCCGCGAACGATCGCCCAAGTGCACAACATCGAGGAGCTCGTCCTCGTTACCGAAAAACGGCTGCTCGAAGAGCATCTGGTCAAACGCGGGGACGTCGTCGGAATCGTTGCCGGGACTCCGTTGTTTGTCGGCGGCACAACGAACTTCATGAAGTTTCACGTCATCGGCAGCAAAGATGAGGAATCGCGCCGGGCGAAGCGATAGGGGCAACTGCGCGCCCTCCACACCTTCCGTTTTTCCTTCCCGGCGGATTGTTGAAAAAGGCAAAACGCCGTCATTCTGAGCCCGCCGCGCCGGGCGAAGAATCTCTCTTGGGTTTTGCATTGAACTAGGAGGGATTCTTCTTTTCACTTAGAATGCGCACTAAGGCGCCTTTTCCGCGAGCTGTTGAATCGTTGGGGAGTGTTAGTTCACCCAGCGGTCGTCGGAACTGCCCGGCGGCTCATCCTTGTGGTCGCGCAGGTAGACTTCAAACTTCCGCTTGGCACGGCGGCGCTTCCAGTCGAGATATTCATTGCGCGCGCGATACAGGAACAATCCTCGCCGAAGATAGAGATAACCCACCAGCGCCCCGCCGAGATGCGTCACGTGGCTCACGTTGTCGCCGCCAGTTCCCAGCGTCGAGAAGAATTCGATGGCAATCGCCCCCGCCACGTAAATCTTCATCGGAATCGTTACCGGGAACGGGATCAGCCATATCTGCCGGTCGGGAAACACAATCGCTGCAGCCAATAACACACCGTAGATTGCGCCGGATGCGCCAATTGTCGGGATCGTCACCAAAACGCTCGTGCCATGTATATCGAGCAGCGTTTTCACCAAGACGTTGATACAGCCCGCCCCGATTCCCGTCACGAAAAAATAAACGTAGAAGCGATGCGTCCCCCACGTGCGCTCCAGATCCGATCCGAACATCCACAGAAACAGCATATTGAACAGGATGTGCAAGATGCCGTCGTGGAGGAATAAGTAGGTCAACGGCTGCCAAAATCGCAGCCCATGTGTGACGGCCAGCGGAACGAGGCCAAACTCACTCAGAAACCATATTGTTACGCTCAGGGGGAAGAAAAGCTTAAGCAGCGTTTGCAGCAAGAACACGCCCGTGCAGGCGATGATGATGTTGCGAATGGCAGGCGTCAGCATCCCACCCCAACTGGTGCGGGGACCGTACGACCGCGGGTAGCGAGGCCGTGAACCCATTGATTTCAGTGTAAGCGCGGACGAACCGGGAGTCAAAGTTTCTGGGGGATAGCGGATAGGCACGCGAAAAAGGGACCACCCCCCCGCGCTGCGCCGCGTGCCGACCTCCCTAGTGCGGACACGGAGCGCCGACTCCCCCCGCCTGTCCAGAGCCTTACCAAAACGTGCGCCAATACGCATAGTTTCAAAAAAAAAAAAGAAAAAACAAGAAAAGCAATTCCTGATAAACGCGACTCTCGGAAACTGCCGTTTATGGGGAAGATCGATCTTTCCATCGCGTATTTCTCGCATCGAGCTTAGAATGCCGGGCAGTAGGCGAGGTGAAGAAGTTGAGTCCCCGAGCTAAGTCTCTCCCAGTTTACCGAGCAGGCGACGTACTTAAGATTGGCCGCGAAACTATTCTCTACGGTCGCAACATACTTCTGCAAACGAACTCTGGATTCGAAGTACAACACCGCCTTTTTGTAGTTGACCCGTGGGCGATGATCGCTGAAGGAATTCACCGCGCACTGCGCCCAGGCCGATCGAGGGACATCGCTCATTCCTTTCGGCGCCAGGCAGAGGACTACTTCGGCGCGGCTACAATTGGACGAGAACCGTCAGTACGGCCCGTGTTGCTTTACTATGCTTTTCTCAATCTCTCCAAGGCCTTCGCTGTTGCGAGAGGCAACACTCATTTAGAGGGCAGGGCTTATCATGGCATCAGCTCGACATCTCACCCGAAAGACATCGCGCGCTCACTTATTAGGTTTGAAACCTCGTCTCCCGGACGACCGGGTATCTTTCAAACTTTGTTCCAACAGCTCGATGGGAATGCTAGCGTCACGGCGTCAAATCTGCGTTTAAGGTATGTCCTGCCTCAGATACTTCCCGGTCACCGGCTATGGTGTTATGCAACCAAGAAACTTGAGCGCTTTGTTTCCATTGAACATTTCCAAATCCGCCATTCAGCCCCCTCGAAGGAGATTTGGCTAAATGTCATCCTCAATAAGAATGATCTGGATCAGCTTGGAATGTCGGAGCAAAGAGTATTAATTCAATCAGGCCTAGCCGGGGAATTCGAGGCCGTATCTTTAGGGGAACTAATCCGTTTTCAACAAACAAGTACGGAGCGTTACAGCATTGATCCGGGAGAGGCACTAACGCGAATATTAAGGAAGGTTCGAAATAGCATTTGGGAAACAGTCAAGATTGTTTCGCCCTATCGAAAATCATATTTATATTGTTGCCCGCCAAGCGAGCAGTCTGCTCGCGTTCCGCAAATGATATCTATTTATGTATTCATGTTCTTCTTGGGATCAATTACCCGATATTTTCCCTTACATTTTGAGGACATACTTAATTCGAAATACGGTCCGTTTGTGGAAACGTTTATATCCGAGTCGCCCACACAGTTCCTTTACCTCATGGCCTCCGAAGTGCTTGGCCGAGAGGTAAGCAAGCCTGCAATTGTCTGACTCCGGGCATTTCGGAGCGCTTTTATATGCCATCACAATTACTCTTTTTCCGAGCCGACATCTTCAGCGTTCTCAATCACCAGCAACAACAACTTAGGGAAGAGGTGAACCGTCTCGATTCACACGCTCTTCAACAAATACCGGAACAAGAATTGGTGCACAACCTAGCTGCTCGGTGCAAGTTGGAGGTGCCGGTCCTCGAAGAGGACAAAGTCTATACCGACTATCGCGAAATCGACATCGATGTCAGTAGCGATCCGATGAGGATGATTTTTGATAGAAGTAGACCATTTTATGTAAAGGGAACGGAAATCACGTTCTTCTTGCCGTTCAAAGGCGATGGCGATCTTTTTTACATTAGGCCGCAGACGTTCTCAACCAATCCCCCACGAGGTGAAATCGAAGGACAAGAAATCAAGCTTATTTACAGGCGAACGGACAACAACGCAGAAGCCGTCAAATCCGAGTATCAGCAGACATTGGGAAGCATCAAGCAGCACTTGGGCTGGTTAGAAGCGTCGGTATCGGATTTCAATCGTAAGATTGGTTCCCAAGCGCAGACTTTAATCAATGAGCGGAAGCAGAAGCTTGCGGCTGCTGCGGGCATGATGGAAGCCATTGGACTGCCAGTTAAGCGGCGGCCTGAGCGAGAAAACCAGCAAGTTCGCCTCTCCACAAAGGCCATGAGCACAAGTACAGCCAGCCCAAAGAAATGGGATGTTTTCATTTCACACGCAACAGAAGATAAACACGAAATCGCTCGTCCTCTCGCCAATGCGTTGCAAAATAGAGGCGTTGCGGTTTGGTATGACGAGTTCTCGCTGAATTTAGGCGACAGTCTACGCGGCTCAATTGATTATGGTTTAGCGAATTCCCGCTATGGCATCGTAATTCTAAGCAAACACTTTTTCGGAAAGAATTGGCCGGTCCAAGAATTGAATGGTCTTTCGACGCGCGAGGCGAATGGAAGCAAAGTGATCTTACCCATTTGGCATGGGATCGGTTTCGAGGAAGTCCGTAGCTTTTCACCGATTTTGGCTGACAGACTTGCGGCAGAATCTGACATCGGTATTGAAGCGCTGGTTGAGCAAATAATCGCCGTGCTGGAAAAAGATTAGGTTGTAAGGACTTATTCCTCTCGCAGCCCTATCACCACTTTCGCGAGCGTTGAGGCTTTCACTTTCTTCCCATTAAGAATTGCCCGAATCGTTTTGCGGTCAAGTCTCGTCTCTTTAGTTGTTTTTCGCAGCCCACGTTTACTAATCTCTGTTATTAGACCTTCGTTGGCGACTACACGTCCACCGTCATAATGAATACAGACGTCATCTATGTTCTCGATGAAATCGTCTTTGCCTTGCTCAAATCGCGAAACCTCTTTTCCAATGCAATGCTGTAGGCCCCCGTTAACCGTCATCCGGCGCAACAGCCCGCGCGTATGGGCCTTGCATTTTTCTCCGTCCGGTCCGAGCGATTTAATTTCGGGGTGTTGAATATAGCCGCATAAAATATCGCCCAAGGTGATGACATCCGCTCGCGATAATTCGTCCAGACGATAGCTCCTTCCGTCACGCGTATTGGTGCATAAAGAATGTTCCCACCCTGCGCGGTCTTTGCTGAACGGCGTAAGTAGGGTTAGCCCCAGTTTGTCGCGTGTTCGCGGGTGTGAAACAAAACCGAACGGGGTAGCTTTACCTTTCATTTGCTCCAAATAGTGCGGCGTTGACATTCTCATTTTCATCATCGCCGGTAAGCCAATCCATGACGGCTGGCCAGCGACATCGGTACCTGTCTCGGCATTTATAGCGCGCCCGGCAACCCTCAAAATATTAAGATTCGGCTCGGTAATCTGATTGAATTCGAGGGTTAAAAGAAAATGCCACAATTCCCACCACCATTTCGGCAGGCCGTTCTTCCGCTCCTCGCTTGGAGCAAAAAAGATTAGACCGTGGGCTTTGGGATCAACAATTGTGACGCATTTGCTGTGACCGCAAAAGGGTCGGCCACATTTCGTCGTGTAGAGCACATAGCGTTTGGCTGCTATCGACAATCCGAAAAGCTGGCGTTGAGCGCCATTTGTGTCGTAATTTTCATCCGTGAGTCGCAAGAGATGCGGCACAATTTTGCGGTTGTACGGGGAAAGAGAATCGAATCGGCTCGTAATCTGCTCGACTTCCTTCCATGAGAGGGCCTTGATCGGCGGAGCGCCATCCGGCATTTGAACCGTTCCGCCAGTTTTGCTCGCGACGATAGTAAGTGCATCCGTGTCGCAACACAAATACGTGCCGCCTGCATCCCGAACACAACGCTCGATCATCGATAGGAGCAGGCGTCCGCCCGACGTAATCAGACCACCGAGCACAGGAAAGTAAAAACTGCCGGATTGTTCGATTGTGTCTGGCGCGGGCTGCTCGAATATATGCTCGCCCGAATAAACCGTGATTGTGGGGCGGTTGCGCAGGTCAATCTTAACCGGATTCAATTCGAGATAGGTTCCGTAGGATGTGCTGTTCGCTAGAATTTTGAGGAAATATTGCAGCCTGTCATCATCCTTGTTCTGTTTCCGATACTCGATAACTCGGGTGAAGAAATCTTCTTTTCTCGGGTCAACTGAAATAGCGCCACGCAGTTTAATCGGTGTGAGGCCGCGCTGTTTTCCGTGCGGGACGATTCGGAAAGCTTCTTCGACGGTCGGAATATGGCCGCTCAATAAGACGCTGGTAATTAGATCAGGTCCAGCAACCCACATCGGCTGTTTCCAGTGCAATTCGTTCAAACCGATATTGCAGGTGCCAGATTTGCTGTCGTATACGGAGCGGACCGGCAGAATATCGCCGTCAGGTACGATTCGCGCATAGAAATTTAGCTGTTTCCAAAACGCAGGCTTAAACAAATCGTCCAAAGTGACATTTGCAAGCAACGCACGCACATCTTTTGTGGCGTCCTTTGTGGTCAGCCGTGCCGCCGTCAGTACATCCCAGATGCCAAGCAGCGCGTCAACGCTCGGGTACTCGCTCGTCAGGTCAACTGGCACGACCGGGACAGGCAAGCGCCGTATACGGCACTCGGCGCGACCACCGTAGTAGGCAGCCATCGCGATTCCGTGAATCTTGGGTGGTAATTTCTGAAACTTCCGCATCGGTTCCGTAATTCCCATTGCACGCAAATATGCTTTACCAATTGATGCGGGGCTGTAGGCACGGTCGGGCGGTAGAGCAATGGGATGCAACTCGTACTCCTGTTTTAGAGCATTGAGCAAACCGAGTGTCGCGTGTGCATCCTGACGCGCGTAAGTGATTTCCTTCTCACTTATTTTTCCTGTCGGTTCGTACTCCATCTTCTCCGGTTGGCTGCCGAACGCCTCAATAGCGCGCGCCAAGGAATAGCTGTTATCCGTGAGCGCAAACGCGAACGTATACAAATCCAGGAAACGGCCACGACGCCACCTGTCCTGCTCGTCTTTTCGGCGCACGGCGGTTAATTCGATCTTTTCAGCCACGCCATTCATAGGCGCAATACGGATGCGCGGACGATAACGATTCTCGACCTGCTTTTTGGTCAAATTGCTGAGAACGAAAGAGAAACCGCCATTACGCGCAGCCGTCCAATGGACAGCGATACGTGAGATGTCAAACGACAAATTGAAGCCCACAATCAGCGCGCCAGCGCGGACTGATTCCCAGAATACGCGCTCGACAAATTCGGCCCGCGAAAGCACGTTTAGCTCCCGGTCTGCGCCGTTTACAAGCCCGCACGCGAAATGCCTTTTCTTGTATGCACGAATTGTTTGAATATCTTTCTGGGCCAGTCCATCGCGATAGAAGATTCCCTCTTGGGTTGCTACGTACTCCGTGCCCTGAAGCTGGCAAAAACGCCACACACCACAATTGAGCGTCTGTTGAAGATCGAGCGTTGTCTCCGTGTCCCATACAAGAGTGTAGTCAGGCCACACTTTTGGTGAGCGTGAACGTTTCGCCGATTGTTCCACCTGTTCGCTCTTCTGTTCTGAGACAACAATGTGCGCTCGCAAATAAAGATCGTGGATCATTGTCTTCCTCCTTCGAGCAGCGCTACTTGCCGCCGTTTGGCAGTCGCCATCATTTCAAGGTGCACGGCTTCAGCCCGGAGCATCTTTGCGACTCGTTTAACGGGATTGGACTCCGGCTCTAAATCAACTTCAGCGTTAAGCAGGTTTTCGTGCGCCAGCGCATGACAGTTCTGGCACAGGACGGACCTAGTATCGGGATCATGATTCCGCCCTAACACGTGGTGATCTCGGAGGAATTTGCGGGTGACGGGACGGAGAGCCACGGGTTCCGCACAGCCGCAATAAATGCAACGAGGCCGCTCGCTGCCGAGTTTCTCGTGCAGTTCGGTTTTCCGCCGTGCTTCGCGGGCCGGATTGTGCGGAAGGTCCATGACTACTTCGCCTGCCTCCGACCGCGATGTTCTCGGTAGAGCGCATCCAGTTTGACCAATCCAGCGTCAGCTAACTCGTGGAGCCGCTCGGGATCGGTGAGCAATTCAACTCCACCCACACGCTTCCCAACGAAAGGCTTGAGCAGTTTGGTATCGCCGGTCCGCAGGAATCGACCGACCGCGATGAGATGCTGTGAGGCAAGCTGCCTCTGTTTCAACGAGCGAACCACAACCGGCACATAGCCGTCGAAACTGAGGACATAAATCTCTTGGCGATTGTCACGGTGGACTTTCAGTCGTTGGCGAACATAGCGAGTTCCACCGCGCGCTTTGCTGCGTTTCCAAGTAGATTCGGAGACAAAACGTCCGCTTTTCTTGTCGCGATAAATCACTGGAGTCCGAAATGTTTTTGAGTTAGCCACGCTTCGAAGGATACGAACTGTCCAGCCGCTTTTCGAGTGCTCGCATTTATTTGCGAGTAGGTCGAGCCGTGGCTTTACTGCGTTGGTGGGCTTCCTTGTTCGTATTTATTTCGCGAGCAGGCTGAAGGGTAAGTGGCGTATCTACTGCATGTTACATGCCTTGCTCGCATTCTGTTTGCGAGTAGGCTAGTGCTGCGGAGTTGCGCGTTGTTGCATTTTCAATATCCCCAAGCGGCTGAGAAAATGCAGGTAAGGTTCGCGAGTTTCCTAGCGGTTTTTCATCGCTTCCTGGCGTACTCGGCGGATTTTCTTGCGCAAGTGGGGATCATTCCATGCTTCTTTCCACGTAAGCCCCTCCCGCCATTCTCCGCCTTTCCTCCAATCGAAAAGTGGCGGGGCATGTCGCTTGTCTAGCTCGGCGCAGAACTCCATTCCTTGTAGAGATGGGTTGCGGGTCAAAGCTTCCCGGATCGCGTGGTAAAGTTTTTTTCTTTGCTCCCACCCTTTTCGTTTGTTTGGTCCTCGCTTCTCTCCGCCAATTGCTTGTGCTGGAATCGCACCAGCAGCAGCGGTTTCCTCATTCCCCACTTTTTCGATTGCTGTTTCCAAAGCCCATAAGAAGACGCGACGGGCTAGCTTAAGCAATAGGCGAGTGTGCGCCGCACCCAATTTCGCATCGGAATTGATTGCCGGAGCGTGCTCCGTCTTCAACGGCCTAAGAAAGCCTAGTGTTGGGCCAACCTCAAAGAGCCAAGCGGGAGCCTGCCAAGAAACTAATGGCGGGGAGGGCTGTACGGCGAGTGGTACAGGTAAGGAAACTGTCTGCCCCGGAACAAAATCTATTGAACCTATACGTTGGACGAATTGGTTTTCACCCTCGCACGCCAAAACGTACCACTCCCAAATCCACTCTATTGTCGGTCCGACCACAGATAGCAGGTGATTCCACGCCCACTGTTCAGGAGAGGTTCCGACTTCGCTTGGGTGGGCGAGAGCTACTTTGAAATATTGGCGGTAACTGTTTGCTAGCAGCAATATCAAGTTATTGTGTATCGGCACGAAGTGTCGATAAAAAACCCCGCATTTTTGGCTTGTGAGTACGCGCTCGATTTCGTCGTGCGCCAACATGGCAACTATCTGTCCACTGTGAAAAAGTGCGTCCAGTTCTTGCGATGCCAGATTGTTGATAGCTTCGGAAGCTGCTGTGATACTCCTGTCTGGAGGGTTGTTCTCGGATTTCATTCTGGAGAATCTTAGCGGACCTACGACTGCGGCGCTAGGCCCCGTGGCAGTTTTGTAGACCAATTTTCTGGAAAGATAAATTCTCAACTTGAGAAATCTGCCTTTGTGAGCTAGTGAACAGAAATTGGTAGAATAGTGGTAAAATTGATGGATAAGAATGCGGGCTTATCGTCTGCTGGTAACAGACGACAAGCCCTAACCACCACGGGAGGATTAGACTCCGATGGCAGCTTCGGCAACGGTATCTCAACTTCCGCAGTCCCGCAATTTACTCACACCTAGACACGGCGTTGTCACCCTGTACGGTCACGGGATTGCCGTGCATTTGGAACGCGGACACTTGGTATTGAAGGACGGAATTGGCGGAGAACGTCGGGAGGCTCGCTTCGCTCGCGTAGGACATGGCCTCCGCCGGCTCGTTCTAATCGGGTCCGATGGATTTGTTTCGCTCGCCGCGCTCCGCTGGCTTGCCGATCAGGATGTGGCTTTCGTCATGCTCGAACGCGACGGCTCAGTCCTCGCTACGACCGGTCCTGTCAGTCCGACAGATGCGCGACTGCGCCGTGCTCAATCTCTTGCGAGTACGAATGGAGTGGCCCTGGAGATTTCGAAAGCGTTGATCAGGCAAAAGCTAAGCGCGCAGGGAAAGGTTGCCAGAGAAAAATTGAACGATTCAAGAGCCGCGCAAGTCATTTCGGAGCACCGCGCGGCCATCGACGATGTGCAAACGATTGAAACACTCCGGTTGTGGGAGTCCCGAGCCGCGTACGAGTATTGGTCTGGATGGCGCAACATCCGAATTACTTTCCCAAACCGAGACTTGCCACGAATCCCGGAGCACTGGCAGCGGTTTGGAGGAAGAGTCTCACCGCTAACGGGATCACCTCGGCTTGCCGTGAATCCTCCAAATGCAATTCTGAACTATCTTTATGCCATTCTTGAATCGGAAGCTCGCCTTGCCGCTGCTGCACTCGGCCTCGATCCCGGAATTGGAGTTATGCATGTTGACTCCCCGGCGCGCGACAGTTTGGTTTGTGACCTGATGGAGCCCATCCGGCCTCAAGTTGACGCCTACGTCTTAGAGTGGATTGGCAGGGAGCCGATTCGCAGGGAGTGGTTTTTCGAGGAGCGCGATGGAAACTGCCGACTGATGGGGTCCTTCGCTATCCGGCTCGCCGAGACTGCCGCAACGTGGAGTCGAGCAGTTGCGCCAATTGCTGAATGGGTTGCAAGAACGCTTTCATTGGGGATAAAGAAACAAGTACGCACGGGTCTTCCTGCCACGCGGCTAACTCAAAATAGTAGACGTGAGGCTAGAGGTAATTCGTTCGAGTCGGAAACCAATCACCTGCCTCGACCACCGCGTATTTGTCGGACTTGCGGGGCACCTCTTAAGCGAGGGCAGAACCATTGCGGCACTTGCGCTATCCCTGTTGCCAAGGAACGATTCGTTGGCGTGGCACGACAAGGGCGAGAGGCTTCGCACACTCGCGAGGCTGAGGCTCGTCGTGGCGAAACGCAGAGCCGACAAGCTGCCGCTCGACTCAATTGGCGAGCCTCTGACCAACCGGCTTGGCTTGATGAAAAAGCATACCGCGAGAAAATACAGCCGCGCCTTGCTGAAATTACTGTGCCAAACATTTCATCGGTCCTTGGCGTCTCGAAGCCTTACGCTACGGACATTCGCGTGGGGCGACGCACGCCACATCCAAGGCATTGGGAAAAACTCGCATACCTTGTAGGCGTTTTGCCAACGCAGATAGGGCCGTAGCGCGGCTGCAATTCCAGCTAATCCTTCGCCCGGATTGTCGCGAGGAGGCTAGAAAGAATCCCCACAGCTATGCCGCCCGCGCCAAGAATAAGTTTCGTTCTTAGCGATAAAGTCTGTGGTACGAGCGCAAGTATGGCTGGAACGGCGATGAGGGCGCCAGACACCACAGGCCTCCAGTAAGAAGCCCGCACTGTCACCGTAAGGTCCATATCCCACGAGTCTGCGGTTCTGATGCGCAACCACGTAGGCTGGCGCCTTTGCACATTGTCACTCGTGCTAAACCACCAGCTTTTGAGGTCATAGCGTGAGTCTATTTTCGTATCCGGTGGAACCACGCTTCGTAATAGGTTTCCAAAGGTTACTTCCATTTTCGAATCCGGTCGCGCTCCGCCTCGTGGTTGAAAGTGGTATATCAGCAACCGGTACTGACGGCGGGGTTTAAGCGTGTAGCTCCAAGCATGGAGCTTGGAAGTATCCAACTCTTCGGCTGTGTGCTCCAACCCAAGAGCAACCCAAAAGAAAGGCTCGTCTTTGTATGCGTGCTGTTCGCGTAGCACGCTCGCTGTTTGCTCCCAAAGGGCTACACTGGAACCGACTTCCACATTACCGGGCATCTCAGCCTCGAAAAGATAACTGCCCTCGGGATTCTGTCCCAGCTGTTTGATTCGCGGAGTCTGATTGTGGCTCAAATTGTCGAGCTTGCTGGTAAATTCCGCCCAGTCCGCCAAGATGATCTCCTCAATCGTCAACTTGACACTTATCGTTTCCCCGTGAAACCGAGGTCTGTGCACGTTTACCTTTCGGATGGGAACGATGGGAAGAACACCATTCCCCTTACTGGCCACAGAGCAGACGATACCTTGCAGCGGAAATCGCGTTGCCTTGTTTTCCAGTTTCTCAAGAACATCCTTCGGTATGTGAATCTTGTCATAGCGAAACTGAATCGCGCTACCTATTGGTGCAGCAAGACACCTAAGAATGTCCTGTTTGTATCGTGGCGAGTAGTCTGACGAAAGCAAAAAAAGCAATGAAACCTCCGTTCACCACTGAATGAGTGCGGCAGTCACTAAGGGGTCGCTTTATACTGATCACCGGGTGTACAAGGCGGAAATGGAAAGCGAACAAAAATAGGCTGCGGGAACTTCGCGAATTTAGCTAATAAGCTACCCTGCGGGAGCATCATTAATTTCGTCTTTATCTCATCGCTGAACGCCGCATAGTTAGGGCTCCGCAATTCGTTTGCTTCGGTTCGGCCAAACAAATATGTTGAACAATTTTCAATAATTTCCTTCTCGACTGACGATGCAAACTGCTCGGCGCCCACCAAAACTAGCCCCATACTGCGTCCTCGGGAGGTAATATCCACAAGCCTAGATTTTAGTGGTGTACGAACATTGCCACCTGGCGCAAACTTGTTGAGTTCGTCCACGAAAACGACGACAGCATCAAGTTGTTTGTGTTCACTTTCCATCAAGTCGCTCAATTCCCTCACCGCACGACCAAAGACTAACTTTTTGCCGCGATCAGTTAGCATTTGAATGTCAACGACGTATACATCTCCACGCTTTAGATTCTGCCACGGGATGTCCAGGCCCTTTCCTGCCGTCGCAATTAATCCCTTGTACGATCTCGGGAAGGATCGAAGTCGGCCCGCCATCTTGTTCCATGTCGCGACATGCTGTCCATACAGCCACTGATTCCCGCTCGTCGCCCTTTCGATTGTTTTTTCGATCCAATCCATCATGTTCGCGTAAGTTATCAGCGGTGTTGTCTCGATCTGTTCGCGGATGCGATACCACGTTCCCTCCATCTTGTCATCCCAATCGTCCGCGTCGAAGAGGGTCGGAATGTCGTTCTTGATTAATTGCAAGTCCCACTGGAAACGTTCTGTCAGCAGCGAGCGAAGACTCTGAGTGCCTTGAGGGCTGTTCGGATTGGCAGGCGCGAAGAAACGTGCTCCTTGAAAAGGCTCAAGTGCAATTGCGAGCTTTGAATACGCAGCCTTGGACCATGCATCATCTACAGTTCGTGAATTCGGCTGATCGATATAGAGCAGGTCGCGACTCTTAACATTGAACATGACAACCGCGATGGACTTGCGCGTATGGGTTAAAAGCGACTTAATGATGAATTGGACGGCAGAAGTTTTAGAGGCCAATCCGGAGATGCCCGACACGTTCAGATGAGCACCCTCAGGGCCGATAACGAAGTCTTCGTCCACAGCGACGTTAGCAACAGTACCATCGCCATTCTCGAACACTCCGATAGGTATGGCGGCGCCAGTGAAAATTGTTTGGCCGCACGCATCCACGATGCCGTAGGCATACCTAATTCCGACTTCACTCGGGAAGAAGACCTGGGATCGCCCAAGGGGCTTCGTCTTTAGAGATAGATTACGCATCACATTACAGGTCACGACGACCACTTCGGACACATCGGTTGGCACTTCAATCGTTGCATCCCCAAAATTGTGACTCAGATAGTCCGCAATAAAGCTATCGACATCGGAATATGCACGCATTTCCACAATGGTTCCAAACGTCACATCAGCCTCATCGTCGGATTTAGCCGCAACAATGTTGCCGATTTCTAGTGATGGACCAACCTTCTCTCGCTGTTTGGCGAGCCAGAACAAGAACTTACTCGATGTGTTCGGCTCAAACTTCGTTGAGACAGTGCGCCCGATTGCCCCGGTGCCCACATTTAGAAACGCGTCTGTTTGTAAAGGCGCCGGTGCTGGTTGCTTCGCGTCGTCAAAAATCGTCTGTTGTCTAACGTCAGTCGCCATAGTTTTCACCCCTGCATCACTGCGGTAATCGTCGGAATGGACGGCATGATGCTACCCAGATACGCTTCGCAGCCGCAGATCGGATATAAGTGTTTGTCCCAACGCGGAGCCGGATAGGCCGTAGGAAGTCGCTCAGAGAGTAGTGATCGGGAGAAGCGTTCCGCTCTTTCCGATGCCACGTCGATATATTTTTTCGCGATTTCGACACGGATCAGCCCGAATTCTGGATCGGCGCCGTGCCTGTTGCGTAAACGAAGATACCAGCTAACTCGTTCGCGTACACCCTTCTTGAGGTCATCATTTTCGCCGTGAAACCGAAATACCCATGAACGCTGAAACTCTCGCATTTGCATGATCTCGTTGTGCTTCGATATTTCAAAATAACGACTTCCGAATGATTTGCTGACTCCGATGCAGCGTTCGACATTCTGTTCGTCGCGCATGTTCATCAGTGTTCCGTCCACAACCAAAAACGCATCGGTTGCGCGGTCGTCCGTGCGCCATTGGCGGATTAACTCTTGCTCAATGGAGAGACGATGATCTTTTGCACGCCGAAGTGCGCGACGACGCATATCATAATAGTCACCAGGCGATCCTGACTGCGATTCTGTATCCACGACAGCCAAGCCTGACTTTTCAAATTCAGTCAGCACCGTCTGGTCAGGAACTAGAGATTTGGGGACCAATATTCCATGTTCAATCAACGGGCCTTTCCAGAGTTCTAACTTCCCCTCTTGCCGTTCAAGAATGACGGCAGCAACGATAAAGAAGTGGACAGGAATCAGGATTAGATTCTCTCCGTATTTGGCCCGAATATGTCCGATCTGAATTGTTCGCTGCCGACCATCTTCAAAGAAACGGAACTCACTGCAATCGGAATCCTTGGGGTATTCATAGGGAACATCATACACATCCATTTTTTCGAGAGCCTCAGCATGAAGCGTCATGTCGTCTTGGACATCTGGATTGAGTTCTTCCTCGGTAACAGAGAGTGGTGCTACTTCGCCACCTTCAGCGGTGATGAATTCCTTAGCCTTCCGAAGTGAAACATTGCCGTTCACTTAGTGATCCGCTTCGATGATGTTGGGCTGTAGTAGAATTGAAGCAAGCATACGGCGGTGGTTGCGCTTCAATCCATAAAGAAACATCGTTTTAGGGCGTTGACTGTTGTGGTGCGATGCACCCGCCTTGGCATATCCATTTGTCATGCCAATTAGTCGCCAGTTCGCCGCCTTATAGCACGTGCCCTTCCTTCTACGTTCAACAAAAGTCTCAACAAATTTCGGCTCAATTGAGTAATACCGCGACCAATCCGTTACCACCTGCCATGTTGCGAACGCCAGTACCCTCGAAGCAAGATGCGGAACGCGCACTTGCGGCAAGATCAGGAATCGACTGTTATTGATGACGAAATCGTGACCCGCACGTTGGCTAATGCCCATCTGCCGTAGCAGTTCGTCACGAGCGGCGAGTTTCCATGCAGGTGACGAAAAACTTATCGCACCGAGCAACTCACCGTCCCCCCATATCAGGTACTTCAGGCAACGACCGACCTGAATCTTGTGGCCGAGATAATGGTATTTCTCGACAAGCGCGTTCCACAGGTTTTCGGCGGAGTTACCCTTTGCCCATTCTAGTGTGAGCGTTTTAGGCATGACAACGACCTTCTTGATTGTGGGCAACAGCTTGCGTTTCCCTCGGTTGCCTCGCGTTGTGTCCTTTCGACGGTTGTTGACCAACTTCGACGGCAACTTAATTAAGTGAAGTTGTTCGAGCCGCCGTAACGCATCGCGACACGCCCTGTCTTTAGGCCAGCCGTTTGGCTGGTGCCATCCGATGCGACTACATACAACTTCCGAAATTCGAGTTCGTCCCTCGTCGTAGTGCTCGATGACACAACGCATGATAGTTCTTAACCCGCGATACGTGAATCGTCGCCCGCGAAGCACTAGCGGTAAGTGCCCCTGCTTATTTAACTTGGACAAACGCCTATACAAGTTGCGGATTGAAAGGAGCTTCTCTTTGTGCGGATTCGCTCTCATCTCTTATTTTTTTGCTGCTGACTCGACGTGAGGAACACTGGGTCGCTCGGCGCAATTGCAATAGAAAATCTTCAGATATAGTTATACCCTACGGTTCCGAAGCAGCTGCATCCTAATCCAAGCCGTATCTCGTATGCAAATAGAATTAAGTATATAGGTCAGTATCCCTTCATTTTGGTTGAGCGCGTGTGGGACCACCTTGTAAGTGTTGCGGACGACCATGTCGGCAGGGGGGTGGTCCCTTTTTCGCGTGCCTATCCGCTATCCCGTCAAAGTTTCTGGGGGTAAGGTTACAGAGCGGGGAAAAGTGATACACCCGTCTTTCAGCGTGTCGAGTGCAAGAGCGCCAGCAACGCGGGTCAGCGATTCGTGGGGGTAGATGGGGATACCTCCACGTAGTTGGTCCACCTGGCATTCGGCTGTTTCTAGCAAGGACACACGCGGTTAGAGATACGTGTCACTGATGCCTTCTATTATGAGACTGTCAATTCATGATTCTGATAATCGAAATTGCTATCGGCACTATCCTGGGCCTGTGCATGACGGATTTTCTGAAGAAGAAATCGGCTGCCCGAAGACACAGACTGAACGTTGAGCGATATCGGAACATGCTCTTACATCAGGACCTGAACGCGCTCATGTGTGCCGCGCTCGATGCCTATGACTATCTGTTTGCCCGGTCAAACCGGGAGCTGTTGTTTTACTTGGCCGGCGAAAAGGACACCTCCAAGCGATTTGCTTTGGCTGAGTCGATAGCCCAAGATGCAGCAGAGCGCTTCTACGCGATGGAGCGCGGTGAAAGGCTGCCCTCCGTCATGAGCGACTCGGACAAAGAGTGGTTAGAGGGACTAAAGGAAGCAATTCATAGAGGTCGTATCTTTCGAGAACAGATGAGTTCCATCCACGCGGAAGTAGGCGATGAGACTTACGAACGCGCCAAGGCGGCTTTGAAGATGGAGGGCTATGAGCTTCCTTGAGGAGCGTTCCTTCCTGTAGGGATTGAGGCAACCACCCAAACCCTACTCCAAAAGGGCCGCCCTTTTATATTGCCGGGTGCGCCAGCTTTTGATCGGTTTTGAACTTGCGGGTGCCGCACCCTTGTGCCGGAAGCTGTGAAAAAACCCTTCAAAATAATTTCAATCATCTCTTGAAAACAAAAAGAACTTGGGTATGCTCGGCGCATGAGCCAAGAAAATGCGACAACTAAGCAGCCTTTGATCCGTCCGATCAAC
>Ga0210410_10000384_pt1 | contig 51850 bp, 65 predicted proteins | sample IncBWC4MmetaG_FD_161058 | JGI IMG/M metagenome (GOLD analysis project Ga0210410, IMG submission 161058) | Forest soil microbial communities from Barre Woods Harvard Forest LTER site, Petersham, Massachusetts, United States - Inc-BW-C-4-M | ecosystem: Environmental > Terrestrial > Soil >...
AGTTTCTGAGTCATACAACCACCCCAACGGGGTGGGCCTCGCTCCTTTCTCCCGAGCCTGTTGGTTGGATTCAGCACCACCAACTTTACTCGAGCGTGGGAGCCGACATTGTCATGGAATCAATTACGCTCAAATCCCCTCACTGAGCGCTACGGCCTGGTCTATATAAGGGGATGTCAAGAACATTTTTCTCCGTCCACCGGGGCGCGGTGGAGTTCGCGCCATCCAGCCCTCTCACCATTGGAAGACGCTGGTCTGGTTTGATTGTTCCATCTCGGCCGTGGCATCTTCTTTAGTAGCGACGACGCCGATCAGTTTCGAAACTGAGCAAGCCCTGCGGTTGTACGCTGTCAACCATCGATCTATCTGAGGCTCGTGGCCTAGTGCTTTTTCGGATTCTCCGCCCGATTGAGGTGGCGAAAAGTGGCAGTCGTCATTTTTGTTGAAGTGAATGTTATCCACCATCAATTGACCTACAACCTTGACCTGCTGTCCTTGAAGGGCATCGACGCGGCTAAACGACCACTTGGCGTGACGAGTGTAAGGAGTCATTTCGGCGACGACGCTTTGTTTTTCTAGTTTGCTGAAGTCAGCATCACCTGGCTTGGGATGGGTGGAGCGAGCGTTCGCGGCAAGAGCAGAATCGAAGCCGAGGCCAAGATGGTAATCAAGGGTGTTGGGCGCCTTAAGCTTGCAGTTGCAGGTTTCACTCTTGGGAGGGACAGTGGAGGTCCCCTTGCTCGTATCTTGCACGAAATAGAGGTAACCGACGACTGTGTGGATGTTGCCCTCGCCAAGATTGGCGAACTGCTTTGCGTATTTGGCGCGATTGGTACTTCGGAGCGCATTCGGCAGCTGGGATTCGAGTTTCGGGAAATCCGAGCCAGCGAGGTCTTTGGTGGAGGGCAGAGTTGGGCCAGGATCCTGATCTTTAGCTTTCGAATTCTGCTCTCTGGACAAGAGCCAAGAAGCACTTGTGACCAGCCAAATTAGTGCAAATCCAGCCCACTCGAAATCCTGCTTCGATGCTATACCCCATTCAGCGTTTATGCTGGGTCAAACAAGGGTCACCACACTCGTGACGATACTCATAACCCAAAGGTCGCTGGTTCAAATCCACCCTCGCAACCAAACCTTCTGTTTGGTTTCAATGGGTTGAGCCTATCTCAAAAACTGGCTCGGTGACTCTAAACCCAAACTCCCAGCCAAGATTTTAGAATTTCTTGACGCACAGTTTTACGCAAGCCCCGTGGCGGGCGCATTTGCGAAACAGGAGTTTGTTCGCAGCCTCGCTCACAATGTCAACAAACGATAGACCGCACGGCATCTGATGTTTCGGAGATTCGCGAGGACTAATGTGCCAAGTGATCTTGGGCATCTAACCTCAGGGAGAACGCCTTGAGTTGAACAGAAAGAGGAATCCCGCAAAATCCAGTGGACGCACAGTTTTCAATATTCAGGACATCCACTCCCTTAGCCTTGAACTCCTCTACGATTTCCATAATTCTCGGAGCCAGCAACCGCTGGTAATCCGCTGCCCTTTTGTTCCACCAATTCGTGCATGGTTCAATAGCCTTGCGTTGCTCCTCTGGCGTCATCTTATTTGTCTGAGTGCATACTGGCGACTTAGGTTGCTTCCGCCAGAATTGTTCATACTCATAGGCGGCTTCCCAAGAGCGCACCTTGAGAGTCTTTTCGTCGGGAATTTTTGCCCGAAGCAAATTAGCCTCAGTTTCTAGTTCCGTGATCCGCTTATCTTTTCCATCTGGAATCATTATTAGCGCGACTTTCGGTTGCATCGTGTAAAACCAAGCAGCCGTATAAGTGAAGAGCGCAAATGCTCCGCCTAAGAATATGATCCCAACCACTCCCCAAACTGGGTTAAGGTGATCCGATTCGTCTAATTTCTGACAAAGAATCCATGGAATACGCGACGCGTGCCAGAGCACGAATAAGCTCAGCGTGTACGCCGTGGCAAGCAACGCAGTTCTAAAATCAATGCTATTGCGATTAAATCAGGTATACACAGAGGATTGTGATCGCGGAGGCTAGGACCTCTCCCCTCCATGTGTGCCAGCATTCTTTTCCACATTGCTTGACGATTGCCCAGTAATAGGACTGCCAATGATGGTGCTTCGCCATCTAGCGTACCTCCGCATCGATCTCCGAATATTTTCCATATCAGCGAAAATAAACGGGAGACGCGCCGACGCTGACAGTATACTGCTTGGCGAATACATGGCGAAAGTAGTATTGTGCAGCGGTGGACGAAGGCCGAAAGAGGGTTTTGGCGAATCGCGGCAGGAATCCTCGTGGCTCGACTTGAAGACCACTGACGATCTGTGTGAGTGTCGCTCCAGCCCGAGAACCGAATCGCTGGTCGCCGCCGCCATGCAGCAGGCAGAGCGGAATCGCGAGCGGCAATGATAACTTGTTCGGGTGAGGTCTAGAGAGAGGAGGACTTTGCATTGGGAGGAGGAGAGAGCGCGAAAACGGTTCGGAAACGCCGACTACGTTGGAAGAAGCAGAACCCCAAGGCGTGGCGGCGCAGCCGTGCAAAGCAGAAACTCCGCTATTATCGGCAATTTCAAAAGAACACCCGGCACAAGGGGATGCGCTGGACTCCTGTCGAAGATGCGCGGATCACCGCCAAAGATCGACCGACCGACCGCAAACTAAGTAAAGCGTTAGGCCGTTCGGTGCAAGCGATTCAGCAACGACGGTCGTGCCTGTCACGGGACGAAAAGTAATCGCAAAAAAACGGGGAAAACTGGAACCGTTCTTCTAGCGTGCCCTTCAGGGCTCGTGGAATCGAGCTTGCGCACTCGCAGCGTGCTCGGCTCTAACCAATCTTCTTCACTCGCTCCACCAAAGAAATTGGCGGGCTTCCTGCAACTTCGCCGGGCTTGGAATCGAAGACTTCCACAATGTCCCCATGAACCTCCTTTTTGAGCAAATTCGGCTGCGTTCGCCCGCTCAACTCCTCCAGCCGCTTCCGCATCTCATCTCCGCACGTTTCACGGGCCTTGCAAAGTTCGCAGTCTGGACGGTGGATTCTCAGAAGGGACAACAGGTAACATCTTAACTTCACGACCAACCTCGCAGGATTCTGCCCGTTCGCCTCTAAGGGTGTTGCGTCTCATCTGGCGGGAACTGCTCTTCGGAGAGGCGGGAGTTATTATGCCACACGATGCGGTGCCCTTTTTACCAAAAGATGGCATTCTCGTGACTGCTATCACCTTAACATTGAATCGCGGCCCGCAGACAACGCTTCGTTGGTGATCTGGGGCGTGTCAAAGTTTAGTGAACATCACTAAGGGCAGAGATGGTAAGAGCGTTAGTGCAGTAGTTTCGAAGTCTGAACTCGCAGGTCTGGTTGGCGAGATTCAAGGGTTGCTCGAACCAGTGTCCTGACGGCGTCTTTCCAACTCTCTCCGTAGCACTTGTAGTCCACCGAGCGCATCAGTAATAGCCTGCCGTTCCTTCGGTGTACCTCCTTGGTCGTTTTGCAGTTCTTGAAGTCGTGTATCAATCGCGCCCTTTGCGACGTGAATGCGGTCTCCCAGTTTCTTATCGTCAGTTTCGAGGACGGCAGCCTTGTACGATTCATCCCAAACATAGTCGACTCTCATGGTCGTTCCTCATCTGAGCAGACGCGCCTAAAACAGAAACGCATCTTCGCTCGCATCGAGCCGGGATAGAGGTGAGTGACAGCTGTTCCGGCTCCCTACGTGACGTACGTCAGTTTTCGCAAGGAACCGTCGCCCAAAGGGCGCGGCGGAAGGATTGGAAAAGTAACAAGATCATTCTACTCGCCTTCCAAAGGTTTCAAACCTCTTTAATACCGTTCCATATCGACCAAAGGTTTTAGAGCGGATTTCTGCTATGCGGTCGAGGGCGAGCATTTAATGCTGCTTGACCTTTCTTTTGCGTAGAAGAATGCCTTTCACTTCAGCGGGCATTTTCTTGCCTGTGACTTCGCGGTAGATACGTTCGATGGTAGTTTCTTTGCGCTGGGGCATTCGACACCCTAGGACGAGACTGCTACGCCGGACGCACGAAACGTGACAGCCGGGAATGTCTTCCGCGCCGGAGATTAGCGCAACGCACTGTTAGGGGCCCTGCGGGGAGTGCGGATTTGAAGTATCCAGACGCTGCTGCTTGACCTTCAAGAGGCGGTCAATCTCCATGACGAGCGCCATCAGCTTGTTGGGGTCTTGTTCGTTCGCAGCAAGTTCGCAAAGCTCCATCCATTTCTCTTTTTGCAGGTGAATCATCGTGCCCTCCTAACGGAAGGACGTTCAAAGACGCTCCAGCACGAAGCGTTCCAAAGCTCAATCTTCCTGTCGTATCTGTTAGAACGGCCCGGTTAGGATGGTCTACGGCTACGTATTATTACACGAAGGAGGCTAGATTTTCCTACCGTCTGCATGGTATAGACCCATCAGGCAATCCGGCATCTTAGCGCGGTCGTTGGATAGCGTCGGACTGGCGTTCGACGTTCGGACCCTCACGACCTTCTTATTTGCTGAATCCCCTTGCCTCATCAGGACGGAAACTCTCACCGTTCCGGCCTCTTCTTCTTAGCCGAGTTCAGGGTTGAGGGGGCATACTCATCGAGCCCAGTCAACTCCAACACCAGTTGTGCGATACGCCGTGCGCGCTCGTCGTAACTGACTTCCCCTTTAGGACTTCTTCGACCCGCAGAAATGATGCCGGGAGCAGCTTTCTTCTGCTGTTTTCCTAGTCGGGTGATTTCGGCCAGTATTTCCATCCGTCGCTTAACAAGGTCGTCCATGTTTTGACGGCCTTTACTTAGCGTGGAAAGCCTCCAACAACATCCGCAACTGATGGACGCGCAGTTCGATTTCCTTGGTCATCTCCAACCGCGTGAGTTCAGGGATGTGGGGAAGGTCGAATGCTGTGTACTCGTCCTCGAAATCTGCGAATGCCCACTTGAGTGCGGAAAACACCCGCCACCTATATCGCTTCTCCAGCGCCAAGTCTCGCACGACTTCGCGCGCAGCTTCGAGTCCCGCAGCATTATTGCGGTACGCCTTAATTAAACAGCCGAGGTAGGGTTTCATCCCTTCCGAAGTTGCGAGTTCGTGCGCCAGCGGATCAATTTTGATTTCCTTTAGCGGAACTGTCGCTTCCATTCGCCCAGCCCTCCCTTCTAAGCCGCCTTCTTCTGCCCCGCCCTCGGCTTCGCCAGATCAGCGACAGGCTCGCAGCAAAGCCTCAGTCCAAGACCTACGGTTCCGCTCCAGATGACGTTTGGCCGTTTAGGGTTGCGTGCTCCGTGAAGCGATTTGGTCTACGTCGTCGGCTCGCCTCGCTGTTCCAGTTCGCGGCGGTCTTTGCGTTGCTGTTTGGCTGCCTTGCGTTTGCTTCGCACTTCTTGTCTCTTGGCTTTTTTCTTTGGGGTTAGTTTTGTCATGCCCAAAGTTTCACACAGATTCCGAACCGATTGCTAGTCTGCGGGTTTCACCTGCATCATTACCAAGAACAGGCTGCTGGCGACGAAATAATATCCTTCACAAATTGAGGTGTGCTGATCATGTCTCATGGGAACCAGACCGAACTTGCACGAAAAGAAGCCAACCTCATTGCTGCTATCGAAACCATTCTCCCGGACTTTGCGGGGGCATGCCGCGCACCTGACCTCCCGATTGTCATCATGCACCAAGACGCCTTCGCCGCAGACTATCAGGAGGAGGAATATCGGCTCCTTGGCATGGCGATAAAGTTCGCTGGCATCTGCGGCAAAGATGTCCACATCGCCGGAAGGAATCGGGAGACTGTGGATCAAAGCCAGACTACTCATTGATCTTCCGAAAAGATTAATAATGCGGCGAACGCTCGGGACGGCAGCCGGAGGGGGAACGGGATGTTTCCAAGATGAACTGATGTAACGACAATGGCGAGGCATCTCAAGATAGCGACAAAAAGGCGCAAGCGGACTAGATTGGCTCTAGCCGCACTTTTCCTGTCCCGCCCTTAACTTTGCCATTGGGTACTGTGTCCGGTTGCGAATAGTCACCGATGCAATACAGGCGTATGATTGGTGAATCGCTTTACACATCCCTCCGCCGGACCCCCATCTCGGGCGTCGGTCTCTTGTGCAATCTGATGTTCGCATTGGAGACTTCCATGGCAAAACTTTCGCGATTCCCAATCTGCTCCCTCTGCAACGAACCGATAGAGCTTGAAACTGCTAAGACCGATGAAAACGGAGATGCCGTTCATGAGGAATGCTACGCGCTCAAAATGCAACCGGAACGCACCCAACACATCGCTATTAGCCCGATGGACTTAACCTGCCCTCGCTGCGGTGCCAAAGCTGGGCAAGTCTGCGATCTAATTCACGGCGAGGTTGAGATAGTCCACGTCGAAAGAATCAAAGCTGTGAACGATGGATGGGAGGACTGTTATCGAGCCGCAGTCTTTGAGGTGGATGATATCAAGCTCAGATTAAAAATTGGCGAAGCAAGGTACGCCATTGCTTTACGCTTAGGGCAAGCAGTTGACCTCGATATGAAAGAACGCCGAGCCATTGATAATGCGTTAGAAATACTAAACATTTTGGAACGCATCGTTGAGCGCCACCCTCCAGCGGCCTGATCGTTCATCAACTTTAGGCGTCAGATCGTCAGGAACAAATCGTCGCGGCGGCCAAGCAAACGTGGACGACGATGGCGGAAGGCAGAGCTTAATTCGAGCATTCAATTCTCCATAAAAAAGCCCACTTGTCACTAAACATGACTACAGTGTTGACCGTATTGCCCTCGTCCGATGGGTGCGTTACGGTTATGGCAACCTCTACATGGGCGGTCATGGGTTAGCGTCACCGACGCTTCGTCATTTTTCATTTGCGCGTGACATTCGACCCTCTACGAACCGCCCGACTTCGCCATCCACTTTCAGGCCGGACGATCCCCAGCGTTCGGCCTTTTTTTAAAGTCTCGCCGCGTGCTCGTAGCCGGGCTCCGGTCCTAAAAGTGAGCAATTTTGAGCAGTCACAAAAATGTCGGCGATTGTAATATGCACACTGCGTCATGGGTTAGTGTCGATTGACAATTCGACGTCAGACCCTCACGACTGCCTTGGCCCCAGGAACCCTTTGCGTTTCGGGGAGGTACTGAGGAGTTCGCTGGGGCCTTTGTTTTCGTATTGGGTGCGTGCGGCGAGCCGTCTGTGTCGGGCGGGGTAGACTTTTCACGCAATGTTCACATAAGCAGGGTAAAAATGACAGTGTGCAATGGCTTAGTCTTAAAGCTACCGATAGCGACGTCTTCGAGTGGCCCTTGTGGCTGCTATTCGGCGGGCTGATACTTGCCGAGCGATGGGCGATTCAGGTGTTAGAAAAGCTTAAGGCAGCTTTGATGCAGAGCTAAGGCTGGATTTGGTGTAAAATCCCCCCCCGAAGTTCAAACTTTAAAACCCGCCCCACTCAAGGAGTTTGACATGCACAAAAGATTTGGATTTGCTACTGGCCTGATGCTAGGGATTTTGTTTGTCGTTCAACTATCCGCCCAAGAAGCCTCACCTGCAAGGGAGACTGCGCCCAAGCGTGCCGACAACCATGCGACAACCAACACTGCCCCAGCGAAGACTGTGAAAGTGTCAATACTGAAATCATGGGGCGACAACAGCATCTGGGATGCCATGAGCACCAATTGGCAAAACTTTGGGAAAATACCCGTCTCGGTGGACGACACCTACATCAACAGCGACTTCACCTACCAGAACCTCGTCAACTCAAAGGCGAATGTTATCGTCCTTAGCAATCCAGCAGGAGGCATACAACAGTATTCATCAGCCGAGATTGCGGCCGTGGCCAAGTATGCCAAAAAAGGGCATACGGTTCTCGGGACGTATCTCGTGTTCCAGTGGGCGACGGTCGATAACCGTGGATTGGCACCGGTCTTCGGATTGAGTTCCAAAATCGCCTACACCACCACCCAGGTCGGGATTTCCAATTTGTTCGTGAAGAAAAAGGCGAAGGCGTGTCTGTTGAAGGGGATCACGGGAAGCTCATGGCAATCCAACGGTTACCCATACACGGAAGTACCGGCGACCGGCAACTGGACTGGGCATCTGGGAAAAGCCAAGGCTGTCGCCGAGTCCGACAACTTCGTTGGGCTCGTCAGCCTGTACACCGCCCCCACGTATAGCGGCGTGTTGGTCTCGAATTTTCCCGAATACAACGGAGGCACCGACGACGAGCAACTGCTCTATAACGCGGTCACTTGCTACGTGAAGTAGCGGGGTCACAAATCGGCACCCCGGTGGTCTCTAGAGGCGCGGGGTGCCGTTCTAGTTCAGGCTCGCTCAAGGCGGTGTCGATGCTGTCAGTCCCTCTGCTTTCTCGCCAGCCGTAATGTTCTTCCTTTTCCTTCTGTGTACGCGAACTGCTGCACTCAAGGAACCCGGCCGTGTAATCCCGTTCTCCCCGCAAATGGGCCCTGACCAGTCAGCTAGCGCGAGCGCTTCGCCTTTTTCTTCGCAGCCTTAACCGCGATTTTGGAGCGCTGGGCTTTCGTTAGGTTTTTGCCCCGGCGCTTGCCTCCGGTCTGGCCGCCTTTACGTCCTACGTCTGCCATGTACTCAGAGATGTTCGCCGGGAACGCAGCATGAATCCCCTTAGGCATCTCAGGCTGTTTCATGTTGGTTCTCTCTGGCTCTTTTTGCCCGTGCCGGAATGTCACATCAATCTTGATCTTCGGTAAGCCAGGGCCGAGCCTGGTTATTTAGGAGGAGGAAGCGTCCAAGACTCATCCTCAGTCAAGGCTGCTTTCCCGAACAGCTTCTCCCCCGAGAACTGCTCGCGCACAAAATAGATGCTTCACTGAAAATCGTAAATGGCACGCATTCCTGTTTCGGCTCCGTACAGATACAGATCAATGGCACGTCCCGTTGCCCGAATCGGCGAATGTCTTTCCGGCCTCTGGAACGAACTCCCAGTCGTAGCCCGACGAATGCAGCGTGAGTTTCAGAACTCCAAACGTATCCGCTTGCCGCACTTCGCTGTTGGGCTGGGGACTTGCTAGCCTCGGTGTGAATTCTTGCCTCCGGTACCGACTACAAACCCCGAATGCCCCGCTGTGGAGCAAAACGCCGGTAGTGATGATCGTGGCCGTTGATTACGATATCAGCATCCGCAGCATAGAGAGCCTCCCAGAGCGGATTCACTGGGGCCACACGTGTACCCATCCGCATCCGCTACGCCCCGAACCATCACAATCTCGTAGTCGCTCATTGTCCAGCACACGCGAGGTCGCGAGAATGGCGGGTACGGCAGCTAGACGTTAGGACGCCTGCCGAGTTTCCCGTTCAAAGATGGCCGTCTCAAGTGCGGATCGCACGATGTCGGAACTGCAGACTTAAGCTTCTCTTAAGGGTAGCCAGTTCACTGTGATTGGACTCAGGGACATCGGGACTTGCGAAAGTCTCCGGAAATGAGAGGGAAAAATGTCGGAACCGAAAGACGGTATTGCGACAACTTCTGGTTCCCTGGATCGTTGTGGTGGACATTATCTACTCCTCCCTTTCCGAACTGAATCTTCAATTGCCAAAGGATGCGCAGGTCGAGCACTCCTTGAGCACAGTTTTGTTTGGTGCCGGGGGCAGACTCGACTCGCTTGCCCTGGCCAACTTTATCGTGATCGCGGAGCAGAAGCTGGAAGGGTCTTTTGGATTTCAGATTAATCTTACACAGGACGACCCTTTTTCTTCGGAGACGGGGCACTTTCGTACCGTACAGTCGCTAGTCAGCTACATCGCCTGTCTGGTGCAGCTGAGATCATGATTTCAATCTGCACCACTACTGCCTACCGAGCACCGTTGTCACGTTTCGTGCGCATTGACTTGCAGGCATACTATTCCCCTGTCCGCCTGTGAGGTCCGTATGCCCCTTAAACCTCGCCGCGAAACTCCTATCGAATGCATCTACCGCGAAGTCACTGGCAACAAAATGCCCGCCGCAGTGAAGCGCATACTTCTCCCCAAGCGAGGACCAAGCAGCAACGAATGGAGTCACCGGTGGGGAAAACCCGCATCCGGCGACGAGTGGATCAAAACACTTCCCGATGGCAGAAGAGTGAAATTCACCAATCAAGAACTCCAAGACGAGTGGGTGTTTATCACCGCTCAGGTTGAGCGCAATAAAGTCGTTTATTCGATCATCTTGACCGATGCAAAAGACTCGCTGAGTCGTGGAGAAGTTGAAGGTCAGTTCGAGGACGAGCTTTCAAAGAAGTCGCTCAAACCTAATTGATCGGGCCGAACGGATCAAGGCTTGCCCAATATTAGGCTGTTCGCTTTGCGTGCTTCCAGCGTGGCCTAGGAGCCTTGATCGCGTTAACGCATCGCGGACGCCTTGACAGCAGTAGCCTACAAGCCTAGCATCGTGACTGAGCAAGCTACTTCTTTCTTACTCTTTCAGGTTCCCTGAACTAAGTCAGCCCATCTGAAGTTCTCTTTCTTAGCGACCCCAACCCTAGGAGGTTGCCTATGTTTGCACGCAATGTCTCGTTTCATCTGAAATCCAATGCTCTTTCCGATTACACGCACACATTTGAGAATGAAGTCCTCCCTCTGCTCCGTAAACAGAAGGGTTTCAAGGACGAAATCACACTCGCTGGTCACGGCGGAATTGATGTCACCGCAATCAGTCTGTGGGAAAACAAAGCCGATGCCGACGCTTACAACACCAATAACTATCCGCAAGTGTTGAAGACGATGGCAAGGTTTATCGATGGCACGCCCAAGGTTCAGACCTCAGACGTTGTCCACTCAACCTTCCACAAGATCGCCGTTGCCGTAGCCGCGTAAAACCAGCAGCAAATAGTCACGGAAATGGGAGGCGTCCTACGTCGCCTCCCATCATAGAAGTTCGGGACTGCTATTTCCCGTGGAGTGGTCATGAAGACTGGCATCACGTTAGGACCACCGTACGAGAGAGTTTGGGCGCAATTTTACAAGGCTGCGCTCTTTGAGTTGGACGCCAACAAGGTTTCAGATCGAATTTCTGAAGCGGAGACGGCGCTGGTGACACGTGCCCGCGAACTTTTTGAGTCAGCAGGAGACAATATCGAGGAAGAACAGGCTGTAGATGACGCGATGTATGCCTTGCACGCACTTCGCAGCGCGTTGAAATGTAGAGCAAATGCGAAAAACACTTCTGAAGAACTAGCCGCATGAAATTCGCCGGAGATCGAGTTGATGATGGATGCGAACTACATTTCGGAACGTATCGACAGCATTAAACAAGAAATCAGCGATTTGAAGGTGACGACCGCACTGCATTGGAGCAAGAGTCGGCACACGGCGCTGGAAAAATCCGCTTTCGCCTTAGGAAAGGGACGGTTGTTGGAGATCAAACGGGAACTGTCGGACTTAATGAAAAGTCGGGCTTGAATCTCGCTGAGTGTATGACCATCGGATCATTTGTGTAGGTCTGGATGGGTCCGCAAGGGAGGCGCTAGACTCCCGTCGAAGATGCGCGGACCCGATTATTTATCTAACGTTGCCATCCGAGAAACGGCGTATCATGGTCGGTAACTTTTACCGAGTATGGTGGCGCGTCATGCCGACCTGGGCAGCCGCTACTGATATAGGCTTGAGGTCGTGGTTTTCAAGGCAGAGGGGGCTCATGCCATACGCAAACAAATGCGGGAGACGCATGCCATGGACCTGTGGGTCGCCTTGGGAATCTTCCTACTCGGTGGTGGGGTCGGAGCGCTAACCACGGTAGCGCTGTACGGTAAGCAGATTCGCCAACTCAAAGTCCTACTGGAAGCAGAACACAACAATTCCCGAACAGAAGAACAAAAGTCAGAAACTGGACGGCGCAACTCCGCCTAGCCTCGGAGGTTTCGAGCCATGCATGAACGAATCCATTTCATCAGCCATCAGAAGAAGCAGATTCTCTTAGTGGACTTTTCGAACTGCTCAGCGTTCGAGGTCGAGAAGATTGCGCGGGCTGCTCCTGAAACCGTAACTGCCCAGCCACGTGGTTCGGTTCTGCTGCTCGCAGATTTCAGTGGAGCATCGTTTGACCATGAAGCTCTTCGGGCAATGAAGGAAAGCGCCGTCTTCGATAAGCCCTACGTCAAGAAATCGGCATGGGTCGGAGCGGAGAACTTCCCGCCAGTGTTCGAGCGGAACCTAAAATCCTTCTCTCGACGCGAGTTTACAACTTTCAAGAGCCGCGGACAGGCCCTGGCATGGCTGGTCGAGGACTAATGGAGGCACGCCTACCTGCACCGCAAGGAGGGCGATCAGGGCGACGTAGCCTAGCAGTTCTGCGTCGTCCCGACAACTAAATCTTGCAAGTTAACCTACTGGCAACGATCCCTGACATGTAAGAACGACTTAGGTCTGGCGAAAGGATTGGCGTTCTTCTGATTTCGTAACAAGATAGTCCGCCTACTGTGTCACTAGATTCTCAGCGCAGTCCCGACGCCACAGCGATACCCTCGGTGGAGTCATTGAAAAGTAAAGGGTCCATCAAGAACCCTAAGAGACAAGCGAAAAGAGGTGATTAAATGCGTAATGCGGGAGTTGTTTCGCTGGCAGCTTATTTGTTCTACGTCACCGTTTTTGCGATCGCCGAGGATACACAAAAGAAAGCACCACAACAAAGTGGAGGCTCCCTCAATCTGCAAATTGTCGATGTCATACACACGAACACTGATGAAATGAGTACCATGGCTCCAGACCGATGCGACGCCGATGGGAATGTTTACATGCGGCCCTACGGCGTCGGCTTCAAGTTCGGTTGGGGTCAAATTCTAAAGTTCAATCCGAAGGGAGAACTGAAAGTCACGTTCTCTCCTCAAGCTGGTTTTCTGCCCACACAGTTTTTCGTTGCGGGCGATGGTACGGTGTACGTATTGGCCGTGGATCAGAAACAGTTAACGGACGAGAGCAATAAGGAAGCGCGAAGGCCTCCGGACAATTACGTCTTGCGCTACCGCAGTGATGGAACGTTGGATGAAAAAACGAAGCTGGACGCCAAGTTCATACCTTCAGGGTCATTTGTAGTATTCCCCTCTGGGGAGATTCTCGTCTCAGCGATTGAAGCGCCAACGGGAGTCGGACAACCGCCCAGTACGCCGTTTACCTCTCTCTTCGATCAAAACGGTGCGTTTGTCAAGAGAATATCTAGTAAAGAGGACGAGTGGATTGCCAAGGCTGTCGAATCTCATGACACAACAAAAGTTGTACCGGGTCATGGAGCGAATCCTGCGGTCTCAATGGGCCAAGCGATCATTGGCTCGGACGGCAATGCTTACGTGATGCGGAAATCTATACCTGCGGTGGTTTACGTCATTTCGAGCGGTGGGTCTTTGGTTCGTACATTAACACTACCCTCTGGCCACCCGCCTAAGTACCCCAGTATTCTGCTGGAAAACCGAGGACAGTTAGCGATAGCGTTCCAGAATTCTGGGCCGAGTGAGCCTCGTCTAAGGCTGTTCGAGACGCTAACTGGAAAACCGATACAAACAGTGAACGTCCAAACTCGATTCGGGGCCGGGGCGGCATGTTTCAATCCTCCGAACTTTACATTCGTTCGGGTGGAAGATGGGAAATTTGTATTCACAATGGCGCAAGCCCGATAGTATCAAAAAGTGAACCAAAAGCACCCGGCTTGGCGGGCCGGGTGTTTCACAAACTTTGAGTCCGATTCACGACATACCATCCTGTTGAGTTCCAACAATTGGGGGGCGAACCCTCCCTACGCCGCCTTCTTCTGCCCCGCTCTCAGCTTCGCCCACCTCGATCTTTGAGCAGCGGCGATCTTCCGACGCGCCGAAGCCGACATCGTGCGCTTCAAAGGAGCCGAGCCCGTTGTTTTCGTTGCCCCCACCAGTACTGGCTGCGATTCCTTCCGAACCTTCGCCCATCGAGCCTGCTGCGCCAAAGCCATTTTGCGCCGCGAGGCTGCGGAGATAATTCGGGTCGGTGCGGATGGAGATGCCGATGTGATTCCAGTTGGCTGGTTTGCCTGCCGGGATGTTCCCGAACCGTTTAGTGACTCGATCACTGAGATTGCTTTATCCAATTTTTCTAGATGTAACTGTGCTTCCCGGCGCTCGGCACGAAGCTGCTGAAGCGCATTTGCTAGGTTTCCCATTGTTTCCCCCCTCGGATTTGACAGCGGACTTATTGTAGAGGGTTGAATGGGATGCTGGCTAGTAAGAGCTCGGAGGAATTGGTGGGACTGTTGGACAATCAAATGATCGGAGTCGTGGCGTGAGCGACCAGCATTTCAGTATCGGACTTCGCAAGTCTGGTAAGCAGCGGATAAGAGTTTATTTGGAGCCGTGGGGAGAGGTCTACACCCTTCAGCCAGACAAGATGCTCCGCCTTGAGGCAACTGGCCCAATCGGAACAGCGCCCAATAACATGCTGGAAATCAATTCCAGCGAAGACAGCATCACAGTGTGAGGGTGGAGCGGCTCAGGAGTTACCGTACACCCCCTCTAAACATTCAAGAGCAACCCACTACCGTGCAAAGCGCTGGATTCCCCCAATCCGGGCGTTTGTGTTTCTGGCGACGAGCCAATATCTTGGAACGGGATTTGAGGTCTGCTGATCATATGCAGCAATAATCTTCGCGTCGCATCTCGCGTAGATTGCCAAGTCGTGTGTGGCAGGTAGAGACGATGCCACGCAGACTCTTCCTCGTTGTCCAATTGTGAGACAGTCTGCGACAGCGATGTTGATGGAAACATTCAAACCACAAGAATTAACTTGACATCCACAATTGCTTGGCATAACGTCGCGTCGCAATTTCAGCGATAAGGATAAGCTGAGGGGGCGGCGGATTTCATTCCGTCTATGATCCGACAGCCGTTGTTTCCCTACAGGGTTATGCGTGTGGGCACGAAGTCGTGAGGTCGCGCGGCTGTACTGGTGTGTGCGTGGCGTGCTAACCATCTCCAAACGGGTTATGGGTTCCGCCATAGAATTGGCGCGCAGTCAGCGGTCGGCTCAATCCGAGTGTGCGCCGAAATTGTTGGCAAGCGAGCAAAGAAAAAACGAGCCGCAATGGGGAAGCAACGACCCGCAAGAAAGGATTGGAGAGTCCATGAGAATATCAACGAGGTCTATTGGCAGTTGGATGTTACAAGTAGCGATCGTTGTGACGTGCTGGCTGTTTGGGTCTTCGGCTCCCCTACAAGCCCAGGACAATACCGTCTGGACCCTAAGTGGTGGGCAAAACGCTTTCGCCTCTTCATCGGCATTCATCGATGCCAGCGTGCTGACCTTCAACGGGGCCACTGACATCTGTGCGAGACTCCATCAGGCTTTGATATCGGTCGGTAACTCGGGCGCTGTCAGCGCTGTCATCGACGCACGAGGTATCGATTTGGTTAACTCAAATCTGACTTGCCCGGAGTTGGCCAACGTCCCCGTCACTCCATGGGTTTACGGCACGAGCACTACGACTACCCCTTCCACAATTCTCCTTCCAGCGATGCCCATCACCATTCAGGGTCCGTGGATACTGCCGAACGGAACGAGACTCGTCGGCGCGGGTGTGAATGCCAACTTGTTTTTCGCGGCTTCCGGCCAAAACTTGACCTTTTGTGCCGGACAGCACGAATTCAATGATTGAAATGGGGTCTGCGGATCTTTGTTCAACCCCCTGCTCCGGCATATCGGTCGAGCACTTGAGACTAGACGGGAGCTCACTCGGGGTGGGCGGTATTTACAATGGATATGCGACGTCCAGTTACGTGGATGACATAGCCATCACCGGCGTAGGCGCGGTATCGACTTCGGGCCCGGTTGTTTCAGGGTTAGTAATCGACGCCGGCGTAACCGACTCCGGGCCATATTCGAATATTTTGTTCAACGCTTCTCTGACCTGCAACAGCAACAGCGACATGCTCACGTGTCCGCAAACTGCTTGCGTCAGGATTAACACACAGACACGAGGAATTCACGGCATTACCTGCATAGGGCATTCAGCCACTGGACAGCTGAGTTACATTCCCCCAGCCGCCATTTACCTGGATGGGAGCAACAATACCATCGAAGATGTTCACGCTGAGGGCTTTTATGATGCTGTCGTGGTCGGGGACGAGGTTAATGGAGTTTCAGGCAACACGTTGATCAACATAAACGGCGCTGCTGGCAATGGACCGACCTACAATTCGGTTCATATTTGTGCTGGAAATACAGTGCAGCACACCGCCTGCTCTAACAACGGTGGCGCCGTCGGGGACCTCGGCTTATTTGGCATTCGGATCGTTCCAAAGAATTACGTGGCAACACCAGTTAGGGACGATTTGAACGGTGTCAACGTGAACAGTGCGACCCCAACGGCGAACGTGGCGATGTACATTCTCGGCGAACAAGTTGGCAGCAGCAGCGGACAATATTCCAGATTTACAACGGCCAACGTGGGCCAAACGCAAGGCAACAACACTGTTTTGTCTGTTCCTTCGTGGGGCGTGGGCATTGTCTCCCCTCCCAGCGGAGCTTGCAGTGCAGGATCTTTGTACTCAAATACGACCGGCCAGATGCATAACACAACGGTTTACGTTTGTACTTATGGCAGCAACGGCTCAACCGCGTGGACACCGATCGCTTGAGCAGCGGGGGCAGCGTGACGGATCCTGGGTTCGAGAGCAAGAGGGTTTGCGAATGAGGGCACCAGCAGTATTCGGATTCGAGAGAGCCTGGAGGAATGGGATGAACGTCGCAAAGTGGTCGGCATGCCGGGGTCTGGGCCTCCCCGCCGTTTTTGTCATTCTTGTGCTTTGGACATCCTTATCATGGAGTCAGGGCACCGATCAACCAGAACCTGGGGATAACGCGGTCTACTCCGGGTCGTCTATCGTCTATTCGCACGCATTTATCGATGCCAGCCAAGTTGGCACCGCTTCTCAGGATATCTGTAGCAAAATAAACACTGCTCTGACCCAGATGAACGGAGCAACCTACAACAGAGCAGGTGTGATTGACGCACGCGGAATTACCAATCTAAATTGTAGTATAAACCCTTGGCAGAATCCACCGTCCGCCCCAGTAACCGGCTGGCCTAAGGTTACCGTTCTTCTTCCGGCTGGAATCATTATACATTCCGACGACTTGGACACTGCCAAACTATACCCGTGTCTCGGGTGAGGGTAGCGGCATCACAGTTCTTAAGGCCAATGGCAGCTTCACCGGTACCCCGCTCGCCATGATCAGCATGGGTCTTAACACGGGAAATGCCCATTGCCCAGGAGTAAGCGTCTACAACGATTGTAACGCTGTGATCATCGAACACCTTGGGCTTAATGCCAATAGCCAGCCAAACGTAATTGGCATCGCGAACTACTATTCCCAAGAACTTAGCCGTGTCAACGACGTATCGATTACAGGCATTGGAAGTGGAGGAATAGGTCTGGACTTGTCCGGCGGCAACTCGGGGCCGTATTCCAACATTTCCGTGAGTGGAGCCGGAGGCTTGTGCCCGGATCAGCGCACAGCGGGGAATTCATGGCCTGACTTGCAATACAAGCGGAATGACGTGTCTGAGCGGCAGCAATCCAGCTTCGATCTGTTTGGACGGAGCAAGCAGTACTATCGAGGATGTCACATTCCTCGGATCGTCAACAGATGGGATTCTTGTAGGATCTGTCTCCGTAGCGCAGGCAAGCGTACTGATGAACATTAGCGGCAGCAGCGGACAGACCAACGTGATCGAACTGTCCAGTAACCAAACTAATGGACAGGCGAACGCAAGCGACGTAACGATCGTTGGGGCCACAGGCCCTGGGGGAATCGTCAACACGATCAAAGACGATCTGACCGGAACGAATCTCACGGACCCGACCGTGGGACTTTACATCGTCGGCGAGCCGATGTTTACGGGCGCGTATTCGCGGTTCACCACCAGCACTAGCCTTCCGACTTGGCTCGTCGGGCAGAACCAACCCCTCGGCACTTGCGCTCCTGGCGATCTCTTCTCGGCCACCTCAGCCGGTACATTTTGGGAATGCATAAGCCAAGTACCCGGCTCCGCCTGGGTTCAGATTCAGACTCACTGATTGAAAGGAGCCCTTGGCAGTCAAGCTGGAAGAATGAAACTAAAAGGCAGGCTATGGCTATGAAAAGAGAAGTATTTTATACATGGACGCCGGTGGCAAACCGGTGTAGCATCGCGGGAAGCCGCGCCAAACCTGCCTCTCCCTCGGCAGGGGCAATCCGGTTCCGAGGTGACTCCTCGATATGACTTGCAAGAGATATTCCCAGTCGGCGATTGGCCTGCTGAGCTTCTTCGTGGCTGTCTTCGCATTGACTGTGCCTGCCTCCGCCGAGTGGAAAGAGAAGGTGCTCTACAGCTTCCAGGGATCTCCCGATGGTTCTTTCCCAGGAGGCGGATTAGTCTTCGATAAAGCTGGCAACCTCTACGGAGTAACGCTGGAGGGAGGTTCCGGATCATGTCCTCCCGCGCAGTGTGGCATCGTCTACCAACTGAGCCCACCGGCTCAAAAGGGTGGGCCATGGACGGAGACAGTTCTGTACGTCTTCAAAGGTCAGCACTACGGCGATGGCTCCTCTCCAGCCGGGACCTTGCTCATCGACAGTTCCGGCAACCTCTACGGTGGTACAGGATACGGCGGCACGGGAAAGTGCATGATCTTCGGCGGAGTAGTCGGCTGTGGCACTGTTTACGAGCTGTCCCCACCGAAGAAACAAGGTGAAGCCTGGACGGAGAAGGTGTTGTACAGCTTCAAGGGAGGCAAGGACGGGCAGCTCGCCGGAGAGAGCCTCACGTTCGATACCCAGGGCAACATCTACGGTGCGACGGCCTACGGCGGTGGTTATGGCTCGTGCAACGAACCCTACTACCAGCACTGCGGAGCGATCTACGAATTGAGCCCGCCGCAAACAAAAGGCGGCAAGTGGACGGAGAAGGTGCTGCACGGCTTCAAGTCGGGAAAGGACGGAGCCAATCCCAACGGCGGACTAGTGCTCGACAACAAGGGCGCGATTTACGGCACGACGTACGCGGGCGGAAATCAGGACTGCAAGTACGGCATATTTCTAGGTTGTGGCACGGTGTTCGAGCTTAAACCGCCGAGTGACAAAAGCGACGTGTGGACTGAGAAGCAACTTCATGTATTTCAGAACAAGAGCGATGGCGGTGAGCCCAACGGCGGATTAATCTTCGACTCCGCAGGCTCGCTGTACGGTACGGTACAGGGAGGCAATATCAGCGGAGGCGGCATCGTTTTTCGATTGACGGTGGGCAGCGGCGGACGATGGCAGGAATCGGTACTCCATTGGTTCAGCAACAGCGGAGGCGGCGCCCCATCGAACGGTGTGATCTTCGACTCCGCTGGCAATATATACGGTACAACCGATGGCGGCGACGCCGGAAGCTATGTATTCAGTCTGTCGCCCGAGCGGAGAGAACAGACCTGGACTCTATCGATCCTCCATATATTCAAAGGAATTCCGGACGGCGCTGGGGCGGCGACCACACTCGTGTTCGACACGGCTGGCAACCTCTACAGCACAACTCAGCGAGGTGGAACCGGGCCATGCCAAGGCGGTTGTGGAACCGTAGCCGAGGTTGAGCCTTAGAGATTCGAGTTCAAGAAACTGCCAAACGGAAATGTCAGACCCTGAAGTCAGGAGAAGGAACGATGAAAAACCAAACAACGCTAGCGGGCGGCCGGATGTCATTCGCAATCGCGGTGTCTCTTTGCATTTGGTTCACAGCGTACCCAATCTGCGCAGTCGCGCAGAACCGAGGCAACAATGCCGTGTTCAACTCAAATGCAAAGTGCTTCTCGACGACTTCGTGCGGATTTTCAGGAGCATTTATTGACGCCAGCACGTTTGCTAGCCCGCAACTGCCAAATATCTGTGCCGTGCTCAATTCCATTCTAAACAGCCTTTCTAATTCGGTCGGAGCGGTCATTGACGCCCGTGGCCTCCCCGGTGCGGGTAGCAGCATGCAGTGCACGGCCAGCCCATGGGCCGGAATCACGGGCCCAACGCCAGCGACCATCCTGCTGCCTGCCGGAACCATTCTCATTCCCAAGTCGTGGATCCTGCCCACCAATACGCACCTCATCGGCGAAGGCGACAACCCTTCATCAGCTACGTCCACGGCTGGGACCACGATTCAAGCGTGCAAGAGTACTATAAACACGTGCACATTTTCGGACAGCGCCATGATCCAATTTGGCTCATCCTCAGCCCCTGGGATTTCCGTGGAGAAGATCACCCTCGACGGGCAGGGACAGTCCATCAATGGCATCGTAAATTCAAATTCCAGCTCCCAGACTTATGTAGACCGCATCACGCTGTTCCAGATTCTAGGTGTAGGACTCTTGCTTGAGAGCAACGCCAGTTATTCCGGCCCATATACGAACATCACGTTTGACACAGGAAAAACGTACGCGGGGCAGCCTCAGACAACTTGCGCACAACTTTACAATGTAACGGGCGGGACTCACGGCATTCATGGGCTAACCTGCACAGTGGGATCGTCCTCGGTTCGCAGGGCCCGGCGCAGAGCAATGTGCTATTCAATATCAGCGACAGCACTAAGGCGTGCGCCCCGCAGTGTACACCACCGATTAACATGATTCATATAGAGGCAAACCTTACGAACGGGCAACCCAACGTAACCGACCTCAGCATCATGGGAGCAAGTAATGATGGGCAGGGAACCCTCACCATTTTGGACGATTTGACTTCGACTCAACTTACAGACGCCTACGTAGGTATCTATGCTCTCGGTAAATCCTCCAGCGGAGGCTATTCTCGATTCACCACTAGCCCAAACGCCAGTGCGGTCACGTGGGCAGTTGGTTCGAATGCACCGCTGAACGGTTGCTCTACCGGCAGCCTATATAGCTGTATCGAAATCGGCAGTGCGAATACCTGCATGTCGAGCTCGGGCACCTTTGCGCTCTGGGGCTGCGTGAATACCAAATGGGTAGGCATTAAGTAAAGTGTAGAGTCGATACCGTGTACGATTCGATCGTGCGCGTGTGCGATGACGCGAACCGCGCGCGGTTAACGCCAACTGAACAAATTCCAAAACACTGGACTGAGACCGCGCGGGCAGGTGCACTTTCAGATCGCTCTATCTCCTAACCCCCCTCGACATTGACACCCATCTTCGCCACACCTAGACTGCTCTCCAAGCGCAAACCCTGTGCTACCGCCAAGTGACCGACACCTATAATAAGGTGGTCAGGGGGACAGTCCAAAGGACCGACTTCGGCAAAAACGTAAAGTAGTACTCTGCCTTAGAACTTCAGGACATGGCGTCCTCACTCCTCCCGCATCGTCGCCAATTTTACGAGAATGCACTTGTCCTCTCAGCGTGAATCTCCGGGTCTTCGCGTGGTATATCACCCGCCCACGGGAAAACCGATTATTCCCCCTGCCTGGCAATCGGCAGGAGGTTCTCAGCGATCACTTCGAGTATATGGGGTATTGGCAACCTTGATTCATAACGCAATCGTGCGTGAGGTAATGCGATCCTTTCGGCGCATGGAACCTCACGACGACAGTTGATCAACTGATCCACTTTCCCACAGGATTAGCCGACAGTGTTGCTCTCACTGTCAGTCATTGGACGCGGAAGCGACCCTTCGGCGCTGGTCGAAGAATCGCCTCGAAGCCGTCTTCCGAACGGCCGAGGATTTCGACGCCCTCTTTGGGTTCGCATTGGGGGCATAGCCCGATCCGCTCTTCGGCGGTCGTGCACGGGCATTGATCCGGCTCGGGGCACGGATAGATGGCACCGCATTCGGCACAGATGTGGTCGAGCGGAATTTTGGACATAACTCCGTTGCACTCCCGATGATCTGACATCCGGATGCTATCACTTTCCGCTCTATATCCCGAGCTTGCGGCTGTGACGATGCAAATCCGTGGGGGAGTATCATGAGGGGCTGTGGCGAAACCATTCATTCTGCCAAGCAAAGCTCGCAAGCGCGGAAATCCGAATTGGGGAAAACCGATGGAGCCTGCGCCCGCTGTTCCTACTGCGTTCGAAGAGCAGGTTCAGAAGCTGGGATTGACCGAGCAGAGTTGTGCGGCCTCTGAGAAGTTAAAGCAGTGGTGCGAGCGCAACAAAGACCATTGCTACATCCCGGAATCACTGCTCAAACGATGGGGAATACCCGTGGACCCGAATTTTAGCGGCTGAGAAGAGTCGGCAGCCAGTAGCTAGTCGCCAGCTTGAGCGATGCCGCCGCTGTCCTGTTGCTGGCGCTTTGGCAGCTTCCTCTGCGCTTCCGTGTTGTCGCAGAGAGAGGTCAACCGGAGTCGGTATTTGCCAGTCATCCCGGCAGCGGCGTCGATTGCCTTGGCCGCCTTCTTCAATTCCTTCTCCACTTCGTCCAAATCGACCAGCGTGCGGCGGACTTCCTCGGACATCGCCGCGTTCTTCTGGAGGAAGTCCGTACCTTCAGTCCGCATCCGTTCGAGGAACGGGCGCAGGACATCAAGGTCACGCCGGAGCCAGCTACGGGTGGTTCGGAGCACCCAAATCCCATCTTCCTGCGACCAACGGCAGTCACGGTCAACTTGGCGAAGCTGGGTTTCATCTTTTGCGGCGATGACGCCAATAGGGACATGGCGCTCCTTGGCATCGCGGATCAGCTTCTTGATGTCGCCTTCGGTGATTGCCGCTTTATCCTTATTGTCTATCAAGAACCGTGGTTCCAGCGCAGCACCGCTGGGGTCTCGATAGGCAAGAACGTAATCGCCATTCTTGGAGAGTTTCTCGCTGGCGCACATGCCCGGCCATGTCCGCACCTCATCTTCGAAACTGAGTTCTTCCAGCTTTCCACGGCGGGCGACCTTGGACATTTCGACTTCTAACTCGTTATTACGTTCCCGAAGTCTTGCTACCTCTCTCAGCGAGTCTTCAACTCGTCGATTGATGTGTTCGATTTCGTGTGCCTTCTGCTGTTCAACAGTTCTAGCGGCGGTCTCTAATTCCTTGGTGCGGGCTGTCAGTGTATGGAGTTCATCCCTGTGGCGTTGCGCAATCTCGGCGGTTCGCTTGGTTAGCTCGGTCTCGAAACGAGCCCAGACGTTTTGCTCGTCTTGCTTGTGCTTGGATAGCAACAGGCGAATGGCTTCCTCAGCACTGAGCTGGGCGACTCGGGCGAAGTCCTTCACACCAAGCCGATCTAGTACTTCGGTACGCTTCAACTTGCCCTCACCCAAACACAATGGGCACTCGATCGTTTCGGTAGGCACGGGTGACTTTGTGGTCAGAGAACCTCCATCAAAGGGTCGAAAAAGAAGATGGGAGTCTAAAAAAACGGGATGCGAGACCACTTACGTCAGCCTCTACCAGTCAGTATACACAGCGATGTTTTTGTTTTTTACTAGAATATTTTTGCAATTATGTCGATTCATCTATAAAACCACAAAAGTGGAATGTATACTTAAGTGAGACGCGTCCTCTCAAACAATCATTGATTAGCACGCTCCCCTTCTTCTGGCACCTCACCACCAAACTTAACTAGGTCAGCACTACTGCGACCGAGGAGCGAATCGAATGAAGCGAGTCGTTCTGTATACCCGTGTTTCCAGCGTTGACCAGCATCCCGAGACCCAGCTTTGCGATCTGCGCCCGTTGGCTGCGGCTCGTGGCTACGAAATCGTCGGACAGTACAGCGACACCATCAGCGGTTCGAAGGCTAAGCGACCGGGACTCGACCAACTGATGTCCGATGCCCGTCGTGGGCGGTTCGACGTGGTGGTGGTTTGGGCATTCGACAGGGTGGCTCGATCAGTGAAACATTTTCTCGAAGTTCTGGATGAGTTGAATCACCTGAATATTGCACTCGTCAGCTTCCGTGAAAACATCGACACCGGCGGGCCATTGGGTCGGGCGATGATCGTAATCGTGGGTGCGATCGCAGAATTGGAAAGGTCTTTGATAGTCGAGCGAGTGAAAAGTGGCATGCGCCGAGCCCGGCTCGAAGGAAGACAAATCGGACGAGCACGGTTGGACATCAATCGAGAACAGGTTGTCTCTGATCGCCGTTCCGGGATGTCATTGACCGCCGTTGCCAAGCGCCACAACATTTCGAGGGCATCGGTGTGCCGCTTGATGAAGGAAGCGAATAGTGGTTCCAGTCTGGTGATTGCACGGGTTAGTGACGATGCAACAAACGAAGCTCGCCAGTAACGACATGGCAATGAAGCCTAACATTCCGCCCAAGGTGCAGATTCGCCTCAGCTCCTCAGTGGAGTCGATCCTCGCATCGCTTGAACCCTACGTGCGGTGGATTGAGGAAACACTAAGGGTGCCTCTGAGTGAGGCGCTCATCCTCGAAGTGGATTGTAATCCCGGTGATGTTGTCGCCGAGGAACTCCTGCCAGGGCTAGCAGTAGTCGCATCCACTAAGGAAAGAAATAATGCTTGGCGAACATTCATTGAGGACTGGCAGCTTCCCTCTGTCAGGAGTCCCCGAATCGCTGTGTCCCTCCAGCGTCAGCGTAACTCCAACGCTCCCCCACTTCCAGTCTGGGAACTGGATTGGCAAGATTGTCCCGTAGCTTTCAAGCTGCGGGAGCTGAAACACTATGTTGTAAGCGTGAAAACGCCGGTGTTGTTCCCCCCGGCCGAGATGCCGATACTCCCACACTTTGGAGCGCAGCACTGGTTCATAGTGCGGCGAGAGGATGCGGCGAAAGTATTGCTACTGGAACAGGAGGTAGTGGGCCGCACGGAGCGATATCTAGAAACTGCGCACGGACGTAGTCGGCTGCAAGCGCAATATGACTGGGACGCCGTGGTGCTGGATGCCAGCACCCGCCGCATGGTGAGAACCGACTTCGAGCTTTTCTTCGAGCGTGAAGACTGGTTCCGCCAACACAATTTGCCCTATCGTCGCGGCTACCTTTTCTGGGGTCCTCCGGGGAACGGCAAGACTGCGACCTTGCGAGTAATGGCGGCGCATCCGCACATACGTCCTTTCAGCCTTGACCTAAGTGATATGGAGGAGAAGAGCGCCGATGTTCTCCACCTATTCCAAAAAGCATCGGAGAACACACCTGCGTTGGTGATTTTGGAAGACCTTGACCGTGCTTTCCCAACTGAAGGAAAACGAACAAAGGAAAGAACCGTAAGTTTCCAGACCCTTTTGAACTGTTTGGATGGAGTAGCTAGTCGGGACGGTGTAGTCGTCGTAGCAACAGCCAACGATCCCACCTGCCTCGATCCAGCGATCCTGAAGCGACCCGGCCGGTTCGACAGAGTGGTTCAGTTCCGAAATCCCGACGCGGACTTGCGCCGCCAGTACTACCAACGGCTCAGCCCGATTCTCACCGGAGAGCAATTCGAGATCGCCATTGAGAAAACGGAAGGATTCTCATTTGCTCAACTGCGCGAAACTTATATTCTCGGGGCTCAATCTGCGTTTGAGCAGGGGCGGGACATACTGGTTGCCGATGTCATTGAAGCCATCGAGCTACAGGCGGCGGGAGCCTACGATCTTAAAACATCGATTGCCACTCCAGGATTTGTCCGTCAAGAGCGTGCGACCCGCTGATGAGCAATGCTGCGGATAGAGCAGTCTGTCTGCCACGGAACCCGAACTAATAAGGATGGGAGCCATGCATGGAGCCACATGAATAAAACAGAGATTATTGCAAAAACGATGAAGGACATGACACCTATTGGAATGCAAACTGAGCCACCATTCAGCGACGAGCAGGACGAAGAGGGATTTGTTTTTTCAGTACTTCAGGATGTTCTACCGGACGGAGTGGACATTCGGACTTGCGATGACTTCAAGCACCCGAACGTCGAGTGCTGCGAGACCTGCCGCAATTTCTATCCGCATTACGACATGAGTTTGATTGACCTGCCGGGCGGGTGGGAAAGCATGGGTTTGTGACTCTGTGAAATGGGCGCTCTATCCAGAGAAATATCGAGCGGTAAGCTCGCCAGCGGGTAGGCTCCTGACGGAAATCTTCGGCGAAGACGTGGATGAGAATATTGCTCTTTAGAGATTCGGCGAATGCGCAAAGAGTTAGAGCAAAAGTTGGTCGAGTGTTGCTCCCACTAGTTCAACACCAAGGGCGATGTTCGCCACACGCTGATGTCCTTTGGCTTCCAGCACAAGGATTGCCTGGTTTGATATTTTTCCACGGCTTGAGATGCATAGATAGGTCAACCTGCGCGTCGTCGTGGGACTTTGATCTTGGCGGCGTATTGCCTTCTAGTCATCGGGACATTGTCGAGGACGAAGAATCCCTTCTTGCAGTGTCCGCAGATGAACCGACCAGCATCGGCCCGCTTGAACTCGGCGGCGAAAGGATATTTCGTCTGCTTGCCACAGTGGAGGCATGTCAACATATGGCATATGTCCTACCTGTAATATCCATGCAAGAGAAAAACCGCTGTCCCTTTTCGGAAACGAGCGGTTAAAGCGACGGAACCTGTTCAGATTGCTGTCGTGTTAGGAGCATCCGCCGTGCCATGGGCGAGAAATCAATCGTTTGTTGTAGTTAAAGCGTTCGGGCGTCGATCCTAAAGAGCACTTTTGGAAGGTGGAACGAATATTTGACCTACTTCACTGAGTGTCCTTGAGAGCCAAGGGTCGCTTCGTGTTCAAGAAAACCCGACCCAGTTTGCCGCGGACGTTTGTTCTTGAAACGTGATGTCAGGGCTCTTGGCGACCCGAAGTTAGCTTGGTGTAATCCCGAATAGATCGGGGCGTTCGTTCCGGGGCAACGGACAGCCAGTCTTGCCGTGACATTCCTTGCATGCGTTGACAAAATGTCGGCCGCAGAACGCCACTCCTCGTTGCTTGCCATTTTCGGATTCGATCACCAAAACCCGGTATGGCACGTCGCCACATTGGCCGCAATGGTCATACGCTTGTATGCGCATCTGGAGTTCGCTTGCCCAGGGGTTGGCGCATCCCCGCACGTTTTCGCCGAGGTTTGGCGTCCAATCGCCACCGTTTTCAGTTATTGCTTCCATGACATCATGTTACCCAGCCAGTAGAGAGCAAGGAATGACGAGCATCACAGCGGGGCGCTCGATGGTACAGGGTCCGATGGGGAGATGCCGCTCTCTAATCGGACGTGAGTCGCTCAGATAGACGCTGTTGAACATTTTCAAGTGTGCTATCCAAAAACAAATCAGTTCTTGAAACTCTGCGATAACCCGATAGCAGCCGAATGCCAACGGAATGGGACAAGGTCAGTTCAGACGGTGGCTCATCCAACTACCAAGCTCTCAGGTAAGAGCGGCGAGGCGATCTTCAGTCACAAAAGAGTTCGTCCTGTTCGACGTATATTACTCGGGTTAGTGAATGGCAGACTGCACTGGTTTCGTACTTCTTCCGAGCGAACAATTCGGTGAGACCTAGAAGCGAGCCGGCAATGACCTGCTCACCCACCCGAGCTAAGCCGTCTGCTGCACGTCTCGGTGAAAGCACGACCGCACCTTCCTGTAGATAAAAAACCCCTTTCGGAACCTCACCCCGGCGAAAGAGCATCGCTCCTCGTGGGTATACTCGCGTGACTCGCTTCGGCTGCGAGGCTCTCACCCGATCGACAATTCTTGTTTCGCCATCTAGAAGCATCATTTACCTCGTCTTGTGATGAAATCCTCAGAACATGGAACGCGGGGGAGGGCTGGGAACTGAGAAAACATCACGCCTCCCATTTCCTAATGAGACAGTTTGCACTACGGTTGAGCGAGACTCCGTGACCATAATCACAAACCTGCGAACGATGGTGCATGGTCTGCGGGGGTAGGCGGACGCTGAAGTTGACGGTAGTTGCTGGAAATACGTATGTACGCGGACCGAAAGACGCTACGACACGATGCGCATCAGGCTGCCGATTGAATAGTGTTCCTCCATTGCAAGGCGCACAGAACTCTTGAGGGCGGACATCGAACATTGAACTCGCGATTGCAAGAAGCGTAGATCGACTGCGGGCGGCAGTCGGTGGTGGGTTACATAACCCAGCGGGAGTAGGACCAGTCTTCATCTTGGGACGCCTGAAGACCCCGACCGATGAGGTCGAGCAGCCTTTCTACACTTACGCCCGCATTGAGAATCCGAATCAGGTCCTCGATACTCAGTCCTGCCTGCTCGGCTGCCTGGGCTAGCTTCTCGATGGTCCGATCTAGTACTGGTTGTTGCATCCTCTTACCTCAGAGTTGAGTTTACGATGAGTGCCGTAAGTCGTATGTGACCCGCGTCACCAGCAGAGAGAAGCTGACTCGCTTCCACCCTGAGCGCCGGTGCCACCAAGGACTGGGGCAGTCTGCGGCAATCCGCAGAGTCCCCGCACCGGGCTGCTCACGTTCGAGCCTCAAGGTTGTTCGGAATTTGCACAGAATTGATCTGGTCGCATGTCTTCAGTGATGCCGAGCCTCCGCTGAGCACCCCAAACTGGCTTGCCATCCGGCAACATAACCTTCGTAACTTCCCTTCGATGCCTCGTTCACGTTCCAATGAAAAGGAATTCTGTCATTGGAATCCTAACCGTGAATAGTTTGGGGCTGTGCTTTGTTGTCCAACTCGGGCTGGCATTCGGGCTGGCAGGACTATTGTGGCCCGAGAAGTTTATGCCGCTGTTCGAAACCTTGATGTTCCCTTGGGCGGCAAGCTGTCGTGGGATTAGGGCCAATGGCATCGCTGCTATCGGATTGTCGCTGCTGCTCCTCGTCACGCGGCTGACTGGCTATCGGTGACGGGGAACGAGGGTGTTGCTGAGGCGACATCAGTGTTGCACCCCGAAGGCGTTCTGAGAGTAACCCGATTGGGGAACCGTTCTAGAGTCAATCAATGGGACTAGGGAAACACCACTCACGGGGATGGCAATAGTTGGATCGTTTGCACCAGAATCACCTGGTTTTCATTCGAATTGCCCGTAACCTTAACACGCTTTCCTTTGTACTTCTTTGCCTTCCCGCGATCGTTAAGCAGGTACTCGGCATTCGCTGCTTTCAAAACATAGGCATGCCGCCTTTTCGCTATCGTCCCCACAAAAATTGTCCGTGTTTTTTGATTCGAGGAACCAGAGGACGTGATTTCAGAATGGCTCACTCCAGCGGATTCTTTCATTTCCAGAGGAACTGCCACTGAAGACGTTGGGGCGAGCGTAGAAGGGGACTGTGCAGTCGGATGGCTCGTCTGAAAACATTGGCTTTGGGCCAATGACGCTGGAAATCCTACCACTAACGCAATCGTGAGCACCAAGCCTGTTCTCATCGTCCAAGCATTTCCACGCAAATTTGTGCAGCCGCATCTCAGCAGCTTTTTCACAATTTACCGGTTAGATTCACTGATGTCTGCTCAACATTGCACACTGTTCAGTTTTGCACAGTTCCGAAGATGGAACTGAGTCATGCTTGCCATAGTTGACTATGGAAGGTGGTGTTGTTTGACCCAGACCAAAACGAGCAGTTCGCATAGAGTTCTGTTGGTGGATGACGACGAAGCGGTTCGCGACATGATGAGCCGGACACTCGAAGGCAAAGGATTTGAAGTAGTCGCTGCCGCCAGCGTGGTAGAAGCCTTGAAACTTATCTCCACAGAGACCTTCGATGTGCTCATCACCGACCTGCACATGCCGAACCCCAGTGATGGTTTCGCGGTGGTCACGGCGATGCGCCACTCCCAACCGGATGCCCTGACGTTGCTGGTCAGCGGCTACCCCGACGTGAAAAGCGCCATGGACGCTATCCTTCTTGAAGCAGACGATATCATCGTGAAACCGTTCGAAGTCGGGAAGCTCGCCGAACTGGTGCGCGAAAAGCTGCTCACTCGTAAACCTTCCGCCAGGACGCAAAAGGAAAGAGTAGCCGCGATATTGCAGCGTTGCATGACGGGCATCATCGAGAATTGGTTGGCGCGGGTAAAAAAGAACAAAGAACTCAATCGCGTTTTACTCACCGACAAGGAGCGCACTGGATATCTTCCTAAGCTGATTGAAGACCTGATTGTCCGCCTGAGAGAGCCGAACATCGCCACAGGGGAAAGCAATTCCGTCTGTTCCGCGGCCGCCGTAGCCCATGGCAAGATGCGAAAACTGCAAGGATACACCCCGGGGATGCTGGTGCACGACTCACGAATATTGCAAGTGACCCTGTTCGAGATGTTACAGAGCAATCTCAGTGCTCTGGATTTCAGCTTGCTGCTGCCCGATGTCATGACTATCGCGGATGAGGTGGATTCGCAGCTGATGCAGGCGATGGATAGCTACATGAATGCCCTAGGGACGCCAGCGGCAGCATAAGCTCCTGCGACGATCGCATCCGAAGCACGGTTGCCACACTCCGCGACAAATGGAGAGATACCGCATTCCGCCCGACCTGCGCCTTCAAGCGCACCCTTTTAAACAAGTCTAATTTTTGTTGACGCCGCCCGCTGAGCACTCTATTGAACGTCCTTGCCCAAGGGGGCCGAGCGTCGCGAGCGTGGGAACTTGTTTGCGCCTAATGGGAACCGTGTCCTAAAATCGTAACAAATGTCATCGACGGTGACAGAAGTTCTGCGGTCAGTTTGAGGTGGTAGTGCCGTGCGAGGGAAGAAGTTCGCTTTCGATCCGGGCAGGTTCCTCTCCACCATCGGGGAGGGCAGAAGGGTTTTGCATTTTTGCAAAAGACAAACTGTCTTCACACAGGGGGATGCGACGGATGCGGTGTTTTATATTCAGAAAGGCAAGATCAAGCTCACTGTTATATCCACCAATGGCAAGGAAGCAACCATCGGCATATTAGGGGATGGCGATTTTTTCGGGGAAGGGTGCCTTGCAGGACAGCCCCTGCGCATGGGGTCGGCCACCGCAATAACGACTTGTGACATTCTGCGGATTGATAAGAAAGTCATGATGCAGGCACTTCACCGGGAACGCAAGATGTCCGATATGTTCGTGGCCTATTTGTTGGCGCGGAACATCCGGTATGAGGAGGATTTGGTTGACCACCTCTTCAATTCGAGCGAAAAGCGATTGGCCCGAATTCTTCTGTTGTTGGCTCACTTCGGCAAAGAAGGAGCGCCGGAGAGTGTTGTTCCCGAAATCAGCCAGACAACGCTTGCGGAGATGGTGGGTACAACCCGCTCGCGGGTGAATTTTTTTATGAACAGGTTCCGGAAGCTGGGTTTCATCCACTACAACGGCGGTCTGCAAGTCCACAGTTCCCTTCTTAATGTCGTTCTGCACGACTAGCTCGATCTCAGGCAGATGTTCAATATTGAACTGACTGAGCGATGTTATGGCTGTATATTTTTGGACTTTCTTGGAATGCTTCGACCGAGCGAGGAGTCCGATGTTTCCCAACGAACAAGAAAATTGGCTCGCCCTATATAAAGCTGCCCTACTGGAGTTGGATTTGCAGAAAATGCCGGAACGGATTGCGCTCGCGAATAAGGCACTGCAAAAGCGTTCGCGAGAACTGCAAAAGTCCTGCGGCCATTATGGCGAGAAGCTGGAGATACAATATGCTGAACGAAACCTTCACGTAGCCGAAAGGATGAAATGACAGCGGCATCAGGAGAACTTCACCTCCCATCCTGAAGCAAGCGGAGGCGGCTACGAACGCCTGTGTTCGTATTGATGTTCACCAACTGGCAGGTTCTTTGACAGAGGCTTGGCTGGTGTCTTCCCCCTTGCAGTTGTGCTCGGCAAATTGAACCCTTAGGCTCTCCTGCGCGTCGGCAACTCTCTTGAGGGCGGTCATCGGAACCTTGAACTCAAGATTGCAAGAAGTGCAGACCGCGACAGCCGGGATTGTGCCAAGCCATTTGAGCACCCGAAGATTGCGTTTTTGCATGCCGTTATTTTCCCACGGGCTGGAAGCTCATGTGAGCTTTATAGCTCAGACGCTCAACATCCAAGCAAGTACAGTAAACTTGCGATCTACGATCTCTCATGACCCGCCACCGTATCGGCTTTCCCTCAGTTGCGAAAATCTGCGCACACGTCAAGCACCTTGGCAATGCGGCTGCTAGGCGCATTCGGCTCTATGGGGAGAAGTTCAAAGTGGTTTCCGACCCTATGTCTTCAAGCCATTGGGGTTGCAGTTCAAGTGACGACGAAAAAAGACCCACGCTCTCGCCGACAGCGCATTCCGGTGGCTGTGCTTCAAAGTGAAAAGAGGGCGGCGGTGAGGCACTATCCACCGTCCGTGTCGAGAAAACCAATAGTGGAGCAAGGAAAGAAGGTATTCATGCACAAATCGCGGGATCAAGATCGGGGCAAGGGCGCGACAGAGCAGAACCCGCAGAGTGAGGGTGAGGGAGGCAATACAAGCATGCAAGGACAACTAGGGCACCGCGATGAGGATGCGGAGTTGAAGAACGCTGATTCTGATTTGGCTGGGTGATGCCTGTCGTGTGCTGAGTAACCATTACCGAGGCGAGGTAAATCGAAAGGATCACAATGAAAAAATTACTCAAGATGTTACTCGGCACCAGTCTTTTTTTACTTGAGCAATCGGATCGTGCAAATAATCTGCGCCACCGTGCGGCTCGCAAGATTGATGATCTCGGCGATGTTGTCCAACACAATTATGAAGATGCGGCTGAGCGAGTTGCGAAAGCGTCACGAGCCATTCGAGGAGAAGACAATCAAGCCCTCGGGAACGCTCTGCGCCTTGCGGCCGGAATAGGTGTCGGCATTGGTTTCGGCTTGCTATTTGCGCCTGCAAGCGGCCAAGAGACTCGAAGCGCCATAGCGGGAAGCGTTGAGCAATTCCGCAATAGAGTCCAAAAGCGAGTTTTCTCCGGGCGTACTCGCGCAGGCAACGCAGGCTAACTTAAGTCGCAAACGACCGATATTCACTTCTTGATAGGAGAAGAACAATGGCGCTTTGAAAATAGTGCGGCGCTGGTGTGCTACTACAGACATCCGTAATCTGGGTTGACTTTGTTCGGGGCTGCGGTCCCTCCTACTGCACACGAGTCTTTCTGTGAGTGGGGCTCGGGTTCGAGCAGATGGGCAACCAATTTAGCGGTGAAACCCTCCAATCTTTTCACCGCATGTAATTCCGTTTCCCTTGAAACGAGGGGGCGATCCATGACAAAGCTACATCTGGCTTCGACTCCGAAAATAACTTTTCGAGCGGGAAGTATTGCGCTCGCGCTTGGGCTAGGGGTTGTGGCGACCCAATCGGCACAAGCACAGACTTATAAAGAAACCGTACTTTATGCGTTTACGGGCAGCCCGGATGGGGCAAGTCCTTGGGCCGGTTTAATCCGAGACAAGGCGGGCAACTTTTACGGCACCACCCACGATGGCGGCAATCCGGGTCAGGGAACGGTGTTTGAGCTTAATGCGAATGGCAAGGAGACCGTACTGTATAGCTTCAGCGGGTACCCGGACGCGGCACATCCCGAGGCAGTGTTGCTCCGGGACACGGTGGGCGACCTTTTCGGCACAACGACGTATTACGGCGGCGCTTTTCTCTGGGGGGCCGTATTCAAGGTAACGAGGACCCGCAAAGAGACCGTGCTGCACAGCTTCACGGGCGGGATGGACGGGGCATACCCAACGGGCGGTGTCGTCCGAGATGCTGCTGGAAATCTTTACGGCACGACCGTCGATGGGGGCGCAGGTTCCGAATGCTACTACGGCTGCGGAACGGTCTTCGAACTGGACGCGACAGGCAAAGAGACCGTGCTGCATAGTTTTGATGGCGGGACGGACGGGGCATCGCCCGCCGCAGGATTGGTTCGGAATTCACTGGGCAATGTCTACGGCACGACCTACTACGGCGGCAATCCCACCTGCAACAAGAGTGGAAATTCTGGCTGCGGGACGGTGTTCAAGGTTACTAAATCCGGGAAGGCGACCGCGATGTACACCTTCAGCGGGAGAACGGACGGGGCATATCCGTATGCAGATTTGCTCCGGGACGCGAAGGGTAATCTCTATGGCACGACTTCAGAAGGCGGCGATCTTCGCTGTGCTCCTCCCTATGGCTGCGGAACGGTGTTCAGGTTGACTAAGGCTGGCAAGCTGACTGTGCTCCACAGCTTCACTGGAGGAGCGGACGGGGCAGTACCCAACGGAAGTTTGATCCGGGATACAGCGGGAAACCTTTATGGCGCGAGTGGTGGTGGGAATGGGCGGGTGTTCAAGCTGACTAAGGCTGGCAAGCTGATCGTGCTGTACACGTTCGCTGGAGGAACGGACGGGGCGGGCCCCAACGGAGGTTTGATCCAGGATAAGGCGGGAAACCTTTACGGCACTACCATGGGCGGCGGTGACCTCAACTGCAATGTCAACGGCATTTCGGGCTGCGGCGTGGTTTTCAAACTTGCGCCTTGAAGAAATGCTTGCTTGGTTCACTAGGCGGATTCGCAAGCCGACACCGCCCAGCCAATGGCCGCTGCATTTTCGGTCTTGGCGACTCGGCATGTGTCGGGAATATCTGTTCTTAGCAGCGAACCCGTAGACCAGCCGCCCCGCCGTAGGAAAAGGGGAACCGGCCTGCGTCCTACGCAGCGGCTGCCGATACTCGCTCGAGTGACTTCGCCGGAGCCAGCACGATCAGGGCTACGCCGATGACAACAAGCACAGCCGATCCGGCCAGAAATCCCACACGTTGAGTCGGAATTTCGAGTCCCAGTATCGACATTGCCACGGCATGGGTGAAGCTCGACGATGCTGTGAAGGCGATCAGGCTGCTATTTGCCTATGGGTCACGGGCTGCCAGCAGCAAGAAAACAGAAGCGCACCCTTGGCGGGAGGAGAGGATTTAGCGGATCAGCCGTTGCCGCTTAGAATCGTACAGAACGAAACCCAGTACGGCGCATTCTCACCGAGCAAAGTGTAAGGCCGAGCCTGCGATCCCAGCATTCCGAGCAATCCTCCTTGCGCGATGCGGGATTGAGGAGGCCCACCGACCCGATCTACGACTATTTCAAGTGATTTGCTTCCTCAAGTAGCTGTCTTAACTTATCCTCGATAGACTCTATCAGTTTATTCTCTGCGTCAGTGGGAGACGATGCTCCTGCACGCTTCACTGCAGCCAAGGCAATGTTCGCCTCCGCTTCAATGTTTCCAGTGCCAACAATAATCTTAGGGTCGTCAGTATAAGTAATTTTGTTGTCTTCGTCGTAGACAACCACATGGTATTCATACGTCCCCGACTCCTCGACCACCGTCGTCGGTGGACTGGTTCCATCTCTTTCCGACCAAACAATCATTGATACCGGCCTGCCGTTTGGATCGCCGAACGGAGTCCCGTTGGGAAAGAATATGGCAGCAGCATTCTTTGCACCCGGAGTTGTCGCTTTCCATACAACAGTGTCGTTCATATCAACTGCCAGCCGATAAGCCTTGGGGTTGGTGCTTGGAGGCTTGCCCCTCGGAGTAGAGGTGTCAGAGTAAGAAGGTTTAGACGTAATAACATTGATAGTGACAGTGTGAGAAGTCTGTCCAATGGCGAGCGAGGTCGCTGCTGAGATGCAGAGCACCAGCATGAGGACTTGCCGTTGAAATACCGGAAGGATACTGAAATTCGTTTGCATCGATGCCTCCTTAGTCAATCAACTTCAAGAATGTGGATTAGCGTATAGCGATTACTTTACTTGTACGACACCGACTCGTTTACTAATCGATCAAATTCCGGCTTAGACCGAAGACTCGCCAATTCAGGGTTGGCGAGGAGTTGCTCGCGTGGGTAGCCTGCGCGTACCGACTTCTCAAGCCATTTCAGAGATTCCTGATGCTCCCCTGCTTCCAAATGTACGAGGCAAGCTATGCGAAGAGAGTCCACATCGTTCGGGCTTGTCTGCAAGGCCGCATCGAGATACTTCCGGGCTCCCGCAAGGTCGCCGATGCGCGAATGCCAGAGTGCGAGTGAACTGAGCACGTCAGTGTCACTCGGATTAACCTCCAGTTGTTTTTTCGCGAGGGAAATCGCTTGATTATAGGCCATCCTCGCCTTGTCTGCCTCGCCGCGAACCATTCGATACGCATCGGCCAAATTGCCCCAGTAATCGTACTTCTGAGGGCGCAGCGCAATCGCTTTTTGCGTATACTCCACGTCCTCCTTAAACCGTCCGAGAAAGAAGCTCACGGTTCCTATGTTGGAATAAAGGTCTGGGTCATCGGGTGCGACTTGGAGACCTCGCCGGAAGTATTGATCCGCCATTTCAAATTTTCCCGTGTTGAAATAAGTGTCGCCAACATTCATATAACCCCATACATTGTCTGGGGCAAGCTCCGTGACCTTCTGCCACGCGTCCGCAGCTTCGCCATACCGCGAATGTTTGTTCAGGAAAGCTCCCAGCAGGTTGTAACAACTCCAGCAGGCAGGTCGAATTTCAATGGCGTGGCGAAATGCCTGTTCAGCTTCAGTCGTGCGCCCGAGCGAATCATATGTGTTTCCTAGCCCGAGATAGGCATCCGAATTCTCTGGGTCGATTCGAAGCACGCCTTGGAAAGCTGATACTGCGGCCGGAAAAGCTCCTGTTCGAAGACTTAAATTTCCGATTGCCAACTGTACATCCGGTAGTCGGCTGTCAAGATTCTCGGCTGCTTTTACGGCAGCTTTCGCTTGTTTCGCCCATTGAGGGTCTTTGGTGGCGCTATATTTGTACCAGTAGGCCCGTGCTAACGCAGCTTGCGCCTGTGCGTAATTGTGATCCTCCTTTATCGCACGCTGAAACAGGATGATGGCAGATTCGACATTCTCCAGCCGTTCGTAACGCTGCAAGTAGCCGATCCCTTGAAGATAGAAATCGTAAGCCGTAAGAACCGTTGTACCGTGATCCACAAGCTTTTCGGCGTTGCTTCGTGAAGGCTGAACCTGCAACATCCGAAACGCCTTTACGACAACTTGATCTTGGAGGGAAAACAGATCGTCGGCGGGCTCCGTAATGGTGTCGGTTCGTAGCTGATGCCCAGTTTTCGCATCGATAAGGCTGAGATTGATGCGGGCAGACTGTTCAACCCGTTGCCAGCTCGCGACGAGAACGAGGTTCGCTCCAAACTGAGTTCTTGCTTTGTCGATGCTCGTAATATTCTTCGCCCGTATTTCGGTGGCAGATGGCACCTGCAACGAGGGGTCGTGTGCGAGCTTTGCTGTGACGGTCTCCGTGAAACCATCGCAGTAGACTTGTTCGTCCGACCCGCCCCCGACCGCTGTGAAAGGGAGAACCACAAGGTTCTTTTGGCTTGGAAGATTCAGATCAAGGACTGTTCCCCACCGATGGCCGTAGCGAACAATCGCAATGCCCAGTACGCACAAGCAGAGCAAAATCCCTATTGCCGCAAGGAGGCGATTTCGGAGACTTAACTTGCGAGTTGAACTTGTGACCACAGGCTCAGTTACCCGCCCGCCAGAGCCGGAATCGCGCTCAAGACGCCTCAGATCAGTTCTCATCTCCGAAGCGTGCTGGTAGCGCAGTTTCCGGTCTTTCTCCAGAGCCTTATTGATGATCCGTTCTAATTCCGGGGGCAAATCGGGATTCAGCCGTACAGGAGGAACGGGTGCCCGGTTCAGGATGGACTCGAAAATCACTCCAGTGCTTTCGCCACGGAACGGCAGCGTCCCAGTTACCATCTCGTATAGCAAGACTCCGAACGAGAAAAGGTCAGTTCGGGCATCCAGTTCCTTGCAGCGGACTTGTTCCGGCGACATGTAAGCGACCGTGCCCACCGCTGCTCCGGGATTGGTCAGATGCTCCTCCAAGCTGACCGTAGATTGCCCTGCTGCCCCAGCCAATCCGACGTTGGTGAGGACGCGCATGACCTTTGCCAATCCAAAGTCGAGAATTTTACCGTGTCCGCGTTTGGTTACGAAAACGTTTGCGGGTTTGATGTCCCGGTGCACAATGCCCTCGGCGTGGGCGGCGTCCAGCGCATCTGCAATCTCAATGCCGAGCGAGACGACTGTTTCAATCTCTATCGGTCGCCCAGCGATGCGATGCTTCAGCGTCATCCCGTCCAAGAATTCCATGACGATGAACGATTGATTCCCGTGTTTGCCGATCTCGTAAATAGTGCAAATGTTGGGATGGTTCAAAGCGGAAGCAGCACGTGCCTCGCGTCGGAACCGTTCCAAAGCCTGCGGGTCTTGGGGTACGTCTTCAGGCAAGAATTTCAAGGCCACGAAGCGGCCAAGCTCAGTGTCCTCGGCCTTGTAGACGACGCCCATGCCGCCGCCGCCCAACATCTCGATGACGTGGTAGTGCGAGATGGTCTGGCCGATCATTCGCAGGAATGCTAGGACGTGCGGTGAGGTATGTCAATGCGCGGGCTTTACCGCCATCTGGACATCATGAATGGTTTCCTGCGCTTGGTGGACGGATGAAGGAAAAAACCCGCCCAAGCAGGAGCCTCGGGCGGGCAAAACGAACATAGTCGAATTGAAACGTTTCTTAAAAACATACTGCCTTCCGCTCGGCTGGAGGACAATCGCACGTTGGAGCCACGCTCGGCACGTCAGTGCTAGTTAGTCAGATGACCTCGCGAAAGGGTGGATTACTTGGGCAAAAAGTATACGGCTAACGAGTGGTGCCGCCATGTTCATGGCTTTTTCCAGTCGGTCAAGGAGTCTAATTCCTTTAAAATCGCCTGCAACCTGTGCATCCGCCGTTCTTGACCTGCTGCCGATCCTGGCATCCTCCTGCCGCCCTCCACGTACAGGCGGCTCTCTTCACTAATTTGTGCTATTTCTTCTCGCAACTTTTCGATGCGCTGTTTCACGGGCTGTTGCATTCGGATAGGCTAGCAGAGCCTGACGAACGGATCACAATGGCTCGTGCCGAGTCCTGAGGGTAACTTTGGTTCGGAGCCCTGCTCGGACAAGCGACTACACTTGAAACTGTGAGACATTACAGCATCAAGCTGATCCATGGCTTAACCACGTTCACCTGTCCACTTTGTAAATACTCCGTCACCACATTGGACTTCATTGCCGAGAATGGCAACCGCCGTACTCAAGCAGCTAGGGCTATGAATGAGCATGCCAAGGCTACACACAACTGCAGCAGACCCACGTTACCGCTCTATGTGCCAGTGTGGCAGGCCCGCTGAGGCGCGGGGATCAGCAGAAGATAACGCGGATGAGTCATCCCGCGGTCTGAGCACTTTTGCTCATACTTCGGTTATGCGATTTGCTTACGCTGGAGTTGGAGATAGATATGGTAGGGCTACGGGAAGTACCAGGTTATGCAACCCAGCCCAGCGAGATTCGCAAGCATGGAGGAAATAGTCATGGCGAAGGTGATTGAGTTCTACGTACCGACGAACTTTCGGACACCGATAAAACAGGCGTGCCTACAACGTTGCGGAAAGGTCATCGAGTTCTGCACGCAGACGGCGAAATCCGCCTAGCTTACCCATCGGTGATCTGTGGTCCATTCTCGTCCGTAGGTGAGAGCAATAAGGAATCCGAGTCACGAGTCGATTTGCCGCCGATTGCCGGGCTTCAGCATTCTGACCCACGTAGGTCGAAAGTCAGGCAGGGCTACACGACGCTATTGAATTTGTGCCGGAGGGGTTCGTAACAGCCAAATTGAAGCCAGCCACCCCACCTTTTGCGGAACCGGATCAGGAGGATGGGAACGACCACGAGCACCAGAAAGAGGATGACCCACGCGGCAATCGGCATATCCAACTACCTACACTTCGACTGACGATACCCGCTCGACCGCTTCCTTGCCCGGAATCAGCAAGATCAGGACTGCACCGATGCAAGCAAACACAGCCGAAGCAATCAGCAAATCTTGGCGCTCGTTTGGAAGGTGAACTGCCATGACCGCCATGACCGTGGCATGAGCAATATTCAACCATGCGGCGAAGACAATCACTCCGCGATTCGCCAACGGTTTACGCGCAGCCAGCAGCAGGAAAATCCCCATCGTGACATAAAGACTAAGCCCCATCGGCAGGGAATCCTCCTTGTTCGCTCGCCAACCACTGCGCACAGACGTAATCAAGGGATAAACGGCAGCCGTAAATATCAATCCAAACAATACCAACAGAATTCTTAGCGTCCGCTCTCGCCACATGATGCCCTCCTGTCAAAAAACTGAAATCGTGAAGGTACCGTACACCATATAAAGGCTATCGCAGCCTCGCGTACTCAGCCTTGGCTTGCTTCAGGATAGGGATGTCGGGGTCGGCATCTTTCCAGAGGGTGAGGAAATCTTTGTAGGCGGCGAGTGCGCGGACGCGGGCGGTATTGCCTTCTAAAACGTATGCACGGGCGAGGCCTAGTTTGGCGAGTGGACCGCCGGTTACACAATTCCACATCAAGCCGCGATGGCTAAGAAGTTTCTCGAACTCCTCGCGGGCGTAGGCCGCTTCTCGCGACTTCAGATAAGCCTCGGCGCGCACATACACGGGATACAAACAGGAGTTGATCGCACTACCGTTTAACATCCCCAACTCAAACGGAGCTGCAGACCGAAGAAGCTCTATGCTGCTTGCAGGATTGTTCCGTCCTAGTTCTATCTGGGACCGGATGGTCGGGAGCCAGACACGTTGCATAATCGTGTCCTGCGGGAAGCGCTTGGAGAGGTCACGGACCAGCGCCTGAGCGTGCCCCGTATCGCCCAAGAGGGCATAAGCCAGGGTAGCCTGTGCTTCCGCATCTCGACTTCCGGGAGCCAGAGCTGTCACGCCGGTAGCATTCTCGCGGCCAGCGCGGGTATTCCCGAATAAGGCCTCACGAATTGCAGCGTTGGACTGCCATAAGGCCGCTGGCTCTTTCTCATCACCACGACGCGCGTTCTCGACAGCTTGCCGGGACAGTTCGCGAGCTTTTCTGAGCCTTCCGAACCATGCTTCAGTATCAGATTCGATTGAAAGGGCTTGGCCTTCGGCGTCGGGGTTACTCGTAGCCCAATCTAATTGCGATTTCATAGTTGCCGTGTCGCCTTGGAGAAAAGCCAAGGCATACAAGTCGAAATGCAGCCCTACACCGTCGAGCTTGCGGCTCATCGCCTCCTCGACTTCAGCCCTTGAATCATCAAGTCGATTTAGAGCCAGATAGGTAAGTGCAAGATTTGCATATTGCGTCCAAGAACTCCACAGACTAAGCCCTTCGCGCACTTCGATCTCGGCTTTTTCGTATTGACCGAGAGCCATGTAGTCGCTTCCAAGTTCGGCGTGGGGCCAAGAATCGCGTGGATAGGTTTGTATCCATAGTTCATAATTCTGATTTGCTTTTTCCAGTTGGCCAGTGCCGGATTCGTAATAGAGCGAAGCGATCAAAAACCTTTCACGTTCGGTGGCGCGGTCACGTAGTTCGAAAGCTTTCCGAAAGCAATCGGCGGCCAGAGTGGGCTGATTGAGGTTGTAGTAATCGACCCCGAGAGTACTGTTAGCCTCAGCGAATTTCGGATCGAGTTCGATGGCATGCTTCTCCAACGGAATAGCTTCAGCGCTTCCCTTCTCTCGGAAGATTCTTAAGGCCGCACTGTGGGCCTTGAGCGCTTCGAGGGAATCCGTGGTGGCCTGTGCCAGCGGAATGTCAAATTGCTGCACCGTAGCCAGCGATTCGCCCAACTCGGTGCGTAACTTGGATGACGCCTCGCCAAGCGCCTCCAGCACCTTCTCCTTGGACGCCGCGGTTATCTGCTCCTCGGCCAGAAGGTCTCCATTCTGGCAATTTACCACCTTGAGCCCCAGCACATATTCGCTGCCCAGACGGGCAATCGACCCAGCAATGTATGCCTTGCTGCTCGCCCGCTGGCAAAGCTCACCCGTGACCTCGGGCGTCAGTTTCGCGTCGGCTGGACGGGTCATAAGTTGCAAAATCGCTGCGACCTTGTTCTCGGAGAGTACATTCAGAAACGGCGACTGGTTGAGAGCAACGTTGAGCGCCGTCTTCAGGGTGTCATCGAATACTTCATCGCCCGTGCTGTTGGCAAAATCGGCGAGGACGATTGTGTCCTTGTCGGTCAAACGTTTGCTCTGCTGATGCCGATAGTAAAGCTCGCCTGCCACTATCAAAACAAGCAGCAAGACAGGAATTGCGATCTTCCAAAGTCTCCCCCGCTCAGTCGCCACCTTGTCCGAGCTTGCGTCAGCACTGCGTCCGCTCTCGGTGTACCGCCTCAGCCGTTGCAAATCAGTTCGCATGTCGGCTGCGTGCTGATAGCGCAGATTACGGTCTTTCTCCAATGCCTTGTTGATGATGCGTTCCAGTTCGGCTGGCACTTCGGGATTCAGCCGCACGGCGGGAACTGGAGCACGGTTTAGAATCGCCTCGAAGATGGTCGCGGTGCTATCACCACGAAAGGGCAACTGCCCGGTAGCCATCTCATAGAGAGCGGCTCCAAACGAGAAAAGATCGGTGCGGGCATCCAACTGCTTCGCCCTCGCCTGCTCTGGCGACATGTATGCTACAGTGCCGACCGTGGAACCCGAACTGGTCAGATGCTCCGCGTCTGCCAAACCCGTCTGCGTGCTAAGAGACCCAATCTTGCTTGAAGAACTGCTTGCCAGACTGACCTTCGCCAAACCGAAGTCGAGAATCTTGGCGTGTCCGCGCTTGGTGACGAAAATGTTGGCAGGCTTGATGTCGCGGTGGACGATTCCTTCGGCGTGGGCAGCATCCAACGCATCGGCGATCTCGATGGCGAGCGATAGAATCAATTGGGTTTCGAGCGGACGTCCAGCAATGCCATGCTTAAGCGTCACGCCATCCAAGAACTCCATGGCGATGAAAGCTTGGCCGTGCTGGTCGCCAATTTCATGGATGGTGCAGATGTTCGGATGACTCAGTGCGGATGCGGCCTTGCCTTCGCGCTGGAAGCGGCTGAGTGCCTGCGGGTCTTTGGCTACGTCGTCGGGCAGAAACTTGAGCGCCACAAAACGCCCGAGCTTCAAGTCTTCAGCTTTGTAGACCACACCCATACCGCCAACGCCCAGCTTCTCGATGATGCGATAGTGCGAGATGGTCTGGCCGATCATTCGCAGGAATGCTAGGACGTGCGGTGAGGTATGTCAATGCACGGGCTTCAGCCTCGCGTACTCCGCTCTGGCTTGCTTCAAGATGGGGATGTCATGGGCGTGATCGGAAGCGGGGAGCAGGAAAGTGCGGAGACGACCCTCACAGTCCAGTCGATGAGTGTAATGGCGATGTTACGCCAGTCAGACGGGCATATAGCTGATGAGGAACTGAAAACCCGAAAGATTTTCATCTAAGGGGCAACGAAGCTACCACCAGAATTTGAGAGACGCTCTGCACGCACACTGCGTTAAGCTTTGTACTCCGCCGAACAGACAGGTCAATCCCCAGGGCCTACGCTTGGCGTTTACCCAAGGGAGAAAAAAGATTCCCAAAGGGGATGATCAGATGTTCCGCCAAATTTCGCGCTAGTTAGTGAGCAGCAAATACGAGCGGTGGAAGAGACAATCGTAACCGGTTCTGGATGGAAGTTTCCTCGTGGCTGCCAAGTACGCAACTTCGATATTACAAATTAAAGGACCCCCAATGAACTCCGCCTCGATTCGCGAAAGTAGCCGTCGCACCACACAGAACCGACGCTCCTCGGTAACAGGGAACATTATGAACCGCGGAAGCGCTTCCCTTCTTAGCATCCTTCAGCCAATTCAACTCTCCCGTTTCGCTATGCTTGCAATCGCAATGATTTTATTGACAGCGGCTGCCAAGCCCGTCGCCCACGCCCAAACCTATACCGTGCTTTACAACTACAGCCCAGGAACAAAAGCCGGAGACCCGTCCAGCCCTCAATATACGGGCATTATCGCTCAAGGCCAAGACGGCAACCTGTTCAGCACGACACCGGCTGGCGGCACTCTTTGTAGTTTCTGTGGCGTACTAATCAAGATGACACCTTCGGGCACGCTCACCCATGTTTTCGACTTCAATTACCCAAATGCAGCGCCCTATTCACCTTTTAGTGGGTTGACGCTAGGGAAGGATGGCAACTTTTACGGCACAACCGAGGCTGGCGGTAACTTCAACTTAGGAACGGTATTCAAAAGCAGTGCGAGCGGAAACCTGACCAAAGTGTACGACTTTGGCACTTGCAAATATCCATGTAAGGAAGGGGCATATCCCAAAGCACCTCCCGTGCAAGGCAGAGACGGAAATTTTTATGGAACGACGCCGCATTCGACCGACGGAACGGACAACGGGATCGTATACAAGATCACGCCCACCGGCAAGTACACACCGATCTATGCCTTCGATGGTGTTTCTGGGGGCAATCCCAATGATCCCTTGACCCTCGGGACCGATGGCAACTTCTACGGAACCACAGCCAAGGGTGGCAAGACTATACAAAACTGCGCCCCCAACAATGCTACTTGCGGTACTGTGTTCAAAATCACGCCTGCCGGAAGAGTCATATTCCTCTACAAGTTTGACCAAACCCACGGGGCCGCGCCGTTGGGTCCTTTAGTTCAAGCTAGTGACGGTAATTTCTATGGCACGACCTCGGCAGGTGGTGACTCCCACGGCGATGGAGTTATCTTCAAAATCACTCCGCAGGGTAAATTCACGCTGCTATACGCATTGAATGGCAGCGTGGATGGAAAGCAGCCCTCTGCCGGGTTAGCGCAGGTGACAGACGGCAAAGGCAACACAATCGCCCTCTATGGGGCAACTCAAGCCGGAGGAAGCAAGGGTTACGGGACGCTGTTTAAAGTGAGTTTGTCCGGCGGCTTCACCCGTCTCTATGATTTTGATAACACCACCGGTAGGACACCAGAAATCACTTTACTGCAGGATACAACTGGCACTCTGTATGGAGAAACCTTTGAGGGTGGGAGCGATGGTGCTGGCGTGTTCTACAGTTTGGACGACAAACTGCCAGCTTTCGTGAGCTTAGTGCCTACTTCCGGCAAGGTTGGCGATCCCGTTGAAATCCTCGGTCAAGGATTTCATGGGACAACCGCGGTTTCGTTCAACGGAAAAGCAGCCACCTTCAAGGTTGTATCGGGCACCTATTTGACTGCCACTGTTCCGACCGGGGCCTCAAAGGGCTTGGTCACGGTGAAAACACCCAGTGGCACGTTGACCAGCAATCAAGTTTTCATTGTCACTCCATTCATCAAGTCATTCAGCCCAACCAGCGGCAAGGTTGGAACCCCCGTGGTCATAACCGGAACTACTTTCACGGGGACTACCAAAGTTACCTTTGGGGGTGTGCCCGCAACCACATTTAAGGTTGACTCCGACACGCAGGTGACGGCAGATGTGCCCACTGGCGCAGTAACGGGAAAGATCACCATCACCACGCCAAGCGGCACCGCGGTCAGTGCCGGAGTATTTACTGTGACGCAGTAATGAGGTCGGCGGCGAGAACGGGCGTGGCTGTTGAAAAACTCACACTCCCGAAATTCGCGGAAATTTCATCGCGCTAGGCTGTTTGCCTGCAATCTTGCCGATTGCTGTTGAACCATCGAAACATCGCCATAACGCTCATTGAGGGGTTTTGAGCGTAATGGCCTGTGGCTGTTGCAAGGGCGAACCTGTCTGGTCCCACCTTGGGGAAAGAAGCGACCTTCAGACTTAATGAGTAGTTGCTGCAGTTCGGTTTACGCGCCAAGCTGGAATTGCCGAGGCCCCTGCTGCCAGATGGCCGAGGCTGGCAGGCTGGGAGGTGACAACATCCACTCGTTTCGTCTTACCCGTGATGATGGCCTTGTTGGGAATGGTTTCGTAGGCGTAGCCAGTCACTGTGGCGGACGCCTTGACGGGGCTGCGAGAGACCTCGACACTCAAGCGCACCCACCCATAGTGAAGCTTCCCGTGCAACGTGAAGTTTAGCCCGAGGTAGCGATTCTTCACGTTGCCCCAAACACCCACCCTGTTGTACGCAAAACCGTAACACGGTGGAGAAGAAACACTTGTGCCATGAGAACACTGACCAACCAGAAGTCCCCTTGCTTCAGCGAAGGGCTCGTGGGTACCGACGCGTGTGCCTCGCTTCAATGCAGCATCGAGACGAAAACTCGACGGAAAAGAGCCAATGGTTTCTACCGCGACGGATTCGCCGAAACTCGGTGTAGCCAGGATCAAGTTCACCGAGGCCACACCCCGTTGAAAGTGGGAATTGGAAAGGATGAGCTCCGAGACTCCGTCGTGATTCAAGTCAATACCGAAAGAACCGTTCTGGTGAATCACATGATGAACGTGGGTGTACACGACTCTTGCTTCAGCCGAGAGGGGCATAGCGGTAATTCCCACCCCCGCAGCACTTGCTGCCAACGTGTAAGAGGCAAGCTGACGGTGGACTGATTCAGAAAAAATCGCCGTCATACGAGGAGACTTCCTCATGGCACCCTCCGCGAAGGGAATCAATTATCCGTTCGTTCTGGTCGTCAGTCAACGCCCCAAGAAGCTGCAGCCAACCCAACCGCTCCTCGAAGTCGTACGGGAAAGCTCAGATAGATCGTCCCAAATTCTGTTCCGGAACCGGACAACTAGCACCTCTTTGACCGGGTAATGCCGCGATTGGAAGTCCCTTGCAGGATGCAAAACTGCACCATTTCAGGCTTTCCCGACCCCGCCACCCGGCTGGCCCGCAAGGGGTCGAATTTCGAGAGCCTTTTATGCGGACTTTCGCCCCTTGTTTTGCCTCGACCTTGAACGGCCCACGGGTATACCCAATGAGACGCCCGCGAGCAGGGCGGGGTGGGAAAAACGCCTTCCTCTTGTTGCAGAGCTGTAAAACCTGCGCGGAATTGCCAGAGCATAGGACTCTGGGGTTCTCTGGGGAGGTCCTTAGAATCCTACACTCGGGCAACATGCATTTGATTGTGATGTAGGGTTTTGAGTTGTCCGGATTTGGCTTTTGATATAGCCTCCCCCGTGATTGAATATGTTGAGCCGTCGCAATCGAGGAGAAACGGACGACGCTAACAACAGTACCCGACGGATTTTCAGCTATTCACATCGACGAATGTGCATCACGCACTATCTCTATCATCCAAAAATCACCAATACATCGTGGAGCCGAGCCAACGATCCTCTTGCCGAAAATTCTTACTACGGATGCGAGGCTCGTTCGGCCGTCTTTGGACGACTTTCGAAACGCAAAATCGTCGGTTGTTGGGTGCGGAAGATTTCTTTCACCTCCCCAGCAAAGCGCGACACGGACGGAAAGTGCACGTGGACAATTTCGTTCCTAACCGCATAGAGCACCAATTCGGCGATGGAATGAAGATTGAGCTTTCGCAAGATGTTACTTCGATGCGTTTCTGCCGTTGCCAACGACACTTTCAGGATCGTGGCGATTTCCTTGGAAACCTTACCTTCACAGACGAGTTGGACGACCTCGCGCTCTCGTGGCGACAATGTTGTGATGTTGCCCGCGACCGGACTCACGCTATGCCGCTTGAAACCATCGATAATCAGATCGGAAACTCGCGAGCTAAAGATGCTCTTTTGCCGTTGCAGCGCCTCCACGGCTGTCATTAAATCTTCGCTTGGGTCAGACTTGAAAACCCACCCGCGAACACCCGCTTCCAAACACTCGCGGATCACCTGCTCGGAGTCCACTGCGGTAAGCACTAATATTGCTTGGTCGGGGTTGCGTTTCAGGATTTGCCGTGCGGCGTCCAGCCCATTCAGTTCTGGCATGCAGATGTCCAAAATAAGAAGGTCTGGTTTCAACCGCGTGCACTTTTCTACTGTATCCCGTCCGTCAGCGGACTCTCCGCAGACCTCCCATCCTTCGTGAGACCTAAGCATTGAGCACAGACCGAAACGGAATATTGGATGATCGTCAGCCACTAAAATGCGAAATGCACTCATAGAACCTCCCCCACAGTCAGGTTCGAAATTATCAGTACCGTTCGGGACTGTCTGAGCAAGATTGCTCAGTTGCAGCGCCTGACGGTGCCAATGTCGATATGGTGCGACTGGATAGCATGGAACATCCCAATAGTTACTTCAACCATTCCTTAACCTCCTCACAGGGGAGCGAACCGATAAACAGTTGGGATATAGGATGAGCCATTGCGAGCATTTGTGAGCATTATTGACCAGCCTAGATTCCTCCCATCCCGCACAATTAAAACTGGCGTTATCTCCATCTCGTTAGGAAGGTAGTCTCTTGGCAAAACACATCACGATGGCAAAGAACGAGCCTCATTTCAGCGCCCATGCCTTCCTTTCAACCATTGGGAAAGGCAGGGAGTTGGTGTCTTTTTCGAAGAAGAATACGATCTTCACTCAGGGCGATTCTACTGAGGGACTGTTCTTTATCCAAACGGGGAAGGTGCGGCTCAGCGTTGTCTCAGAAGGCGGGAAAGAAGCAACGCTTGCCATCTTGGGCGAAAGCGATTTCTTTGGGGAAGGTGGCCTTGCCGGGCAGCTTTTGCGCGTGTCCTCTGCGTCGGCCGTGACAGACTGCGTTCTTCTTCACGTCGCGAAGAAGGCGATGTTGCTGGCAATGAGTAGAGAGCCGAAATTGTCGGCCATGTTTGTCAAGCATTTGTTGAAGCGAAACATCCGATATCAGGAAGACTTGGTCGATCAACTGTTCAATTCCAGCGAAAAGCGGCTAGCGAGAATCCTTCTGTTAATGGCACATTTCGGCAAAGAAGGAGTGTCCGAAATGGTGGTGCCGAGACTGAGTCAGGAGACTCTGGCTGAGATGGTGGGGACAACCCGTTCGCGAGTTAGCTTCTTTATGAACCGATTCCGCAAGCTCCGCTTTATCAACTACGACGTTGGGGACAATTTGCACGTCCATAGCTCACTTCTCAGCGTTGTTCTTAATGATGACAATGGAACAACGGTGACTCCGGTGTCCGAGAATCGAAGTGTACGTCTCAACAAGCGTCTCGAACCGCCTGCCACGCCCGGCGGCCCTCCCGACAATGAGCGTGCCAAGAAGCCACCCCTGCCAGATGTGGGACCACGCCGGAAGTAACAGCGGCATGCCCAACGACGCTCTACGCATCACAACCCGCCCACGGTCCGCCATCCTCTTGTTTAACAGCCACAGACAATCCGGCGGCCACCGGAACGCAGCCTTGGACTTGCTGGGAACTAGGATCGGCTTGCCGGGATTATCCACCGCCGGGTAGTGGTGCGTCGGTGGCCGGGGTGCTTTATCGGGATCAGGTGTCCGAGGGGTAAAGGTTTCGATTGTTGTCATCTGCAAACACCGTCCAAATAGAAGTTATGGCGCAGCAGGGGCGCTGCGCCATCCGAGGAACGAAACGACCATGGGTCGCGTAGTTCCTCCATATTTTGCTCCTTGGAAACAATCTACAACGCTGGAATGTTGGGCAAGTGGTCAGAATTGCACACTGTTTGGAATAAATTGGCTACTATTCCCTATTTGGGAATGAGTTTATTTGGAATCGGGGAGGCGAGAAGAAGGCCGACCTTATAACCCCGGCCTGAAATATGATGTGGTCTAGTTCACGAAAAGAAAAGCAGTCGTGAGGGCCTGAACGTCGATACTGTCAACCAACACTAACCCATGACTGCGCCGTCGAACAGACGCAATCATACGTTGCCCCCTTTAGGAGAGTCTGGTCAAAACTGCTCACTTTGGCAAGAAAACTCAGGGTGGCTGGCATGGCTGGTGCGACGGTGTTGCATTCGTTCCCGACCGATTTTCATAGACAGGAAAGGCAGGTTCATACTATTGTCACTAATCATGACAACCAACGGAAGCGAAGAATGGGTTCTCCCGCATTGTGTTTCTGCAGAAGCGAAAGTGGCAGACTACAGTCAGCGCAGGTTGGAAATAGCGGAAGAAATCGCCCGATTGGATAAACAGCAGAGGCAATTTGTTCAAAATGCTTCGGTGGTGGGGAGGCGCAAAGGGGACGCCACCTATGCTGCACGCGCCCAGCGTATCGCACAACTATTGGCTGAGTTGATCACTCTAGAGGAAACGCACTCGGTGCGAGCCGACTGACGCTCGTACCAACCCCGCCGCGAGGGGAGCGGTGGGATCGTGGGGGAGATTAGGCCGTCGAGTTCCACACAATCTAAGATGTAATATCCCTCTTTAATTCTTGTCCCTCATTCTTGTCGAAAATGTTACGAATCCGGAACAATCGGACTGGCGTTCCACCAGCTCAATGTCAAAACTGACCAGCGCGGATTTTTGTCAAACCTTTGGAACCAAATGTAAATAAAAAACTTGCGCTTTTTTCGGTCGCTGGTGTCATAATCAGTGACATCCTTCCGTACTTCATTCATCTTGGCTTCATTCGTAGACCGCGTTTCTGCGTCTACCTTTCTTACGGGAACCTCTAGTCTAGTTATGGGCGTTAAGAAACAACGCGAGTTTGACCCCAATACATTCCTTGCCACCATCGGCGAGGGCAGGAAGATTGTGCCTTTTGAAAAGAAGCAAACCATCTTCGCGCAAGGGGACGCGGCTGACGCAGTGTTTTATATCCAAGGCGGCAAGGTGAAGTTGACGGTCGTGTCCAACAATGGGAAGGAAGCGACCATAGGTATCTTGGGTGAGAAGAACTTTTTTGGTGAAGGTTGCCTTGCGGGTCAGCCGCTCCGGATGGCTGCTGCCACTGCAATGACCGAGTGCGAGCTTCTGAGCATTGAGAAGAAGGCGATGATGCAGGCTCTCCACCGAGAATCCGCTTTGTCCGACCTGTTCGTCGCTTATTTGCTGACGCGGAACATCCGGTACGAAGAGGATTTGGTTGACCAGCTTTTCAATTCCAGCGAAAAGAGGCTAGCGCGAGTTCTTCTTCTGCTCGCCCATTTTGGCAAGGAAGGCGCACCCGAGACCGTAATCCCCAAGATCAGTCAGGAGACTCTCGCCGAGATGGTCGGCACAACACGCTCGCGGGTCAGCCATTTCATGAACAACTTCAGGAAATTGGGCTTCGTTGACTATGACGAGAGCGGGTTGCAAGTCCACAGTTCGCTGTTGAATGTGGTTCTTCACGATTAGAATGTTGTTCCGACAAATGGGCTGTGCCGATCCGGCCGAACCTACTTTCCGACCACTCTTTCGATCTGCCCAACCTTTTTCCGAATCACGCCTTTGTTGTGTTCGGCTTTTCCTCTAGCCTCTAGATCAGGGTTACGAGTGACTTGGCCTACTTTTTCTTTGATGGTGCCTTTCACTTCATGAAGGTTGCCTGTGATCTCATCCTTGGTGCTTGGGTTCATCCCTTTTCTCCTTTATCGTTGAACCTTTCCCTAAGGCAAGCGGAACTTCCGTTCTGTCGCGAACGCTTTTATGTCCGGTGGCGATCCGGAATGCATGTGCGCATGCTGCCGTTTACAGCATTAGCCGCGACGACGAGCGTATCCCCAGCCCCCGCCACTGAGCAACAACAGCACCACAAGAGCAATCCATAGGGTTTCCATTTTGCACCTCCACTTGTAATGAGGAAGCTGGGGCTGGCCTTCAAACGGGCGTCTCACTTCTTCACTACGCAAGATGATAGGACTGGCGAAAGCAGATGTCTGGTCACATTGGAACACTTAAACAGACACATCGTGGCAGTTCCTACAGGCGTACAGCCAAACTTAGTTGTCAGAACTGTGCAGTTTGGATCAGCCCAAATGTTTTTCCAAGCCTATGCTGTATCTATCGAGGATGTAAGCCGCAGCAGAGTGTGCAGCGCTGACTCGTGGAAAGGGGAAACATGACCCATGTCATCAATAAGCCGATGAGCGGGTTGGCAAACGCAGAAGCCGTCACCCACGGATCAAGAATTACGAAAAGAGGCACGCCAAAACTCTGGGTGCGAATCCTCGTTGTCTTGGCAGCGCTCGTCTCATCGTCACAGATGCCTGCGTCCACGCCCAAAATCAAATTTCCCGATCTCAGCCTCATAGTGCAACGCTTGGAGGATGTCCAGAAGGAGAATCCCGCTCGTTCTCGACCCTATCAGGTCACGAGAGAATACAAAGTGTTCCGTGGCGACGATA
>Ga0210410_10000387_pt1 | contig 51615 bp, 66 predicted proteins | sample IncBWC4MmetaG_FD_161058 | JGI IMG/M metagenome (GOLD analysis project Ga0210410, IMG submission 161058) | Forest soil microbial communities from Barre Woods Harvard Forest LTER site, Petersham, Massachusetts, United States - Inc-BW-C-4-M | ecosystem: Environmental > Terrestrial > Soil >...
GGCTTCTCCTCTTGCACTGCCATTTGATGTAGCCGCCCTGAGCGATTAGTGACGCTACTTGTTTCAAAGCGTGATCAATCTAGCGAAGCCGTACATCCACAAGATAGCACTAATGCAAAACACGCTCAGGCTCAAAGGCAGGCGGCGTTCTCGGCGAATATTGTCCCAACTCCACCAAATTCCAGCAGCGCCGAAAGGAGCAAAAATAGCACACCACTTTGGGAAATATTGGCAGCAAGACGTGATTTCTATCATCATGGTTTATCCTCTTGCACTGCTCCTGCTGAGTGCCACAGGTCGGCGCATCTTTCGCACTCGTACCGCACGATAGAATGAACGCGCTTGGCATGCTCTGGATTCATGCACCAAGGCATACCGCGATCGTTGCTGCCGCATGTTGGACACCGTGGTGGCGTCTGTGGTGCTCTGCTCTCGGCTAAATCTGTTAGTTCTCCAATAGCTTCGGCAAATTTAGCGAATTCTGTTGAAATAGGAACACCATGCTGTTCGAGCCATGCCGTCCGCTTCTGTTTAACTTTTTCAGCAGCAGTCTTTAATGTCATTGGTTCCACGCTCTGGGGTGTGGCCTCCTGATCATTCGCCATCTTCATTCTCCCCATACAAGCCTCTAAATATTTGGGTTTTGATCATCAGTTTTATCCTAGCCTCTTCGTCGGGGAGCAGCGGCCCATTGTGCTTGGTCCAATCAGCGGCACGTTCAATCATGTTTGTAAGATCGTCCATGCCGCTAACAAGAGTCCATCCACTGGTGATTTCATCAAATTCAGAGCGCATGCTTCTCAGACCTTTCGGTTGCGATAATTATAATAGTTATTGATGTGCATAACTACTATGCATCACAACGAACCATATTGCAAAATACATAAATCCTTGGAGGAGAATTAACCAACATAATGATTTGAGAAGACGTATGGTGCGATGATGGTTATAATCTTTTTCATAATTCATTTTTGTATTCCTCCAAGTGGATATGGCAGAAATTTGAGATAATCTTTTAGTCTGATTAATGTCTCAAACCATATAGATATGGAGATTGATTCTTCAACTCCTCCGTATCCAAATGTTTCATGACTTGTAAGAGATTGTAGCCAATCATGGAGATTGCGCTTATTTATTGCTTCATTTATACGCATCTCCATTGTAATAAATCTTTTAGCCATTTTTCTCTCCAATCTTGCGGATTTTATATTTCTTTGGCTTTTGATTACAACTTTTGTGATGATTTGAACCACAATCAGGACATGGTTCATCTGCTAACACCATTGAATCAATTTGGGCATTTCTATCATCAATCTCATCTAATTTAAATTCTCTCATCTCTGGATCAATTAATTCAGATGATTCTGAAGTGTTAGATTCTTCTGTTGTTATAAATCCAGTACTATCCTGTTGACTCATTGCATTTCTTCGTTCTGTTATACGTCTTTGTGCTTTGAGTCTTTCAATCTCTTTATCCATTTCAGATATATCAGAATCCTGAAAGCCAAGGATTTTAAATTCTTCTTTCATATCCTTTAAACTCTCCTTGAGAGCATCTTTTATAGGCAATGACTTAATATATTCTTGCATCGCCTCCGGCGTTCGATCATATCTTTTCAATGTAAGATTCGCCTTCTTATACATTGATTCCAGAAATTTTGCCGGGAATGAACGTGATTTATTCCGACATGCCTGACTACAATACATCGCAGTCAATCTATCATGTACAAATGGCTTGAAACATATCACGCAATTACTCTCATAATAAACATGATTCTGTTGTCTACGTCTTTTTCTTGTCTCCATTTTTCTTCTCAGGTATTCCTTAGATCTTATTTTCTTCTTTTTCTTTCCACTCATAGTAAACACATTAATGGCTGGTATTATCTGGTATAGGATTCTAATACCACCACAGTATTAGATCAACCCGCCGGGAATCTCAACTAAATTGGTTAGAAATAGTTGTTAATAGCCTTTATCATATATCATAGAGATCGCTATGAGATAGCTAATCTCTCGCGAATCTCTATTGTACTATTAAGTGATCCCGTTTTCATAGTTTACTCCAGCCTATTAATACCAGTCATTAACAAGTCTACCTGAACTTCATTGCGTTTGTCAAGTTCTTTTTGTAGGGAGTAATACTCACTGCAAATCATTGAATCCAAAGGACATAGGGGTGATTTCACACTCTAAAATCCTCCTCCCCTACAGATAACACCCCCCATGCTTCTCCTGCGAATCTTTATCTCCGGGTTCCCGGGCGAATTTAGGTTCTGTATGATGGAAATTTTGTGTGTGATAGATCTATGATCTAGGAACGAGATCAGTTACAGTGAGCCAGACAGTTACAAGGAACGATTAACGAACCAAAAATCGCAGGCACCCCCCATGACAAAGATTCGCAGCGTGCACAAGGGGGGTGTCATCTGTAAGCAAGGTGCGAACATAGCAATCATTTGGGGGGTAACTCATGTGTTTTCAATCATTTGCGTTGAGTATTACTCCCCCCAGAACGAACTTAGTTAACGCTATGATGTTCAGAGCGATCAGATAATGCTGCATAGAACGATACAAGGTCTATGATGATAATAATTGTATCGTTCTAAGCCGCATGGTCTAATAGATACCACGGGTTATATTAATCATACGAAGGTTATGGCGAAGTCTGTTCTCAATATCGTGGGATGTTGGGAACATAATAATCTTTGCGGGTTCTGTGTGAAGAACTGGACGGCATTGCCTGAATACAAAGCGCCCAGTCTCATTACGAACTGGCGTGTTGATCATAACAAGATTTGTCTTGTTTCTGATCTTTGGAGTGGGGATGTTCATTATTTTGCCTTCTTCGTATGATGTTCTTTCTTGTTCACGTGTGGACATTTTATCCTCCTACACCATGCTATAACAGAGTTATTACTTCTTCAAGGTGGTTTTTTCTCCAACTTGTGGCAGTGTGCCATCGTTCTTGCCGACTACAGTCTCCTTCGACTGCGGCACATATGCAACACCATATGCATCCTTATATGCCGTAGCGATATCGACGCCACGAGAAATGAGTGTGCGGAACAATTCGTCTTTGTCCTGCAACTCTTTCTTGTTCTGGTAATCGGTAATGGCTTTCTCCCGTGCCGTAATGAGTGTTTCAACGGCATCGCTGGTCAAAGAATCAAAGTTCTTCTTAAACCAATTGTCGCCGCGTGCGCTGATCTTATCACGATTGAGATAACGTACAACAGTCTCAAGCTTCTGGAATGATATACCAGAGATCTCGATCATCTTGGATTCAACGGCACCCGCGATAATGGATGCTGCCATCTGTTCAGGCGTAACTCCATTCATTGTTGCCATGATGTTTTCTCCTCTTTCTGCTATGATATAGCAGGTAAGAGATGATAGAAGGTTCTGTTAGTCTCTCCCTTGAATATGAGAGATATACTCAAGGCTAACTCGTTAGTGCATGGAGTAACGATACTCCTATCTATCATCTCATATCTGCTATAGCACAGTGTATGAGGATAAAACTTCGGCTAGAGTACCAATATTATAAATCATCTGTCCGTTAACTCTTGGATTAAATAGCAACAAGAGTACCAATGATATATAATATCTGTCCGTTGACTCTAGTCGAATTGTAGTACAATACTTGTACTGTAGTACATACCATATCTATGGTCAGGGCATCCTCCCACTGTACTAGTGTCTTCGCCTACAGGTCTACTGTGTAGTAGCCTCTATCACCCGTAGCCTACGGTCCATACTCCCTGTGGTTGTTGTCTCTCAACCACAAAAATATAATAATACACACGCGTGAAATCACCTAGAACTCTAATTCCTTTAGAATCAATGACTTATATATAGTCTATAGACTTAGTAGACTATCCAATTCTATTGTGGTTAACTAATTAGTATACACTATTACTAGTGTTTACTATGTAGTAACAAGTAAGTCTATCATATTACTCGACATTATGCCCTTTGCCCAGGCGACCACTTTGTATCACAAAGTTAGTGATCGGCGGGCGAGACGTTACACAAAAATTTTTTATAAAAAAATAAAAATACCAGTGAGTCAAAGATGATGTCTATTAATGATACTTTGAGTATTAATAATGTAAGGAATGTTGGTGATTTTATAGTTGAGATGATTTTGTAATGGAATGGGGGCCGGTTGGGGACGCGGGTTTGTTTACAGATTAGCACATGTCTGGAGAAGGGAAAATAATTCGTATGTCCTTTGTAAACAACGGGAATCACTGGAATTATTCTCTGGACATTCATACATATAAAGGATAGACTTCCAAAAGTGCATGAGTGGTCCGGTAGACGCCGATAAGAAGGGCATTGGCTATGATGGATACCATTAACAATATTGACAATGAATCATTGAGCGTGGGCATTGTTGATAGTGATGATGGGCCATTGGTTAATGCCCTTCGCTTACATATAAAGGAATATTATGATCAAACATCCAAAAATCGGCCAAGATCCAAAGACGGGGAAGTACACTCAGGCACAGTTGAGGAAAGTAACTAGAGAAGTACTTTCCGGTAAGAGAAAGATAAAAGTAGTTCTTCATGGCAGTAAGACATAGCAAGAAGCTCCATACTCGTACAATTGATAAAATTAATCTACTTGTTCGCCTGGAACTTGATAATCCATATCTTTCTTCTACAAATATAGCTAGTCTCTGTGGCCTGTCTATTCAGCGATATTCTATTCTTAAATCCTCTCCATATTATCAACAAATCCATAATCAGTATATGACAGGATTATTGACGAATCTTGATCAGAGTATTGGATCAAAGTATATTCAGGCACAGAAAACACTAGAATTTGGTGTCCCTATTGCCATACAGGGACTAGTAAAACAAGCCCTGCTTGCGAAGGATGAGAGAGTTAAGAATAAGGCTTTTAATGATATTCTCGATCGTGATGGCCGATTCGCGAAAGTACAGCGTCATGGCTTAGCTACAGCAGAACAAGGTGGCGTTGCAGATGATAAGGATAATAAAGCAGTTCTGGAGATGTTGAAGGCAATGGCAGACATGAAAAAATAATAACACCAAACCCACGCCGGCCACTATTGATACACCGCCTTTAACGGAGACGACTCAGTAATAAATAAGGGTATTAACTTAGTTATAATTGTACAAGAGTGGATCACGGTCCTGACCAGAACCGCCACGACCAATACAACCGAGACAAAAGTTAATACTCTTATTGATTAATGAGGTTGTACGTTATGAGGCGGTCTCGGGAAGGGGAAAATCTGGTCCCAGAATGCTACAATGGTAAAATCAATATATTGTAATATCTGTGGTAAGTTAGAAGCTGAGACAAAAACAAAAAGATTAGTTAGAGATCATAATCATAAAACTGGATTTATACGTGGATGGTTATGTGATGTATGTAATGAAAGATTAGGAATGTATGAATCTACTAATAAATATATACATTATTTTAAAAAGAGTTCTTATTGGTTGTGGTTAAGAACTTTTAAATTACGTATAGAATATCATTTACAATGTAATACTAACGTAAAATATTCTTATTTTGGTGGTAGTAATGTAAAAGAATTAAAAGGTGAAGTTATAGGTAGTATTTCTGGAAGATTACCTCCTCCATTTATCAAATCTAAATGTTAGATAATGAAGTCCTCGATAGTCCACAGATCGACCTTGTACAAGAGATTAATAGGACAAGTTTTGCCTATAAGTGGAATAATATCCCTCCAGTAGCAAATAATCCATACGTCCAGAACTTAGCTCATCGTCTTAATGCATTAGGGGATAATTTCTACTTTATTAAGATTATTCTTCGTAAGCGCCGCTTGTCTAATGTTTTTCATCGTCAATTCTGCGATACTCTCCTTTGTTGGCAATTAAAAGAAGTAAATGAAATCCCTAGAGATCATTTCAAAACTACTATTGGTAGTATTGGTATGCCCATTTGGTGGGCATTACCATTCACGGATCGTGATGAAAAGTTCATGCGATCTCTCGGATATGGTGATGAGTGGATCACTTGGATGAAAAGAGTACATGATCAGAATACACGTACTCTTATTGCGATGGAGACAATTAAGAACTCATGGAAGATTGGAAAGAAAATATCGAATGAATATAAGCATAATCAATTATTTCAGAAATTATTCCCTGAAATAATGCCAGATTCCTCTTGTCAGTGGTCAGCGGATACAATGACACACAAGAGAGACTATTCTAGAAGTGATGCCAATCAAGGAGAAGGTACATTTGAATTTACTGGTGTTGATGCTGCTCTCCAATCAAAACACTATCGGCGCATTATCTATGATGATTTGTATGGAAAAGATGCTCTTAAGTCAGAATTAGTAGCATTATCCACATGGGAATGGTTCCAATTAGCCGTAGGCGCTTTCGATAGTGATCCCGATGATCCAGAGAGTGAATGCGATGAGGTTGTAAATGGTAATAGGTGGTCCTTCCATGATCTTAATTGGAAGATAAAGAAAGAACTTCCTTATTTCCGTTTTCATACTCATGATGCTGAAGGGGGATGTTGTGATCTTCATCCAACCAATACTCCAATATTCCCAGAGGAATGGTCTATTGCGAAACTTAGTAGAATGCGGTCAAGATTGGGAGAATACTTTTACAGTTGCCAATTTCGCAACAAACCTATTCCCCCTGGCGGTAATACCTTTAAGTCCGAGTGGTTACGATACTTTGTATTAATTCCAACAGTAGTTCAAAAACATGCACAATCTTTTCAAAAAGACGAACTAAATATCCCTCTTGGTCCTTCTGGTACATTTGGAACAATGGGCTATCGTATTATTCCCTCAGATGAATTAGTCTCGAAACGTCATATGACTATTCGCCATGAGATGAATAATGGTATTCTTCCTAAAGATATCCCAACATCATCCTTATCTAAGATGTTGATGTTAGATCCAAATCACAAGGGCGAAGAAGGTCGTGCGAATCATGCTCTTATGTTACTTGGGATTAATAATACTCCTACAAATCTGTATATTCTCGATGGCCGCGCTGATACATGTAGTCGAGAAGATATCATGCATCATGCATATGTTATGGCGGAAAAGTGGCGCGTAAGGGAAATATGGGTAGAAATAAGCGCTGGACAAACATGGTGTAAGACAGCATTTGAGGTAGAAGATAAAACAAGACAATCACTTGGCAAGTGGTTTTTTAGGCAGATAAATGAGTTCAAAGACAACAGGAATGCGAATGCCAAAAGTGATCGTATTGAAGACACAGAGCCATTTTTTCGTCGCGGGCAAATCTGGATTTGTCAAAATGCAGGAGAAGGATTTACACAAAAATTCCTCGAAGAATACAACGAATATCCTCATTGTGCAACTCGTGATATCTTAGATATTCTTGGACACGGGATTCAAAATCTTGATTTATCTCATATGAGTGAGGAAGAAACAGATTTGTTTGTACATAATCAACAGAAGATGCTTATCAATTCACGAAGTAATTCTGGACGATCTGCTATTACAGGATATTAATGGGATTATTTATGCTTAGTCCTAATGATATGAACGCTGGTAATATAATGCTCCTTGCAATTGGTATAACTACTGCATGGAATGCGTATCAGGCAGGGAAAATTAAGAAAACTGGTGAGGCTACACATATGTTATCTAATAGTGCAATGGGGGAACAGAAGAAACTTAATGTAGATTTTGCTCGTAGATATGCCGTTCAAGCACATAGAATAGCAGAAATAACGAATGTAGATGCTGATAAAGTAGCCGCAGAAGCTGCGGATGTGGTGGTTAAGGATCAGGAAATGATATATCAACAACATTTGATTAATCAGGCAAAAGTAGATGCGAAAGATCAAAATTGAGAAAGATTATATTGCTCTCAGAGATATGACGATGACTGAGATCGAGAATCATATTGAGGATCTTAAGAGTACTCGTGGGAATGTATTATATAAGGATTTGGAAAATGTTATTGATAGTGAAATAATTGTGCTAGAAAAGGAATTAAAGCATAGAAAAGAGCAAATAGGATCTCAAATAAGGGAAAAAGAGGAGTCCTAGTGTCCTTTATTCAATGGTTTACTAATCTATATATAGCTCACCCGTATATGGCAACAACAATAACAGTACTCTTTATTTCCAGTACTGTAGGCGCAATGCCATCTCCTCAGTCTGCCACGGGATTCTATAGATGGTTTTTTGACTTTATCCATACTTTTACTGGTGGGATATTTAGAGTTCTTGCTACTAGACAGGCGCAAGCACAAGTATTAGGTGGAAATATTCCAGTAGCGCCAGTTGATACTACTGGAAGTATTCTTGCACAGCCAAAGTATGACACTAATCCGGCACCAAAAGGATCAGATATTAAGTGGAATAGATAGTAAGATAAAAGGAGCTTTCTATGTCTCAAACCCGACGACAATTTGGGAAAGTATTAACAGGAGGCGTGATTGCTATTCCTCTTGGTGTTACATCATTAGGCTTGTCCTGTGGTTCAATATTCTTAGATATTGAGAAATATGTCCCTGTTGGCCTTTCTGCCTTTCAAGTAGTGATAAATCTTTTAGATCCAGCCCTTTCATTACCTGTAGCAGCCTTAATTAGTGAAGTAAAGGCCGGCTTTGCAGATTTACAAGTGGTAGTTACAAATTATAATAATGCTCCTGCTGCTAATAAGGCAAGTCTTCTTGGTAAAATTTCTACTGCAATTGATGCGGTTAAGTCAGAAATACAGGCATTCTGGAGTAATCTAAATCTTCCAGATGGAAGTCTTGCGACATTAATTTCTGGACTTCTTGGCGTAATTCTATCCACATTAACTGCATTTCTCCCATCTCTTCCACCTCCGATCGCTAGTCCTTCGGCTATGAAAGCCATGCGGACAACAACTAAAACTATTATTTTTGTTCCGAAGAAACGCTCAGTAAAACAGTTCAAGACTGACTTTAATGATCTATTAGTTGCGAATAATCAACAAGAACAGATTATTTACTAATTTTATTAATTTTTCTCCCAACGACGTTAATTTATGCCATTATTAAGACCAGTAAAGGTAAACCTCGGCGGAGATGAGGATAAGAATCTAGACAGATATGTCTATGATAATCTCACATCTCTAAAAGATGCCTATGCAAATCTGCATGAAAACTTGGTCCCAAAGTGGCGTAAATTAATAAAAGGTAAACCAAAGGAAGAATCACGAAGCTTTCCTTGGGCTAATGCTAGTAATGTTGTTATACAGTTAATAGGGGAAAATGTCGATACACTCAAAGCCACACAGCTTGGGAGTATATATGAGATTCTTCCCCTATTTACTGCTGGTTTATGTGGTGATTGGCCAGAGACAGAGAATGGGGATGAGCAGAGAGTTGCATTAGAAGAGTTTCTTAATCTAATGGGCCTTAAACAGGATGAATTAGACTTATATAGAACTGAAAGTAGAGCCGCACATGATAATGCTGGTCTTGGATCAGTTCTTATAAAATTACCCTGGGTTACTCAAACAGAGGCAATAGTTACCGGAATAGATACCGATAGTAAGCCAATGTTTGATGATAGAGTAGTATATGATGGTCCTAAGCCTGAAAAATTAGCCTATGAGAACTGGGCAGCAACGCCGGGAGTTAGTAAGTGGGAAGATGCAGAATTTAAATATCATAAATATCCCCTTACGAAAAGTAAATGTGAAGAGAAAGTTTTTGTCGGGGCGTTTGATAGGGATGCATGGGAAAAAATTAAAAATTCTCCAGATAATGAAGGCATGTCTACGGAGGAGGAAGAGAAATTAAAAGATCAGAATATTGATCCTCCTAGTCCATCTGGAGAGAATACTGCTACTTGGATCTTTTATGAGTGCTGGTTTAAATACTGGCATAATAATAAGAAGTTTAGTATTCTTTTTACCATGCATCTTGGTCATGGTGGAGAGAATTGTGGTGGCCTGAGAATGGCGGCATTCTATAATTTTTATCCAAAGAATACCGAACCATTTGAGTTTTGTCGCCTTGGATATAGTGAAGATGGACTAATTGGTTATGGTTTTGCTGAAATGGGTGAGATGTATCAAGAAGAAGTATGTACGACACATAATCAGCGTGTTGATTCTCGGACATTATCTAATACTAGTGTTGTCCTAGGTGGCCGTAATGCTCGAATTGATGCCGGAATAAGTTTATTTCCAATGGCCGTTCTCCCACTTAATCCTGATGAGGCAGAAATTGTACAACTAGGAAGAACTGCTCCAGAATCAGTAAATGAAGAGATGTTAACCCTATCTCTTGCGAAAGCCCGCTTTGGAACGGATATGCCCGGTTCTGAAGGTATGGGAAGTGGTACAGTTGATAAAAAAGGTAATTATAATAGTATGGGCACCTTTTCTATCATGCAAGCAGGGAATAGGAGAATAAACATTAATGTTACTGACTTCCGGTACATGCACCTTAATATCGGACAGAAGTCTTCTAATCAGTATGCACATTTCGGTATTGGAGAAGACAGGCTTCGGTATCTTGGTAAGCAGGCTGCAATACTACAAAAGGCTTTTGACAACATCAAGTCTGGAAGAATTGAACTTCCTATTAAAGCGGCAACAGCGTCGATTAATAAAGAGATTGAAAAACAAACTGGAATGCTCTTTACGCAAGTAATGCAGCGGCATTATGGCGCAATAGCACAGATTCTTCAAGGTGTAACAAATCCCGTTATTCCTCCGGAGATTAAACAATTTCTGCTAGGAAGTATTGGGGGTATGTCATATATTATGTCCAAATTACTCCGTGCCTTTGGATATGATGATATCTCCAGAATGCAGCCTGAAGTTGAAATACTTAAACAAATAAGGAGCGCAGCAAATGGACAACAAAACGTTCAAGGAGGCGCAGGAGAAGCTCAACCAAATAGTAATGGACAAGGAGTACAGCAAACTCCTGGACCACAAGCAAATGCTTCTCCTTCACCTCAAACAGCCGGAGCAAATAATACTGGACAGTTACTACAATAAGAAATTAGAAGAATATAAAAATGATCTCGTTTCCCGTTATGTAAATAAGCAAGGTCAGAATATCACAGATATCCTTCGGGGATTTATCATAGCATTAGAAATGGTAACAAAAATGAAAAGTGGTCTTGAAGAACATACAAAAATACAGGAAGAAGTAAGTAAAGGAGGCAATTAAATGACACCAGTAGAAATTCCGTTAACTGAGATTGGATGTATTCAAGGATATAGAAAAGTAGTTTATGCCAAAGATCAGCCTGAATATATTCCACTTCCTGCGATATCAGATGGAAATAGGGTTATTTCTAAATGGAAACTAACTAAAGAAGAACTTGAAGAGATTGCTATTACTGGTGAAATTTATCTAGAAATGCTTACTTTTGGTCAACCTCTTCAACCTATTAAACTTAGTACTAATCTTGAGGAGGTAGTATAATGGCCTGGCGTAATCAAGAACTAACAGCAGAAGATTTGAAGAAAGCTGGTCTAGATCCCGCAGATTTGGCTGAATTGAAGGCTAATGGTGTTAAAAAGGCAGATTTAGATACATTGAAGACTGAATTGGCTACTTCTATGACAGAATTGATCAAGAATCAATTCACTGAACTAGAGACAAAACTAAAGCCGCCAGTTGTAAATAATGATAATAATAACAACAATAATAACAATAATAACAATAATAATGACAAACCTGATGAACAGGCTGAATTTCTTACTGATCCAGTTGCCTTCCTGAATAAAAAGGTTGGACAATCAGTAACTTATAGTGCTATCCAGGCCACTAGAATGCGTATGGATCTTGCAATGGATCGTGCAAGGAATAATCTTAAAGGATTTAAGAATACTGCCTTGCGAGAAGAAATTGAACAGGAATGGGCACAATATAAGCCTGAGCAATTTGCTTTGTCTAAAGATTTTGATCCAGATAAACTTCTTTTGAAGATTCACAATATGGTTATGGGGAATCATATTGATGATATAAATCGAGATACAGATAAGAAAGATGGTAAATTTAATATGGTTGCCTCTAGCGGTGGCGGTGGGAATAATCAGTCTGTTGGTGATAATACTGGCGGTAATCGTAAGCCAGAAGATATGATGACCGATATTGAGAAGAAACAGGCCGCTAAGTATAATATGACTCCTGAACAATGGATTCAGGCAGGAAAAGATATGGAAGCAGAGGAAGTTAAGGTTATGTCAGGGCAGGGAGTATAATATATGACTCTAAAACGAAAAAATAATCCTGAAGAACCTATTCAGCCACAGGGAGATGGACAAGTAAGTAATACTCCTGAGCCAGAGCAGACTTCAGTATTTAATTATGAACAGCAGCAAGAATCACTGAAACAGGATTTTAGTCATATAGATTCTAATGAGCCAGTAGTTGTTTTAAATACTGAGTCTATTCCTGCTGTTATAGACAATACTGATACTGTAAATGCTCTCGCTGATCTTGCAGAGGCAGTCTCTAAGAAAATGAAGCAAGATCAAGCAGATAATACAATGACTTCTGTCCCTGCGGAAGCGTATACTCGTGGTGGTAATGTTCAAGTAACTCCATCATCTGATAAGAAGGCTTTTCTTGGTCCCATAACTCCTCGACAACGGGAGGATATGATTGAACGATTTAGAGCCAGAACAGCTACAGATGATGATATGCGACGGCTTGATGAATCAATGATTCTTGATTTATCATTCATCAAGACTGCTGGTTATGATATTCAGGATAGTTTCCATCCTATCCCGAAAGATCCATCTATTCGATTTAGGTGGGTGAATAAAGTAAACTTTGTACAAGGTAATATGATGCGTCTAATGGCCGATGGCTTTGAAGCGGCATCTATAGATGATGTGGATACAGTAAAGACTCCTATTCATCCTAAAATGATTGATGGGACACAAATAACACAATATGATGTTGTTTTGATGAAAATTAGTGTTCTTAAACTGATGGCTATTTATAAGCGTAATATCGAAGTCGCGGCCTTTAAACTTGATGGTATTACATCCGGAAAGATGGCAGAAGCAGCGGCGAGTCAATCATTTAATGATCTTATAGGATTTGAACCAGGTGGACGTGGAACATTAAATAAGTATAGACAAGCAAGTGGGAAAGAACCAGTAACATTTAGTAGGACATAATAAATAGTTCTAATTTGTCTATTGTTGTAGAATGGGAGATATAAACGATGGCCTCATTACTTGCAACGCATGCTATTCTCGAAGTTGTGGAGACTAAGCAAAACACAACTGAGATGACAGATGCACCACAAGAAAAGGCTGCACAGACATTCTTTATGGGGACGCCAGTGCAATTAAATGCTGGCTTTGTGCAGGCTTGGGATGGTGTGACAATAGTTAAAGGTATTGTGGGTGTTGCTCTTGAGAATGCTCATAATCTAGCAACCAATGGTGCTGGTGCGCCTACTGCATTTGGTATTGTAGGATTCCCAGGGACAGGAACAACCTTTGGTTCTGTACCATTTCAACCTTCGGCAGTTAATATTCCTGAAGGTGCTCCGGCATCACTAGGTTATATTGATGTAGCAGAAGCGAATCTAGATACTATTTTCTCAGGACAGACGGATAATAGTACCGGTGCTGCTGTTACACCTACACAGGCAAACGTTGGTACACAGTATGGTATGTCTCTAGATGCTAATGGTTATTGGTATGTCGATTTTGCAAAAACGACTCCAGGTACGAATACTGTTCTTTTAATGATCGGTCTTCATCCTATAGATGGTTCTATTGCAAATGCTCGGATTTTGTTTCAATTCTTGCAGGCTGCATCACAGTTGATTCCGTAAAAGAAGATATATGATTGATGAAAATAACAGAGCTAAGCCTGCTATTTAATTATAAGGGAGATTAACAATGAGTATGGTACGGGGTCAATATGCCCAATTAATGGCGAAGGGCCAGCGCTTCATATTCCTTCAGTGGAATGAAATGATGCAGCGTGAATTACAATATCCAGCAGTGTTTAATGTTAAGTCCATTACATCAATGTATAATGATGAACTGGAATTTGCTGGAACCCCTCCGATGGTTCTTAAACCTGAAAATACACCACTCTTTTATACAAGACTTATCCAGGGTGGGACAATCCGAGCTATTCCTCTTACTTATGGAATGGCGGCAAGATCATCCTTTGAGTTACATGATGATGATCAGCATGGCGTAATCATTCAAGTCCCTAAAGCGCTGGCTCGATCACAGCGCTTTACAGAGGAACTTGTGGCATGGAATATTATCAATCTTGGCTTCTCTACTGTCAAGACTGTTGATGGTGTTTCATTATTTAATAACCAACATCCTCTTTTGGGTGGACCTACGGCGACAAGTTATACACCGGGCATTGGAACAATTATTAGTGCTCCTGGTACTTATCCTAATAGGCCATCTACGGATATTGATTTGTCTTTTGCTGGTATTCAATTAATGACGAATCAATTTCAAGGAATGATTGATGGACAAGGAATGCCCATCACGTACTTCCCGAAATCTATTCTTATTCATTTTACTAATAGATTCCTAGCGCGTGAGCTTCTAGGTAGTCCGGGAAAGCCTGGAACAGCGACTAATGAAATTAACTCACTTCTTGGCGAAGATTTGGGTTATATGATTAGTAACTACTTAATCTCAGTCGGTGCATGGTTTGCCTTTTGTGAGAAGAAATATCATCATCTTGATTTTATTTGGCGGCAGAAGCCTAAGACTGATTTTGATGATGACTTTGATACAAAGGCATTGAAAGAGTCCGTTGTTAGTCGCTTTACGGCTATTGCTAACTTCTATTATGGTACATGGGGTTCTAATGGTCCATAGTAGTATGTTGAAGTTCATTTCCAGAACTTTATAGACAATGGAGATTATTAAATGAAATTTCTTAAGAAATCATTAACATTTCTGGTCGCCGGGATAATTTGTGCCTTATGTTCAGTCACGACACAGGCCCAACAAACTCAATATGTTCAGAGTCTTGGTCCAGTATCAGCACTAGTAGCATGTACTGCTGCAACTGGAGTAGCTACTAGTGTTGGTATTAGTCCTTGTGGTGGACAAGGTTCTATGTTCCAGAATAGTCTTGTTACATCAATGACACTATCCTGGACAGCAGTGGCGACTGTTTCTGTCTGTACAATACAGTTAGAGCAGTCTACTACTTTAACTGGTACGTATACTGCACTTGGTACTGCTCAGACTTGTACATCCTCTGGGACATATACTGCTACACTATCAGCAGCATATGTTCGTGTGAATATTACTGCTCTGACTACTACTGGTAGTGGTTCTCTGGCATTTAATTATTTTGGACAAATTGGAAATACTCCACAGAATATATTGTCCTCTGCAATTAACTGCGGTACTACTACCACCTGTACTTCAGTCTTCACTACTAACTTTCGCGTTATCTATGGCTCATGTACTGCTTCCGCGGCAACTACATGTACTGTAGCATCTATTGCTCCTGCATTTACTAGTGGAACATCTTATTTCTGTGCCGCTAGTGATGCTACAACAGCAGCTAATGCAATCTTTAAGATTACCTATGTGAGTTCATCTTCTTTTACTATCACAGATGGTAACTCTAGTTCGGATACCTTCAATTATGTTTGTTGGGGGACATAAAGGAGACTTATGGCTTTGATTGAACATGGGCTTGTTATGTATGAATATCAGCCGAATAGTTATGAGCAATATCGGCATTATGTTGAATGTAAGTGTGGTTTTCAGACTAGGATGGGAACAGAAGCGGCAGCGAAAAGTCAGTTTGATAATCATCTAGTTCATCATGGGAAAGAACCACATTATTCTAGTCAATCAACTGCACCTGGAAGTGATACGAGAGTTAGTCCTGTAAGAGGTGAGAAGTGGAGTCCATTTGATAAGAAGGTTGATGTACAAAGAAGTCCTGAATGGAAACCAGCATTTAAGTAATAGGCTAAAGGAGCCTATTTATGTTAGATCATAAAGATTTTAAGATAATTGAAAGTATACATGATGATCTGAGAAGATTAGTTCATGTACATGAAGACTTATTGAGACTCTTCCGAAAAATGCATAAAGAAGAGGAGATAGAAGAAAGTGAGAAGAATCCGCCTGTAATGATGTTCATAAATTGGACATTATCAACTATAACACAATCAAATCAGTTAAATCAGGGAGAAACTAATATTATGGCAGTAAATGATGTAACACTGAATCTAGTAGCGCCTTTTGGAAATAATCTTGGAACTCCTGTAGAATTGCTTGCAGATGGAACAACCAAGTTTGCATATGATCCAACTAAGATTGCTTGGGCTGTGCAAGATCCTACTGTAGCAAGTTTTGTACAAAATGCAGATGGATCGGCAACATTTACTCCATTGAAAGCAGGAGCAACTGGAGTTGCGGTTAGTGATAGTGCAACAACGCTATCTGCACAAGGCGTTCTTACTGTGACTGCTGGAACTACTGGACAACCAACGACTATGAATATTTCCTGGTCTGCTGCTGTTCCGGGTGCATCTCCAGTTAAGAAATAACAACAAGTTCCTTTGCTTGTAACGGGCAGGCAAGGGGACAGGATGAGGTTTTCCTTTGGCTCCTTTAACTCATCCTGTTTATATTATAATAAACCGAATAGGAGCCATTTCTTTAAAGATCATAATATATTATGGCATTCAAAGGAAAAAGAAGTAAACTAGTTGGCCCGTGGCACTTTTGTGCAAGATGTGTAAATAAAACTCATATTAGTGAAATGTCTTGGCAACGTGGTTTATTACTTTGTCCAGATTGTATAGATTATGGAAATGATGGTTTTCCATTAATTGGCCAAAGAGAAGCAGCAATAATAGCAGTATTTGACAATCCTTCAACGGAAATGGAACCTGATCCTAAATTAACTGATACAGAAGAAATTAATGCAAGTCTTGATGATGGCTTAATATATTAAGGAGATTATAAGATGCCTCCAATTAGATTTCAGGGACAACATACAATTAATGCCGCTGGACAGACAATAATTGATCCTACTTCTCCGGTTGTGATGGATGGGAATATTACGATTGGTTGTTTGTCTGTTCCGATGAATAATAGTTATATTTTAACAAATGCAGTCTTAACAGAGAATGCTCCTGGTGATGTTAGTATTAATGTCGCTGCATCACAGAATGCTGTTATTGGAATGTGTGCATCAGAATATTTTAAACAATCAAATGATCTTCTTAGTACTACAAGTGTTCCAGCATTGAATGCTTCAGGATTACTTGCAGATGATTCTGGAGATGCTCCAATATTAAAGGGATCTAAGATAACTGGATTTGAACTGGCTTATTCTGTTCAGGGTGGGCCGCTTACGAGTTTTGTAGTAAGAGCGGATATAAATACTTTTGAACAGGCAACGGTTAACGTTATTACATCTATGGTTGCTAGTGGACAGAATGGACTTGTTCTTGCGAATACTGCAAATGCTACTACATGTAATGTAACGACTGTTCCTATCGCGGCGCCATTCTTTGATACAAATGATAATACACAGATGTTCATTCGTCTAAATCCAGTAACGCCTGGTGGGTGTACATTTAGACTATATAGTCTTTCACTATTAATCACATTCAATTATAATTAAGGTGACCTATGGATGTTACCAGTAATCCTATTATTGTAAATGCTGCCGATGTAGCAGCAGGTCCAGTAGTAGTATGGGTTGGAAAATTACTCATACTTAATGTGGAGTTTACACAATATACTGTCAATACTGATAATGCTACATTAAATCAGTCTAATGGTAAACTTTTTACATATCTCTCTGCGGCGGCAGATTTAGAAACTGTTAGAACTGGTGCCGTTGGTCATTCTGATGGGCTTGCTGTGCCTATTCATGGGATAACTAATGGAACACTTCGGATATATCACAAACCATAAGGAGATAAAATGAAGAAAAGAATATTCATACTATTATTTATTTTATCTCTTACGGTTATATTATATGCACAGCAAGTATATCTATATCGTATTCTCCAGCCAGTAGGTGGTGCAAGTATTACTGGAAATACGGGATTTGTTAGTGTTGGTGGAATTACTCCGACGTATGCAAGTCTTTCATGGACAATTAATGGAAGTCTTGCTACATGTACAATTCAAGTAGATTATAGTACTGATGGAAGTACTATTGCAGGGCAGTTAATTTCTGCTCAAACTTGTACTAGTAGTGGAAGTATTATTGCTGGATCTAATTCTTCTCCAGCATATGTAAGAGTATCTTATATTATTGGAACTGGTGGTGGATATCTTAATTTTGTTGGACAAGGTTGTGTTAATAGTACATGTACAGGTGGTGGTGCCTCGTGTACTGGTGCTCAGTATCTTGGTGGTGATGGGGTATGTCATAATGTTGCTGGATGGATTGATATACAAACAAAAGGAGCTTTAGGTAATGGTCAAGTAGTACGTGATGTGGTGACAAATGGTACTACTACAGTTACCTCTGCTTCTGCATTATTTGTAGCTGGTGATGTTGGGAAATCAGTTATCTGTGTTGGATGTAATGTGGGCGTAAACTTAGTAACCACAGTTGCAGGATTTACATCTTCGTCGAGTATTACTCTTGGAGGATCACCAGCTTTAACTCTTCCAATTAATATTATATGTGTAGGATGTACTACTGTTCCTTATGGATATGCTACAGTTAGTTCAGCAGGTGCTATTACTGGTGGAGTTATTGTAGCTAATGGTACGGCTAGTGCAGCGAGTTGTACAGTGAAAATATTAATGCAACAATCCCAGACTGGATCAGGAGGAGCATTAAATTGTGCTGTTAGTGGTGGCGTTGTAAGTGCTCTTACTGTTGGCACAGCAGGAGCCGGATACTTTGCAACCTTATATTGGGCAACTGATGACTCGACGGCGATTGCAGCGGCGATGACGGCAGCATCAGCAATTCAGGGTTGTGTTTATGTCCCGCAGGCGCAGAAATCGTTTTACATGATGAACACGCAACTAACATGGGCTGCAAATACCTGTATCTTTGGACAAGGACGTTTTACTCGAAGCTATATTTTGGGTGATCCTTGTACAGCATCTTGTACAACTTTTTTAGCTTCTTCTCTAATTTTGCGTAATGGCACAGCGAATCAAGAAATGTGGAATCTACATCTAGATAATGTACATGCGATTTCAGCCAGCGCAACAGATGCGTTTCAGGCTGTTGTTGATTGTGAACATTGTGGACAGGGATTTGATCGTGATCTTCAGATTACAGCGGGTAGAGATGTTCTTCATGCATCATCTAGTGCGGGAGCTACTGCTAGTAATATGCGACATGCTTTTATATATTGTTCAGGAGTAACAGATGCATGTATTGATTATCGTGGAGCAAGTGGCCAGACTAGTCCAAATGTTAATGTGGAAGTTACTGGTGGACATTTTCTTAATATGATTTGTACTTTACTTGGACCAAATCCTTGTCATGATGTTTTTTTTGAGGATACAGGACAAATTACCGTAGGAGATAACTATATATCCGATCCTGCGGATTCCTCACAAGTGAATGAAGGGTTTTTTGGTTATGCTATTAATCACGTAACGGCGGCTGGAGGGTCTAGTTATCTAACGGTCCATGATAATACCATTATCGAACAAGGCCCTAGTGTAACTTCCACTCTAAATGCCTTTACTCTTTCTGACGCGACTGGAGCCTTGGGAGTACAAACTGTAGATTTTCATGATAATACTAGCAATGGTGCGTCTATTGGGTTTAGTTTAGTTGGTTTAAATAATACTATGTCACTTGGTAACTTTAATATTCATCATAATAATTTTCAGAACTGTGGATGGAATATTGCTGGTTGTATTGTTATTACATCTACAAACTGTTGTGTACCAATAAATGGAACTATTAGTGGAAATACAGTTTTTGGCCCTGCAACTAGTCCTGCTGGAACTGGACCATGTTTATCATTAACACTTATGGGTAATGTGAATATTACAGGAAATAATTTAACATGGTGTGGTCAGTATGGTATTTTATTTTCTGGGACAGAACAGGCATCTATTACTGGGAATACTATTTTCAATAATAGTCAATCATCTACTGGTACTTATGATGGTATATTTCTACAATCTTCTGGGGCTACTAATTCATTTAGTAATATTATATCTGCTAATAATATCTTTGATAATCAGGGTACTCAGACTCAACGATATGGGATTAATTTTGCTATACATCAGATTCCGCCTAATAAAATAGTTGGTAATATCTTTGGTATTGGTAGTGGATCATTTGGTAACAAAACTGCCAATATTAATGATTCTACAGTTGGGGCTGGAACTAATAATTGTACGTGGTACGAAAGTACTATAGGGTGCGATGCCGAAATTGGCTCGATTGCTTCGCTAGGCGTTACAACGCTGGTCCCGGCCAGCTTCAACTCCAACATCAACCCTCTAGCGTATACGGTGAAGATTATCTGGGATTGTGCAGCGGTCGCTACTTCTACGTTGCAATTTCAAGTGAATTATTCTGAGCCTGTCTTGGGAGCAACTAATCAACTTGGACCTTCTCATGCTTGTACAGCAGCTAACTCCGGTATAGATATATTTGGTGTACGATCCACCGGAGCAAACGTGATCAGCTATCAGGCAATCGTGGCCAACGCGCCATCGTTTCGGGATGTGGCAACCGTACAGTTACAATAATTATGAAGCGATTATTATTCATTTTAGTTTTAGTAACGTCATCATATGCCCAATCTTATCTTGGTGCTAGTACTAGTACTGCAACTATCCCTCCTCCAGCGATAGCACCATTTTCAGGTTTGACTGGATCAGGGACAATAGTATTTGATCCAGAGCCAGTAAGTGGTGGGAATAATTCTGGAGCTTTTCATCTTCCTATAGAACGAGTAACAGATGCAAATACTCGATCTAATCAAAGTATGGTAGCCGATTTTAGTGGCTCTGGAGATAGGAATCATTGGAGTAAGACATCAAAACACTTTTACTTGTCTAGTAGTGGCGGAGCACATTTTTTCTATGATTTTAATGCAAATACAATTACTCCAACATTAAAATATAGTACTATCTCTGGAATAACTGATCTAACGAATGGTGGAAATTTTTCTCGTGTTTTTGAAGATCCATTTTATGCAATGGCTAGTGCAGCATCATCTGCTGATGGACCAGTATTAAAAACTTGGAATATGGGAAGTTCTTCTCCTCCAACTGGTGTTACTATTTATGATTTTAGTGCCACATGTATACCAAATACATTTATTCATCCAACTGACCCACCAGCAGTATCGTCTACAGATGGTACATTTGCAAATGGATTCTCTACTAGTGCATCACAAGGAACAGGACGATATATAGCGGCATATACACCTGGAGTAGGATGTTCAGCCTATAATACATCTACTGGAGTAATTACAGGAGATTATGGTACTACTGGACCAGTTGTTTGTCAAAATTGTACTGGTGGAGCGACTAATCCGGGGACATTTAGTATACATAATGTAGGTATAGTTGGGGAACAATATATTATAGTTATTATCCAGACTTGCGATGGGACATGTTATAATGGTGCTAGTCCATATATATGGCAACGTGGGACTACTAATGTCTGGGCATGGTGTGGGCCATCATTAACGCAATGTGGAGGACACCATATAGATTCTGGCGTGACAGAATTAATTAATAATTATAATAATGGTTTTTGGGCCGGGCGACCAGTTACGTCATTAACAACACCAACATCGGTTCCAGCTAGTCAATGTTCTGGTATTATTACGCCTTTTGATGGTCATGGGGGATGGTATAATAATAAAGGCAGTGATCAAGAGCCATTTTTCTGGACAAGTACGACAATAGCATCAAATCCAAGTTATACATTTTGTGACGTAAATGAAATACTTGGGATATATCCACCGACAAATATAGCCAAGTCTGGCATAATACTTAGATTTGGGCATACATATTCATTACCAACACAATCATTTGATGGTGAAAATGCGATAGGATCAATATCTCAAGATGGGAGATGGTACTTATTTACATCTCCGATGAATAATACTCTTGGATCTACTTCTGGTGGGAGTAGTTGTACAGCATTAACTAATTGTCGAAGTGATACATTTATTCTCGCCCTAGACTGGCAACAACCACCAGCACCAGCAATAGGGATGTTTGCGAGAATACTATTATCGAGAATAGTATATTATGTCTAAAAATTATTTTGAACAAAAATATAAGGGACCGTGGAGAGGAGTAAATGTAAGTACTCCAGAGGATCAACTTACTCCAGATTTTTCTCCTTTTATGGTTAATTTTATTCTAAAGAATGGAGAAATCCGTACACGGCCAAATCAATCATTATATATCCCTGGTCCTCCTGATGGAAAAACAATGTTATTTATTACTTCATTTATTGATAGTAATAATGTGTATCATACATGTGCTGTAACGCCAACTGGTCTATGGCAACTTAATAGTCAGTGGTTAAAGAATAAGTCTAAGCCAGACAAAGTATGGAGTCTTATTGGATCATTTCCAATACAACCAGGACCGATAAATCCCGCGGCAGTACAAGTATTTGTAAATAAATTATTCTGGACGAATGGTGGGACAAATATCTGGTCATGGGATGGAATTACTTCTGTTGGTGCTCCTTCTATATGGCGGAAGAATACTGCCTATAAACAAGGGGCACAAATACTCGATGGTAATGGAAATGTAGAAATTGCAGGAAATGCTGGGATTAGTGGGGGAACTATTCCTATATGGAATATCACTTTGTCTGGTACAACATCTGATCCTGGTACAACTCCTATAATATGGACAATGGGAGGAAAACCAGCGGCTTCTAATGGATTTAGCGCGGTCGGGATGGTGGATGCTACGAATGGAGTAACGGCGGGGGCATATTTTCTGATAGAATTGAATGCACAGTTATTGATGTTGAATACTGTAGAATCTAGTGGTGGTAATTTCCCACAACGTATTCGATGGACACCATCAGGACTCCCGACTATATGGGATCCGAATGTTAATATCGGAGCAGGATTTAATGATGAACTCGATGTTGCGGATAGTATATTTGGCGCCTTAACTGTCGGAACAACGGCATTCATATTGAGACAGAATGGAATAACAGAAGTAACTAGTACTGGTGTGGGGATAAATCCATTTAATTTTAATCATCTCTGGGCCAGTGATCGTGGGATAGGGAATATATTACCATTTGGATATTCTGCATATGGGCCATTAGGTATATTTATATCCAGTGATGATATCTATAATGTTTCTCTTGGAGGCTTTAAGCGTATTGGCGGTGCAGCAAGAGATGCTATATACAATGATATCAATCTTGCTATTGGAAATCCAATAGGGACAATTATTCCATATTACCAATTAAATTATATTTATAATCATTATAGACTCGCTATCCCTCAGAATAATGGGACAAAGATATGGAATTATGCTATAGAGGATGATTCATGGCAAGCAGAGTTTAAATCGAATACAACATATACTGGACATACAAGATATTGTTTCACAGGATAATTATTGTATATGGCTCGCCCATTTCCAATTCCACCAGAACCACCGCCTCCACCGAGTAATCCTCCAAAGGGTAATGTGTCTAATAAACCTCTTGGAAGTAGTCCAGGGTTACTTACAAGTACTGGTGGATTATTTGGAATAAATGGATTCCTTTTGACGCCAGTGATTAATAATACTACTGGAAAGTCATATGTTTTATTGATGGACCCAAATAATTTTAATTGTGAAGAGAATTGTGAGTATGATTTTCCTCAATTAATTCCAAGTGTACAAGGTAATCCATATCAGGAAGGTTGTGATGTTAATTGTCATTTGATTAAATTAAAATATAGAGAACTCGGAGTTGCTCAAATTACAATTAATGTTACAACATTCGAAAAGGCTACAGATCAGTTTACATCATTTCCATATGTTGTAAATATTCCACCAAAGGTTTTACAAGGAAATAGAAAAGGATCATTTCCAGATAAACGGATACATACATTATTTATTCCAATTAATGTTCCCGGTGAAAGGCCACAAGTTACATTAAATAGTGTTGGTAGTAGTGGACCATATTCAATAGTATCATTATCATTATGTGGTAATGCAGATGAGACTCCTCAGATATAAATTATGAAAATTATTAGACCAGAAACTTCAGCTATACAGGATATGAATCATAAAAGATTCATAGAGGATCTGTATAAGCTTTCTAATAGAGGTATAAGTTTCGGTCGCGCAGTACAATATCATAATAATACTCAAGTTGATCCAAATGCAGATCAAAACATTGAAGGAGTATCTGCTGAGATTGCAAATACTGGGGCAGCGAATATATTATTTGCAGTAACACATAATCTAGGAAGAGTACCACTCTTTTATGATGTGAAATATATGAGCGATGCTACTATTATTTATGATAGTGGTACTGCTTGGACAAAGACACAGATTTTTCTTAAAAGTACTACTGCAAATGTGAAAATTAGACTTTGGATTCATTAGATTTTTAGGAGTTATAAATGCCTACTACTGATGTGACTAATACTTTAATTGCTAATATTACCAGTACTGAACAGAGTACTTCTAATGTTGATATTAATAGAGGAACTGGCAATCCTGCATTCTCAGCTAGTGCTGGGCAATTTACTACATATCTTGCACTTAATCCAGGACTTAATTCATTTGTTCTACCTGTAACCCCTGCGGCACAAGTATATATAAAGAATATTGATCCAATAAAAACTGTAGTTGTGAATTGGACTTCTGTTGGATCTGTTGGATCAGCTACGATCTTGAACTTGACTCCAGGGGATCAAATTATTTTCTGGTGTTCTCCTACTGGCGCATCAGGGATAACAGCACTAACTATGACTCCTAGTGCGGCTGGTTGTTTGGTAGAGTATTTCTTAGGCGGATAGCATGATAATTAATGATTTAGTTCCTGGTGTCATAGACAAACTCCGCGGTAGGACGGATAAGATATCCTCTTGTCCATATTACATCGCGCAGACATTAATAGATTTGTCTCAGAATTACGAATTTGAAGAACTTAAACAGACTGGGCCACTTACAAATTTTGTAACTGGAATTGCAAGTTATCCCTTAAGGGGGTATGATCCTCTGGGAATAAATGGGAATCCTTTTATTCAATCTCCAGATGATAGAATAACATTTCTACGGAACTGGTTTATATATTTTGATACAAGTGGCGTAGTTATTCCCGGCGTAAGTACTGGTCATGAGATAAAAACTAGAGATATTCGCGTTGTAGAACCAACATCTAAAATTAATGGTATTCCGACTGTTGCTTGTATTAGTGGTGATTATGATAATTATGGATATATTCTTGTTGGCTTTATGCCAGATAATCCATATCCAACACAGTTGACATATCAGAGAGAACATCCATTTAATGTGCCATATGAACAAGTTCTGCAATCAATTGGTAATCCTTCTCTTTCTGCTCAAGTGGCAGGAAGTAAGGTAAGGATGCCTAAGGATTGGATTGAAATAATCATTCTCGCTGCTGCTGAAAAGGCATGTTATGGGATAGGACTTAATGAGATAGGAATGTCCTATCATCAACAAATTTATGGTTATAAAGACAAACGTGGTAGCGATCATCCTGGTATATTAACTGTTCGTGAATCACAACAAGATCGACAGGCATCATTTAATAGTCGGCAGTTAAAGCCTGTAGTAAGGAGATATACATAATGTCATCTCCAAGTTTTGGTCTACCTGGAACATCGAATAACGCTCCACCGCCTCCTCGCGGGAATACGAATCCGACAGGGAATGTTGGAGGAGTATATAGTAGTAATCCTTTTAGTGGTCCTGCTTTTGGATCATTTGGAAATACTCAAGGATGGCCACAGTTATTTTCAACACAGCCATCTAGTCCAGTCACGCCATCTTCTAATGCTCCTTTATTTAGTGGCACTAGTGGCGGCCTTGCAAGTATGGGTAGTGGATTTGATCTTGGGACTAATTGGAGTAATCTTGCTAATGAACTAGGTAAGGCGTATGGTAAAGGTCCGGGACAGGCCATTTATAATATTCTTTCTGAAGGATTATTTAATCCACAAGAAGCCGCTGCATTTCTTAATGCCATGCAGCCATCTATACATCAAGGAGAGGCATCGGTATTAAATGCCTTTGGTGCGGAAGGATCAAGATTCGGTTCTGCGGCAGCATTAGGACTAGGGAATTATGAAAGTCAAGTAAATCTAAATGAACAACAAACTCTTGCTAGTATGTATATGCAAGCACAGCAAGATCAATTACAATTATTAGAAGGAGTCCTCCCGACACTTCATGGGGAAAAGGCTAATAGTGGTGGATGGATACATGATCTTATTGGTGGTCTAGAAATTGCCGGAGGTGTTCTTGCTGCGCCATTTACTGGTGGTGCTAGTCTTCCACTTGTAGGAATGGGAGCGCAACAACTAGGACAAGGATTGGCGCCAGGGAATAATGTTGGTGGGGGTAATTCTTTTGGTCCTCTGCCTTCATTTGGCACAGGTGGATTTAGTAATATGGCTCCATTTGGAAGTAATCCAACTGCTCAAGGAAACTTTGTAGATCAATGGATGCTTAATGAACAATCTCAAAGTGCTGCTGCTGATCTAGGTGGAGCTAGTACTGCTGGAACTAGTAGTATTCCTGGATTCTTATATGGATTGCCATAGTAATTAAAGTAATAAGGGAGATATTATGAGCGGTGGAATGAGTATACCTGATCTACTTTCTATGGCCGCTAGTGCGAGTCTTCCACAGCAGGGAGGTAATAATCCTGGTGGTGGCATGACTACTATGGGACCAGCGCCATTAGCTATGCCAACACCATTACCACAGTTTAAACCACCGGATATTAAGTATGGACAGGCAGGAAATGAATTCTCTACTGTTAGTGGACGTAAAAGGGCAGACAAGGAAGCACTCTTTCATGGTATTGCGAGTACTATAAAATCTGCTGGTGAATATATACAGGCAAAAAAGAATAGAGTCTTGCAGACTTCTATAGAGAATCTTATGTCTGCACAGCAGGGAATAGAAGAGGCGAAACAATTATTACAGCAAAATCCAAATGATCCAAAGGCTAAGCAGGCGATAGAAACTAATACTCAAATTATTAACACTATTGCTGCTGATCCAAAAATCCATAAACAATTAGAGAAAGCCTTTAATATTGATTTATTTGGAAATGGTAAGAATAAGAATGAGAATAAGGCTCTAATAGATGCATGGAAGAGTTATGGAGAGAAACAGAAGGCCGGAGATAAATCTGCTCTTAATCCTATGGCTCAGAGATTAATGCAGAGTCAGGCAATACGCCAGCAGTTAACACAAGCAGTACAACAACATGCAGCAATGATTGCTGCTAGGGTATCTCCAGATGCTAACCAACAAGAAATAACTCAACGTGAAAAAGATTTAGAACAACAAAAACATCAGAACGCAATGGAGCTTGAGAGACTTAAATCTCAAGATGATCTTAAATATGCTGCTGCACTAGGAAGTCAACCAGGTGCAGGTGGTGCGGTTATAAGAGATTTATCTACGGACTCTGTAACAGGAGCACAGAAAATTGTTCCAAGTAAAGATGGTAAAACATTTACAGTTATTAAAAACGTTATATCTCCAGGGATCTTAACTTCAGAGCATACAGGAGAACGTGTACTTACTATAACTGATCCGGAAGATCCGACGAAACAATATATTGTAAAGGTTCCTGTAGAAAGTTCTTCTAAAAAGATATTTCCTAATCAAGTAGCGCAACAAGCACAGCAGAATGTTAAAAATAAATCAGAAATATCTAAAAAGTCATCAACTACAACTAATGATGTGCACACAAGATTAGGTCTTCCAGCTAATGCTCAAATTATTTCTGGAACATCTAAAGCACTTAATCCTATACAGGCAGATAAACTACAAACAGATATTACTGGAGATGAAGCGGTTATAGAGAGACTTAAAGATATTAGACAATATACTGGAATTTATCAGAATATGTTAAAAGCTGGTAAAGTTAGTCTTGTAACTGCTCCAGATGGTAAGTCTAGAATACTCGGTGGTTTTATTCCTTCTACGGAAGAAGAAAAAAAAGCTACTGCTGCATGGCAAGAATCAGCGGAATATATGAATAAGTTTCGTCAGGCTTTATCTGCTCAAGGATTCCGTAGTATTCCTGCATATGATAATATGCTTGCCTTACGTGGACAATTATGGCAGGATAAAGAAATAATGAACAAGACTCTTGATGATAGTATTAGTCTAATGCAGAAATTTGTAAATGGAAAGAAGAAATTACTAGGAAAGGCAGCGAGTACTGGAGATTCAAATGCCCCAGCAAATCCCTACTAGTATAGATAATTCACAAATAGATATCAAGACTATACTTGATCCTATACAGGTGGATAAATCTATTAAGCATACAACATGGGAGGCATATCATGGATCAAAAACACCAGAAGAATTTAAATCTTACTTTGATAAACTTAATTTACCTAAAGAAGTAAAGCATGACTTATGGAATGCTAAGTTTGCTCCTGATAAATATAGACAAGAATTAAGTCAACGACAGGCTCAAAAGGATAGTATAGGACAGATTAGTTCAGTTTCTAATCCTGATGAAATGAGTTTAAAGCCTGGAAATATATCAGCATTTATTTCTAGATATGCAGAGGCTCTTGGCGCTGATTTAAGATTTGGTACAGGGCAGACTAAAGCTGGACAAATATATAAAAAACTTGGTGGCCAACCATTCTACGCTGGAGTAAATCCCAAGGTGGCAGATTTTGTCTTATCTATGCCTGAAGGAATATTAAAAGCATTAGAAGGTTTTGGAGATATTGGACAAGGTAAAAAATTACAGGGAACAGGAAAAGTTATAAGTGGTGTATCACAAGCATCAGAAATTCCTTTATCCTTTATGGCTCCTGAAGAAGCAGAGTTAACTGCTAAAGGGGCATCTAAAACAGTAGAAGGTGTTGCTGAAGGTGGAAGTAAGATTGTTAAGGGAGTTAAACAATTATTAAATCCTAAATCTGCAATTCTTCCAGTATCAACAGCACCTAGGGAACTTAAGATGGGAGAGATGGTTCAGAAGATTGTTAAGGATAATATTTCCCATAGTGTAGCAAAATTATCAGATGCTAAAGATGAACTTGAATATGTTGAATTAATTATAAAGGCAAAAGGAAAAGCAGATCCTAAACTTATAGCAACATACAAAGAAGCTGCTGAGAAATTAAAAGAAGCACAAGAACTTCATGCAGCAGTTACGAAGTTTGGATCTAAAATAGCTGGAGCGAGTTCACCTGAACAGTTGATAATGAAGTTAGCTAAAGGTGGAAAGGAAAATCAAAGTCTTGCTCGGGATGTTATTAAACAATTGGAAGAGCATCCTAAGGCTATAAAAAATTTACAAGATACTATAATAAGGGCTATAATTGAAAAATTTACTGGAAAATCTTTAGCTATGGGGAAGAAAACTAATTGGGTTGATGTACAAAAAGATTTAGTACAAAAGGGTGATATGGCAAAGGATTTACTTGGGAGTCGGTATTATCCAATTTTACAAGAAGTAAATAAACTCGCACAGCAGCAGCGTTTAGGAAAGGCAGCTATATTAAGTACTGGAGTTTTAAGTATTCTTGGATTAACGAAGGCATGGTATCTTAGACATGCTATGCAATTAATTGTTCAATAATATAGAAAAGGAGAAAAATAATGGTCGCTCCTCACGTTCACACGACAGATGAGGCTAAGGCAGATATTAAGGCTATTTCACATAACAAGGGCCGTGGAGATAATGAAGGTCCGAAAGGTATTGGTGGTACTAGTACAAGTACTGTAAAAACAACCTATACTAAAGATGTAGAACCTTCACCTGAAGGATCGGATGTTGTAAGTAAGCGGCCTTTGTAAAATTAGATAAAAGTAATGGCAAAAATCCTCATAGTGACATATAGTATGTTCGGATCATGGTTCTCTCTTCAATTAGAAGAAGAAGGTCATTCTGTAGATATATGGCTCTGTGCTCACTATGATGATTATAGCATAGTCCTTAGCGGCATAATAAAACTGCCGCTAAGGGCTAGGCCAAATTTTGCATTATATGATTTAATACTTTTTGATTTAACAGGAAAGCCAAAACTTGCAGAAGAGGCGAGTACTTATGCACCTACTATTGGCGATGGTGATCTTCATAGCGAACTCGAAGATGACCGTACCTTCGGGATAGAAGTAATGGAAAAGTGTGATATTAATGTCCCATTCTATGAAACCTTTGATGACCTTGGAGCTGCCAGACGATTTATCAAGAAAACTAATAAAATATTTGTGTTCAAACCGAATGGTGGACAGTCTCAGGATACTGCAAGTACTTATGTCTCAAAATCAGCGGAAGATATGTTGTTGTATCTCGATAAACTTGATAGTACATCCCACGGAACAGAATTCGTTTTACAGGAAGTTGTTCAAGGGACGGAAGTATCAACGGAAGGATGGTTTAATGGGGAAGACTTCTTCTTGATTAATGGAACTCTTGAAGAGAAGAAGTTTATGAATGATGGCAAGGGGCCGAATACTGGATGTAGTGGGAATCTTGTTTGGATATATGATCAACAGAACAAGCCCTATATTTTTAGAGAAGGTCTTGGGAAATTAAAAGATTTTCTTCAAGAATATAATTTTTATGGAATGGTGGACTTAAATACTATTGTAACTGATGGAAAATTGTATGGCCTTGAATGGACACCACGCTTTGGATACGATGCTAGTGCTACTTTGTATACTTGTATTGATAATCTTGGTGACTTCATCGGCGAGATTAGTGTGGGTGGAAATCCCACTATTAATATCCTTAATACTTATGCTGCTGGTATTCGTATTAGCATTCCTCCATATCCGTCGGAAATAAGGAATAAACATCCGGAAGATATTCCCATAGAGGGATTGGAAGAAGATGATATTATTAAAAATTGCTTTCTCTATGATTGTTGTTGTGATGATAATGATCATTTTGTCACCTGTGGCACTAATGGTCTGGTATGCGTACCATTGTGTAACGGAGGAAGTATATATGAAGCATTTGGAAAAGTTAATGAGAAAATAAAGAAGATTCATATCCCTAGTATGCAGTATAGGACTGATATTGAGAAATTAACAACGGAAAGATATAAGATTCTCGACTCTCAAGGATGGCTTAAATGATAGAACTTAATATTAAGAAATCTATTCAGAAAAATATCCCTGGATGGAATGGGAAAGTATTAGTTGATAAAATTTCTTGGTCCGGTGAGAAGAATGGAACACAAGTCCATCGGCAGAGTAGATATCTATCTAATGATCCATCCGTGATTGCAAATCAATGTGATCTAGCACAAGCTGCGGGATTTGATGGTTGGCGTCTGACTGTACAAGGAGTAACTGTAAATCCATTTCTTCATGATGCGACAATAAAATTATGGGAAGCTTGTCTAGAAAGACAAATGTTATTTTGCCTTCTTTTAGATCCTTGGATCGCAAAGCAACAGCCAAATCCGACACAGGCAGTGATTGATTCACTACAATCAGTAGATTATCAGCGAATATTTGATTCTCCTATATATCTCCCAGAACGATATATCTGTGAATTTGATCTAGCGAATTCTGCTGGTGTGAATATAGTTAATGTACAATTGGCCTGTCCAACAACTCCGATTATTTCTTGGCATTCTGGATATACGTGGCCAAATGTTTCAAATAACTCTGCGAATCCAGTAGACTCTCTTGCGATATTAAAATCTGATAGTGCTAAGTCCACAATGAAGATGTGTTCTGCCAATCCATGTTTCAATGATGGTGGGCAGCCAATTCCTGCGAATATATCAGCAAAAGATTTTAAAGGTTTACGAGATTATTCATTATCTGTCTGGCCTGGTAATGGACCAACGCGAGTAATTGATAGTCAAGGTGGAAATTGGTTCTTTGATCAACTTGGAGTAATTCCTCCGACAATTCCATATATATGTATCCCGACATGGGATGATTATGATGAGGGGACAAATATCGAACATATTCTCGCTATGCTTGGTGGCGTGAGGTTGATAAGTAAATAATGAAAATCATAACGATTATTTCTTTTTTAATATTATCATCTATATCAGTTTTATCGCAGGATCTCCCAGATACTCCACAGCCAGTTTCTATAAAACATAGGAATCTACTTAAAACTATTATTGCTCCTCCTGGTTATTGGACAATGGGAAGATGGGATGCTCCGAAACCATTAAGGACTAATCGTGAGATACTTAGAAGTAAGGAATTTCTATTACTTGAATTAGGAAATTGGGGTTCAACATTTGCATTAGTACAAACTACGCGAAATGAAAAACAACTAACTCCAGTTCCTAAACATTTTGAATTATATCTAGATGCCTATGTCTCTACTGTCGCAGTTACAGGCTTTCATTTTGTACTTGAAAAGTATATTTGTAGATGTATGGCTGTTCCATTAGTCGCCGGAGCAACAACTTTTCGGACATATGAAGCAGTAAAGGGATATTATCCATAATGAAAATTATTATTGAAACAATTCCGCATTCCGAACAAAGATATCCTACTGTTGGAGATTGGACATTTATTAATGAAGATAATATTTCTATTCGTATTTCTAATATGAATAATTGGAAGTATGAATTCCTTGTGGCTTTTCATGAACTAATAGAAGTAATGTTATGCAAGGATAGGAATATTGATCAGAAGGTTGTAGATAACTTTGATATCGAATATGAAGCCAATCGTATGGAGAATGACTTCAGTGAACCTGGCGATTCACCATCAGCGCCATATAATAAAGAACATGCCTTTGCAACGAAGATGGAACGAAAAATGGCAAAGGAATTGAATGTTGACTGGAGAGAGTATGATGCAAAGGTTTCTAGCCTGTAGTTTTTTCATGATTATCAGCGTAGGGATATCTTTTGGACAGTGTATTGGGACATGTACAGCAGTTACAGCATCATTGACTGATGGATCTGGACAAGTTTGGTCAAATGCCATAATTACTGTTAATATTGTTTCTCCATTTGGGAATCCAAGTCCATTACTGAATAATGGTGTTCCTATTGCTAGTCCAATAAATACCATTATGACTGATATCTCTGGAAATTTATCTATATCTCTGGATGATAATAATGTTCTTACTCCTGCCGGAAGTAAGTGGAAATTTACTATTTGTCCAAATGCTACAATAACAAATTGTAGCCAAACGACATTAATTATTACTGGCGCGAGTATGAGTCTTACGGCATCACTAAGTAGTGTTCTTAACACGCCAGTGGTAAATACCCTGCCGACTATTTATAGGGCATACAATAATAATGAAGCTCTTGGTGGTCAGGGATCATTATATTGGAATACAATATCAAATACTTTATTTGGATGTGTAACTGCGCCATGTCCATTAAATTGGCAAGCTATCGGCACTGGAGGTGGCGGAGGTCTTCCAACAGGACTTCAGGGGACTGTAATTGTAAATAATAATGGTGCTATTGGATATCAATCAATTCCTTCTGAATATCATTCGGCAGGATTTGTTAATCCGACACTTCAATCTATGTTAAATCAATGTCCTCCACCACAAGGTAATGGCCCAGGAGCGGCAGGTACTCCATGTGTTATTGATCTTGATCCAGCAATAAATCCTATGGTTGTTGCTACTGGCTCTCATAGTGGAACTGTGAATGTTCAGGATGGGCCTATTAATGGATGTTCTGCCCATTGTGTAACATGGATTTCTGGAATGACATTTACTAATTGGACAGCAAATACAATAAATATTGCCGGTGCTGTGGCAACTGTACAATCTGTACAATCAGCAACAACATTAACACTTACTACATCTATAGGAACTCTATCTGGAGTAAATTTTGATGCTCCAGTAACTATTGGAAGCGGAACACAATCAGTATCAGTAGAGAATCGTGGAGTATCATTAACATGTACACAAAATACAGGTGGATATCCCTGTATATCTATTGCACAATGGGGAAATCTATGGTGCTCTGTTCCTGGGAAAGCTGCTAGTCCAACATCAGGTTGTACAATACATGGAAGTGCTACTACTGCTTATACTTCTCTTGTTTCTAGTGCAGAGTATGATGGTCTACAATCACAGATGTTTTTTAGTGGTCATTCCATGAATGCGAGTGATACTGCTGTAATTACTCGTGGAATATTAGATGTTGTATCAGTAGAAGGAAAAGGACTTTTTACAGGTGTTCAAATTCAAGGTATTGCTAATACGGCGGATGTATCACTAGAAGATTCTCCGGCAGGATTCTCGGGAGATAATAATGATGTTACCTTTATTAATTTAATTGCTAATTGTAGTGGCCGAAGTAATTGTATTCCCATTAATATTGTAAGTGGCGCTGGTACAGGAGCAGGGAGTAATTATACATTTATTGGTGCGAATATTGGTGATACTGGTACAATTGATGGTTCATCTAATCCATGTACTGCTGGTCCTGGTGGAGGTTGTGATGTTAATATAGATGGTAGTGCTGCATGGAATGGTACAACATTTGTTACTGGATCAGTGGTACATTCTATAGCTCTAGTTCATTTTAATAATATTTATATTGAAGGCTGTGTAGTCGGAGGTGCTTGTACTACGGCTAATGTTAGTTATTTTGATCTAAAGAATGTAAGGGCACTTGAGATAGGAACAGTAATGTTCTCTGTTGGGCCAATTGTAGATAACTGTGTGTATATTTCTCATAGTGGTGCAGGATCGACAGGTAGTATTCATTATCGGGGCAGGAATTTTTCTACAAGATGTACGAATATTACTAATAATATTATAACAGGATATACATCAGGTAATACTAATCCTGATTTTGAATATGGATATCCTGGTGATGCCGCTGGAGTTGGTGGGCCAGTTATTGATGGTGGATTTACTGTCCGCGGTAATATAACAGCTAATAATGTTACAGATTCAGCCTTAATTTCTGGTAATTGTGTCCAGGCAGGAATAGCGGGAATACTTACTACTATAGCCTCTCCATGTGGCGCAGGTGGGGGCGGATTTGCTAATCCGATGACAACATTAGGAGATATGATCATCGAGAATGCCGTACCAGCAGCAGCTAGAATAGCGGGACCAACTGGAGTGAATGGAGTAACGCAAGTACTTACTTCTACGCCATCTGGCGGATTAGCTACTTTACCAGCATGGGCACCTCCAGGAGTTGTACCAAATGCTCAAGTTGGAGCAAGTTATACATTTCTAGCTTCTGACCGAGCAGGATATGTGACATTTAATAATGCCGGAGCAGTAACAGTAACTTTACCACAAGCAAGTACGACTGGTTTTGCTAATAATTATGTAACTTTAGCCTGTGATATTGGCGCAGGAACAGTTACAATTACACCGACAGTTAGTACTATGAGTTATACAACAGGAGCATCATATATTACTGGTGCTCTGCCATTAACTACTGGTCAATGTGCTTGGATATATTCAGATAATACTAATTATTTTGCTCTAGTAAGAGGAGGTAATGCTGGTGCCTTATCTGTACAACCTTCTGTCTGGCTTTCCGGAGATGGGACACCATTTAGTTTGAGTACTACATTAGGAGTTTTTACTACTGGAACTGCAAATCAACTAAAGTGCTTGCTCTCAAGAATACCTTTCTCTTTGACTATTAATAATCTCTCTTTCCGATTTAACACTGCTGGACCGGCAGCGTCACATGTTTCGATTGGAATGTATACTGGAGCTGGTACTAAGGTATGGAGTTGGGATAATATAGATGCAGTTACCGGTGTGCCAATCACAAAAAGTAATACGATTGCTACAGTTAACATCCAGCCTGGTATATACTGGATGTGTACATCTGGAGACTATAATGGAACAAGTCCTCAAGCCTCTAGTGAAGGTGGTTATGCTATTCCAAGTAGTTCATATTTACCGTATAATGGTCCATTCGGAACAAGAGTAGGGACAGCGGCTAATCCTCTAAGTGGAGGAGTAATGCCAGCAACACTAGGAGTTATCACGGCGAATGGTTTCGGACAATTTGTCGGATTTGCGATGGAGCCATAATATCAATCACCTGAAAATAATCTCCAGATTGTTAAAAATGTATAAACTACTATAAATCCAGTGATAGCATCAATTAAACCTTTCAATTCCGGTATTAATTCATTCACGGGGGGTACCTGTATTTTCCAGAGCAGCAAAGGTGCCCTCATTTAATCCATCTACATTCTTCTTAAGTTGCTTAACTTTTCCTAGTAAATCCCTTTCAATAATAATCCTTAGATCAATATCAAGGAACTTGAAGGGACTTCCAGAAAAACTAGTAAACATCACGTCTTCTCCAATCTTTACTTCTAATATCTCTCGATCACTAACAGCCAAAACTTTTCCTGTCTGAGTATTTCTTTGATTTTCTTCCGGGATTACGATCGTCCCTCCTGTACCATGACATTGGTCACATGGTACAAAGCCTATAGAAATCTTACCGCCCATGACATTTGATGTACGCTCGGAGGCAACTTCACATTCCCAACAGTCATCACCTTTTACTAATTTTGTACCTTCGCAACGTGGACAAGTTATACCGAGATGTTTCTGGCCACCACATTTACTGCAATCGAATTTACTCTTGAAGGGATTTTCTTGGACGAGAACACGTCCATTTCCGCCATAAATGGGAGAAATCATATACTGATCTTTTATAACGGCCCATTGAGAATTTATAGGCTGTTTATTTTGTAATAATGTATTATGAAAAGGAATATTTTTCAATCTAGGAGTATTGCTATTATCCTCACCGCATAATATACATTTATTTGTATCAAAATCTACTTCACCACCATTGAATACATATTTTATATACAGGTCTTGTCATTATGGTCCAACTCCTTTATGTGGATTACTTCCATTCCCTGTACTAGTACTCCAATACATCAAATTTCCATTCAGATCAATTTTTGTAATAATTAATCCAGTCTTTTCCAGAACTGTCACTATTGCATTTAATTGATCTTCTGTGGAATCTCTATACATATACTTCAATAAAGTTTTATAACTACACATCCCAACCGCATCTATATATGCTTGTGCCTTACTCATTGCAACGGCAAGTGGACTTTCGCCAATACATCTGAACACAACATCAACCTTATCTCTGACTCCTTCAACATATCCAATAGCTCGCTGTAACTGATCTTTTGTGATGATGAGACTATCTGATTCAGAAAGACTGACTGACAAGGCGGTTTTGATAATGTGGGTACTAATTCTGCTTTTGAAGTTCTGACTAGCGTCACTATCAATATTTCCCCTTGCATTATGTTTTTTATATGTTTCTTCCCAGAGTGGGACTGCTTTTTTGTCAAGTTTTACCTCTCCTTTCAGGGTTGATATGTGGGCTAGATCATTAATAAGATCATTTTCTAATTGACTAATAACTGTTGTCGGAGAACCAAAATTATTATCTACTAATTGATACTTCTCAGAAGCATACACAAATATAGTACGAGCAGTAAACCCGCCAGTAATAGGAGCCAGTCTGTCTTTACTAAAATTTCGTACATAATCAGGAACACATCCTCCAAGAAGACTAACAGACATGTCTTCAATCTGGAACTTACCCTTGTTACGAGTCCCATAATCGAACTCCTTCTGGTCCCATAGATCACAAAGGAGACTATGAAGATTCTCATAATTTTGTAGAAATACGGCCAACTCTGGTGCTACTATACATGCCGTATGATCCATCTTCATATTCGCCGTGACTACTTGGCCGGGCTTGAGTGTTACTGTGGAAAATCCTTCCGCGATCTTCTCTATTACTTCTTGCGGCGTGTGCCAGTTCTTGATATAATTGATTGCCTTAGCTTTTCTAGCAATTCCAAAACCCTTAGATATTGCGACACCTTTTCCGATCCCGGGAGGACCAACAAGGATAATATATTGATTCGCTGTGATCTGTGTGTCGTAATACCAAATAAATATATTTCTTTTAAGAGCACTAGATATTGTACTTATTCCACCCCATAAAAGATACTCTCTGGGAGTCTCGGTATGTGCAGTATAATCAAGAAAACTATCGAGCCATGCTTTCTTTAAAAGACGGGACAAGTAAAGGACACTTTCTGAACTTTATTATTTTAATCTACTTCTTCTAAATTTATAGTCCTCTATTTTCTTTATTGTTCTATGACAGATTAATGCTTTACTTCTATATTCTATAAAATAAGATTCTATATGTGATCTTCTCTCTCTTACCCTATTTTCCATTCTTGATACATTATCTAGATGATCTATATTAACACATCTTTTAACTTCACATATATGATCGCCATTAATTATAATATCGTCATATTTCATTTGTAAAAATAATTTATGTACATATTGTGGTTTATTTTCTACACTTATTCTAGGATATCCCCAACTAGAATTACTAATTTTCATATCAAATATTAAACAATTAGTCATTCCAGCTCTAGGGCACGGTAATGAAACTACTCTTCGTAGTATCGCATCTAGAATATAGATCTCTTTGTTGCTTAAGAGATTTAAAGGCGGCAACGATACCATCGGAGGTAAAGTCACTAATAGTGATTGTATCATTCCAATTGTAGCCAATTTTACCCTCTATAGGAATATTTATTTCAAATCCGTTATGAAATCTTATAGATCGTTCAAATGCTTTGAGTGTATTTAAAAATACTTTTACTATCTCATCTTCAATTGCCGGGATTTCTTGACATATACTATCATGACTTTCTTGTAATACATAAGGATGTTTAGTTTCTAGAAATGAAATTGCTAATCCAGTATTATCTCCTACTACTGATTGTGGTATGTATGCATAACCTTCATTAAGTATGCTATAATTCTTTTCACCTGATCGAAGTCCAAGGAATTGTCTTTCTCTCCCCAGTGGAGTTCTAAGTAAATGCTCTGATCTGGCCAATTCGTCTTGGATATATTTATGGTAAATTCGCTTAACATTAGGATCAATCCGATCAATAATACTTAGAATGTTCTTACATGCATCTACTGTGACTGTAAATCCACCTTCTGAGGCTAATGCTTCGCTGAAACGTGTTGGCTGCATTCCATAATTATTCGCATGACGGCCTTTCTTTCCCATATAATATTGCATCTCTGCTGTGTCTTGCTGTTCTTTTGTGCAATATAGGCCATCTTTATTATTCCTTAATTTCTTTAATTCATCTACTGGAATGCCAAATATCTGACTCGCGAATATATAATGACGATTTACTCCTTGCATCATCTGCTGTAATGCAGTATGATTCTCACTCAAGGCTTGAACTGGCCAATCTTCCGCACTTACTTGATCGACAAAGAAAAATATTCTATTTGGTCTAGATATAATACACTCTTTCCAGAGATCAGACAAACGTCCCCGTGATGGGAAGTTTTGGTCATTTCCGCCAAATCCAAAGATAGTCTTTTTACTTCCCCTTCTGCCTGTAACTGTGGAGGCAACATTATGGTTGCTATAATACACATCTTTATAGAGTCTTGCATTAAGATACCTATTTCTGAAAGTAATTACTTCTCTTGTTTCAAGTAACTTTTTTATGCCATCTCCAGAACTCGGAGATGGCCATCTGGATGGATCTGCTAATAATTTTACTAGCGCAAGTTCCCCTGCGCTATCCTTCATTTCATATTCATCTGTTTCCGTATTTTTCTTTCTGATTTTTGGTACATTAAAACCCAGATGTTTAAGATATTCCAACACTTTAAGCGGGGCGTTGAGGTTAAGAGAGTCTGTGTTGTTGGGTCTGTTTTCAGTGCCAATATATACGTTCGTGTTCCAAAGGGTTGAAAGAAAATCGCAACTGTTTTTGAGTTCCTCTTCACATTGTATACGTACATGATTTTCCTTCTTATCTACATCAATTAGGAGGCCACGCTTATCAATTTGATGGAAGTGATAGGCTAATTGATGCTCATAGGTTGAGTTTATGAGATTCTGCATACAAGAATTACTGCACTTTCTGTTTCTCCAACTCTGCCGGTACTTGTACAATAACTCCATTAAATGGTTTCTCGCACTCAAAAGGAAGATCAATTTCGAGTGTAAGAATATCTGGTACTTTCATACCTGTAATTTGTCGGCCAGTCATAGTTTTGCCGCCAATTATCCTATTTTCCTGGATTTCTTTAATAGTACAAATCATACCATTAAACATTATTTTGTCCCCGACCTTCATACTATTACCAATCATGTCTTTGGCCATTATCGGCTCCTTTTTGTATATGTAATGTTCATTTTTAAATAAGCTGTGGACGTTCTCTAAATTCTTCTTCTTGAGCTTCGTATATTTCATATGTCACTGCCGCATCTTTAGCATTATATATCATAAACTGTTTTTTACGTTTAACGTTGAAATTTCGTCCTTCATCTTTATAGTAAACTTCACGGGTGTACTGTCTGGTTTGAAAGTGTAAAGCATGCTTAAGAGAGGGCCAAAGAATGTGATGTCGGATGAGTGTATCTCTACAACGGTTAAGAGTGAGTCTAAATCCCATTGCTTCCAAATAGTGCGCGTCAAATAGAAAGTAATTTTGACCAATTTGAGGTACTTTTTTAAGAATCGCATCTAACATCCTCCATATTTGCACACATTGATTTTCCTCATAATCCCAGAAACTAAAACTCATGACATCCTTAGGAGAACGAGCAATAGCAATAGTATAAGGATATCCAGGGTTAATAGCATAATAAAATGTATTGTTTTTACCCCCACTTTTCCCTTTAGGTCTGATCGTTTCAATATCAACTGATATAATAGCACAGTTGAGACAGTCATGAAGGAAGCTAATAAGATCAGGATAAAGAGGTTCGACATTAAGATTTCGTCTAGGAAGTGGATTAAGGGTTCCATATTGTTTCCAATAATTATATTCCTCTCGAATATGGCCAAAATCTATGAATGCCTGAATCTCATGGTAGTCCCAGTTTGCCGTTACCCAGTCTGGTGGTTGGCTCCCTATTATATAATGTGGATATGATATATATTTTGATATTAATAAGGAGCCTGCCCACTTACCTAGGGATGAATTCTTTTCCTTTGCTTGGGTTGTTTCAGGAACAAGATAGTTTAAAATTTCGTCTGATAATGGTATGATAAAAGTAGGTTTACAACGTTCAATTTCCAATAAAAGATTCGATAACACATTCTCTTGGATATAGGTAGCACCAAGGCAAGGTTTAATAGATTTAATGTGTATATCGTTAAGCGAAAGACCAGCCAGTTTCCAGATTTTCTTAAAATTCCACCCATATCCTCCTCCAAGAATCACACCACTATCGGCATCATTAGGATAAGGTTCATCTAATAATATCCATATTGGAGATGTTTCTGGGCCAAAGTTAGCTATCTGTGCCATCTTGTTTCTTCTTTTGCTACAAAGATAGTAGAAACATTTCGTCCATCTGCATATAATCTACGCTTAGGATCATGATTTCCACAGAACTTGCTACCAAAAGTTGCAGGTAGTCTACATTGTTTACCTTTCAATCTCCTACGGGTATATGTTCCTTGACATTTCATTTTTCTAATCCAAATGTTCTAAGATATCCAAGAAAGAGAATAACATAGTTTATGGCATCAATCGCCGTATCTTCCACGGATTCAGATATAACTGCCATAGGCTCTTTATTTTTTAATTTTTCTAAAAATGTTCTCATTCTTGCGATCTTATCTGATAAACGAACAAGAATCCCATATGCTCCAAAACCATGAAAATTTCTAAACGGTTCATCGACACCACCATAATCGCTGTTCTTTTTTTCCATTAAATCACGGGCTTTTTGGCAGATTTTTATATGAAATTGAATTAATTCTTGTGTTGATTCTAGTTTAATCTGCGGGATAGGGACAAGGACTTTTCTTTTATATGCCATTTTCTATTGCTCCTTTATAAAATATAACTATCTTTCCTCCAGTATGAGCAAGATAGTTATAAGTATCGCCGGAGAGGCATTCATGAGCGCCTTGGAGGAGATACATCCCATAATATAGAGAAAATCCACTAACTCATTTAGTTATGGGAATCTTGATAAAATTACTTCTTTCCACGTAGATCAGTTTTGTGACGTATTTTCGGGAAACGTGTCGCGCACTGATCTACTTTACACTTCCATTGTTTTACAACATTGCTTTCACGTCCATCATAACTATCAGTTACAAGCTCTGCTTCCCCAGTTTTGCCTAACAGTACTCCAATATACTGAGCACCATCAAACTCATCTGGCTTAGCAGCATCTTTTAAATTCCAATCACCTGGGAAACTGCCATCAGGTTCAACAGGGAAACCTAATGCATGACACAAATCCTGAGCAGCTTCGGCTTGACTGAAACCATTATTCATACGAAACATAACGAATTTATCATTTGTTTCTGCTGGCTGTTCTACAGTGGTAAGACCTGCTTCATAATTAAAGCCTTTTCCACTCTTAGACTTTTTGCAAGTAATCATCTTCAGTCTAAGTTTATACCATCCAGAAGGTACTGGTTGCGGTGCTTCGAGTTGCTCCGGGTTAACCCCCATCTTGGGCATATAACTCCTTTGATTATGAGCTTTTTAGGCTGTGGCTCAAGCCAATTTATTTATTATGTTTCTCCAACATCTTCTGTATATCCGCTACTTCACTTTCTCCGACATTCTTTAATACTGTCGCGGCAGTAAACTGGAAGTCTGGTCTAAGCTGGACCATGAATTTACCATCTTCCACGAATGTCCGCCATTTATCATTAAATTTCGGAAGAAGCATCTTCAAATTTGGTGGATTTATCGTCAATTTCTCTGTATATACCGCAACTTTTGGTGTGGATTTTACCTGATCCTTCTCTGGCCTTGTGTGAAAGGTCATATATACATCAATATCGAGTGCGAATAGTCTATTCAACAAGTTATCTAACATTTTCTGAACACCAACAACTGCATCCCAATCGCGGCCAGTTACATATGTAGTACTACCAATTTTAAATGTAAACATACTGGCTTTACATGTTTTCAGAAATTGATGCTCGGCATATTGATATAGATATGTCGCAGAGTCTAGTGCTATAGATTTGAATGGAAACTCATTCTTCTGTTTTAAATATTCAAATGTACTAACATCTGTTTCCAGATTCGCCCATGCTACAGGATTATCATCGGCTTTATCGAGATACTGCTTAATTATTACTTCTGGAATCTCTGCTATAGATTCTTTTCGATTGTCAAATTCACATATGTATGCTGGCTTTCTCGCACTTCGCGCAATTATATTACTCTTGCCTGTTCCAGACTCTCCACATACTGCGACATGGAGTCTGTCTATATTGGTGACTTTCATACTATCTATACAGCCACCAATCTGTTGTATAGCTTTGTTAAGTAAATCATTTTCTGGCATGATTTTTCCTACTCCTTTTACCAGTAAAAATTAATTTTTTAGTCTTCTCACTTATCCCTCCGGCCCAACAACATACTTTACAATCTTTACATTTCTCAATATGGTCTGAAAGATGATAAGTATGATAGAACCAATCTTCATATGTTAGATGTTTCTTCAGACTTAATTTCCTTATTCTTATTTGAACCGGCTCTAGTGTCCCATGCTGGCTGTATGGTATAGAATCTGTTGATAATATCTTGCCATTGTTCTGATGGTTGTTCGTGTATCGGGACATATTCACAATCCCTGAAAAACATATTATGACAATTTGTTGTATTCCATTCAGGTACTTTATTATTGAAAAGGAGTTCTGCTACTCGCTTAAATGTTGATAATTGGCGAGACTTATAATCTTCTAACTGGGATATAGTTTTGTCAACAGGGGTTGTCTTAAATCGTGGACCTTGTTTCTTACCTGCGGCTACAGATTTCTTATTAGGCTCTGCGGGTGTACAAGCACTAATATGATAGATCCAGCCACCGAGACATTGTGGAATAAGATTACTTCTAGTTCCATGATCTGAATTTTCTGGTACTAATGGATAATAATTCTTAAGGATTTCATGAATCGCCAATATATACCCTGTCATGGCATCATGTGGATTAAAATCCTTATGTTCAAAGCCATCAAATTTATGTGTGCTTTTATGATCTACTGGGCCAATCTTATAACCATTATCTACGAGAAGGTCTATGCGGCCAGTTAAATAACATTCTATAATTAAATCATTCTCATACCCAAAATAATCAAGAATAGAAGTTTTTCCTATAGGAACTTCTCTATTATGCCCAAACGTAATCTCCGTATCAATAATCCTCAGCCTCATGTCCATATAGAATGCATAATATTGACACAGTAATCCTGCCACACCTTCCCAGCCTTTTACTTCATCGTATTTCTTCACGTCTGCTTCAACAATACTATTCTTATAATCGTCCATCCTCATATTAGACCATTTAATTTTACACAAAGCCAACCACCAATCAATCTGAGGAGGAGATTTTGATACCTTAAATTCATTATAAAAATTCTCTAGGCAATAATGAACAAATTCTCCAAAATCAAAGAACCAAGGCTTTCTAGAAACTTTACCATTCAAATTAGCTGGATCTAGCTCCGTATAACGAGGCTTAATATTCAATAAATGTTCAAGATAGAATTTAGCTTCGCATGAACGGAGGCAGGATAACATATAGTTATCGAGAAAGAGTTCTATAGTATTGGTGTCTTTATTATATTGACACCAATGATAACGGGATGATGCTTCTTGTGGAGTCATTTTATATTGTACCTAGACTATCTCTTCTTATTACTTGTACATCATAGTATTCTGTACACATTGTTGTATTTTCTACTTTGTCATCATGGTTTCACTCCCATCGCTAATATCATCTGTTCAATTGTCGCATCCGGAATATTCATCTTCTTCCATTTCTTCCTAAGATCATCCGGAGTCTCTTGCGTAATAACTTTTGTAACACTCTTAGTCTTCGTAGTTGTTATCAATCTCGGTATTGGCGTATTCGCTAGTTGTCGTGTTCTTTCTACTTTTCTTGTATCATTTTCTACTTCGATCAATTTCATTATATAATGATGAAAAACCCATATACTTCTAAGTTCTTCATCACTCAGGCTATCTATCCACGGTGTAACAAATGGCCAGTCTGGGCCATCGAGATAATATCGCAGACGTTCTTCTGTCTGGACATACATCTGTCCATTCTCTGCAATATGGTCAAAAGTACGCTTAAACTTATCAGAAATAATGGAGAGATTCTTAAAACAATCTTTGCAGAAATTAGGTGAGAATGTGTTACAGTGCATTATGCAGAAAGATCTAGTACACTTTCTGCATTTATGGATGTTTTGCTCTGAACAATTATCAAAGGCGCAGATTGAAATATCATCTGTTTTTAATGTATCTGTCTCCTCTGGAGATGGCATGAATGGCTCCGTTAGGCATAATTTACTGTATTGTTTCAATTTTAATACCGAAAATCTTATTCTCCATATACTTTTTCAATAGTATATAAATTAGATTACTAATGCATCCATTACCAGGATGACGTTGTAATATTTGTTGGCGGAGTTCCGGCGGAATACGTGCCGCGACGACCGGCCAACTGGCTTTCTGTCCTTTTTTCTGTGCCATAAATAGTGATTTTGGATATCGTTTATTTGCGTTATAGTATTGTTTACGGAGCTAATCTGGAAGGAATGCCGTGATATGCGGAACCCTTCCAGACTAGTCCGTAAACGATGCCTGTGCAAGCACTTTCTCTCCTTTGTTTTCAACGACTTACAGGGAGTCTGCAAATCCGTTTACAGGGGAAATCCCTGCCGCAACGGTTCATTACAAGCGCATTAATGGAGTAGTATGTTCGCCATTTTTAACATTAGCACGATCCATCGCTTCTAAATCAATTTTAGCATGTCTAATAGCATCTACTATTTCATCTTCTACAAAAAGAAGATAATGTAAAAGTCTTGTAATGAAGTAATCAAGTCTATCATTTCTATCATTCATAATTTAGCTCCTTGGATTTATTATTCCTTTCATTTGTTCATAATTTGTTACTAATTCTTGAATATCCTTCATTTTTACAAATGGTCCATGAAATCTTTGTATTGCGTCACTTTCGGGATACTTTATTAACATATCTCCTTTTCCAAGCAAATTCTCAGCTCCTCCTGTGCCCAGTATAACTTGACTATCAACCCTTGATGGAACCCTGAGCGAAATTCTACAGGGAAGATTCGTTTTAATGTCGCCATCAATAATTTTAACAGAAGCTCTCTGGGTACATGCAATGATGTGTACCCCAGCCGCGCGACAGATTTGTGTAGCACTTTTAATCCATCCCTTGACTGTAGGCGTTTGCTCATATTTCTCCTTATCTGCCTTTCGGAAAGCACTATCTAAATCTACCAAGTCTGCAAACTCATCAAGAATTACAACAATATATGGCATAATAGTTACGTCACCACCATACATTGCATGGTATTGAGAAATATTCTGACAAGATGCTCCTTGTAGAACTCCTAGCCTTTTTCGGACTTCTCCCATTACAATAAACATCATGTTATGAAATGCATCGACATTATCTGCACAAGTTTTTACATGTGGCAGTGATTTGAATAATGTCAAATCAACCTGCTTAGTATCAACGAGATACAAATATAATTCGCTACTGTCGTAACGATATACGAGACTACTAATAATCGCTGTCTCAAAGACGGATTTTCCACTACCAGTAGAACCGGTAATAAGAATATGGGGACACTCAGCAATATCAATTGCAGATTTCTTTCCATGGAAATCTACTCCGAGTGGGATAGGTAAGCGCATTTTTTGAACGAATGGGTCATTTAAGTACCAATGAAGAACATCCTTATAATCTACTTCTTGTCTGTCGGCATTTGGGATAAAAACTACGATTTTATCCTTTATTCTTTGGATTATTACGTTATCCACGCCAAGACTAAGAGCAAAGTCTTCGGACTTTTTCATAATCTTAGCAATGGGTTGAGAATGATCAAGAACGAATAAGTATGCTGTTACTATTGGACCAGTCTCAACTCCACATATACTAGCCTTGATATCAAGACCATTAAGTTTTTGAACCAAGGCTAGTATATTATTGTTCTGTTCTGGAGTATAAGTACCTGTCATTGAGTTTCTTCTTCCTCTTGTTCGTTCTGATCTTCGATATCATCGAAATCATCGTAACCATTTAGATCGTCATAAGTATCACAAACACAAGGATCACTATCACATACTGGGCATACTTCATCTTCTGCCATCATATTGATTCTCCTTTTTCTACTTTGGATTTTAATTCTGCATTCGACAATAATGCCCTATACCTTGGTGCAAGATACTTCAGGTTATTACTCAGACTGGTACTATCTTTGAAATGGATAAATATTCCTCCTGTTAGTTCTGCAATTTTCTCCATCTCTCTATATCCTGCGGGCTTTGATCCATCTTCATATACATCAGTTACATCAGATGCATATCCGATATAGATGGTATCTATGGGAATCTTCTTCTCAATATACTTAGTGATTATATCCTGTGCAAATGCCGCAGGCTTAGAATCCCATGATTCACAGGTGCCAGTTAATTTACTGTCTGTTGGAGAACCATCTGAGAATACTACCGCGCGAGTCATATTCTCATTCTCGATCATTTCGAGAAGTTTGTGATAAAGTGGTGTACCACCATCGGCCAATATACCCATTACATATAGATTAAGGAGATCATAATCTATTGTAAGAGGCTTCTTGTCCTTATTCAATGGATAGATGGCAATACTTGTATCATTGAAGTTACATGAATTAGTAAAGTTTTTAACGGCCGTATGAGCATCTTCTATGGATTTTCCACCCATACTACCAGAGTCATCAAATACTAGTCCTAGTCTATTAGGGACTTTTGTTGGATCAATTGAACTAATAGTATTCTCTGCCTGTTCTCTGGCGAGAGCAATACCCTTCTTAAAGCTGGGCATTTTTGGTTTTACTGTTAGATTAGTTTCCGACATATTCTGCATTTTCCTCCTTTGGTTGTTCTACTATAGATATAAAACGCATTTCTGCTGCTACGTCACAAGGTAATTTACCAATTCTAACTTGTATACCTTGTGCAACTATTTTACGATATTCTACTTTGAATATTACACGATTATTATTATATTGTGTATATTTTTTAGCATCCTCAATAGTCTTGAGGATATGGAAACCATAGTGATATGATATTCCATCACTATATATTTGTGTTGTTCCTTTTGCTTTGAGAATTTCATTATATGCTATTGGAGATATATATTCATAAAATATCCCATCATAGCCAAATGGATTACCGTGATCTATTGACATTACTTTATATCCCACAAGCCATTTATCACGATTTTTAGGATGTGCACGGGATTTGGCATTCCAATCTATTTGATTAAGACACATATTCAGGCTCCTTTTTAGATTTAAAGAAATTCTTCTCCAATTCTGTCCATGCTTCATTTACATCACGGGCAATAATATGATCTCCACCCTTGTCTGGATGATTAATCATAAGCCATTTAAGATAAATCTTCTTTGCCTTTCCTGAATCGAGATTACGAATATCTTGTCCAGTTAGATTCTTGAATCTATCGAAATATACATCAATAGGTATAAATTGATGTATATTTACTTGATTCTCGGGCTTTGGAATGAAGTCTAGCTCAAAATATTGATTAAGAGATGTAATTATCTCCTTGAAGGCACCAATATGTTTTTCAATAAGGAACCAGACCTTATTCTCTGAATCATAATCACGTTCGCCATAAGTAATATTTTTCAGATATCCTATACAGATTTGCATCTGATTCCAGTTCTTTGTATCTGCAAACTTAATAGCATAAGATGCAGACTTATTAGACCAGTGGATACTAACCTTCGTTGTGGAAGGATAGGATGGGTCATAATATGAATGACGGCGCTTATAAGACATGAGACTCTCCCAATCTTTTCAGTTTGGCATATTCACATGATGGCTGTATACAACTTTATCTTCTTTGTTTTCAATGATATACAAGAAATCATATCCTGAATATGGGAATATGAATTTCTTGTATATTACTGAATTTTTAGATAATTAATTTTCATTTAGTAAGTGTGGTTCTAAAATAACTATGAATCCTAAATTTTCTAGTGTTTTTACAAAATCAAATGCTACTCCAGTATTACCTATAGTAGATATTTTTCTCCATCTACCTTGTTTATCTTGTTTTCGTAATGTGGCTACATACTCATTATAACAAAGTTTAAGTTTAGGTTTTCTCATATATCTCCTATTGTAATAAAAAGGGTACAACCAAATTAATGATTGTACCCATTGTAACAATTACTAAAAATATTGTGGGAGGAACATGCGATTAGAGTTTTTCAGCCCTTGCGGACTGTTCATCCATAGAAGTAACTCTAATCTTCACCATCCCACAAACTTTATAAATTTACTAAGTTTATTAATTAACTCCACTGTCCGTATGGTGTTCGGCTCCTTATTCCACAAATGAAAGGTGCAAAGCCGATTGTCAAAGAACTTACAGTAGCAATGGAGTTAAAGTCATGAAAGATTATTACTCCTGCGGGACGTAATATTCTTTGTTCACGCTCGTAAGATATGCACGCCAGACAGCTTCCTTGGAAGCAGCAGGTAGCATAGCGATACTCTTGTACATTTTCTGTTCTTCTGTCAAGAATACGCGCTTACTACCACTGGTGATTTCATTAGTCATATCCAGAAGATCACCCTGGAATACGAAATTACCAGTCTTATCCAATTCTGTCAATTTGGCCCGCAGCCTATTCATCACTTTGCTACTGGCGCCATTATTAAACAACTTGACAATTTCTGCCTTTACATCTTCATTCTTACGAACAACAGTCTTACCATTCTCATCCGTATCTGACCATTCTTTTTCTGCAAAAGCAAGCAATGCATCCCACGTTGCCGGATAATCGCATGTTACACTGGTCGTTGTTCCTTCAAACAAATTCTTGTCGGACAATAATTCTGCATCTTCTACCTTCAGAATGATAGTGGGTTCCTTTACAACATTTCCTTTATCATCCTTTAATGGTGTTACACCATCCTTGTCGGTCTTGGTCTTAAAACCATAAGCGATGTCAAAACGTTCTGTGTTGGTTTGAATGTGAGTTGTTGATTGAGTAGATTTACCTGACATTTCTCCTTGATTCAATGTTGCAGTTGCCATTGTTTTGGTGCTCCTTTTTGTTAATTTAAAAAGTTACTATTTTGAAGTTTATTACAATTTAAATTCCAGAACATCCCGTCCTGCGGGGTGCTCTGAAAAGTGGGCCGATATTTCCGTCGGCCCTAGCGGGGGAATTAATGTCTTCTCCCAAAGACAAGACTATCCTATCATTCCGTCGAAACCTTGTCAAGTGTGCTAGGGTAATATTCATTGATGATCGCGTTTTCTTGCTCTGTAAGTATCGCTGTGAGAATAGTTTGCAGGATGGCCTTTTGGTCAATATTTATTTTTCGCCTGCCTCTCAATTCCTCCACATCTAGGGCACCAATTTCGCCCTTTAATTTAATAACTTCGCCGCATTCTGGACATTTATCAAGTTCTACGAATGCCAGATTCATCGTCCTACAAACAAAGCACCAATACTCATACGGAGATACTGGTGGTTTGTTATGTATTCCTATTCTCATAATCATCTCCATTCTAGTGATGATGGTTATTGTGGATTTTGTTGTCTCGATTTCACGCGCTACGCACGGCTATTATGCCGGAACACATCCTGAACATACAGGACGTTTATATGATTTATCCTGTATATTTAATTCAAAATGTGTTGCAACATTCTGTGGATGATTATAACAATGTCGCTGTGTCTGATTTTCATTAATTTCAATATACGATGCTTGCATGTGATATTTTCGTGATTCTTGAAATTCTTTAGCAATTCTTGCGCGTCTTTCTGCTAATTCCCATCTTGCTCTTAAAAAATCTAGAAATCTAGCCATTATACATCTCCTTTAAAGTTCTTTCGAGATATTCACTAATTTCACTAATACATGTCACTGGACAATTTACATACTGTTCAAAATTCGTATGAAAATGATGTTCGTGAGATTTCCAACAATATTGCTGAGAGTGTTGATAAACATCATTTAGCTTTGTGAAAATATCTGTAATATACATATCCACTTCCCCACAGTTATCATTGGACATTTGTATATGTTGACTTTTGTGTAAAATCTCGCCTATTAATGTCCATCTACAATCCTTGGACGGGCTGAGATTTGATGGAGATGTGGATATATATTTACAGCCACCAGATGTTATAAACTGCATAGATTGCTGTGGATTGGAATCTATGTTGTTTAGGATATCTATTAGAAATTTTATTTGAAGGTGCATTTGTTATTCCTTTATTGGCTTCTCCTCTTGCACTGCCATTTGATGTAGCCGCCCTGAGCGATTAGTGACGCTACTTGTTTCAAAGCGTGATCAATCTAGCGAAGCCGTACATCCACAAGATAGCACTAATGCAAAACACGCTC